>Ga0233433_10001382_pt1 | contig 23292 bp, 16 predicted proteins | sample SI_122_August201_5_FD_179868 | JGI IMG/M metagenome (GOLD analysis project Ga0233433, IMG submission 179868) | Seawater microbial communities from Saanich Inlet, British Columbia, Canada - SI_122_August2016_100_MG | ecosystem: Environmental > Aquatic > Marine > Inlet | place: Canada: British...
GATTACAGTACGGATCAATGGCCTTTCGGTTTCACTTTTGCTGCCAAGGATGGAATGGCTTATGTGGTCGAGGTGACGCAGGACTTCAAGCAGTGGGGAGTGCTGGAAACAATCGAGGGAACCGGCAAGCAGGTTAAGTTCATCGACTCAAGACAGCCGTTGGTGCCCTTCAAGCGAAGCTTCTATCGCGTCAAAGAGGTCGAGTGACCTCCTCCGCAGACACGGCGGCAAGACGGGTGAAGAATTGAAAGCTGACGGGAAGTAGTCATTGGAACCCACTACCACCGTCTCCTACCCCTACTGCAACTAAGACACCCTCGTCATACTGGACGGGATGGATGGAGAACTTGACCTGGTGCCCGACTGCAAGAACTGCTGCCGACCAATGTAAAGGCCGTTGTTGAAGGCGGACAGATAGTTTCGATTGAGGAGCAATGAGAGGGTTCTTTTTTGCGAAAAAATTCCAGATGCCATGACCTATAAGCACTCTTCCGCTCCTCCAGACGCCCCACCCTCAATTCAGACCATTTCAGACCACTTGAAGCTCTCAACGGTACGTATTCTTGCGATTTATGAAAGCCTCCCCTTGCATCAAACAGTCTGGTTGCAAACAGTTGCAAACAGTTGCAAACAGTTGCTAACGGTGGCGCAAGGTGGGTAAGGTTCCCGAGAGGGTTCGCCCCCCCCCGGCTCCACCACTAAGGATTTGGAAATAAGTGAATTTCGGAAAAGAGAGTACAAAAACGGGGTGCTTTGATTTCACTTTTCTAGTAATATCCAGGCGTCTTCATACTGGTGGAACCTGCTCTCATCTCCGTTGTGGTAAAATAAATGTCGATGAAGAAGAATAAGCTGAGAAAAATGAAACTGGAGTTTGTGATAGTTCAAGAGGATTGCGGACTGGCAACCACGGAAATATTATGGGGCATCATGTCGGAGAAAGGCCATACTTGGCATGGGCATAACGCTTCAGCAAGATCATGATTGAGCGATACAACAGACCGAATCTCCTCACTGCCTTTTGTGTTTTCATCTTGGCGTCGGCTTCGCCTGTACTTCACGCGGTCGATTTTGCCCACGATGTGATCCCCCTGCTCCGCGAGTATTGTGCAGAGTGCCACACCGGCGACAAGAAGAAAGGCGGGTTGGCGATGAACACGCGAGCAGAACTGCTTGCCGGCGGCGAGTCTGGCCCGGTGGCTATCCCAGGCAAAGCTGGAAAGAGCCTGATGATCGAACTGCTGGAATCGGGCGACGACACCGAATGGATGCCACCGAAGGGATCTCGGCTCCCGGCCAAGGATATCGCGACTCTAAAAAAATGGATCGACGAAGGCCTGTCTTGGGAGGTCGGAGTCACGCTCGGGAAGTCCTCCTGGGAACCGCCGCTGAAGCCGCGCGTCGTCATGCTTCCATCCGCTCAGCACAGCCGCAGTCATCCGGTCGATCGCATTTTGGACGCGGATCTGGCAAAACGCGGCAAATCGCCACCGCAGGCGACATCCGATTCCGGATTCCTTCGCCGCGCCACCTTGGATACGATTGGACTTTTGCCATCGCCGAAGGAACTGGATGCGTTCCTGGCTGACTCCAACCCCGACAAGCGAACCAAGGTGATTGGCAAGCTTCTCGCCAACGATGTCGGCTATGCCGACCACTGGCTAACAGCGTGGAATGACCTATTGCGCAACGACTACACTGGCACCGGGTTCATCACCGGGGGGCGCAAGCAGATCACCAATTGGCTCTATTCCGCACTGCGCGAGAATCTGCCCTATGACCAGTTTGTGCGCGAGCTGATTTCGCCTACTGGGGAGTCGACGGGTTTCATTAATGGGATCAAGTGGCGCGGCGACGTGAACGCGAGCCAGACTCGTAATATCCAGTTCGCCCAGAACGTGTCGCAGGTCTTTCTAGGCATCAACATGAAGTGCGCAAGTTGCCACGACAGTTTCATCGACCGCTGGAAACTGTCCGAGGCCTACAACCTCGCCGCAATCTACGCTGAGACACCACTCGAACTGAATCGCTGCGACAAGCCCACGGGCGAGATGGCGACGCCAAAATGGATCTTCCCCGAACTGGGAGATGTAGATCCAGACGCGCCCAAAACCGAACGGCTCAAGCAGTTGGCCGGACTGATGACGCATCCCGAAAACGGCCGCTTCACCCGAACGGTGGTGAACCGGCTCTGGGAGAAGCTCATGGGCCGTGGCATCGTGCATCCGGTCGACGCGATGCACACCCAACCTTGGAATGAGGATCTGTTAGACTACCTCGCGGTGCAGTTCGCAGAGGATGGCTATGATCTGAGGAAGTTTATCGCATTCGTGATGACATCGAAGGCCTACCAATCGCAGAGCGTAATTCTGAAGGAACAGCCAGGCGAGGATTACGTCTACGCCGGGCCGATCGCCAAGCGGATGACGGCCGAGCAACTGCTGGATTCGGTCTGGCAGATCACGGGGGCGAATCCGGCGAACCCGGAAGCGAAGGTGGATCGTGCCAGAAAACCGGAACCCGTAGCTGAAAATACAAAGGCGGTGGAACTTCAGCCATTCGTGGTGAGCGCTAAGTGGATTTGGCACCAGGGGGCAACTGGCAAGAAATCGCACCTTCGCAAAACCTTCGAGTCGAGCGCAAAGCCTGCGGCGGCCCGCTTGATGGCGACATGCGACAACGCTTTTGTGATGAAAATCAATGGCGTGCAGGTAGCCTCGTCCAAGGAGTGGCAAAAGCCTGTCTACTGCGACATCACAACCCATCTTGCGGCGGGCAAAAACGTGATTGAGGTGGACGCGGAGATGTTCGGCGGATCCGCCGGCTTCATCGGACAGATCGCGTTGCTTGATGGTGGCATCCAGAAACTCATTGCGAGTGATCAGAGTTGGGAAGCCCGTCCGCCGGGCGGAAGCTGGGGTGCCGCAAGGGAATTTCACTCACATGGAAAGGGGCCGTGGGGCGCGGTATTGAACCCCAAGGCCAAAACCGGATCGCCGACTGGTCCCGCGCCGCCTGTCCGGGCAGCGCTGGTGAAGAACGATTTCCTGATGCGTTCGCTGGGCAGACCGCATCGCGATCAGGTAGTGTCAACGCGTCCAGGGGAACTAACCACTTTGCAAGCGATCGACCTATCGAATGGCGAGATTCTGGCTGGCTACCTCAACCGTGGCGCGCGGCATCTCGCGGGCGGGGGCAAATCCGGGGCGAATTTGGCAGCTTGGTTTTTTCGTTATGCTCTGTCGCGCGAACCTTCGATGGGGGAACGAGCTGTTCTGGCCAAAGTTGCCGGCAATGGCCGCGATCCTGTCGCCATAGAGGATCTTCTGTGGATGGTTTTCATGCAGCCCGAGTTCCAGATGATCCGTTAGCCGGAAATTTAAATTCCATGATGACCTTCGAAGAAAAAATCGCCCGCCGGACGCTGCTCAAACAACTCGGCGCAGCCTCCCTAGCCGCACTTGCCAGTGCAGGAACCCGCGCCTTTGCGAACGCTGATCCCAAAGCCGTCTCCAACCCGCCTGCAAAGGCGGATTCCTGCATCCTTATCTGGCTTGCAGGAGGGATGGCTGCACCGGACACGTTTGATCCGAAACGCTATTTCCCTTTCGAGAATGGGCTAGAGGTCGACAAAATCCTCAGCACTTTCCCCGCGATCGACACTGCGGTGGACAACATCAAACTTACCAAGGGCATGGAACAGATCGCGCAGGTCATGGATCGCGGCACCCTAATCCGCTCCGCGGTGCAGCCGGACCTCGGCCACATTCTCCATTCCCGTCACCAATACCATTGGCACACCGGCTACATCCCGCCGCTGACTGTAGCTGCCCCACACATCGGAGCTTGGATGGCGAAAGTGTTAGGGCCGAAGAACCCGGTCATCCCGCCGTTCATCAACATCGGCCAACGGCTCGAGGGCGTGGGCGAAAAGGAAGAGCTCAAGGCCTTCACTACCGGCGGATTTTTCGGCTCCGAGTTTGGCCCGATGAACCTGCCCTACCCGGAGGACGCAGTCCGCTCAGTCCAACCGCCGAAGGGCATGGAACCGGGACGGTTCGCCAATCGGTTTCGGCATTACCGTGAACTAGTCGACCAGAACCCGAACCGTGGCTGGATGAGCGATTACCAGCAGGAATCCATGATGCGTTCGATGGACGCGGCACATCGCCTGCTTCAATCTAAGGAAAAGCACGCTTTCGATCTTTCTGTGGAGCCGAAGGAATCTCGCGACAACTACGACACGGGCCGATTTGGGCGCGGTTGTTTGCTGGCGCGCCGGCTGGTTGAGTCTGGCGCTCGGTTTGTCGAGGTCACCACCGAGTACATTCCTTTCATCCACTGGGACACCCACGAAAACGGCCACACGACTGTAAAGAAGCTGAAGCAAGAGGTCGACCGTCCCATCGCCCAGCTAATCCGTGACTTGGAGAAACGCGAACTACTCGATCGCACATTGGTCATCGTTGCCAGCGAATTCAGCCGTGACATGATGATCGAGGGCGTCCCGGGCTCCAACGCGAAAGATCAATCCCGTGCCAAAACGGAGAAACTTGCGGAGATGAAGCACTATGGTTTGCACCGTCATTTCACCGGCGGAACGAGTGTGGCCTTGTTCGGAGGCGGCGTAAAAAAGGGCTTTATTTACGGTAAGACCTCTGACGAACGTCCTCTGGTTGCAGTTGAGAACCCCGTCTCAGTCGAAGACCTGCATGCCACTATTTTTACCGCGATGGGCATCAATCCAAAGACAGCTTACGAGGTCGAAAAACGCCCGTTTTACGCCACCAAAGATGGGACAGGAAAACCCGCGATGGACATCTTTGCCTGACCTGCTCATGAGAATTGGATCCACCGTGGCATCCATTGTGTCGATGCTCCGAGTCTTCGCCGCGCCTCGGTTGAACTCTTTCGCATTGGGAGAAGAACCGGATTCACTCAGCTTCAATCGCGACGTCCGTCCGATCCTTTTAGATAATTGCTTTGGTTGCCACGGACCGGTAGTGAAGGACGCGAAAGCGGGGCTGCAACTTCATTCATTCGAGTCGACGACGGCGCGGTGCTGGTGCCCGGGGCCAAGGCACCGAAACTAATCAGCCGCGACATGCTGCGCTGTATGCGCCCCGGCAGCGTGCTTGTAGACATCGCCATCGACCAGGGCGGCTGCGCCGAGACCTCGCGCCCGACCAACCATCATGCCCCGGTGTTTGTTGAGGAGGGCGTGACCCACATGCCGGCCGCCTACTCACGCACCGCCACCCAGGCGCTGACCAACGTCACCCATCGCTACGTCGAGATGCTCGCCAATCACGGCCTCGCCGGGGCCTGCGCTTTGGCGCCTGAGCTGGTCGGGGGCATCAACACCCACAACAGCCAACTGACTTGCCCAGCCGTTAGCCAAGCGCTTGGCCTAGAGTGGCAGGAGCCCAAGCTGTAAACCAAGCGCGCTAAAAAGTCGCGCCGTCATGTGCCCGGGAAACCGGCCGGTTTAATGGATAAAACCTATTCAAGAGCTTTCACCTTGCCCCGAAAACCCGGCTTGGTTTCCATGAGGATTTCAAGAATTGCCCCACGATCTTCGGGCGACAGATGGTCAAACTCTCCACTCGTGTCCTCCCCTTGCAGCACGTTAATCAGTCGCGTCTCGACATGCGCCAGCAGAGGGGCGGGAAGTTCATCGAATGAGTCGGAATAGATCAGGAAACTGCACGGGTAACGAAACATCCTCTGCTTCAGGTCAAAATCTCTCAACGATCGCCCTTTGCCGTCACGCGGACCGTGCGAGGAAAATTGCTTGGCAAAGCCGGACGATCCCTCGATAGGAGACTCCAGTTGATACTCATCACAGAACAACAGGTACCGAACCAATTTATCACCGGAAGCAATGATGCGACTCCGGGTGCTTTCCGTCTCATGATCCATGGGCCTGTCGAGCGCACGATTCATGATTTTCTGGTAGTGAATCGCGTGGCGACAATCGAATGAGGCGTTGGTGATCAGATTGTGCATCTGCGATTGATGCTCGAGAACCATCAACGCCACAATGTCACTTCCCCTGTCGAGGTAGGGCTCCACCCGGAAAAGCTTGTTCAGGTCAGTGATGTTGGCGCCCTTTTCAGGATCAATGGGGTTGAAACGATCATCGCTGGCAATGACATTGCCCCGGTGACGCATCTCACCATAGGTGCCTGAGACATACCATCCGCCATATCGCATTTTCATGGGCGTTGTGTGATCCGTAGTGGTAGTGCCGTAACCAAAATGAGGCCGGCCATCATCTGAGGCAAACACAGAACGAACGAGGTACCCCGGGACTCCCTTGGTCTTGGACGAAGAATGACACGTCAGACAATCCCCCTGATCACGAATGATCTCAGGGTGGTCGGTGTTTTTCTGCGTAAGGACATAAAAAATACCACCCTGCTTGGGATCCACCGCCGAGAGTTCAAGCACGTCTCCGTATTGGACCCACCCCACATAGGTATCGTCGTTGAAATAAACAGCCCTTGGCCTAGCCGGGGTAATGCGGGTATTCTGCACACTCGTCTTGGAAAACACAAGTGTCTGTGACGAGGCGGGAACCTCAAGATGTTTGAGCATGGAGGGCAGCCAGCCACGCTTCTCGTCCCACTCAAGTTTTGCAGTACCTTCCTCCAAGCGTTGCTTCAACAACTGTATCCGGTCCTGAACGGGAGTTGTCTTGTAGTTAATCGGCTCCCTGTTTATTTCAAATATTCCTGCTGTCAACGTCGAGCCAAACAAGACCAACACTGCCGCAACCAGACTTAACAGTCCGCAACTCCGTTGCCACCTGCGGGTTAAACTTTTCACAGTGAATCTCTTGTCACTATTGGATTTTGAGAAGAAATAAACAAACAACATGCCGAAATTGTTAGCGACACTGCTAAGCGGTACAACCCCAAATAATTAGCAATTTATGCCTATTTAACCTCTTATTTTGTCCTGCCTTCTTGGAGGTCTTTTTTTGTGTTAATTAAAGATTTTATTAAAATTTTGATAAAATCGATGTCACCGACTATAATTAAAGTGTAGTAGTAGTAAGATGTCGCACATCAAAGATACGGCAGGATTTCGGAAGCTTTGGGAATGTCATTGTCAAATCTTGTAGATGAAGACATAGCTGTAAAAACCCAACCCAAAGCCGAGTTGGAAAGAGCACCAAAGTTTGTTAAGTGGGTAAGTGGTTTTGAATCAATTGGGGAAAAAGATAGGCATGAAGCGCTGGGAAAGAATGGAGCAGCCTTTTGCGAAGAGTTGTTCGAATACGAAAAGGCAACCGCAGACCAGAACTTTTACAACGAAGAGGAAAACAGACGACAGACTGACAGAGTGCTTGCAATAAGAGCGACCGACAAAGAAACAAGGGTGAGAATGGAGTTTCAATCGGAAAACAAGGCAGAAGTCCATTGCCTGTTAATTGAGAACGAAAACCAATCAAGGCCTGCGGGTGAGTTCAAAATCAGGCGATGCATACCTTTATTCGATACCTTGATGCATTGACGTCCGAAAAACTTCCATTGCAGATTTATAGAAAAGTACTAGCAATAGACAAGATTCGCTTTGTCCGAGAAGCCAGTTTAGCGTCACTATCTATGATTAAGAGGGAGACCTTGCTTAAAATGCTAAACACATTCAATAATTTGACATATAAGCGGGCAACCGCTGCCATTAACCTCAAAAAATGTGAGGCGTTTGCTGGCCTGCCGCAGGAGGACCTGCAGAAAATCGTTGAGTTTACAGCGGTCAAGTTTCTGGAAAAGGGGGAGTGTCTGTTTCGGGAAGGAGACAAGGCCAACAATTTTTACGTGGTGGGCAAAGGCGCGATCAGCCTCTTCCGCACGCATGTGTCAGGAAGGGAAAGGGTGTTGCATATCTATCGCGCGGGTGAATCGATCACTCTGGCGAGTCTCTGGCCCTGCAAGGAATATTCTGCAGATGCGCAGGCGCTGGAATCGACAAAGGTGCTTCTCGTGAAGAAACACGAAATGATGGAAATCCTGAAACGGCATCCGGAGCAGTTGTTCCGGTTTTTTTCCTCAATGTGCAATAACTGCCGGACGATTCTCGAAATGATAGAGGACGCAGCCACGCAGGACGTGGAGACGCGGTTGCTCAACTGGTTACTTAAGCGCTGCCCAAGCCAGGGGGCTGATGACCGGGTGGCCGTCCCGCTCGGCATGACAAAACGAAATTGGGCCGCGGAGTTGGGCACCATAAGCGAGACGTTGTCCCGCACTCTGGGGAAATTTCGCAAAGAAGGATTGATCGAAGTGAATCGCCAAACGATCACCGTCCTTTCTCCCGCACGGTTGACCAACCGAATCAACTCGAATTCGGAATAACATGAAAGACTTGACTCAAGTCATAGCCTGGATCCGTGAGGGTCTATATGAATGCAACTTAGTGCGGGGTGGTGGACAAATAGCGGTCGGATTCTGTGTAGAGGAGCGATCTTACAAGTACACTTCTGGTATTAGAATGCCGACAGTGAAATCGTTTCTCTCGCTGTTAACATTCGTCTATGCGGCCACCTTGGCAGCTACTGGTGCCAATCCGTTCGTGAACCAAAAAAGCCTGACTCCGGGCAATGAAATCGACGAGTTGGTTTTTGGTCGACTGCAGAGGCTGGCGATTCAGCCTGCGCTGATCTGCTCCGACGCGGTGTTTGTTCGTCGTGCCTATCTCGACGTGATCGGTACGTTGCCCACACGGAAAGAGGCAAGGCGGTTCATTGAGGATCGCAACAAAGGGAAACGCAGCGAATTGATCGGGTATTTGTTGGAGCAAGAAGAATTCGCCGATTACTGGGCCATGAAGTGGGGTGACCTGTTGCGAGTGAAGGCGGAGTTCCCAATCAATCTTTGGCCCAACGGGGCGCAGGCATATCACCGATGGATTCGCACAAGTATCAAGGAGAATCGGCCTTACGATTGGTTTGTTCGTGAGATGCTCACGGCGAGCGGGAGCAACTTTCGCGTCCCTCAGGTAAATTTCTACCGAGCGGCCCAAAGCACGGATCCCGCTGCGATTGCCCGTGCAGTGGCTCTGACGTTCATGGGTGAACGGACGGACAATTGGCCGGAAGAGAAGTTGGCCGGCATGTCTGTGTTCTTTTCGCAAATCAGCTACAAGCCAACGAGGGAATGGAAAGAAGAGATCGTTGGCCGGGATCTCTCCCGAGCACCGGGTAACAAAGAGAAAACAGCGATTTTTCCCGATGGTACGAGTGTGCGGCTTTCGCCGGTCAAGGATCCGCGTGCAGTTTTTGCTGATTGGTTGGTCAACCCGGCGAATCATCGATTCAACCGCAACATTGTCAACCGCATCTGGTCTTGGCTACTCGGTCGCGGAATCATCGATGAACCGGACGATATTCGACCCGATAATCCCCCAAGCAATTCCGAACTGCTGGTTTGGTTGGAGGAGGAATTGGTTCGAGTCGGGTACGACTTGAAACACATCTATCGCCTGATTCTGAATTCGAAGACTTACCAACTCTCCTCCATCGCTCGCACCAATCATCCGAGAGCCGAGGCTAATTTCGCCCGCTACCCTATTCGCCGACTTGATGCAGAAGTCCTGATCGATGCCTTGAACCAGATCACCGGATCAACGGAGGCCTATGTAAGCGATATCCCGGAACCGTTCACTTATATGCCCCAAGATCAGCGTTCGATAGCGCTCGCTGATGGAAGTATCACCAGCCCTTTTCTAGAGTTGTTTGGGCGACCGTCGCGTGACACTGGCTTGGAATCCGAGCGCAACAATCGCTTCACCGCTGCCCAGCGACTGCATCTGCTTAATTCGAGTCATATCCAGCGCAAGTTGGAGCAGTGCAAGGATTTCCAGTATCTGACCCGTTTCAGAAAAGACAGGCAAGTGGAGGGCGTCAACGCGCTTTACCTAACGATCCTGTCGCGTTTCCCGACGCCGGAGGAGGCGGATACAGCATTGGACTATGTAACAACAAAGGGGGTAAGCCGTAGAGGTATCACGGATCTCGCGTGGGCCTTGGTTAACACGGCAGAATTCCTTCACCGACATTGATAGAAACATGCCACATCAGTCATCCAGAGAAACAGGGGTAATTAAGAATTCACCGGGCCGATTGAACACCGGGAATCAGGCCGTCGGTTCAGTTGATCCGAATTACGGTTGCCGGGGAGTTTCACGGCGCGAAGCCATTCGAAATGGAACACTTGGTGCATCGGGATTGCTGCTGAGCAGCCATCTCGACGGTTGGAGCCGGGATGCTGAGCAATCGGCCAGAGCCAAGTCGGTTATTCAAATCTGGATGTGGGGTGGGCCTTCTCACTTGGACACATTGGATCCGAAACCGGATGCGGGCTATGACTACTGTGGGCCATTGAGTAATCCGATCGAGACCAACGTGAGCGGCATACGAATCAGCGAGTTGCTACCCTTGTTGGCCAAGCAGGCTGACAAGTATTCAATCTTGCGCAGCATGACGCATGGCGTGAACGGCCACGAGACTGCGTCCTACATGGTGCAAAGCGGTTGGCGTTCCGGTGGTCGGCAGGTGCATCCATCTGTCGGGTCTGTGGTATCCTTGTTCAAGGGCTACGACGCCGGCTACAAGGGATTGATACCGCCGTATATCGTAGTGACCCAGCCACAAGGGCGATTTTCGGAGGCGGGCTTTTTGGGCAATCGGTACAAGCCCTTTTCTACGGGCGGCGATCCGGCAAAGAATCCATTTGTCGTGGAGGGTGTCGTTGCCAGAAACATCACCAAACAGCGGCAAAAGGAGAGGCGAAAACTGCTTCACAACCTTAACACGCTGGAGCACGCGATGAAGGGTGATCCGAGGCTTTCCGCCATGGGTAAATGTGAAAAGGAGGCTTACGATCTCATTCTTGGTGATGCTGGAAAAGTGTTTGAACTCTCACAGGAAAAAGACTCGGTACGGGACAGATACGGCCGCAGTTCGTTTGGACAGTCCTGTCTGCTGGCACGTCGGTTGGTTGAATCAGAGGTGCCGTATGTAACCATAAACTATCGTGGATGGGACACTCACAAACAGAATTTCCAGACCATGAATCGCCGACTTCCGGATCTGGATCAGGGTTTGAGCGCCCTGTTGCAAGATCTATCGGATCGCGGACTGCTGGGTAGCACGATCGTCTGGTGGGGTGGCGAGTTTGGAAGAACGCCCAAAATCCAGTGGGAGGCACCGTGGAACGGTGGCCGCGGCCACTACGGCAAAGTTTTTTCATCCATGGTTGCGGGCGGAGGATTTCAGGGGGGTCATGTGGTGGGTTCATCCAACAAGACTGGGGAAGAAGTGCAGAGTCGCCCCGTCTATCCGGTGGATCTGATTAGGACCATGTATGATCTGTTGGGCATCGATACCAACGCGACATTGCCTCATCCTCAGGGGTTAACCGTTCCTGTGACTCCAATCGCAGAAGACAACGCGCCATCGGGTGGACGACTGAAGGAGATTGTTTAACTGAGGGAGAATTGACTGTGAGCAACCTCACCAGAAACCGACTCGCGGGAGGCTTATCCGGAAAATCGGCTAGGCTACATACTTTCGTGGCAGTTCTTGTGCTAGCAGCCTATTTGGCCGGCGTGGCGGCAACACACGCGCAGCGAGGGCCGTCCAGAATTGGTCAGATTGGTTATGTTTATCCGGCAGGCGGGCAGCAGGGCACCACTTTTTGGGTTACAGTGGGCGGGCTGTATCTTGGCGGCGCGAGTCAGGCGATCATTTCAGGCGATGGGGTTGAGGCAAGAGTGATCAACTACATCAAGCCGATGACCCAGAAGCAAATCAACGAATGCCGTACAGAATATCGAGAACTGCAGAAACGCAAATTGGCAGCCAAATCGTGGACGCCTGCGGATGAAAAGTTGGTGGATGAACTGAAAGTCAAGATAGCGGCATTTATCAGGCGTCCCCCCGCCCCCGCGATTGTTGAGAATGTGATTTTGGAAATCAAAGTGGAATCCGATGCGGCAATCGGCGATCGGGACATTCGACTCAAAACACCGCTTGGATTAACGAATCCGCTTGTTTTTCAGGTCGGACAGTACCCCGAATTTTCCACGGAGTTGGAGAAAAGCAGGGGTGAGCCGTCACGTGGCAGGGCGGTGAATAATAATCCACCCACGGCCATACCGATGATCACGCTACCTGTGATCGTTAACGGTCAGATCATGCCCGGCTTGTCGGATAAGTACCAGTTTCATGCGACCGAGGGACAGAAACTGGTTGTTGCAGTCAGCGCCCGGCAGTTGATCCCCTATCTTCCGGATGCTGTGCCTGGTTGGTTTCAGGCCACGCTGGCGTTGTTTGACAGTGAGGGAAAGGAAGTGGCCTATGTCGATGATTACCGTTTCCATCCCGATCCGGTTCTGCAATACAAAATACCCAAATCAGATGATTATGTGATCGAAATCAAGGATGCGATTTATCGGGGTCGTGATGATTTTGTCTACCGAATAACCATCGGCGAGTTGCCATTCGTGACGAGCATTTTTCCTCTGGGCAGCCGAGTCGGTGATAATGCTGACGTTACCGTTGCCGGGTGGAACCTTCCTGCAGTCAGCCTGAAGCCGGGGCTTAATGGCAACGAACCGGGTGTTTATCCCGTTGTCGCATCCGATAAGGGCACTATCTCCAACTTTGTGCCTTTTGCCTTGGACACGTTGCCCGAGTGCCTCGAGCTTGAGAACCGCAATAAAGGAGATACACAACGAGTTACGACACCCATCATTGTAAACGGGCGCATTGATTATCCTGGAGACTGGGACACTTACAGTTTCAAAGGCAAGACACACCAGCAGATTGTAGTGGAGATTATCGCACGCAAATTGAATTCTCCGGTCGATTCCGTCATTCGGTTGACGACTGAGGAAGGGCGTCAACTGGCATTCAACGATGATTATGAAGACAAGGGTGCCGGCTTGACCACACACCATGCAGATTCTTGGCTTCGCTATACACTACCCGAGGAGGGAGTCTACCATGTCCATGTGGGCGACGCGCAGCATCAGGGCGGCGCCGGTTACGCCTATCGGTTGCGCATCAGCCCGCCGCGTCCGGACTTCGGGTTGCGGGTTGTGCCATCCAGCATAACAGTCCGGCCTGGTGCCAAGGTTCCTCTCACTATCTACGCACTTCGAAGGGATGGATTTACGGGCGCGATTCGCTTGGCATTGAAGGGATGTCCGGAAGGATTCAAGCTGGCTGGTGACAGCGTGCCAGCCAACAAGAGCCAGGTGAAGTTGACTTTGGAAGGTGTGCGAAGCGACCAGAGGGAACCGTTTGCCTTGAGTGTTGTAGGCCACGCGATAATCGAAGGCAAGCAGGTGATCCGTCAGGCTGTACCGGCGGAAGACAGGATGCAAGCGTTCCTCTGGAGGCACCTTGTCCCCGCAAGAGAGATGGAAGCGGTTTTGGTCGGTAAAGCCAGTGGACGCCTGCGCCGTACCGGCCAACTCTTGCGCCGGTTGAGGGCATTGGACCGTGACGGGGACGACAAACTTCAGCGAAGTGAAATCCCCAGGGCCCACAGGGCGGACATCATGAAGGCAGATGCTAACGGCGACAATGTTCTGGATCGGAGGGAGTTGGAAAACTTTTTCCGAAACAACCCCCAGGCACTGCAACTTCGTCTATGACGACGACTCAACGATTCAAAAGATACTAAACGGAAGCCATGAAAGTAGATTCAAAAGTTATCAATGCTAGGGAGCCCTACATTTCGACACTGCGTCACGGGGATTACACGGAAACATTCCTGACCATACACGGGGAAGGTTGTGAAGATCCACTGTGCATGCACGATCGAATGAGAGAGCAGTTACAAAAACTCAATTCGGGAGTGGTTCGGATGGAGGGAGTGGGCCTGATTAACACTTCAGGCAAAGCCGTTTCGGAGCTTCGATACTGTGGGGATTGCCGAGATTGCTCGCTCAGGGAACCGGATCACGATGGCGTCCGGAATTGCCCTGTCTCGGGATTGTACGCTCACACGATTTCAAATGCCAAACTTCAGCCCGTCTGGTTAGGTGGCCAGATCGTGGGCGCAACCTACGAGGATGATTTCGCTCATTACTGCTTTCTGAACGACATCCTGCCGGAACTCAACGCGTTTATCGAAAAGCAAACCGAACAGGTGTTCAATCGCCTTGAGGCCGCACTGCAAACCGTGGGCATGGAATTTAGCGACGTGATTCGCACTTGGTTTCATCTGGACAACATTTTCGACTGGTATGACCAATTTAACGAAGTTCGACATCGATTTTTTAAGGAACGGGGAATCTACGATGCACTCGTTCCAGCCAGTACCGGCATAGGCGGAGCCAATCCGGCGGGTGTTTCCATTGTCGGTAATCTGTACGCGATCAAGCCCAAGACAGATGAAATGCGCATTCGTGCTGTACCCTCCCCGCTGCAATGTCCCGCTCTCGAATACGGCAGTTCGTTTAGTCGGGCAGTAGAGGTGGATACGCCGACTTACCGGAAACTGTTTATTTCCGGGACTGCCAGCATTGCTCCGGAGGGGCACACGGTTCATTTGGATGACATAGACCAACAGATCGAGCTGACACTCGACGTCGTCCTGGCAATAATGGAGTCCTGTGGCATGGAGTGGAATGATGTCACCGGTGCCATCGCCTATGTTCGGGATAAGGAGGATCTTCCTGCGTTCGACAGATACTGTGAACGAACAAACCTCTCTGCGGAATCTGTTGTCGTGATTCAAAACGACGTCTGCCGGGAGGATTTGCTGTTCGAGCTTGAATTGGCCGCCGCCAAGGCCAAGCACTGACTAAAATGGAGCTCTTCCGAATCTCGAGCCCTCCCAATGCTATTGCTGCAAATGGTGGCTCACTTCTGGATCGTATCACCCGGATCCTTGATAACAGGGTGAGAACTAAGGAAACAAACAAACACAAAATGAAAATACAAACATGAGGCGTAATAGCAGCGGCTGCTTTACTCGTTGGAGGAATTACCAACGTAGAAGCAAAGGACACAAAAAAGGCACAAATATCGAAGAAGCAGCCAGCTAAAGCTAAGTTAAATAATAATGCGGTCATTAAAAAAATTAAGGCTGCTGTTGGTGCTGGAAAACTCACTAAAAAAGAGGCAGCAGAGAAAATTGCCATCCTGAAAAAGGAATTGGGCAGTAAGAAAAAAGGAAATCCAAAAAGCAAATATAATGCGGTCATTAAAAAAATTAAGGCTGCTGTTGGTTCTGGAAAACTCACTAAAAAAGAGGCAGCAGAGAAAATTGCCATCCTGAAAAAGAAAATGGGCAGCAAGAAAAAAGGTAAGTCAAAGAAGACAAAATCCAAACGCAAATGACATAGATTCGGCTATTACGTTATAAAGAATCTAAGATTTAGACTGTTAACAAAGATCATACCAAAAGGGTCGGACATCACGTCCGACCCTTTTCATATTAGAATGTTTGATTAAAAGCTGATCAAAATTAAAACGCCGAAAGCTCCCTGCCTAATCAGGCCAATTTAAAAAAATAAAATTTATGCGGTCAACTGGTTAGATTTTAACGCCCGGAAAGCATCACTTTTTTGAGCATCTATTCCACGGATGTGAATGCGAAGAATGTGGATGGCAGCATACCGCTAGATTATGCCAAAGGCGAACTCGCCGACCTCCTCCGCAAACACGGCGGCAAGACGGGGAAAGAGTTGAAAGCTGAAGGGAAGTAGTCACTCCGCCTTCAAGTGCCTGTCCAGCGCGCTGACAGCATTGCAGTAATTGCCTTGCTTCAGACAATTTTAGCGGTGCTTTAACCCGATTAGGCATAGTTGGATTTCGGTTCAGTCAGTGAAACGCACACTCCTAACTCTCGTAGTCACCTCGCTGGTGGCCGGCATCGTTGCCGGGGAGATCCCGTTGTTTGACGGCAAGACCCTGGACGGTTGGGAAACCGTTGATCGGGACAAGCCGTTTTGGCGAGCGGAAAACGGCGTCATCATGGCCGACAGCCTGGGCAAGAAAATGCCACGCAACACCTTTCTGTTCTCGAAGAAACAGTATGGGAACTTCGAGTTTCGCTGCAAGTTTCGCCTCACCGGCGATCCGAAGACCGGCTTGGTCAACAGTGGCATTCAGTTTCGCACGGCGAAGCACGGAAAAGGAAATGCGATCGGTTACCAGGCGGACATCGGCGAACCGAACTGGTGGGGTTGTCTCTACGATGAGCACCGTCGCGGGCTCATCGCAAAATCGGATGTCAGCCGACTGCGAGGCACGCTCAAGCCCTTTGGATGGAACGACTACCTGATTCGGGCGCAGGGCCCCATGATCACCTTGTTCATCAATGGCATTCAAACCATCAAGTACGTTGAAAAGGATCCCAAAATCCCCAACAAAGGCCACTTCGCTCTCCAACTTCACAGTGGCGGCATCTGTCGCATGGAATACAAGGATATCAAACTTACCCCCCTGACCTACGACGCTACCAAGGCACCCCCCCCGGCAAAGGCCAAGCTGGCCGAGGGCGAAGTCATGTTCGAGGATTTTGAAAGTGGCACCTACAAGGGCTGGATCACCACCGGGACCGCCTTTGGCACCGGCCCGGTTGAACAGGGCAAGATTCCCGGCTACCAGGGCGATCTACTTGCCAAGGGCCGTTTCTGCGTCAACAGTCACGCCAGCGCCACAGGCACCGTTCACCAACGCGACGGAGAAACCGGCACGCTCACCTCTGCTCCTTTCAAAATCACCCATGACTACGTCCGACTGCTGGTCGGCGGCGGTGGCCACAAGGACCGTACCTGTGTCAACGTCATCATCGACAATCGCCACGTCGTCGCCTCCGTCAGCGGCGACAACGACAATCGCATGAGCGAGAGGAGCTTCGATCTGCGCAAGTACAAGGGCAAAATGGCCAAGATCCAGTTCGTCGACGCAGTCTCCTCCGGTTGGGGCAATATCGGCGCCGACAACATTGTCTTCACCAACCTCAAACCCAAGAAAACCAAGCAGACGCGCAAGGTTGGTAAGAAGACCCAATCCGGACGCACCGGCGCCTATACCCCCGAAAAACAGCTTGCCGGCTTCACCGTTCCCGAAGGCTTCGTCGTTGAGCTCGTCGCCAGTGAAAAAGACGGCGTGATCAACCCGATCGATCTGACTTTTGACGATAGCGGTCGCCTCTGGAGCAACACGGCTAGGATGTACCCCATGGACCCCAACCCCAAGGCCAGTTGGGGACAAACCCTGAAATACATGGACAACACCGGTCTGCAGTGGGCCGACGAACGCTTTCGCAAGGTCATGGACCTCTACAAGGGCAGGACCAAAGGCCAGGACCAGATCCTGATCATCGAGGACCCCGCGGCAATCCCAACCAAGGCAACGGTGTGGGCGGACGGACTATCGATCCCCCAGAGCTTCCTCCCCTACAAGAACGGCGCCTTTGTTGCCCACGGCTCCGAGATGCTTTTCCTCGAGGACACCAACAACGACGGCAAGGCAGACAAGTGGAACACCGTGCTGAGCGGTTTCGGCTACACCGACACCCACACCATGGCCCACCTGTTGATTCGCGCCCCAGGCGGCTGGGCGCATTACGGCCACGGCGCCCTCAACAAGGGCGACGTCGTCACCACCAAGACCGGTGAACGCGACCGCGTGGATTTCGCCAAGATAGCCCGCTTCTCCCTCGATGGCATGAAGCACGACGTCATTGTCTCGGGACTCAACAACATCTGGGGTTACCACCTGCGTGGCAACGGTCAGTGGTTCGGCAGCGAAGCAAACGACCTCGGACATTCCGTCACCCCGATGGAACCGGGCACTGGCTACAAAGGCATCGGCAACGCCAAAATTCGCCCCTACCAGCCCATGCTGCCTCCGCCAAACAACTTTCGCGTCGGCGGCACCGGTCTCTCGGGCTTGGCGTTTTCAGACGACTCCGCGGAGGGCTTTCCCTCCGAATGGCGCAACGTTGGGTTCCTGGCAAACCCGATCAGTTGCACCATCAACGCCGTCCGCATCATCCGCAATCCCGACGGCAGCGTCACCTCCGAGCTGCTCGAGGATCTTCTCCAGTCCGAGGACGATTGGTTCCGCCCCGTCAACCTCGAGTTCGGCCCCGACGGTTGCCTCTACGTGGCGGATTTCTACAACAAGATTATCTCGCACAATGAAGTCTCTCGCGAACATCCCGATCGCGACAAGGCGCACGGCCGCATCTGGCGTATCCGCTACCTCGGCGCCAAGCCGCCAAAGCCCGTCAATTTCCTTACCTTGCCCACGGCTCAATTGCCCGGCCACTTGAAGGCTCCGATCCTCTGGGCAAAACGCGCCGCCTGGCACCAGATCATCGACCGCAGGGCCAAAGAACTGGCCCAGAAAGTGGCGAAGATCTGTGCCGATGCGTCGCAGGACGAAACCACGCGCATCATCGCCCTGTGGTCTCTCGAAGGGCTGAAACACTACGATCGGGCGTTGATGGCCACCTTGTTGAAGTCGGACCTGCCCGACCTGCGTCGCGAAGCGGTTCGCGCCATGGGTAGCATGCCTGTACGTCCGAACGAGTTGGCCACGGTCCTTAAACCCTTCGTCGCAGAGACGCACGTCATGGTGCGCTCACAGGTTCTTCGCACTCTTGCCGACTACGGCAAGTCGAACCCGGAGCTCATCGACTTGGCCGTCAGCTTCTGTCTTCCCGACACAAAATCCGAAAAACTGGGCGGTGACTACGAACGCAAATTCGAACGCTACCTTGCCCGCATGGTCCTGGAACAGTATCCCAAGGAATTGGATCGCTACCTCAATTCACCCCTGGCGGCCAAGCAGCCCGAAAGTCACTTGGCTTGGGCCGAGCAAGCGCTCTCCATCGACGATCGAACCAAGAAATTCCTCGCCCGCTGGACCAGCATCAAGGACCAGCCCCTGAGCGAAGACGACTTCAAGGCCGCCTGCGGACTTCTGCGGAATACGCAAGTACAAGCCGCCTTGAAACCAATCTTTGATGCGCCAGAAGCCGACGCCCTTGTTGCTCTGGCCAAGAAGCATGCCTTGGACGTCGCCTCCCCAGCTCTCGGTAAGCTGCTCCAACCTGCCTGTGAACGGATGCTTGAGAGCGGCGACGCAAGCCGCGCAATGGCCGCCGCCGAGGTTGCTGATTGCCTCAACGTCGAAGGCCTTGATGCGCTCCTTGCGGAGGTTCTGTCTAACCGGTTGTCTGACGCAGGTTTCGTGACCGCAACCGTCAACGTCTTGGCCCGCAAGGCACAAGCCCATCCAGCTTCCTTCAAAGCCGTTTTGCAACAGGATAAACTGGGGGCTCAGGCCTCCATGACTGCCTTGGCCGCGCTTGCAAGCATCGATCCTGCCGCCGCCAAGTCCTTCGCGGGTCCCGTTGCCGGCAAGCTGTCGCCCATGGCCCACGCCGCCCTCGCGCATCGTCTCACGGAATCTGCCGCCGGCGCCAAACTCCTCCTCGATCTCCTGGACGACGGCAACATCGCCAAAAGCGTCGTCGATCGCGACCTGGCCGAACGCATTGGCGCAAAATTGAAAAACGACAAGCGCGCCAAAGCCCTGCTGCAAAGCCAACACGCCGCCCGCGCAGCGCAAGTGAAGACCTTCAAGACCAAACTCGAGACCTTCATGCATGTCGCTGAGCAGAAAGGCGGCGATCCGGCCAAGGGGAAACCAGTCTTCACGGCCATTTGCCTCAGTTGCCATGCCGTTGGTGGACAGGGCGCCGGCTTCGCCCCAGCCTTGGACGGTGCTGCCCACCGCGAAACCGAGCATCTCTTGACCGCCATCCTCGATCCGGATGCCGCCGTCGAAGGCAACTACGCTCTCTACCGCATTTTCAAGCGGGACGGGGACGCCATCGAAGGTTATCTCGAAGAAGAAAACGCCCGCGGAGCCACCCTCCACTTAATGGGCGGCGGTAAACTCTTCGTATCCCGCGAGCAAATCGCATCTGCCGGCTTCCTTACCGGACGATCCGTCATGCCCCGCGGACTCATTGACGGGTTCAACAAACAGCAACTCGCCGACTTGTTGGCCTATGTTCGCACATTGAAGTAACCAGGGAGGTTTAGGGCTTTCCTCTGCCGGCGAATCCGACGCGCCCCATGGTGACAACTCTAAAGTGGGGATCATGGAAAAACGTAAAAAACATTACAAAAATAATCAAAAAATAAGCTTTGGGCTACATGAAGCACAAATTAATAACAATCGCAGCCGTGGTGCTGGTGGGGTGTGGGGAGTCGCAGCAGTCGGCTCCAGCACCAGAACCGCCGGCAGCCAAAGCGCCAGACATCTCAATTCACGATGCTGCCGCTAAAGGAAACATTGAAGCCGACAAACAGCGCATCGCTGTTGGAACGGATTTGAGTGCGAGCCGAGTGGGTGGCTTTGGCCGGTTTCATGCGCATTTTGAAGGGTGATTTTCTGCGTGCATTCGAGAAAAAGGTCGTTGATATTCACCTCTCTTGTCCCAAGCGAACGCGCCGAAGGCTAAACCAAGCGCTTGGCCAAGGGGAGGTAGAACTCATGCACTTTTGTTCTGTTCCATCTCGAGTGCGCGAGGGAAGAGCACGTTGTTTTCCTTGTGAATGTGCAGGTGAAGATCGCGCTCCAAGTGGGCAATGGCGTCCAGCATGGCGAGGTAGGTGTTGCAGACCCCATCGGGCAGGGTGAAGCCGTTTGTCAATTCGTGGAGTCTTTCTAGTGCGGCACCAGCCTGGCTGTGTTCGGATTCCATCTGTTGAATGGGATTGGCCAGTGAACCGCAGTGAAACGTCGGGGCGATGTCGCTCGAGTCCAGTTGTCGTACCATGGGGAAGAGTATTTGCTCCTCCTTCATCATGTGGTCAGATAGTTCAGCAATTAGCGCCAGGCAGATTTCCCTAACTTGATGCAGTCGCGGGTTCTGTTCGCCATGAACGGATGCCACCTTGTTGGTTAACTCATCCAGCCGCGGAAATTCAGAACGTAAATAGGAGTGATGTGTCTGCTCGATGTGGTCGGCCAGTTCGGTCAGCGCCATGGCGGCAGTGTCCGCAACGGGTTCGACTTGAGTGGACTGTGTTGACTCAGTCAGCGCGGCGAGAACGGTTTGTGGATGCAAGCCCTGCTCTCGGCAGGCCTCGTTCAGCGTCTTTTTGCCTCCGCAGCAGTAGTCGATGCCGGCGTCTTCAAATACGCGTGCGAGCGCCGGGCACCCTGCCACGATGGCTCCGACTGAGTCGTCAATTTGTGGTTCGTTCATGATTGGTCGGTCGCATATTGCAACATGTGGACAACACTACATCAGGCAGTCTGCTTCGTCGAGTTCGGAGAACAGCTTCAGCCTCCACGCCGCTTCCCCAAACTGCTAGCCTGTCCGCCGTCGTATGAAATTATCCCTCGAGTTGACCGTGGACACCCGGCCGGAGTGGGTCGATGCCGTGATGGCTGATTTTCGAGAGACTCCTTTGCAATCTGCGACTTCTTGGGGTCACAAGGAAATCGCTGAACTGCTTATCGCTAAAGGTGCGGATGTGAATGCGAAGAATGTGGATGGCAGCATACCGCTAGATTATGCCAAAGGCGAACTCGCCGACCTCCTCCGCAAACACGGCGGCAAGACGGGTGAAGAATTGAAAGCTGAAGGCAAATGAAACTACTACTAACAACAATCGCAGCCGTGGTTTTGGTGGAGTGTGAGACGACTAAAGCATCGTAGTGTTTTGTCTTCAAATCGGAGGTTTGATGATCACAACAAAACAACTAATTTCGTGTCCCGCATTTGTCCCAGTGCATAGTGGTGCTTTGATGTGCATAAGTGTATGCGGCACATCAAAAAGCCCTGAAACCGTTTAAAAACGGCTAAAAAAGACTCATTCGCAATGCGAAGGTCTGGAGTTCGATTCTCCATGACTCCACCATTCTTTTTAACCCTAATCTTGCGTTGCACTTGGCCAAGCGCTACTCAACTATCCCGCTCGGCACCCTTCCATTGCAGGGCGCATTTTGCTCAATTCTCTGCTCCGTTTAAGCTTATTGCTTGCTCATGAAATGTCAGACCTTTCCCAAGGTTGTTATGGCTGTAGCCGCTCCCAAGACCATTCACCGTCTTGGTGTTGGTATTTTATCCTGTCGTGCAGTCGACCATCATGTCCCTGCCATAACTCCACGGTCTCCAGTGTGATCCTGTAACCACCCCAATGGTCCGGGCGAGGTATTGGGCGCCCCACCCATTTTGCAGTGAGGCCGGCTACTTTGGCCATTAGCATGGCTCTGCTTTTTAGGGGTTTTGATTGCTCGCTCGCCCAAGCACCCGCTTGGCTGAGTTTTGGTCGGGTGGCGAAGTAGGTATCTGATTCTTCCGACGTGATTTTGCTTGCCGCACCTTGAATGCGAATTTGGCGTTGCAGTTCATCCCAGTGGAACAGCAATGAAACGGCATTGTTAATTGCAATGTCTTCGGCTTTTGCGCTGTTGTAGTTGCAGTAAAAGACAGCCCCTCGTTCATCAAAGCCCTTGAGCAACACCATTCTGGAAGACGGTTGTCCATCTGTATTGGCGGTTGACAGCGTCATAGCCAAAGGATTCGGTTTGCTGGACGACGATTGTGCATGATCCAACCACTCGCGTGCTGCATCGACCGGGGCGGTTGGCGGTGAGTTGAAATTCATATTCCGCAGAAGATCTTACCGTTACGAGCGAGGCTGGCCAAAGTCGGCATCGGTGTATTCCTCCATGGAGTGACCCCGTTCTTTGTACCAACTGTCATGAGAGATTTGGTTCTGGGTTTTCACTTCCATTGTTCGGTGTAGGGAGGGGCGTAGCCCCGACTGGAACCGAACAATGGGCCGCATACACCCTAGGGCTTTTCCCGCCCAACGACGAATGCGGTCGCTTCTCATTGTAGTAACTCCTGTGCTCGTTGCCAAGGACTCGTACCTCCGCCAACGGAGAATTGAATGAACTCCAGTCGCGCATGCTCACTACGCCCCGCCCGCTGAGGAATTGTATGACCTGAAAATCGATCCACACGAAACCCGTAATCTGGCTGCCGACCCTGTGCATGCGGTTAAGCTCCGCAAGTTGCGAGATGCGTTGTATGAATGGATGGTTTTAAGTCGTGACCTTGGTCTCATCCCCGAACCCATCCTCGAGGAAAATGGACGACAGACTGACAGAGTGCTTGCAATAAGAGCGACCGACAAAGAAACAAGGGTGAGAATGGAGTTTCAATCGGAAAACAAGGCAGAAGTCCATTGCCTGTTAATTGAGAACGAAAACCAATCAAG
>Ga0233433_10001383_pt1 | contig 23292 bp, 22 predicted proteins | sample SI_122_August201_5_FD_179868 | JGI IMG/M metagenome (GOLD analysis project Ga0233433, IMG submission 179868) | Seawater microbial communities from Saanich Inlet, British Columbia, Canada - SI_122_August2016_100_MG | ecosystem: Environmental > Aquatic > Marine > Inlet | place: Canada: British...
AAACCGCCATTAGCTGCTGGCCTGTCACGCCAGAGGCCGCGGGTTCGAGTCCCGTCACTCCCGCCATTTTCTTTCAATGGCTCAGAACCGTCCACTTCGGACGGTTTTGTTTTTTCTAAATATTTTATGGTTATCATGACCAATCCGCATGGGCTTTGTTGTTGCCTAAGGGGACCATGTAGGGCAGGTTACAGATAGGCTTTTGGCAATGTTGATCGCCTTTTTTTTGGTGTTGGAAAGGGGACGGAAGTTGCAAGCACTTCTGGCCAATTACCTGCCGATCTTGATCTTCCTGGGAATTGCCACGGCAATCGCCGGTATAGCCGTTACGGCTTCCGTCATCATCGTGCCGCAAAAACCCGATGTGGAGAAAACATCGGCCTATGAATGTGGCTTTGAGGCCTTCACCGATGCGCGGCACAAATTCGATGTGCGGTTCTATCTGGTCGCAATCCTATTCATCATTTTCGACCTGGAAGTCGCATTCCTGTTTCCTTGGGCTATTAGCCTTGGGCAAATCGGCGCCTTCGGATATTGGTCAATGATGGTTTTCTTGGGCATTTTGACCATTGGCTTCATCTATGAATGGAGAAAAGGGGCGCTCGAATGGGAGTGACATTTCCGCAATCCGATAATGATGCCCCGTTGCCGCCCGGCGCCGACCAGGACATGATTCTGCGTCAGGTAACCGGCGAGCTGCACGAAAAAGGGTTTTTAATTTCCAATGTTGATAAGCTGGTCAACTGGGCACGCACCGGCTCGCTTTGGCCAATGACTTTCGGGCTGGCGTGTTGCGCGGTCGAAATGATCCATGCCTATATGCCGCGCTATGACCTGGACCGGTTCGGCGTTGTGCCGCGTCCAAGCCCGCGGCAGTCAGATGTCATCATCGTTGCCGGCACGTTGACTAATAAAATGGCACCAGCATTTCGCAAGGTTTACGACCAGATGGCCGAACCACGCTATGTGATTTCAATGGGTTCATGCGCCAATGGTGGGGGCTATTATCACTATTCCTATTCTGTCGTGCGGGGCTGCGATCGTGTCGTACCCGTTGATATTTACGTCCCCGGTTGCCCCCCGACGGCTGAAGCGTTGGTTTACGGAATTTTGCAATTGCAAAAGAAAATTAAGCGAACAGGAACGCTTTGGCGTTAGGCTAATGTACCCCGGTAACAATCAATACATACCAAGCAGCAAACGATGAATATAGCCTTGCAGGAACTTAACGATTATATCGCCAACTCTCTCGGCGAAATGCTGATTGAAGCGGAAATCCGCCTCGATGAATTGATAATTACAGTCAATCGCGAGTCGGTCGTTGATACCCTAAAGTTCCTACGAGACGACGCGAATTGTCAGTTCAAGCAATTGATGGATGTCTGTGGCGCCGATTATCCCGAGCAGGAAGATCGTTTCTGTCTGATCTACAATTTGCTCAGCATGACCCATAACTTTCGGGTCAGAGTGAAGATATGGACGGACGAAAGTACGCCGGTGGCCTCAGTCACCTCTGTTTTCAGCGCCGCCGGATGGTGGGAACGCGAAACCTGGGACATGTACGGTATCTATTTCTCGGACCATCCCGATCTTCGACGAATTCTGACGGACTATGGCTTCGAAGGGCATCCGCTACGAAAAGATTTTCCCCTGACCGGTTATGTTGAACTCCGCTACGACGATGAACAAAAGCGAGTCGTGTACGAGCCGGTGAAACTGACTCAGGAATTCCGCTCCTTTGAATTCCTTAGCCCTTGGGAAGGCGTGCAGCCATTGCTGCCCGGTGATGAAAAAGCCGAAGGCCAGGACGCGGACGCGCCCAAGGAAGGTACCTAATGGCCGAAACCGAAATCAAAAATTATAATTTGAACTTCGGGCCACAACACCCGGCGGCCCATGGCGTGTTGCGCATGGTGCTGGAAATGGACGGCGAAGTGATTGATCGCGCCGATCCGCACATTGGCCTGCTTCATCGCGGCACCGAAAAACTCATCGAGCACAAAACCTACGTCCAGGCCGTTCCGTATTTTGATCGCCTAGATTATGTGGCGCCGCAAAATCAGGAACACGCTTTCGTTCTGGCGGTTGAAAAACTGTTGGGGCTGGAGGTCCCGAAGCGCGCTCAATATTTGCGCGTTTTGTTTTCCGAAATCGGCCGCGAGCTGAACCATCTTCTCAACGTCACGTCCTACGCCATGGATGTCGGCGCGATGACGCCGATGCTTTGGGGATTTGAAGAGCGTGAGCGATTGATGGAGTTTTGCGAACGGGTTTCCGGCGCGCGCCTACATATGGCCTATTACCGGCCCGGTGGCGTGGCGTACGACATGCCCGAAGGTCTTGCGGAAGATATTAATGATTGGGCGGTTCATTTTGTTTCGGTCATTGATGATCTCGAGACGCTATTGACTGAAAATCGAATTTTCAAGCAACGCACCGTCGATATTGGGGTGATCACTGCTGAACAGTGTTTTGACTGGGGATTCACAGGCCCGAACCTGCGGGCCTCCGGTGTACCATGGGACCTGCGTAAATCTCAGCCCTACGACGCCTATGCCGAGATGGATTTCGATTTACCGATTGGCAAGAATGGCGACTGCTATGACCGCTATTTGGTCCGGATGCATGAAATGCGTCAGAGCCTGCGGATCATTCATCAATGCCTGGAAAATATGCCCGACGGCCCATGTAAATCGGAAGATCATAAGGTCACGCCACCGGCCCGCGAAGCAATGAAAGATTCAATGGAAGCGCTGATACATCACTTTAAGTTGTTTACGGAAGGCTTCCGCGTTCCGGCCGGTGAAACCTATACCGCTGTCGAGGCCCCCAAAGGCGAATTTGGCGTCTATTTGGTTTCTGATGGCACCAATAAGCCTTATCGTTGCAAGATTAGGGCGCCGGGTTTCGCGCATCTGCAAGCCATGGATTTCCTTTCGAAGGGGCACATGCTGGCCGACGTGGTCGCTAACATCGGGTCCGTCGACGTCGTTTTTGGTGAGATTGATCGGTAGAATTGTGACAGACGACACGCAAAATTCAGAAAGCTTCGCATTCGACGCCGAACACATGGCGCAGGCTGAGAAGATAATCGCCAAATATCCTGAAGGCTGGCAGGCGAGCGCCGTCTTGCCGTTGTTGGATTTGGCCCAGCGCCAAAACGCCAACTTCCTATCTCAAGCCGCGATGGATTACGTCGCGGAAATGCTGAAGATGCCGCCGATCCGGGTCTACGAAGTCGCGACGTTCTACACCATGTACAATTTCAAGCCGATGGGGAAACATCATGTGCAGGTCTGCACAAATCTTCCCTGCTGGTTGCGGGGATCCGACGATATTGTCAAAACTTGCAAAGAACTCATTGGTGTCGGCATGGGCCAGACCTCCGAAGACGGCATGTTTACACTCACGGAAGCCGAATGCCTGGGCGCCTGCGTGAACGCGCCCATGGTCCAGATCGGCGATGACTATTTCGAGGATTTGGATGCAGAATCGACCCTGGCCGTGCTGTCCGAACTGAAGGCTGGAAAAACGCCGAAAAGCGGCTCTCAAATTGGCCGCCATACCTGCGAGCCCGTTTCCGGCCTGACCAGTTTGTACAATCAGACGGATCTACGTAAAGCCAAGGTGGGAGGCGAGTAATGCTCGACGATAAAGACCGCATCTTCACCAATATCTACGGCATCGATGATCCGTTCTTAGCCGGCGCCCGTGCACGTGGCGATTGGGACGAGACCAAAAAAATCCTTGATATGGGCCGCGAAGCGATCATTGAGGGAATCAAAGAATCAGGACTTCGTGGTCGTGGTGGTGCTGGATTTTCGACAGGTATGAAATGGTCGTTCATGCCGAAAGAAATTGGTGAGCGGCCTCATTATCTGGTGATTAATGCCGACGAAGGCGAACCGGGTACCTGTAAAGACCGGGAAATCATGCGCCATGATCCGCATAAGTTAATCGAAGGCGCGTTGATTGGTTCTTTCGCCATCGGCGCCCATGTCACGTATTGCTACATTCGGGGTGAATTCTACCGTGAGGCGGAGAATTTACAGCGCGCCGTGGATGAAGCCTATGAAGCCGGCTTGATCGGCGACAATGCCTGTGGCTCTGGATACAAGTTCGATTTCTATGTTCATCGCGGCGCCGGCGCCTATATTTGCGGCGAAGAATCGGCCTTAATCGAAAGCTTAGAAGGCAAGAAAGGCCAGCCACGCTTGAAGCCGCCATTCCCGGCGAACGTTGGTGTTTATGGGTGCCCGACCACGGTCAACAATGTCGAATCAATTGCAGTTGCGCCGGCAATTTTAAGGCGCGGCGCTGAATGGTTTGCCGGTCTTGGCAAACCCAATAATACCGGCACGAAATTGTTTAACATTTCCGGCCATGTGAATACCGCGTGCACTGTCGAAGAAGAAATGGGAATCCCATTGAAGGAACTCATTGAAAAGCATGCCGGCGGCGTGCAGGGCAGCTGGGATAATTTACTGGCAGTCATTCCTGGTGGCGCCTCAGTACCGGTTCTGACAAAAGAACAATGCGAAACCGTGACCATGGATTTTGACTCACTTCGCGAATTGCGCTCGGGGCTGGGAACAGCGGCCGTCATAGTCATGGACAAATCGACCGACATTGTCCGGGCCATCACCCGCCTGTCGGCGTTCTACAAGCACGAAAGCTGTGGCCAATGCACACCGTGCCGAGAAGGCACCGGATGGATGTGGCGCATGATGGAACGGATTTGTTCCGGCGACGCGGAAATTGAAGAAATTGATCTTCTTGAGGAAGTCACGCGGCAGGTCGAAGGGCATACCATTTGTGCGCTCGGTGATGCCGCAGCATGGCCGATACAGGGTTTGATCCGTAGCTTCCGGCCGGAAATGGAGCGCCATATTACGGCAGGGCGCGCCGGTGCCAACGAGGCCGCGTGAGGGATTTGATATGGTCAAGCTAACCATTGATGGCATTGAACACGAGGTCGAAGCGGGCATGACAATCATGCAGGCTTGCGAACACGTGGGCATCGAAATTCCACGCTTTTGCTATCACGAACGGCTGACTGTCGCCGGAAACTGCCGGATGTGCTTGGTTGGCATGGAACGCTCGCCCAAACCCGTGGCGTCCTGCGCCATGCCGGTCGGCGAAGGCATGGTGATCGACACTCAATCCGAGGAAGTCCGCAAGATGCGCAAAGGCGTCATGGAATTCCTTTTGATCAACCACCCGCTTGATTGCCCGATTTGCGATCAAGGCGGCGAGTGTGATCTGCAAGACCAAGCCATGGGTTACGGCCTCGACCACAGCCGCTATATCGAGAACAAGCGCGCCGTGAAGAACAAGGATTTCGGCCCTTTAATTAAAACGATCATGACCCGTTGTATCCATTGCACTCGGTGCGTGCGGTTTGCCACCGAGATCGCCGGCGTCCCCGAATTGGGCGCGACCGGTCGTGGTGAACACACCGAAATTGGGACCTATGTCGAGCATGCGCTCAGTTCCGAGCTCTCCGGCAACATGATTGATTTGTGCCCTGTGGGCGCATTGACGTCGGGCCCGTATGCGTATTCAGCCCGATCTTGGGAACTGAAGAAAACAGAATCTGTAGATGTCCTCGATGCCGTCGGCTCAAACATCCGGGTTGATGCCCGGGGTCCCGAAGTGATGCGGGTTCTGCCGCGGCTCAACGAAGAGGTGAATGAGGAGTGGATTTCCGATAAGACCCGCTTCGCCTGTGATGGACTGGCGCGCCAGCGCTTAGATACCCCTTACGTTCGCCGTGATGGTAAATTGCAGCCGGCGAGTTGGGATGAGGCCTTTGCGGCCATCGCCGCCGCCACAAAAGGCGTTTCAGGCGACGCCATCGCGGCGATCGCCGGTGATCTTGCTGATTGCGAGGCGATGCTGGCACTCAAGGACCTGATGACGGCACTCGGTTCAGGTAATATCGATTGCCGTCAGGATGGCGCCAAACTCGACGCCTCCGTGCGTGCCTCATATTTGTTCAATTCCACGATTGCCGGGATTGAACAGGCCGACGCCTTACTGCTGGTCGGGTGCAACCCACGTCTTGAAGCGCCGGTACTCAATTCACGCATCCGTAAGCGCTGGGTGTTGGGGGATTTCCGAGTTGGCGTCATCGGCCCAGACACCTATCTCACTTACGAAACCGAACACTTAGGGGATGGCGTCAAGGCCTTGGAAGGCATTGCCGCCGGTCGCGGTGAATTTGCCAAACTTTTGAAAAATGCGGAAAAACCGATGTTGATCATCGGCCAAGGCGTGTTGACGCGAACTGATGGCGCAGCTGTCCTCGGGCTTGCCAGGCGTGTTGCCGACAACCGCGGCATGGTTAGCAGTGGCTGGAACGGATTTAACGTCCTGCACACAGCAGCGGCACGGGTTGGTGGCTTGGACCTTGGCTTTGTCCCAAATGATGGCGGACGCGATGTCGCCGGCATTTTGGATGGTGCCGCAAGCGGCGATATCAAAGTCGTCTATCTATTGGGTGCCGATGAGATCGACACTAGCCGATTAGGCGATGCCTTCGTCATTTATCAAGGCCACCACGGTGATGCCGGCGCGCATCGAGCCGACGTTATCTTACCTGGCGCCGCCTACACGGAAAAAAATGCCACCTACGTCAATACAGAAGGCCGCGTACAATTGGCGCGGCGTGCCATCTTCCCGCCGGGCGAAGCCCGCGAGGACTGGACCATCATTCGCGCACTTTCTGATGTGATTGGCCATACATTGCCATTCAATAGCTTACGCGATGTCCGCGCGCGGTTGGTTGAGGTCAGCGCAAGTTTCCTTAATGTGGATCACGTATCGTCGGCTACTTGGGATGATTTTGGCGCGGAAGGTGATTTATCTGATGCACCATTCCAATCACCGATCAGCAATTTCTATATGACCGACCCGATCAGCCGGGCGTCCGAAACCATGGCGCGCTGTACGGAGTCTTTTTCTGGCGCCGCCGAAGGGAAGACCGGAACCGATGGCTGAGCTTTGGGGCTCATATATCTGGCCAACGGCCTGGATCGTCATCAAGATCGTCGCGATCGTGATCCCGATCATGCTGTCGGTCGCCTATCTAACCTATTTCGAACGCAAGGTCATCGGTGCTATGCAGCAACGCCGGGGGCCGAATGTCGTCGGGCCGTTCGGGTTGCTTCAGCCCATCGCAGACGGGTTGAAATTGTTCCTCAAGGAAACAATTATTCCCTCCAGCGCCAACCGTGGCGTTTTCTTGTTGGCGCCCTGTGTGACTTTCATTCTGGCGCTGGTTGCCTGGGCGGTCATACCGTTTGATGAGCAAATGGTGTTGGCCGACATCAATGTTGGCATCCTTTATCTTTTCGCGATTTCGTCCTTAGGCGTCTACGGCATTCTGATGGCCGGCTGGGCGAGTAATTCGCGCTATGCGTTCCTTGGCGCCATGCGCTCGGCGGCACAGATGGTGTCTTACGAAGTTTCCATGGGGTTCATTATCATCACGGTCCTGATGTGCGTGGGTTCGTTAAACCTTTCCGATATCGTCCTCGCGCAGAAGGGCAATTACGGGATGCTGAATTGGTACGTTTTCCCACTGTTTCCCATGTTCGTGATATTTTTCATCTCGACACTCGCCGAAACCAATCGCCATCCTTTCGACCTGCCGGAAGCCGAAGCGGAATTGGTTGCCGGTTACAACGTCGAATATTCGGCCATGACGTTCGCGCTATTTTTCTTGGGCGAATACGCGAACATGATTTTGATGTCGGCCATGACCTCCGTGCTGTTTCTTGGCGGCTGGCTACCGCCCGTCGACGTGGCGCCATTCAATTGGGTGCCGGGGCCGCTATGGTTGGCGGCGAAGATTGCCTTTTGTTTGTTCATTTTCCTTTGGGTCCGCGCGACGTTCCCGCGCTACCGCTACGACCAACTGATGCGGTTGGGTTGGAAAGTGTTTTTACCGATTTCATTGGCCGCCGTTGCCATTGTCGGCGGCGCGCTGGTCGCCTTCGACTGGCTGCCGGTTAAAGGATAGAGGAGGGCGGTATGGGATTTATCTCTAGAGGCGCACGTACCATCTTCCTGGCGGAATTATTGACCGGGATGGCCTTGACGTTGAAATATTTCTTCAAGCCCAAGCTGACGGTCAACTATCCCTATGAAAAAGGGCCACTGAGCCCGCGGTTCCGCGGCGAGCATGCGCTTAGGCGCTATCCAAACGGCGAAGAGCGCTGTATTGCCTGCAAGCTCTGTGAAGCCATTTGTCCGGCGCAGGCGATCACCATTGAGGCCGAGCCGCGTGATGACGACAGCCGCCGCACAACGCGCTACGACATTGACATGACCAAATGTATTTACTGCGGCTATTGCGAAGAAGCATGCCCTGTTGATGCGATCGTCGAGGGACCGAATTTCGAATTTGCGACGGAGACGCGTGAGGAACTCCTGTACGACAAGGATAAACTTTTGGCCAACGGCGACCGTTGGGACACGGAAATTGGCGAGCGCTTGCGCGTCGATGCGCCGTACCGCTAAGGAAACGCAAAGACAATGATAGAAGCCTTGGCATTTTATATGTTCGCCTGCACCGCCGTCGCGGCGGCTGTATTGGTGATCTCGGCGAAGAACCCGGTGCATTCCGTGCTGTTTCTAATTTTGACGTTCTTTAACGCCGCCGGTTTGTTCGTGCTGCTGGGTGCGGAATTCTTGGCCATGATTTTGGTTGTGGTTTATGTCGGCGCCGTGGCGGTCTTGTTCATGTTCGTCGTCATGATGCTCGACATCAATTTCGTTGAGTTGCGCCAGGGGTTCTTGCAATACCTGCCCATCGGCGGATTGATCGGCATCGTCTTATTGGTCGAATTGCTGGTTTTGGTGGGCGGCTGGACGATTACCGCCGATGCAGCAAGGAGCGCCGTCGCGAAAGCGCCGGCCCCGGAGGTGACCAGTAATACACATGCCCTGGGTGAAATTATCTACACACAATACATTTACCTGTTCCAGGCTGCCGGCCTTGTGCTTTTAGTCGCCATGATCGGGGCCATTGTCCTGACGCACAGACATCGCGACTCGGTCAAAAAACAAAACATTGGCGATCAATTGGCACGCCGCGCTGAGGAAGCTGTGGAATTACAAAAAGTCGACATAGGGAAGGGCATCTGATGCTTGAAATTGGCCTTTCCCATTATCTGACCGTTGCCGCAGTGTTGTTCACTCTAGGCATATTCGGAATTTTTCTGAACCGGAAAAACGTCATTATCATATTGATGTCAATCGAGCTGATGCTACTCGCCGTCAATATCAATCTGGTCGCATTTTCGGCAGAGCTGGGCGACTTGGTTGGGCAAATTTTCGCCATGTTTGTCTTAACCGTGGCCGCCGCCGAAGCAGCTGTGGGACTGGCAATCCTGGTCGTCTTTTTCCGTAATCGCGGCACCATCGCCGTCGAAGACATTAACGTTATGAAGGGCTGAGCGCGCGATTATGTTCGATATTCTCGTCGTATTTTTGCCGCTCTTGGGCTCGGTGATCGCCGGCATCATCACCTTTGTGCCGGCCGAGGACAAAGCCAAGAAACATTCCTTGGACATGGCGGCACAAACCGTCACGTGCATGGGTTTGCTGCTGTCCATGGCGTTCGCGATCCTGGTTTTCTGGGATGTTGCGCTTGGCGGTAACGCCCGTACAACGGAACTTTTCACATGGATTGATTCCGGTGCGCTAGAGGTTTCCTGGGCGCTTAAGGTTGATACCCTAACATCAGTAATGATGATCGTCGTCACCGTGGTCTCGGCCATGGTCCACGTTTATTCCGTCGGCTACATGCATCACGACACCTCGATCCCCAGGTTCATGAGCTATCTCAGCTTGTTCACCTTCTTCATGCTGACGCTGATCACCGCTGATAATTTGGTGCAGTTGTTTTTCGGCTGGGAAGGGGTGGGGCTGGCGTCTTACCTATTGATCGGGTTTTGGTACAACAAACCGTCCGCCAACGCTGCCGCGATCAAGGCGTTCTTGGTCAACCGGGTTGGTGATTTCGGATTTGCGCTGGGTATATTCGCGGTCTTCATGCTGTTTCAGACCGCGCACCTTGATACCATCTTCGCAGCTGCCGCTGGCAAGAAAGATGCGACATTCGTTATCTTTGGATCGGAATTCCATGCCCTGACGGCGTGCTGTCTGTTGCTGTTCGTCGGCGCCATGGGTAAGTCCGCGCAATTGGGCCTGCATACTTGGCTACCCGATGCCATGGAAGGCCCGACACCCGTTTCCGCACTCATTCATGCCGCGACTATGGTCACGGCCGGCGTCTTCATGGTCGCCCGGTTGTCTCCGATTTTCGAATTTTCAGAGACAGCCCTGATAGTTGTCACTGTGGTCGGCGCGACGACGGCCATTTTCGCCGCCACGGTCGCCTGCGTGCAAAATGATATCAAACGTGTCATCGCCTATTCGACGTGTTCGCAATTGGGGTACATGTTCTTTGCGTGCGGCGTCTCTGCGTATTCCGCCGGTATTTTCCACTTGATGACCCACGGGTTTTTCAAGGCGTTGCTTTTCTTAGGCGCCGGTTCGGTCATTCATGCCATGTCTGACGAACAGGATATGCGGAAGATGGGCGGCATTTGGAAGCACATCAAAGTCACCTACGTGCTCATGTGGATCGGATCGCTGGCGCTGGCTGGCGTGCCGTTCTTCGCCGGGTTCTATTCCAAAGACATCATTTTGGAAGCCGCCTACGGCGCGCACACCGGTATCGGTATGTATGCGTTCTGGCTGGGTATATTGGCAGCCTTTCTAACCGCGTTCTATTCCTGGCGGCTGTTGTTCATGACCTTCCATGGTGCGCCCAGGGCCGATGAGAAAACCATGGCCCATGTGCATGAAAGCCCGAAGGTGATGATCCTGCCGCTGTTCGTCCTAGCCGCTGGTGCGTGTTTCGCGGGGTATTTGGGATATGAGAATTTCGTCGGTCACAAGGCAGCTGAATTCTGGGGCAATTCCATTTTGATCCTCGATCATCACAAGGCCTTGGAAAATGCCCATCACGTGCCGCTCTGGGTGAAATTGGCGCCATTGGTCGTCGGTGCAGTTGGTATTGGACTGGCTTATATTCTTTACATCAAACGGACTGATTTGCCGGCGAAAATCGCCAACGCCTATCAAGGTGTCTATCAGTTCTTGTTGAACAAATGGTATTTCGACGAGCTTTACGATGCCGTGTTCGTGCGACCGTCATTCGTTCTCGGGCGCGGTTTATGGAAAGTTATCGACGGCTGGATCATTGACGGCCTTGGTCCCGATGGCATTTCCAATACGGTTCGAATTATGGCGCGGCGGATCGCCGCCTTACAGTCCGGGTATCTCTATCACTATGCCTTCGCCATGTTGATCGGCGTCGTGGTGATCGCGTCCTGGTATTTATTCACGCGGGTGGGGTAACGGCATTATGAGCGGACTTCCCATCCTTTCGCTGCTGACGTTCCTGCCACTGGTCGGGGCTGTCTTTATTCTCACAATCCGTGGTGACGACGACATCGTCGCCAGAAATACGCGGTTCGTCGCGTTTTGGACGACGGGCATCAACTTCCTTTTATCGCTGTATCTCTGGTTCAATTTTGATACCTCAACGGCGGATTTTCAATTCGTTGAAAAATTCGAATGGATGCCGATTTTAGGCCTGTCCTATCACATGGGCGTCGATGGCATTTCCATGCTGTTCGTGTTGTTGACGACCCTCCTCACGCCGATTTGCGTGCTCGCCAGCTGGCGGTCGATCCAGGACCGGGTAAAGGAATACATGATCTCGTTCCTGTTCATGGAAACCTTGATGGTTGGCATGTTCTGCGCCCTGGATTTGATGGTCTTCTACATTTTCTTCGAAGGCGTATTGATCCCCATGTTCATCATCATTGGTGTGTGGGGCGGCACCAGGCGTGTGTATTCAGCGTTCAAATTGTTCCTCTATACCTTGGCAGGTTCCGTCCTGATGTTGCTGGCCATGTTCGCCATGTACGTTGATGCCGGCACAACAGACATCACGTTGCTGATGAACCATTCTTTCCCGGCCGGCCTTCAAACTTGGTTGTGGCTGGCGTTCTTCGCCTCCTTTGCGGTCAAAGTCCCCATGTGGCCGGTCCACACTTGGTTGCCCGACGCCCACGTCGAGGCGCCGACGGCAGGTTCGGTGATCCTGGCTGGTGTATTGTTGAAATTCGGCGGCTATGGGTTCTTGAGATTTTCGCTGCCCATGTTCCCGCTGGCATCGCTGGAATTTACGCCCCTGGTTTACAGCCTGAGCGTCGTCGCGGTGATTTACACGTCCCTGGTCGCATTGGCCCAGGAGGACATGAAAAAGCTCATTGCATATTCATCCGTCGCCCACATGGGATTCGTCACCATCGGCACCTTCACCATGACGACCCAAGGAATTGAAGGCGCGATCTTCGTTATGCTTTCCCACGGTGTTGTCTCGGCCGCTCTGTTTTTGATTGTCGGCGTGGTCTACGACCGTATTCATTCACGCGAGATTGCCGTCTACGGAGGACTGGTTCACCGAATGCCGGCTTATGCGTTGGTGTTCATGTTCTTCATGCTGGCATCCGTCGGCTTACCAGGAACCGGTGGCTTCGTTGGTGAGTTTTTGGTTCTGCTAGGCGCATTTCAGGTCAACACGTGGGTCGCGGCGCTGGCGTCGTTGGGTGTCATTCTTGGCGCGGCCTACATGCTGTATCTTTATCGCCGTATCATCTTCGGTACGTTGACCAAGGACGCGCTGAAGAAAGTGCTGGATATGAGCCCACGTGAATGGATGGTGTTCGCACCTTTGATCATTTTGACGTTTTGGATGGGCATCTATCCCACACCGTTCCTCGATATCATGCATGTTTCCGTGCAAAACCTGATTGATCAGATGCAGACGGCACAAGCCGCCGCGGCAAAATTGATGATCGCCGGACAATGAGCCGGGTGAGAGAGATAAGTTGATGGCCAACGCCCAATTCCCAGATCTGATCCCAGCGATTCCTGAGCTGTTTTTAGCCGGGATCGCGATGGCGTTGTTGATGTTCGGCGTCTTTCAAAAGGGCGGCCGTGACGAGCAAAACGTCAACGTGTTCCGCGTCATTTCCTGGATGGCGGTGATCGGTCTGGTCTTAGCCTTGTTGCTGACGACGGCCCTGTCCGGTGGGCGGCTGGTGGCCTTTGGCAATATCTTTGTCTCTGACGGCTACGCAGTATTCTGTAAGGTCCTCGTTTTGACCGGCTCGGCCAGCACGCTGATCATTTCCAAGGGATATCTGGAACGCCAGGGATTAGCACGGTTTGAGTATCCTATCCTCGTCATCTTCGCGACTCTCGGCATGATGATGATGATTTCCGCCAACGATTTAATCTCGCTCTATCTTGGTTTGGAAATGCAAAGCCTGTCGCTGTATGTCATTGCCGCGTTCCAGCGCGATGACGGGCGCTCAACGGAAGCCGGATTGAAGTATTTCGTTCTTGGTGCGCTGGCGTCCGGCATGCTGCTGTACGGCTCGTCTCTGGTCTATGGTTTCGCCGGCACCACCAATTTCGACACGTTGGCGAAAATGTTCACCGACGCTGGTCCCGATGGTCCGGGAACGGGCATTATTTTCGGCATCGTGTTTATCCTGGCCGGCCTGGCTTTCAAGGTTTCCGCCGTGCCGTTCCATATGTGGACCCCCGACGTCTACGAGGGTGCACCGACACCGGTCACCGCATTCTTCGCGGTGGCGCCTAAAATTGCCGCGCTGGCATTGTTTATGCGGGTCATGGTTGGCCCCTTCGGCGATCTCTTGGCACAATGGCAGCAGATTGTGGTGTTTATCTCGGTCGCGTCGATGATCCTGGGCGCCTTCGCCGCGATCAATCAACGCAATATCAAACGCCTGATGGCCTATAGCTCGATTGGCCATGTCGGTTTTGCATTGGTCGGGCTTGCCGTCGGTAATGAAGCCGGTGTCCGCGCCGTGTTGATTTATCTGACGATCTATCTGTTCATGAACGTCGGCACTTTTGCCTGTATTTTGGCGATGCGTCGCGGCGGCCGAATGGTTGAAGGCATTGATGACCTTGCCGGTTTCGGCAAAACACACCCCATGGCGGCGCTGGCGTTGACCATATTCATGTTTTCAATGGCTGGCATTCCGCCGCTCGCGGGCTTCTTCGGAAAACTCTATGTGTTTTTGGCGGCCATCGAAGCACAATTGTACGGCCTTGCTATCATCGGCGTACTGACCAGTGTAGTTGGATCGTTTTATTATCTCAGAATTATCCGGATCATGTATTTCGACGATGTCGAGGACCCGCTCGATAAACCAGTGGACCGAGACATCGGCATCATCGTCACCGTGACAGCATTGGTTATGGTATTATTTTTCGCCTATCCAGCGCCGGTCATCGCCAACGCGGCGGCGGCGGCGGCTTCTCTATTTGCCGGCTGACCGTCCGCCACAATGGCATCACCGCGCCTGCCATCCGTATACAATTTAGTTACTTTTGAAGCTATTGGTTCAACCAACGATGAAGCGCGCGCGCTAGCCCGCCAAGGCGAAGAGATCGCACCAGATGGCACTCTGGTATGGGCGCTTGAGCAAACCGCCGGACGCGGACGCCGGGGCCGGGAGTGGCACAGTCCAAAGGGCAATCTCTATATTTCCCTGATCCTGCGTCCTGAAGTGCCTACGAAAGACGCTGCGCAGCTCAGTTTCGTCGCCGCATTGGGGCTCTATGATGCGCTGGGGACATTGAGCGACCCCGGGCATCAAATCCATCTCAAATGGCCAAACGATATCCTGCTTCAGGATCAAAAAGTCGCCGGATTGTTGCTTGAGACGGAAAGCAGCGGTGAGGACCATGCCGATTGGGTCATTGTTGGATTGGGACTGAACGTCGCATCCTTTCCCAAAGATATGCCATTTCCGGCGACCTCACTACGCGCTGAAAATTGGGCGGTTTCGGTCGAAGATACCTTGCAGGCTTTTTCCCGGAGTTTTTTGGGCTGGGCCAATCGCTGGGTCAATGATGGGTTCGCGCCAATCCGGCAAACTTGGTTAATGCGCGCCAAGGGCTTAAATAAGCCCATTGAGGTACGGCTTGAAAACGAAACCTTAAAAGGCACATTCATCGATTTGGATGAAGACGGCGCGTTGCTTTTGGATCAAGTTGGCAAAATGCGCCGCATCGCCGCCGGCGACGTGTACTTTAGCGAAGGATGATTGGAGCACGCCATGTTGCTCGCCATTGATTCTGGAAACACCAATATCGTTTTCGCTGTTTTCGACGGCGATGGGAACGTGCGCGGAGAATGGCGCTCGTCCACCGACGGCAACAAGACTGCCGACGAGTTCGGAATTTGGCTTGAACAATTACTACAGATGAAAGACTTGGAAAGAGCCGAAATTTCATCAGCAATCATTTCCACCGTGGTGCCGGCAACGCTATTTGCCTTGAAAACCCTTTGCCGAAACTATTTTGATTGCGAACCGCTTGTCGTCGGTGAGCCGAATGTCGATCTGGGCATCGGTGTCTTGGTTGATCGCCCCGACGATGTCGGCGCTGATCGGCTGGTCAATGCCGTAGCCGCACATGAAACCTACGGCGGGCCAATAATCGTTGTCGATTTCGGTACAGCCACGACCTTTGATGTTATCGGCGATGACGGCAGTTATATCGGCGGTGTAATCGCGCCGGGCGTTAACTTGTCGTCCGAAGCCCTGCATATGGCGGCTGCCAAGTTGCCGCGAGTCGCCGTAGAACGACCCATGAGTGTGATCGGCAAAGCGACCGTACCAGCCATGCAATCGGGACTATACTGGGGATACGTGAGCCTGATCGAAGGCATCGTTGCACGCATCCGAGGCGAATATGGCCGTGACATGCCGGTCATTGCAACCGGTGGATTGGCACCGCTGTTTACCGAGGCGACAAAAGTTATTCAAACCGCCGACCCTGATTTGATCCTGCGCGGTCTTTTGGCCATACATCGCCGGAATGCCAAATGAGCAAAGTATCAAACGACGAATTTTTATTCGTTCCGTTGGGCGGCGCCGGCGAGATTGGCATGAACCTCAATCTTTACGGCTATGGCCCGCCCGGTGACGAAACCTGGTTGATGATTGATCTTGGCGTCACGTTCAATGACGGTGCACTGCCCGGCGTTGACGTGATCATGCCGGACCCGTCGTTTATCGAGGAGCGCAAGGACAACTTGGCCGCTCTTGTTCTCACCCATGCCCACGAAGACCATGTCGGCGCCGTGCAATATTTGTGGCCGCGTTTGCGCTGCCCCATTTATGCGACGCCGTTCACGATATCTGTGCTGAAACGAAAGCTAGGCGAAACCGATTTCGGTGATCAGGTTGAAATCATTGAGGTGCCGCTGGGTGGCACGTTTTCCATCGGCCCGTTCGATTTGGAACTGATCACGCTGACCCATTCCATCCCCGAGCCTAACGCCATCGCGCTGACGACGCCGTTGGGCACGGTACTTCATACCGGAGATTGGAAGTTCGACCCCGACCCTGTAATCGGCGACGCAGCGGACGAAGACGCCTTGCGGCGGGTAGGGGAGCAAGGCGCCCTGGCCGTGGTCTGTGATTCCACCAATGTCTTTACGCCAGGCGAATCGGGTTCGGAAGCGGACATTCTTGAGAATTTGACGAAAATTATCGCCGATGCTGAAGGACGGGTCGCCGTCGCCTGCTTCGCCACCAATGTCGCGCGACTTGAAACCATTTCTGCGGCGGCGCGCGCCAACGGCCGCGATGTCGTGCTGGCCGGACGATCGCTGAAGCGGATTGTCGAGGCGTCTCGGGAAAATGGCTATCTGGCGGATGTGCCGGCTTTTCTTGACGAAGAAGACGCCGGATTCTTGCCCAATGATAAAACCCTAATCATCTGCACCGGCAGCCAAGGTGAGCCACGCGCCGCCCTGGCGCGAATTGCTGCCAACGATCATCCACGTATAACGCTGGGTGAGGGCGATAGTGTGATCTTTTCATCGCGGGTCATTCCCGGCAACGAACAGGTCATTGGTGACATGCAAGCCAAGCTGGCGAAGCGCGGCATCAAAATTATTACGCCCCGTGATGCCATGATTCACGTTTCTGGCCATCCGGCCCGCGATGAACTGGCGCGAATGTATCAACACGTCCGGCCGCAGATCGCAATCCCCGTGCACGGAGAGTACCGCCATCTGGTCGAACACGCCGCCCTTGCCCGCGAGTGTCAAGTTGCCGAAGCCTTGATTACAGAGAACGGCGCCGTCGCACGCCTTGCCCCCGGGCCCGCCGGGGTCATTGATCATGTCCCGTCGGGCCGGCTGGTGGTCGAAGGCAATCGGTTGATCCCCGTCGGCAGCGAGGTCATTAAAAGCCGCATTCGGACCATGTGGCATGGGTTTGCCGTGGTCACCGCCGTCCTGGACGCCAACGGTTTGGCCGAAGGGCCACAGATTTCCACATCTGGATTGCTCGACGATGAAGATGACCCGTTGCTGGACAGGGTTCGACTTGCGGTCCGGCATGCGATCGATAATATGGCGCCGGATAAGAATGGATCGGACGACGATAAAACCTCCGAAGCAGTGCGTATCGCAGCGCGCCGGGCGTTCCGTGAAATTCTCGACAAACGGCCGATCACGCGGGTTCACCTTGTCCGCATCGGCTAAAGACGCAGGAGACCAAAGATGATTGGCCGTCTCAACCATGTTGCCATCGCCGTCCCCGACCTGGACGCCGCCATTAGAACTTACAAAAATGTTCTCGGCGGCACCGTCTCCGACAAGATGGATGAACCCGATCACGGCGTCACCGTTGTCTTTGTTGAACTGCCGAACACTAAGATTGAGTTACTCCATCCGCTCGGAGACAAATCACCGATTCAGGCATTTTTGGACAAGAACCCGTCCGGTGGCATGCATCATGTCTGTTATGAGGTCGATGACATTATGGTGGCTCGGGATCGAATGGTCGATGAAGGAGCCAGGGTTTTAGGCGATGGAGAGCCGAGAATCGGCGCCCATGGCAAGCCTGTCCTGTTCCTGCATCCGAAAGATTTCTGCGGCACGCTCGTCGAGCTGGAACAGGCCTAGGGGGCCCCGGCGGTGTCCCTGACAACAGGATTTGCAGTCTATTTAGTCATCTGGTGGCTGACATTGTTCATGGTGCTGCCGTTCGGCATTACCAGAGTTGATCCTGAAGAGTTGTTGCCGGGCGAAGACCCTGGCGCGCCGGCAAAACCACGACTGGCGTTCAAATTTGCGGTCACGACCGGTGTGTCATCCGTACTGTTCGGTATTTTTTATCTAGTATTTGAATCCGGCGTGATCTCTTTTCGTGTCTAGCCATCACAATTCAGAGCAACTGACCACATGAGCAGTTATTGCGAGTCCGCGCCCGGTCATGAATTTCATGGACCCTACCACGATACGGAATACGGATTCCCGACAACCGATGAAACCGTCTTGTTCGAACGCCTAGCGATGGAAATCATGCAGGCCGGGTTGTCATGGATTCTGATTCTTAAAAAACGCGACGGTATGAACAAGGCGTTTGCCGGATTTGACGTCGATAGTGTGGCGGCGTTCGATGATACGGATGTCGCACGTTTGTTGGCCGATGAAGGCATTATCCGCAATCGCCTAAAAATCAACGCGATCATCCCCAACGCACAGTGCATCCAAGCCATGCGGGAAAGTCACGGCGGTCTGGCAGCATGGATCGCGGCCCATCACCCCTTGGGGAAAGCCGACTGGGTGAAGTTATTCAAAAAGACCTTCAAGTTCACGGGCGGCGAGATCACTGGAGAATTTCTCATGAGTATTGGATATCTCCCAGGGGCTCACCATGAGAAATGTCCGGTTTATAAGAAGTTGAAAAAGCTTACGCCTTCTTGGATGTCGGCAGACCCAGGGATTTACGCTTAATCTGCAGCTTCGCTGACGGTATCGGTCAATGACGGCGCCGCATCACGTAACTCCCGATCCAACCGGACGCCCGCGTGCACTCTGGGTGGCGCCAGAGGTGCTAAGAGGCTGTAAATCACCGGGATCATCACCAATGTAAATACGGTGGCAATGCCCAAGCCACCGAACACAACCCAGCCAATGGCGCTGCGCGCTTCAACACCGGGCCCGCCCCCGAGGATCAACGGCAGCGCGCCTAAAACCGTCGACAGCATGGTCATCATCACAGGACGAAAGCGGGTCATCGCGGCTTCGCGGATGGCGTCATGAACGGAACGGCCTCGATCACGGAGTTGATCGGCGAACTCAACCACGAGAATGCCGTTTTTTGCCATCAGGCCGACCAACATCACCAAGCCAATTTGGCTGTAGATGTTAATCGTCGAGCCGGTGATTTTCAGCGCGAATATCGCAGCCGCCAATCCAAAAGGAACAGTCAAGATGATTACCAATGCACTGAGAACACTTTCGAACTGCGCCGCCAACACCAGCAGCACGACAAGGATGGCGATACCAAACGTAATCGCAACTTCGTAGGATGTGTCCTGTAGGGTCGCGGCTTCATTGATGAACCTAAGCCCAATACCAGGGGGCAGAACTTCCTTGGCCAAGGCCTCAATATCGTTCATTGCGGTTTGCAGGGCGTAGCCGTCAGACAGAGGCGCGTCGATCTCAATGGCACGCCGCTGCGCAGTGCGGTCCAATTCCGCCGCGATCCCAATCTCTTCCAATGTGACGAAAGCCGACAGCGGCACAAGTTTGCCTTCGGCACCGGCGACGAACAAATTATAAAGATCGCGCGGGTCGTTAATCGCGCCAGCCGCTGATTCCAGTATTACCGGCACGGATCGATCATCGACGTTCAATTCAGCAACTTCAAAACCGTCAACCATGGCCCGCAGCGTTGAAACGATACCTTCCACCTCAACGCCGAGGTCCTCGGCGCGGCGCCGGTCAACATTGACGGTTAGTTGCGGCTGGGTCTGCTGGTATTCAATTTCAGGGTCCTCAAACTGCGGCAGGCGCTCATGCATGGCCGCGAGAAATTTATCCGCCGCCGCCGCAATATCGCGATAATTGGCGCCGATCAGCGTAAATTCCAGACTGCCGCCCGCGCGTCGTAAATTCAGGCTATTCGGCGTGCGAATACGCGCAGTCGCGCCGGGGATAGCCTTCAGCGGCTTCCTCAGCGAATTGGCAATCTCCAGTTGGCTTCTGCTGCGCGCCGACCACGGCGTCAGCGGCGCGATGATATAGACCCGGTTCAAATCCCATCGGCCGACGATGGAATAGATATTGGTGATTTCGCCACGCGCCTTCAGTGGCTCAAGCAAAGCTTCAGCCTTTGCCGATTGGCGATCCATGTAATCCAGACCAACACCATCGGGGCCTTGCATCATCACAATGATCGCGCCCCGGTCCTCTTTCGGCAGCAGTTCCCGGTCGATGGTCGGAAACAGCACGGCGGCGACCCCCGCAATCATCAGCGTCCCGCCAATGATCAAGAACCGCGATGTCAGGGTGAATTCAAGAAGGCGCTTATACATGCCGGTGATAGTTGCCCCCATCGTCAGACAAGCCCCACCCGCACTCGAACCTGAAGGCGGCGTCACAGCCGGCAATCTTGACGCCAGCATCGGACAGAGCGAAAGCGCCACGAAGGACGATATGGCCACGGCGACGGCCAGGACGATACCGAACTCCGTAAATAGTTTCCCCGCCGTGCTGGGCAAAAAAGCAATGGGCAAGAATACCGACACCAATGTCGCCGTCGTCGCCAGCACCGCAAAAAACACCTGACGGGTACCAATGACCGCAGCCGCATAGGGCGGCACGCCTTGCAGGCGATGACATTGAATATTTTCGACGACGACAATGGCATCATCGACGATCATGCCAGTGGCCAGGACCAAGGCCAGCAGCGTCAGGATATTTATGGAAAATCCCAATAACCAGATGGCACCAATGGTGCCGATCAAAGCAATGGGTATGGCAACGGTAGGAATGAGTGTCGGGCGCAGACTCCCCATAAAGATAAATATCACCGCAACGACGATCGCCGCTGCTATCGAAAGACTGACAATGACCTCACGGACCGAGCCTCGGATAAAATGCGCATCATCGGAAATTTTGATCAAATCGATATTTTCAAGACGCTTGTTGATTTGAACGATGGCCTTATCGACGGCGTCAGAAATGGCAATGGTGTTCGACTGGGCCCGACGCACGACCCCCAACCCGATGACCCGCCGACCGTTCAACAATGTGTAGTTCTGGGCCTCATCGGGTCCGTAAATTGCTTGCGCCACGTCACGCAATTTAATATCGCCGCGTAATGAAAGTCCTTCGACATCCACCGGGCGCCATACGGATGCATCTGCACGGACCAACAACATCTGGTCGTCGGATTTAAAACTGCCAGCCGGCACATCGAGACTGGTGCTACGCAGCACCTTGGCGACATCGTCGATGGAAAGACCAAAACTGGCGAGCCGCATGGGCGATACAACGACCCGCAAAACCTGTTTCCGGTCGCCAAACAACTCGACTGTCGCGACACCTGGAATGGCTGCCAACTCGGCGCTCACATCGTCTTCGGCCAAGCGAGTCAGGGCTTCTTGTGAAAGTTGATCGCTAACCAAGGCAAGCCGAATGATCGGCCGCGCATCGGAATCGGCTTTGACTATGGTGACGTCCTCGACGCCATCGGGCAGATCACGCTGGATGGCCGCGACGGCTTCGCGGACATCGTTGGCCGCCACGTCCAGGTCAACATTCGGCGAAAACTCGGGTCGGATGCGGGCATTGTTTTCTTCACTGGCTGACTTGATCGATTTAACGCCGGATACCCGCGCCACCGCACCTTCGATAACGCTGGTTACCTCGGCATCCATGGTTTCCGGTGAGGCGCCGTCAAAAAAAGCTCGAACGGTAACGACGGGCCGATCCATATCGGGAAGCTCCCGAACCTCAACGCCCAAGAGCGCCGCAAGTCCGGCGATCACGATCAACAAATTTAAAACGACAATCAGCGTTGGCCGACGCACCGAAAGGGAAGGGAGATCGCTCAGGCGAACCATTAGGACTTCGGCGCCTTGGCCGTCGATGCTTTTCCACCGGCCTTATCCACCCCATAGGGTTGCGGATTGACCTTCTGGCCTTGGCGCAGGCCCTGCACGCCTTCAACGACGATGACGTCGCCGGCTTTGAGCGGACCGTCAACCAAGATCCTGCCCTTGTCGCGCCGCACGATTTTGACGAAGACTTTCTCGCTGTGTTTATCCGTCACGCGCCAAAGATAGGCGCCGTCGCGGCTCCATAGCACGGCGATCTCGCGAACACGAGGGAAAGTGCCGCCGACAAATGACAGACTAACATTGAAAGAAGTGCCGGGCCGAATGGCGTCGTCGGTGTTCGGAATTTCCGCTTTCACCTGGAGAAAGCGGGTCTGCGGATCAATGCGGCTGCCGGTGGCCGAAATCACGCCGACCAGGTTTTTATCACGCATGGTCCAGGGCCGCATGGCGACCGTCTTGCCGACACGCGCGCCGGCGGCATATTCCTCAGGCACATTGAATTCGACCAAAATCACTGAGCGATCATCCAATGTCGCAATCAGCGTGTCGGTGTTGACCCGATCGCCTTCCTCGATTTCCGTCAGACCGACGACGCCCTCAAAGGGCGCATAGATGGAACGGTCGCGTAGATCAGCCCGCGCTTGATCAAGGCGAAGTTTCGCGCTTTCCAAGGTTGTTTGGGCGGTTTCCAAGCGTGATATGGATGCCGCGCCGGACGGTGCCAATTTTTCCAACCGCTTCAACTGCCGGCTGGTCTCTTTGACGGCGACCTCGGCCAAGCGAACGGCTAACCGCTGGTGCTTGTCATCCAATCGCAACAACAGCGCGCCTTTTTGAACCTTTTGGCCGGCCTTGAAGGTGACCTTGGTGACTTCGCCGGACACTGAGGGATAAATGGATGCGGACTTCAACGCCTCACCGGTGCCAATTGCCCGGACAATCAGCTTGTCTTCAGCTGCAATTGCGGGCTCAACCAAGACCAACGTTGCCCCACCGCGCTTCTTCGCCGGCTCGCGCGACTGCGCCGCCTTGTTGCCGTCGCTCCACCATAGCCAGCCGCCCGCCATAACGGCGGCGACAACAAGCGTCACGGCGAATTGCGAACGCAACTGCATCAAAATATCCCTATAACCTTATCCAGGACAGCAGCGCCATTGTAGACGGGTTTGGGCGTAGCTTCTTATTTATTTGTAACATAGGGAATACGGAACCGATTTACACCAAGGCGAATTT
>Ga0233433_10001384_pt1 | contig 23260 bp, 20 predicted proteins | sample SI_122_August201_5_FD_179868 | JGI IMG/M metagenome (GOLD analysis project Ga0233433, IMG submission 179868) | Seawater microbial communities from Saanich Inlet, British Columbia, Canada - SI_122_August2016_100_MG | ecosystem: Environmental > Aquatic > Marine > Inlet | place: Canada: British...
TCTCATGAGACTCCGCGTCCACCCACCGAACACTGGTGTCCGGATCGGTCCCCTGATGTCCTCCGGTGCGGATTCGGAATCCGCGGGAATCGTGAGGCAGAGCAGGCCACCCTGTGACCCCGGGCACGTTGTAACTCGGGCAATTCGGATGCCGGAACGACTCGTCGCCTGGGGGCGTCGAGAAGTAGTAGACATGACCCAAGGTGCGAATACTGAGTCTCTTGGCCATCAGCGCCGGGAAGAACTTCGGGAACCACGGGCCGAGGGCGAACACAAAGAGTCCCCCCGAAATCCGATCACCGCCCTCGAGCTGCACGTCGACGACTTTGCGGCCCTCGGTTCGCCCCATCGACACACGCCCGATCTTGATCTCTCCACCCTCTTGCCGGAAGACCTGCGAAACGGACTCCATGGCCCGGCGGGCCCGCACTACGCCCGCATCCGTTTCGTAGATGCCGACGGTGACGTCAGGGGTGTGGATGACGGGCCATCTGTAACGAATCTCATCGGCGGTCAGGATTTCATACGCACGCCCCATCGTGTCCCAGTTGGCGACCGTCTCCTCCATGAAGGGAGTCATCTCGTCGCGCATGATGATGTCGCCCGTCTGGTAGAAGAGTTGCGGCAGCATTCCGTCCTGGAAGTGCTCCGCGTCCCACTCTTTCCACTTGTCGGTGGCGCGGGCAGCCCACTGACCCCATTGGAGTCCATGCGGGCGATCACCGTAGCTCGTGCGCACACCTCGTGTTTCCCCGCCCGAGGCTGAACGAGAGTTCCCAGGGCCGTACTGATCGATGAGCGTGACCTTCGCACCCATCCGCTGGAGGTTGAGCGCGGTCCACATGCCGAAGTTACCGGCTCCGACCACCACGACGTCCGGGACCTGTCCGGAACGAACGAGAGGAGTCCGTTTGGAGGACGGCGTTTCCGCCGCCGCGGGTGTCCCCGCGATGGCGAGTCCTGCACCCGCAGTCGCGACCTTCAGAAAATCTCGTCGATCAATCGCCACTGTTCCTCCTCAGTTCCCGAAGGGAGCGAGGCTGATGCCATCGAGTACAGCTTCGTCCGCTGGCAGTTCACCCGTTCCAGTCTCGAAGCCGTTCATGCGCAGTATGTAAGCGACCAGATCGGCATATTGGGTCAACGCCAAACTGCCCGGGGAATCCTCGGGCATCGAGGTGGAGATATGACCAAACAGGTCCCCCGCCGTCCGGCGGCGCCACTTGAACTTGAACGAGCGGTCGCTGAACTCGCTGGAGTAATGGCACGCCGTACACGACGAACGATAGACGTCTCGTCCACGGTCGGCTTGTTCAGCAGAGAACCCGAGGTCTCCCGATGCAGCCGGCGGCGGCGCAGGTGCGGCTGGCGCTGGCACGGTTTGGCTCGTCGGGTCAGCAGTCGCGGCTTCAACCGCACCTCCGCCCGACGTGGCCATTGGGGCAGACGCACAGGCAGCTAATCCGAGGAGTGCTAGAACAGAAAGCGGTTTCGCAGCAAGGCTCATGGATACACGATCTGGATGAGTAGGACGCACCAACATGCAGGGGATCCTACGAAGCCGGCAAGCGGGTGCAGTCAGGCAGCAGGGGCCAGTCCAACGGGACACGTAACCCCTAGATCTTGATGTAGATCCTGCGCGTGTGCAGCAGCCACATGACGCCGAGCCAGAACATCATGTACGACACAGCGTACGCGACGGACCCATTGTAGTCTCCCGCCCAAGACTGGAACATGTTCTGGTAGATCCAACCGTGCATTGAGACACCGTCTTCACCCCCGATGCGAACGCGGCCCATCGCCTTCGCCAGCATGCCGGAAGCCACGAAAGCCGCAATGGCGTTCACGCCATAGACGACCAACGGGGTATGCCAGCCACCTCGCCACTTCTTCACGTCGATCACCCAGTACATCGCGGCCAAGAGGATCAGGGCAATTCCCGCGCTGAACAGCACGTAAGAACTCGTCCACAGGTTCTTATTGATCGGGAAAACGAGCCCCCAAGCCCAACCCAGAGGAACGAGGATCCCGCCCGCCACGAACAGGCCCTTCGTGATCTCCTCCTTAGATCCGCCCCGCCGCAGCCACTCGCCTGTGAAGATCCCCAAAAGGGAGGTCGCGATCGCGGGAAGCGTGGAGAGCAGACCCTCGGGATCCCACGTACCCTGCCACAAGTGGCCAGCCATCACGAGTCGATCGATGTACGCTGCGAGATTGCCGTCCGGGGACAGGTCACCCGCGCCGTACCCAGGCACACTCACCAGCGTCATGAGCGCCCAGTAGCCGAGGAGGAGCACCCCTGTTATGACCCAACGAGCCCGGGCGGACAGCCACAGGTAGAAGCCGGCCGCGAAGATGTACACGAGGCCGATGCGCTGGAGTACGCCGAAATAGCGCATCTCAGCGAAGTCCAAGTCGGGAATCGCCCGCATCGCGATTCCGATGCCGATCAAGGCCAGCGCACGCCGCACCACATGCTTGAAGAGCTGCGCCCGATCCGCGCCCTCGGCAAGGCGCCGCTTGAACGAGAACGGGATCGCTACACCGACAATGAACAAAAAGAACGGGAAGATCAGGTCGGTGGGCGTCCAACCGTGCCACTGCGCGTGCCCCAGCGGCCCGTATATGTAAGACCAACTACCCGGGTTATTTACCAGAATCATCCCGGCGATGGTCAGGCCTCGAAACGCGTCCAGGGACACCAAGCGGTTCGATGCGCCTTCGCTCAAGTGTCTTGGCCTCCGAGATGGGCTTCCACCAGGTCCGCCATCAGGACGAAACGCTGGGGGTCATCGACATCAATGACCGGAACCGCAATTGTAAAGTCCGGCACGTCTGTTAGCATCGCAAGATATTCGCCTTGCTCGGTGTCGTCGGTCCCGTAGAGCGCAGCCGCATGGACGGTACTGCGAAACACTTCGAATCGAGCGTACTTCGAGCTCTTGTATCCCTCGGCAACGACGATATGCACGTGGCTTAAGTGCTGGGACACGAGCTCGGCCAGTGGCTGTTCACCTGAAGGCCACTTCCCCGTCACCGCGACTCCCTCTGGGCCTGACAGGACCGTCGCCACCGCACCCCCTTCATGACGGTGCCGGTAGGAGTCCTTCCCCTCGTGATCCAGCTCGAAGTGATGACCGTGCTTCGCTGACCCCACGAGGTGGCCTCGGGACACCAACTCCCGGATGAGGCCGACGGTAGTGGTCGTCTTCCCCGACTTCTTCTTGCCAACGATGCAATACACGGCGGGAGGCATATCACCCCTCCTGATCAAGAATGCGTGATTCGGCCCGAGCGAGATCCTCAGGAGTATTCACGTTGAGGAATACTCCCTCTTTGCCGCTCAAGAGAAGCCCCTCGAGGACAACGCCCTCGATGCTGCGGAACAGATCGTGGAGCGAGAGCTTTTCGGTATCGAGGTGATCCCTTACCTGGGACAGCACCTGGGATCCGTAGATGGCGCACAACGGCTCAATGCCCCCTGCTCTGCTCGGCGCGACAGCAGCTGCACGGCCATCCCAAGCCTCGACGACTTCGCGAACTACTTCCCCGGTGACCAAAGGCAAATCACACCCCATTAGAAACACGCCTGCGAGTTGGAGGCGATGGGCTTCCACAAGCGCTGCCTCAAGGCCTCCCAGAGGCCCACGCTCGGCACGAAGATCATGAACAACGGGGACGGACACATCGGCCGTCTCCGACGGACTCGTCACTACCACGACGATATCGAGCGCATCTGAAAGTGTGCGCACGGCCCGATCGAGCATCGTCACGCCGCCCAACGGTTCAACAGACTTGTCCCGACCGAACCGACGACTGCGTCCGCCAGCCAACACGGCTCCGAGCACCATACGTCCCGACGATGTCAGAGGACGCGCTCCGATCCCGTGTAGACGTTGAAGCCACCTCCGCGGGCAAACCCGATCAGGGTTTGCCCGAATCGTGTCGCGAGATCGACGGCCAAGCTCGATGGCGCTCCAACGGCCACAATCATCGGGACCCGCGCCATCACCGCTTTCTGGACGATCTCAAAGGAACTCCGGCCGCTCACGACGAGGACGCGGTCCGACACCGGCATGCCTTTCTGTAGGACCGTATGACCGAGGACCTTGTCCACCGCATTGTGCCGTCCGACATCTTCTCGGAACGCTCCCGCCTTGCCGTTGGTGTCAAAGAGCCCTGCTGCATGTAAGCCACCCGTGCGGGCGAAGACGCCCTGCCCTTCCATTAGGAAGTCCGGCAACTGGGGAATCAACTCCCCGGAGATACGGAACGAGTCGGTCAGAAGCGCACAACCAACCGCTTCGACGGCTTCGAGCGAGGCCTTTCCACACACGCCACAGCTGGAAGAGGTGAATACGTTTCGGCGCAATCGCTCGAGGTCGAACTCGACCCCTGGAGTCAGGCGCGCTTCGACGATGTTGTACTGCTGCTGCTCGTCACCGCGGCAATACGTGAGTTCGGTGAGATCACCTGCCTGTGAGACGATGCCCTCTCCGTGAAGGAAACCGGCTACGAGGTCGAAGTCGTGCCCAGGCGTGCGCATGGTCACCGCGATCGCCTCGACCCTCTTCTTCCCACCGTCCTTCCACGCGACGCGAATCTCGAGTGGTTCCTCCACGGCGAGCGTGTCCTTTCGCCGCCGCATCGCACCGTCACGATACTGCGCTACACGCATGGTCTTGGTGGGGCTACCCTGCCCGATCACGTCACGGCTCCTGAGGTTCTAACTCGAAGATCGTCTCTAGGAACCCAGAGACCCCCAGGGCCACCAGAATCGTGAGGATCGCGAAGAGCCATAAAAGGCCCGGGGCCTGGGCCTTCGCGACCTGATCCGCCTCGACTTCTTCGCAGGTGTCGACGTTCAGGAACCTCGCTCCGACCATTCACTCGACGAGCGCGTCGCTGGTCTTCGACATGGGGACCTCATGGCATTCAGGTGGGTCACGACGCTGTACGATGGCTGGAGTGGGTCGACGACGCCACCGTGCTTCGGTCTTACGCCGGGGTGGCCAGTCGACGATATTCTCCTGTTCCATCCGTGGCGGCACGCCACTCGTGTGACTCTTCTGGGCCCTACTCCCGATGGACTGTGGAAACCCCGAACTCTTCTAGCCAGAACGGCCCAGAGCGTGGTCACGACGCGACGTCCGACGAATGGACCGTCGAGAAGGCCGCTGATTTGTACGGCGTCCGGGATTGGGGCGGTGGGTATTTCGGCGTTACCCCAGAAGGCACTGTGGCCGTTCACCCGAACGGGGACCCGACCAAGGGCATCGACCTCCACGCCGTGGTCACTGGCCTCGCTGCACGTGACCTGAACGCCCCGATCGTACTTCGCTTCCCAGGCATCCTCGAGCACCGAATGTCGGCACTCCGGACCGCATTCGATGGAGCGATCGAGGAGTTGGAGTATGACGGACCGTATTCAGGCCTCTACCCCATCAAGGTCAACCAAGAACGGCACGTCTGCGAAGCCATACGCGATCTTGGTGGACGCCTCGGGTTCGGCCTTGAAGTCGGTTCCAAGCCCGAACTCCTTGCGGGCCTCGCTCTGACCGAGGGCATGAACGGAATGCCCCTCGTCTGCAACGGCTTCAAAGACAAAGAATACGTCGAGACGGTGATCATCGCCGCCAAAATGGGCCGAAATATCATCCCGGTCGCAGAGCAGGCGCATGAAGTGCGGCTCATCACAGCCTCCGCACGACTTCATGACGTGACGCCCCATTTCGGCATTCGGGCGAAACTCGCAGCGCCGGGGCTCGGCCGATGGGCCGGGTCCTCCGGCTTTCGCAGCAAATTCGGCCTGACCGTGGGAGAGATTCTGCACGCGGTAGAGTACCTCGAGCGTGAGGAAATGCTCGACGGTCTCAAGATGCTCCACTGCCACATGGGCTCGCAGGTCTTCGACATCCGGGCGGTGAAATATATGGTGGCCGAATTGGCTCACCTCTACGTGGAACTCGTCCGGCGTGGGGCACCCCTCGACACACTCGACATCGGTGGGGGGCTGGGAATCGATTATGACGGGTCGTCATCCGCTACCGAATCTTCGATCAACTACTCCCTCGATCAGTACGCCGCAGACGTAGTTCATCGAATCAAGTCGATCTGCGACGAGGCAGGCGTCGCGCACCCCCAGATCATGAGTGAATCGGGCCGAGCCCTCGTCGCGCACTCCAGCGTCCTCGTGTGTGAAGTACTCGGTACCCGGACGTTTCCGGCGGAACCAGATATGGCCCTGGTTCAACGCGCCCTCGATGAAGAGTCGCCGACACAACCGCTTCTGGACGCCTACGACGCTTACCTAACGCGCGACAGCGGCGACCTGTTCGAGGTCTACGCCGATGCTGAGCACGCGCTCGCCGAGGCGACCAACCTGTTCAACCTCGGCTATATGAGCATCTACGCGCGGGCGGCATGCGAAGAGCTCTATTGGTCGATCGGACGTACCATGCTCGATCGGCGCGGAGATGATCTTCCAGAAGAGCTCGAGAACCTCCCGGATCGTCTGGCGGATATCTACTTCTTGAATCTCAGCGTCTTCCAATCGCTGCTGGACTCATGGGGCATTGATCAGCTCTTCCCCATCATGCCCATCCACCGCCTGAGCGAAGAACCTGCCCGCCGCGGGGTCCTCGCTGACATCACGTGCGACTCGGACGGGCGTATTGAACGCTTCGCGGGGGGTGACAGTCACAAGAGCACACTCGAGTTGCACAGCCATGGGCAAGCCGGAGATAGCACCGACCCTTATTACGTCGGGGTCTTCCTAACGGGAGCCTACCAGGAGGCCCTCGGCGACCTCCACAACCTCCTAGGGGACACACACGCCGTCCATGTGGAACTGGCTGATAACGGTCGTTGGCGCATCGATCATGTCGTGGAAGGCGAGACGATACGTGACGTCCTCGCGCATGTGCAGTATGACACGGAGGACATCCGGCGCCGCATCCGCAGCGATATTGAAGCGTCCATCGAAGCCAACCGCATCACGATCGACGAGGGCAAAGCCCTCCGGCGTTTCCTGGACGACTCGCTCCAGGGCTACACCTACCTGGAGTAGTCAGCGCGGGTGCGAAAACGAAGTCCGCCGCCCCGGACGCGGCTACCTAGGCAGCCGCGTCGGCATGTCCGCCACGACGTAGGCGATCACGGCCATGGTCGCGACACACAGCGCGACCTCGTCCGGCGAAAGCTTGTCGAGCGTGTCCGCGTCGGTGTGGTGATACCAGAAGTACTTGGTGCCGTCGACATTGAGCCCCATGCCCGGTACGCCCGTCTGCATGAGCGGGCCGATATCCGCGCCACCTCCACCACGGGTGATCGTCCCCGACCCGATCCGGTCCAGCAGCGTGCCGATCTCGGTCATCATGGCGAACGCTTCGTCCGAGCCCGTGAAGCCGAACCCGGAGGGCTTGAAGACACCACCGTCGGACTCCATGGCCAGCACGTGATCTTCGTCCGCGTGCTGACGCGCATACTCCGGGCCGCCGGGTCCACCATTCTCTTCACTCGTCCACCCCACGACGCGCACCGTACGACGCGGCTGTAGGCCGAGCTCCTTCATGAGTCGAACGGCTTCCCAAGCAGCGACCACGCCGCCCATGTCGTCCATGGCGCCCTGACCTACGTCCCATGAATCGGTGTGTCCGCCGAGGACGACCACCTCGTTGGGGAATTCAGAGCCGGTGATCTCCGCCATGACATTCCGGGACGGAGCGTCCGGGAGCGTCTGCGCCTCCATGCTGAGGTGCAGTTCCACGCGCTCTCCCCGATCGACCATGCGATGGATCATCTCGGCATCTTCCACCGTAATGGCAGCGTGTGGAATCTTGGTTACGTCGTCTGCGTAGTTCGAGTTGCCGGTGTGCGGAGTCTGCTGCGAATAGGGCGTCACGGACCGAATGATGCTGGCCGCGGCTCCGACGCGTCCCGCTGCGATGGCGCCCTGGCTTCGGTACGCGACCGTCGCACCGTAGCTGGTGAACGGTACGTCGAAGAGCACGATCTTGCCGTGGGCTTCATCGGCCCGAACGGTGAGCTCAGCAAAGTCGCTCACGACCATGACCTCGGCCCGGATACCGCCCGGGGGTGTTCCGATGCTCCCACCCAGCCCCAGCATAGGAAGCTCACGCGGCCGCGGCAGGATCATGTGCAGAGACTCTTTCCCACGCACCCAGTGTGGGATGAGAAGGTGATCGGCTTGGACGTTGTCGAGCCCGTCAGCCTCCATCTGCTCCAAGATCCAGTCATGTGCATTCTCGAGCGCGACTGAACCCGCCACACGGGCGCCAAAGAGGTCGACCACCTCACCCAGCCGCGTATAGGCGTCATCATTGGCGGTCGCGGCATCGATCAGGCGATTCGCAGCATCCCGATACGCGTTGGCGATCTCCTGCGACTCGACGTGAGCCGGCGTGAGAGTGAGCGCAGCGACGGCAACGAGCGAGAAGAAACGAATGAGCTTCACTGTGACGACTCCAACGAGTTGAGGCGTGGGCCTCAGTGTATGAACGAGGCTGCCAGCCTCGCCCGCTTCCAGCGGGGTGTCAAGAATCCGAGTAGGGCGCGATTGTTGGCGCGCTGGTCCTTTGCAATGAACTCCGCCGCTGGAGGTGCCGGGGGAAGGTGGACCACGACTGGATCTACGACATGACCGACGGCTTTGACGGCATCGGGCCGGTACTCATAGACGACTTCCACGTCACGGAGACGGGGAACCGCGCCATTGCGGAGCGCATCCACACGGTCCTTTCGCTGGACGGGGGGTAGCGGGTCGGTGTTGGCCCCATGAGGATCGTCTCCCTCATCACCGATCCGCCCGTTGGCTCCGCCACCCTGCAGCACCTCGAACTCCCGCACACACCGTGGATAGCGTCTGGCCAGATGCTGAGTCCCCTGCTCGGGACCGATGTTCAACCATTCGGTCAGGGCATCGACCCGGATCGCGGGGCTTTCATCCTGATCGTCGACTGCCCGGCAACGACCGCGGCTCGCTGATTATTCGATGGCGGAGAAGCCGGCAAATTCCAGAGTATTAGCTGTCAGCGGCGGCGACGGCGGTCCGACAGCCGATCATGGTCACCACGCTCGTGCCGACGAGGGCGAGGACGGGGACGGGGACGGGGCGCCCTGACGGGATGGGCCCTTTTAGGGACTCGGCTTGCCTTCGGATCTAGTCTCCGCGGGCGTAGTTCAAGGAACAAAAAGCCGGGAGCCCGCTTCTGCGGACTCCCGGCTTGTATGCCCCGCTAGGTGACTACGCTCCGGCAAGCCCTCGGACCGCGTCAGCCAACATCCGCATCTTGTCCGCGTCCCGAGACTGACCGGCGGCGTCCTCGATCTGGGATGCGAGCCCCCGCAGCGCGTCCGCCTGCACGGAGTCCGAGGCTCCTTCAGCACCGCTCAGCGCATTGCGGACATCGGTCACCCAACCCTGGCTCACCGCCCGTGACCGCTCGAGCTGGTCTACGTAGGCACGGGCCAGCGCGAAGGTGAACGGCCACTCGAGGATCGGCTGTCCCTGCGAATTGAGTTCGTCGAGCACGACCGAGTTGGCCGCATCGATCTCATTCTGCGAAATCGCTTCGCTTGCGACCAACTCGAAGATGTCGAGCCCACGGGCAATCTCGGAGCTCACGAGCAGACCGTTGTACCAGTAGATGGACCAGCTGCCGCCGGCTCCCATCGTGTTCGCGTCGGACGGCCCCCGATCGTGAAACGCAATCTCCACCGGATTGCTCGGATCAGTCCAATCGAAGATCGAGATGCCGCCCTGATACCAAGACTGAACCATGATGTCGCGACCGGGGATCGGAATGAGTGATCCGTTGTGCGCCACGCAGTTCTCGAACGATGTCTGCGGCGCCGGCATCTTATAGTAGGACGTGAAGTTCAGATCGCTGCCATCGATGGTAAAGATGGCGTTCGCACCCCACTCCTTGGGATCCGTCGCCCTGCACTTCGGACCACCACCACCACCCCACTCGTCCGTGAACACGACCTGCGTTCCGTCATTGTTGAACGTCGCCGAATGCCAGTACGAGAAGTTCGAATCCGCCACCGCTGCTAGGCGCGTCGGGTTCGTTGGGTCCGAAATATCGAGGAGAAGCCCGTACCCTTCGCACGCACCACCGGCCATCCCGATCGCGGGGAAGACGGTGATGTCGTGGCACTGCGTCGGGCCACGCTCGGCCAGTTCGCTTCCGCCAGTCATTGCCTCGAACATCCGGGGCAGGTATTCACGGAATGAAGCGCTGTCTGCGGCGTTCGGCGTGGTGCCCCCACGTGCGCGCATGATGCTGTCGATCTGCATGTTGGCGAACCCATCAGGAAGAACGATCGACTGACTCCCGATCTGGGCGATGAACTTTCCCGCGGCACGAGCATCCTCGATCGCCTTGAGATCATCCGGCGCGAGGCCGTGGGACTCAGGCGCGACCAAATCGTCGAAAATGCGAGGAGAACTCACGATCGCCGCATTCTCCGGGTTCGCTAGAGGCACCTGAATCACCTCGATGCGGAAGAGGGCCGAGTTCGGATCCTCTTCCGGCATCAGGCTCGAGCAGCCTTCCAGCTCCTCCGCCGGACGCACCGGAGCGGATCCCGATACGTAGATGTACACGTTCTCGTCGTCGTTCGGATCTTCGAGCACCGTGTGTGTGTGCGAGCCACGGCACGTCTGGACGTTGGCGACGTACTCGGGGTTCCGGATGTCGGTGATGTCGAAAATGCGAATGCCACGCAGGCGGTGATGACTGACTGCTTCCTGGACACCCCCGCCAGCGCAGTCGAGCCGGCCCGTCATACCTTCGCCGGAGATGAAGAGCAGGTCGCCATACACCGAGACGTCACTCTGGGACGCAGGGCACACGAAGGTGATCACCGTTTCCGGCTCACCGGGGTTCGCGATGTCCCAGATCTGGACGCCGTCGTAGTTCCCCTGGATCGCATAATTGCCGGAGAAGGCGAGGTCCGAGTTCGTCTTCCCCACGAACGGATCAGGAGGAGGCGTTCGCGACACGACGCGCATATTCCACACGGCCTCTTCGGCATCAAACAGACCCGGTTCCAAGCCGACACGCGGATCAGGGCTCGGCGAATTCACGGTGAGCGGCTGCGCCGCCATGGATGGAGCCGCGCTCGAGAGCATCGCGGACGGGGCTGAAGCGCCGCCGCACCCCGCGACGAGCATCAGACCCGGCAGCAGCACGCCGAGCCGTGGAAGGGAGGGCCGGGGCCGGGAGTCTCCCCGGTTTTCGATGTTACTCAGATTCATGGAATCGTCCTGGAAGGAGTCGCGAGCCTTTGGCTCACAAGGGAACGTTGGAGAGCGCGTCGAGCATCCGCTGCATTCGAGCCACTTCGCTCGTCTGATCGGCTTGGATGTCGGACGCGAGTTTAAATACGAAATCGTCTTGTGCAGCGCCGTCAGCTTCGAAGAGATCACCCACCATCGTTACCGCGCCGTTGTGGTGCTGAATCATGTACCGAAGGAAGAGCGTGTCATACTCGCGACCGCGTGAGGCGGTGAGTTCGTCCAGCTGCCCTTGGGACAACATGCCCGTCATATGCATCATGGGGCCGTCCATCGGCATCACGTGGCCGGACTCTCCCACCTCTGGCACCGGCAGGCCGCGTTCACGCAGCCAGCGCTGCATCACCCATATCTCGTCCTTTTGAGCATTGATGATCCGCGCCGTGAGCGTTCGGATCGCATCGCTCGCGCCATGCGTGGGGGCCATGCCCGACATCACAAGAGCCTGAGCGTGGTGGTGGATCATCCCCGACATGAAGCGGACGTCCGCGTCGTTCACGTCGAGGAGCGCACTGTCGGCTCGGGCGTTATAGAGGGCTTCCAGGCGCTCCAGCTCAGTGTCGGTGGCAGGGCGCTGGACGCTGGATGTGGACCCAGGCGCCCCACCCGTGGCACAAGCAACGGGGATGGCAGCAATCAGGGCCAAAAGCGAAGTGCGAAGCGTCGCGCGAAGCGTGCTCATGATCTCGTCCGAGGCGGCGTTCAACGGGCCGCCAAGTATATCGAAGCGGATGGGGACAAGCGACTGGCAAGGTGGTCGGCCGTTGCCCACCACGCTCGAGTCCGCGAACGTGGCCCCTTACACGATTCGGAACATCCAAGAGGGTCACTCGTCATGAAGTTGCTTACGATTCACCGCACGCTGGCGCTCGCCGCGTCCTTGATCGCCGTTCTCGGAACCCGCCCCGCAGAGGCGCAGCTGACCATGGCGCAGGCCCAGCAAGCCGTCGACGCTGCCGAGGCCGAAGCCCGAGAAAACGGCTGGAATCTCACGATCTATGTGGCCGACGCCGAGGGCGTCCCGATGTACCTTCGCCGCATGGACGAGGCGAACCCCCGAACCACGGACATCGTTCGGATGAAGGTGGTCGCCGTGCTCGAAACGGGCGGGACGTCGGGCGCGTACGGGCAGGGTCTGGCCGCGGGCACTCAGGACTCGATTCCAGGTGCGATCCACTACGAAGGCGGGATCCCGATCATTATGAACGGAGAAATCGTCGGAGCGATGGCCGCGAGCGGAGCGCGGGGATCCGAGGACGCGCAGGTAGTTCGGGTCGGGCTGGCGGCGATTGGGGCCGAGCCAGCCGGCTGAGGCAAATCTGGCGGACGTCCCCGAGCCAACTGACGAGGCCCCTCAACGCGCTGAGCGCTGAGGGGCCTTGCTGCCTGATAGCGCCCCGCCAAGGACTCGAACCCCGAACCTACTGATTAAGAGTCAGCCGGATGAGGCCCCGAATACGCGGCGGTCCCGCGTGTCGCGGACTCTGGACGCAAGCCACCTGTGTGCTGAGCGGGCCGGACGGGGGTCTCCGATGTCGAGCCTGACCGAAGCTCCCCGGAGCCGGCAGTCAGGAATCGTCGGTGGATTCCAAGCCTTTGCCTTTGTTGTAGGGGGTCCACTCTTCGTATCGGTCAAGCCAGTTCGTGGCCAGTGAAAGCGCCCTTTTCGTGGCCGAAGAGAATCCCCTCGGCCAGACCTTCGGGAAGCGCTCCGCAGTTCACGGCAACGAACGGCTCAGCCGAGCGAGGGCTACCAGGATCAATCGCCCTCGCGAACCATTCCTTTCCGGTGCCGGACTCTCCCTCAACGAGAACAGAATGTCGTAGACCCACTCACCTTTGGAGTGCATGGCGCCCAGGGGGCTGGCTGGCGCTACAGGAGCCACAGCAAGTATTGTGGCTGATATCTTAAATCTTGGAGGTCCTGATGGCAAAACCAACGCGTATCGTCTGCCTCGGTGGTGGATGGGTAGCAGTCTACGCCGTGAAAAGCCTGCGCAAGGCGATCAAACGGGGCGAAGTCGAGCTCACCGTCGTGAGCCGCGAGAACTACCACACCTTCCACGGATTCATCCCCGAAATGCTCGTCGGGCGAATCCAACCCCAGCAGCTCGTCACGCCCGCGCGGTGGGTCTTCAAGCCCGCACACTTCCACAACGCCGAGATCGAGTCCATCGATACAGTCGCGAAAAAGATCGTGACCAGCCGGGCCATCGATGGTCGCGAATACGTGCTGGAGTACGACCATGCGATCCTGGCTCTGGGAGGGCTGGACGATCTGTCGCGCTTTCCCGGAATGGCGGAGCACTCGCTGCGGGTCAAGACGTACTGGGACTGCGTGAAGGCTCGCAGCCACGTGCTGAGCTTGTTGGAGATGGCGGAGCTGGAATCCGACCCGGAGGAGCGCCGCCGCCTGCTCACCTTTGTGGTCGTGGGAGGGAATTTCGGCGGCATCGAGGTCGCCTCGGAATTGGCCAACTACTTCCAGGTGCTGGTGAAGAACGAGTTCCCCCGTCTCGACCGGAAGGACTTCCGCGTTATCGTCGTGCACAGTGGCGAGGAGATCCTGCCGGAGCTTGGTGACAGCCAGCCTCGTCTGGTCAAGTACGCCCGCGACTACCTGGCCAAGAACGGCGTCGAGTTCCGCCTGAACACCCGCCTCACGGCCGCGACCTCCGAAGAGGCGGTGCTCAACGGCGAGGACCGCATTCCCACCCGCAGCGTGCTCAGTTGCGCCGGTTCGGCGTTCTCACCCCTTCTCGACAGCCTCCCCCACGAGCAGGACAAGCGGGGGCGGCTACTGTTGGACGTCCATGGGCGTGTGCTCGGAAGCGACTCCCTGTGGGCTGCCGGAGACTGTGCGGCGATGCCCCATCCCGATGGTGGCGTGTGCCCGACCATCGCCACCTACGCCATGTTCGGCGGCAAGCATGTGGGCCAGAACATGCTGCGGGCTCTGAGCGGCAAACCTCTCAAGCCCTTCCGCTTCTCCGGCGTCGGTGAAGGCTGCTCCATCGGGCACCGCCGCGCTGTAGCGCACCTGAAGGGGATCCCCATGTGGGGCATTCCGGGATGGGTGGCCTGGCGGGCCACGTTCATGTACTTCATTCCCTCCTGGGACAGGAAGCTGCGGATCCTGCTGGACTGGATCCTCACTGCGTTCTCCGGGAGGGACATCGCCAACATCCGCATGAACGAGCCCTTCGGCGTGCGCAAGGAGATGTACGAGCCCGGCCAGGACATCGTGCGGGAAGGCGACGTCGGCCAGCAGATGTACGTCATCTCCGAAGGAGAGGTCGACGTCGTGCGGAAAGCGGTGGACGGCGGAGAGGAGCATCTGGCGACGCTGGGGCCCGGTCAGCACTTCGGCGAGGTGGCGGTCTTCAACGACAAGCGGCGCACCGCCACGGTGCGCGCCCGCTCTCGGGTCCGACTCCTCTCCTTGGGAGGGAGCGAGGCTCAGAATCTCAGCAGCGCCATGGCTCCGTTTGGAGAGCGGATCCAGTCCCTTCCGGTGGACAAGGGAGAGGCCAGCTAGGCGGACTCTCCCGTCAGCAGCATCGCCTGGTGGTCGAAGGCGTGGGGAATCGGCTGCCCAGGGTCGAGCGTGGGGTGGCTCAGCGTCCAACGATGGTGTTGGAGCAGTCTGCCGAGCACCGCGCGGCCCAGGAAGTGCACGATGCCGCTGCCGGCACACGCCTGGGGACCATTGCTCAGGGCGTTGAAGCGGTAGTCCCAGCCGCCTTGCTTCCACGCCTCGGGATAGAACGCGTCGGGGTCGGCCATGAAGTCGGGATTGCGGTGATTGAAGCCGTTGTGGATGAGCACCTGTGAGCCCGCCGGCACCGGGTGACCCTCCACTTCGTCGTCCTGAACGGCTCTGCGCACGATGATTGGCGTGGTGGGCCAGAGTCGCTGGCTGTCCCGCAGGCACCCTTCCACAAAGGCCATCCCGTCCACCGATGCGGTATCACTCAGGTCGGCGGAGGCCACTTCGGCCCGGGCCCGCTCCTGCACGTCCCCATGGACGGCGACGAGGGCGAGCGCATGGGCGCAGTTCGTGGCCAGGGTGTCCTTCATGGCAAAGAGCCAGTGGGGGATCTGCCCGGCCACGGGGAGAGGGTCGTCGGGCTCTACATAGGGACAGGCGGCCACGGCCAGCCCTCCGGCTGCCGGGTCGCACATCCGGTCGAGGATCTCGTGCTGGAACGCGTGCAACCCCTTCGTGTCGGGTTGGCCCGCGAGACGGTTGGCGTTCTTCATGAGCCCGTCCAGACGCGCCAGCACCGACTCGGCATCGACATCGAGGCCGAAGACCACGCCCGCCGTGATTCGGCGGAATGCACCGTGGATGTCGGTCCACCTCAGCCTCATGGTGCCCGTCTTGGCCAAGGGAGTGACGTGGCGCTCCACGACCGCCAGGAACTCAGCGGCGCGGGGGTGGACACGCTCCCCGACGGCAAGCACATCATCGTTGAAAGCCCTGCGCCGCTTCCAATCGTCGCCCGTCGAGATCGTGACGGCTCCCGGCTGGAAGTGGGACATGCCGCGGACTTTCAGATCCGGCGGCCCGTAGACGTCGGGGGACGCATCGAGCACGTGGCGTATGCCTTTCGGGTCCAGGACCAGCAGCGTGGGTTTGCCGGCGACGCTGAGCCACAGGTAGTCGCTCGCGTAGCTCCGCCGCAGCGTGCCGACCAGCTTTACGCCCAGGGGGGTCCGGGTGCCGGTTGTCCAGCAGCGCCGTCAACCACGGACGTCGGGTGAATACGCCACGCAGCAGGTGCGGCGCCATCTGGAACGCGTTGAAGCGAAGGCTGTCCCCCCGACTGGCCCGCGGGGTGCTGCCGTTCATCCTTACGGTGCCACTTGGCTATCCACCGGACCGGCCGTGCTCCGGCGCTCGGCGAGCACTTCCCGATGACCAGGTGCCCGGGCGACCTTCCGTCCGATGGGCAGGCGGTTCCAGGGGGCGAAGGCGTTCGTCACGCCCCTGAGTGCCGGCGCGAGTTCGGGATAGTGTCTCAGCAGCACGGCACTCATATCGTTCTCGGCGATCCAGCGCATGCCTTCGGGCGTGTAGACACGTGGGTTGTAGTCGTCGGTGAAGAAGCGGTCGCTCTTGATTCGGCGTGACGCCATGAGGATGAAGATGCGGAAGGCCGTGTCACTGAAGCCGAAGCCGGCGGGCGGCGTCTCGGACAGCATGCCCACCAGAGGATCGATGCGCTCGATATCCCCCTCGTAGACCTCCTTGAGCTTGGCCGACCAACTCCGGTTGGGCGTGATCTGCTCGAAGGTCTTGAAGGGCCGCATGTGCAGGAGGCGTCGGAACTGGTTGTACCGGGGGATGCCCCGCTCCCGGTCCTTGAGGATGTCCACCGCGGCCATGTCCAGGATCTCGCCATCGGGCAGCGTGAGGTTTCTCAGGAAGTTGGGGTAGTTGTGGAGGACCATTGCCCCGGGGTGCTCGACACCCATCGTATACATGGCGTCTACGATGGGCACTTCGTCGAAGAAGCTCACGGCGTTGCGCAGCGCCAGCTGCTTGAAGTCCACGTCCTTGATGACCGAGCCGTCCCTGGCCGCCTGCACCCTAACCTCGTCGGGGATGAGGGGATGGAGGCGGTAGACAGTGACGAACTCCTCGGTGAGGGCGAACGGAGCGCCGTGGTGATGCCGTTCCGAGCCGGGAATCCCGCTGATCGCCTCACTCTTGCTGATGCGCCCCCATGTGGTCCGAACGGGCTGTCCCGCCAGGCCCCACCAATTGGCGCTCATCCCCGTCTGCAGGACCTTGTTGGGGAGAATCGCCGTCGTCCACTCCACCGTGTGGATCTTCGCCATCAGCGCCGAGTTGATGAGCTTGGCGGTCTGGTAGACGCGCTCGTCACTCCAGCTCGAATACACACCCCGGATGCGGTCGCAGATGGCGTTGTGCTCGAGCGTGAACAGCGTGTGGAGGAGGCCCAGCCCTACCCACCAGTTCTCGTTGAAGCCTGTCGAAGGCAGCCCCGTGTCCGGGTCCAGGGGGAGTCGCCCGTCCTGGACCTTCATCCTTCCGTCTTCGAAGGTGCGCAGACCGGCGGCCACCTTGGCATCGCTGCCGTACACCGACGAGCCGTCCCACCAGTGGGACTCGGTATTGACGAAGGTCGGTGGCAGATCCTTGTCGGCGGCGGTGCGGGTCGGATCCGGGGGGGTGCGCAGCACCTTCATGGGGTGCTCGGGCCAGGGATCACCGGGCCGCAGCGGGATCTCCAACCGCTCCTCGTCCTTGGAGCGCCCGTGATTGAACCAGTCGTGGGTCTGGAACTGAATCCAGGCGGCGGCCAGGATATTCAGGATCTCCGCGGGCACGAACTCCTGACGGGCGAGCAATTCGTTGCTGATGTCCCGGGGGTTCGGAGACATGAGACGTTCGCCGGTCTCGGGGAAAGAGTGGGCGAGCGGGAAGTTCCTCGCGAAGCGCTCGCCCGTCCGCCCCATCTCGGGGTGCTCGAGGTCGTTGAAGCTCCCATCCTCGGTCCGGAAGCTGACGGCGAAGTCCGGGATCTCCACTCCGGCGGATTCGCCCCCGGCAGTGCCCGTGCCCGGCGTGCTTGTATCGTACAGGTTCTCGTGGCGCAGAACGGTGCGGAGGGCCATGAGGTTCAGAATGGCCAGCGGTCGCGGCAGGCGGTGCCAGTCGATGAACCGGTTCAGAAAGCTGAAGAAGCCGGTGAACACGCGCGAGAAGATGGACCTTCGCATGGAGTCGATTCCGCATGAGGGATGGGAGACCTACCCGCTGTTCTTCAGGGGGCACAGATCGGCAGGTATATCGAGGTAGCTATATATAGGGATCCGTCGAGTGCAGGTGCAAGCAGATGGGCTCCTCCTCACGCCAGTGAGAGCTCCACCTCATCGTCTTCGCTGCCGACCCTCTCCATGAGCCCCGCCGCCATCCGGTAGAGCGCGGGTACCAGGACCAGGGTCAGCAGTTGTGGAGGTCAGCAGACCGCCGATGATGGCCAGGGCCAGCGGACTCCACATCTCCGAGCCCGTGAGGGCCAGGGGAACCAGGCCTCCGCTGGTCGTCATCGTCGTGAGCACGATGGGCTGAAAGGGTGTCTGTCCCGCCATGGCCAATGCCTCATCCACCGCGGTTTCCTGGGCCACGTGTTCATTGGAGTCGTGCACGAGGATGATGGAGTTGTTGACAACGATTCCAAATCGGCCAGATCAACCAATACCTGGCTGCGGGATATCACGACCCCTTCGTGATGGCTCTGGAGACCTTTCGTGAACTAGATCAGCCAGATCGTCGTCCGTCCAGAACCGATATTCCCACTCAGGACGGATCTCTTGCCAACTCCGAAGAGCCTCGAGGAATCGCTTCGGAACGTCGTGGGTCTTCCACGTCCGATGTACGACGCGAGGAATCATGAGAGTCGGGTGAAGGTCACACCACTTCGAAACAGCCCAGGAAACCTGCCACAAGCGCTGTTTCGAGAGCGCCGAGTCAATCGATCATTTTCTCGAAGATGCGCCAGCGCTTAGTGGGGGCTAACCCCAACGACTCGAGCGGTCGCAGTAGAGACTCATTCTCTTCGAGAATCCACGAGGCTTCTGCGCCGTCGGCATCGATCGCGCTGGCCCGCCGGGCAATCTCAGCAGCGAGAAGTGGAAACAGGCCGCGGTTCCGGTGATCACGCTTGAGCCCAAGTAACACGATTCGCCCTCTCACGACCCGCGGAAGACCGAGGAGGAGAAGGGCAATGTTCCAAGGCCAAAGCCGACCCGAGGGAATGCGCTGGAGCACCCGATTGATATCCCGAGCGATCATGATAAAGCCGACTGGATCTCCTTCCACCTCTGCCACGAAAGCGAAGTCCGGGTGCAAAACGGACTTGAGATCCTTCGCCATATGCCAGAACTCTTCCCACGTTGGTGGAACGAAGCCCCAACTCCCATCCCAAGCCTCGCAGTAAAGCCCATGGACCTTGCGGGCCTCCTCCTTGATCGCGCTCGGCTTCCAACTCCGAAATGTCACTCCGGTCCGCTTTCGGTGACGTTCGGCGATTCTGCCAACCCGATCTGAAATGGCATCATCTCCCGCCGGCAGATCGAACGCGAAAAGGTCCCGCGCCTTCTTGTATCCGGCGGCCTCTAGCATGGTGCCGTAATACGGAGGATTCCACGGGGTCATGATCGCAGGCTCGCTGCGGAATCCATCTACCAGAATCCCAAGTTCGTGATGCATCGATGGGTTCACGGGCCCACGGACAGACGTCTTCCCACGTGCAGCCAACCATGCCTCGGCGGCGGTCATGACGGCACGAGTGGCCTCCTGGTCGTTTTGGCCTTCGAAAAAGCCGAAGAAGCCGACGCGATCGCCATGGTGGTCGTTGTGGCGGCCATTGTCGATCGCTGCCACGCGTGCGACTGGACGACCATCTCTCTTGGCAATGAACAGGGCGCGATCTGCATTCCGATAGAACGGATTGCCTTTCCGATCGAGGTCGCCCTGGATCATCACGCGAAGGGGGGGCACCCATTTAGACGCGGCCCCTCGCTCGACGCGCCACGCGAAATCGATGAACCGGGACACACCGCGCCGACCATCGACCTGTTCGACCGTACACGTCACTGCGAGGCGCTCCCTAATCTGCGAACCGTCGTGAAGTAATGGAGGTCTCGTTCACTCCTGAAGAACCGAATGAACGTGTCCACGAGCCATTTGGCCATGAAACTTCGCGCCTTACTCCGAGTTCGTACGAGCCGAACGTACACGCCCTGAACGAGCGGCCGCATGAAAGGAAGAAGCTGCAGGACTCGGTCTGAGGCACTCCGGCCCACATGATGCACGTCGGACTCGAACCAGGTCAGTTCATCGGCATGACGAGCGAGGTCGTACTTCTCGAACAAGGCTCCGACGGCCCGCTCGCTTCGGTCCCGGGACATCTTCGCCCCGATCGCATCGAGGATAATCCTCGTCGTGGACCCATGCCCTTCAGCATTCGCTGTCTTCGCTTCCAGGACCGTATCGACACCCAAAAATCGGGAAAGATTCTGAAGAGCCAGGTCATCCTCGATGTCTAAGATCAATAACTTGTCCGGTCTCTCGGAAAAGTACTGGATGACGTGTCTGTGAAACGAGTTACGAACCGCGATCCATCGGAGCATGCTGTTCTCATCATTCTCTAAGACCCACCGGTTCACCCCGCTCGCGAAGAGCCCTAGCGGCACATACTTGGTGAGTGCCCAACGTACGGCAGCCCGGGAACGCTCGACCGCCTTATGTCTGCTCAAAACCCACCGCTTCAAAGACCGCATGTTCAATACGAAACGTGCGTCCGGGTAGAGACGGTCCAACTCCCGAATCGACGCACATCCGCCGTCCGAAAACACATCGTGCCGATCGAGTTCTCTCGTCCCGCTGGCAATGGACCAGTCAGTCCATTTGGGGTTGTGGTCAGATCGATAGCCCAACTGCTCGGAGAACAGGCGGTGAAGCATGGTCGTACCGGTCTTGTTGAAGCCGACGCAAAACACCTTGGGCAACTCAGGCACAGTGCCAAAGGCGATCACAGCCCCACCCTGCGTCGGCTGATTCCTTCCTTCGTTCACGTCCTGCCCCCATGCGATACTCGAAGCCGACAAGTTCTCAGTTCGCGGCAACTTCCTCAAGCGCGCAGAGATTGAGATGATTCCTGGTAACCCCACCGTACAGCCGACGGCATGGGGCATCGTGCGCCACTACTGGAAGATCTCTGGAGGGAGACCGCTTCACGTAATCCTTCCAGTCGCGCTCATCCTAGTATCGAACGCCTTCGAGGGGGCCTCGCTCGCTCTGATCCTCCCCCTCACCGATGGCGGATACGAGCCTTCCGGCATACCCGGGGCCGCACCGCCCGCCCATCGAGCGGCTATCTCCTTGATTGAGGAGTCTGGCCTTTGGCGAAGTCCATACCTACGCCGGACCTTCGGTGGCTTCTGACATTACGTGTGTGAAGCTTTTCGCCGACTTTCTATCGACGAACGACGCCTATAGCTCCTCAAGCCAATCTGACGCTTTCATGGGTGCACCTGTCCATCTCCGGGTCACGCAAACGCATCCTCATCCTATGTCATGAGGTCTTAGCGGCGAGAACAAACCCGAGTTGTGCGGGAAACCTCCAACTGCTTCAGCGCTGCCTGACCCGAGAACGCAGACCCCAAGGCCTCTTGGAATGCCACACCAATGTTCACTCATCGTGGCGTCACCTACACAACTGACGGCATCACCCTGCTGAAGGTCGCAAGAACATCAATCTTCGCTTCGGCGTGCAACCACTAGGAGAACACCAACTTCATTTACTTGTCTGCCTCTTGACGTGGACCCATATGGTCCCATGCTGAACAGAGCAAACGTAGAGAATGTCAGAGTCCCTCTCCATTGAGATGATGGGTTACTTACTACCCGCCTATAGAGAGACAGGTCATGAATCTCCCGCGACCTAGTGTTCGAAGGATCAGCCCGAACACAAGTGACGTGATCGTCGTCGGGGCAGGCATCATTGGACTTGCCGCCGCTCACGCCCTTCTAGAAGCGGGAAGCAGCGTGCGGATTGTTGAACAATTCGAACCGGGAACTGGCCAATCAACCAGAACTGGTGGAGGAATCCGAGTTGCCCACGGATCTGAAATAAACGTTCAAATGGCACAACTCAGTCTTCCAACTTGGCTCAACTTTGAGCAGAAGTTCGGTATCGACCCCCGCTACCAGCAAACGGGCCACCTTTTTCTCACTTCGAAAGACACCAACGGCCTGACGACTCAATCCGACCTACTCAATTCACTAGGAGTCCACTGCGATGTCTTGAGCAGGGAAGAACTCTGTGTACTCTGGCCGTCACTGGGTGTTACGGGCTTCCAAGCCGGCAACTACTGCAAGACCGGTGGATACCTCGACCATCATCGCGTAGTTGAGGGATTCGCCCAGAAGGTGCAAGCAGGCGGAGCGCATCTCGAATTCAACACACGAGTCGAGGGAATCCTTCGAGACGATGACAGGGTCATAGGAGTCCGCACTTCAGAGGGCTTGTTTACCGGCGAGACCGTCGTCAACGCTGCCGGGCCACACGCCGGAGTGATCTCCTCGCTTGCTGGACTCGAGGTCCCGTTCGTATCACGTCGCCACGAACTCCTGATCTTGGAACAAACAGCCCAAGTTCCCGAAAGCATCCCTTGGCTCATCGATATCGATCAGCAGGTGCACATGCGTCCTGATGGCTCGGGGCGGGCGCTTGTTGGCGGTTTCCTTGGCCACGACGACCCAAGTAATCCAGACAGCTATGACCAAGCCGTGTCGAAGAGATGGTCAACCGCTGTACGCGAACAAGCATCTCGGTCTTTTCGCCTCACTGGACCCAACTCCGCAGTCCTAAGTGGGTGGGCCGGCCTCTACCCTGGAACCGTCGATTATCTTCCCGTGCTCGAACGGTCGATTCCAGGCTTGGTTACTGCTGCCGGATTTTCCGGCACAGGCCTCATGCACGCTCCCGTTGTAGGCCAGATCGTTGCGGACCTCGTCAGAGGCGGGACCACCTCTGTCTTAGATATCTCCTCACTTCAATCCAGCCGCTTCGCCGAAGAGAAGAAGACTTTGGACTTCACCGGCTTCTGACTATGCCTTCTCGTTGAGCGATGTCGACTCATGGGTTTAGATAGGCGAAAGGAGACTTCCTCCTCGACCTGACCCCGGCCTTCGATCCTACCCAGGCCGAGCCGGTCCCAGAGTTGATATTCGACCCGCCGCTGCCCGCCGACTTCGACGACTGAGTCGCCCGCCTCCAGTCTGTCCGAACACGTTCGGCCACGCGGCCGCTCGCTTCCGCCCATTTCGACATCCCCTCGTCCCCCTCCCACATCTGAGCACTGTGCGCGACTCCGCTCGGGCTGCGCTCGGGCCAA
>Ga0233433_10001402_pt1 | contig 23009 bp, 24 predicted proteins | sample SI_122_August201_5_FD_179868 | JGI IMG/M metagenome (GOLD analysis project Ga0233433, IMG submission 179868) | Seawater microbial communities from Saanich Inlet, British Columbia, Canada - SI_122_August2016_100_MG | ecosystem: Environmental > Aquatic > Marine > Inlet | place: Canada: British...
GAGTCGTATACGAACAATCGGCGCCACACTAATCGCGAGGGACTCAATCTCGGCGATCGCACGATTTAATGAGCCTTCCCGCACTTGATGAGTGACAATCACAACCGGAACTGCGCTCGCATCCATGTGGCGCTCCTTTTGACTAATGGCTCGAATGCTGACACCCTCGTCCCCAAGGATCTTGGTCACATCACCGAGAACGCCTGGTTTATCGACCACCGTAAGCCTGAGATATTGGGCGGTAACCGTATCTTCGATGGGAGTCACAGCAAACGAGGACAGCTCACTTGGCTGAAATGCCAGATGGGGGACGCGATTAAAAGGATCAGATGTGAGCGTGCGGACAACATCAACGAGATCCGCAACAACAGCCGATGCCGTAGGCCCGGCGCCGGCACCTGCGCCATAAAACAACGTCTCTCCGACAGCGTCACCATTCACCTTGACCGCATTCATCACACCGCAGACATTGGCAAGAATCTGATCTGAAGCGAGAAGACATGGATGCACCCGTAAATCCAACGCATCGTTTTGTCGTCTGGCAATACCCAAATGCTTGACTCTATAACCTAACTCTCTCGCGTAAGAAATATCAGCATGTGTAATATTGCTGATACCTTCAACGTGAATAGACTCAAAATTCAGGTGAGTACCGTATGCAATAGAAGCGAGAATGGTCAGTTTGTGGGCGGCGTCGATTCCTTCAACGTCAAAGTAGGGATCAGTCTCGGCGTATCCCAAATCCTGAGCAACAGCCAATACTTCGTCATAGTCGCAGCCTCGATCAGCAATTTCGGAAAGAATATAATTGCAGGTTCCGTTGAGAATGCCTTCAACGTTCTCAATCTTGTTGCCGGAGAAACTCTCACGAATCGCCTTGATAATAGGAATACCACCTGCAACTGCGGCCTCAAATGCGACAACAAGACCTTGCTTGGAGGCTTCGTCAAATATTTCGTTACCTTTTGTTGCAATTAGGGCTTTGTTGGCCGTCACCACATGTTTTTTCTGTCGCAAAGCCGAAATCACGATGTCATAGGCGTGCTCGCAACCGCCCATCAATTCCAAAACAACATCGATGTCTTGATTATGCACCAAAGACATTGCATCAACGGTCAACTCGATATCCTCTAGAGAGCAGGCCCGTCGACTCTCCAGGTTGCGAACAGCCGCATGAGTCACGCGAATTTCTCGCCCAGCACGGCGTGAAATCTCTACTCCGTTTTTCTGCAACACTTGGACGGTCCCGGCACCAACGGTGCCAAGTCCAACTACCCCTATATTTACTGGTCCCATAAATTATTGCTATCGATAAAGTGAGTGGAGGCGATCAAGTACGCATTCGCGCACGCAGATTTTATCTCAATCGGATAGCATTTGAGTTATTTCGTCGAGATTGTGGCGTTAAATTACTCAGCCGGTTATTCTCTGCCCTCATGGAACTTACCCAAGAAATCAACTCCGATCGGCCAATGATTCAGAGTTATGACGCATCTGGCGTCACAATTTCAGGGAGACTATTTGCGGAAAGTTTTATCCTGATGCCGCGCGATACTGATCCCCAGATTTGGGCTATCGAAAAATTTCAGGATATATCAACCGATGTTCTGGACGCCTTATTCTGTACATCCTGGGACGCCCTTCTTCTCGGGACGGGTTCTGAACACCATTTGCCTGGACCAGATCTCTTGAAGCTAATGGCACGACGAAACCGAACCATTGACTTCATGCCATCACGATCAGCATGTGCAACGTTTAATCTGCTCTCTATGGACCACCGAGAAGTCGCTACCGCAATAATATTGCCGCTAGGACACTAACTCAGTTTTTCGGGGGAAGGTAACGAAGTGGATCTACAGGCTTTCCATCCTTGCGAATCTCAAAATGAAGTCGGGGCGATTCTGCTCCGGTCTGACCCATTTCTGCTATTACCTGTCCCTTGCTTACTTCATCACCCTCCTTTGTCATAACAGCGCGATTATGGGCGTAGGCGCTAAGGTAGGTCTCATCATGTTTGATGATCAAAAGAAGTCCGTAACCTCGTAGACCCGTTCCCGCATAGACTACCTTTCCCGGAGCAGCAGCTTGAATGGGAGCGCCTGACTGCCCGCTAATATCAATTCCATTATCGCCCGTATTATCTTCGAATCTACCAATAACGATGCCATCAGCTGGCCACACCCATCCGTGTCCGGTTTCAATAGGCGCCACTGAGACAGTGGCGCTATTGTCTACAGTTTGTGACTCAGAGCTTGGTTCGGTTTCTGCTGGAGAAATAATAGGGGATACCTCAACCACGACCGGTTGTGGTCGGGAGGCAACTGAACTGACATTGCCGCTGAGCTTTTGATCGCTCAAATAAATCATTTGCCCCGTACTGAGACGATAAGGGGGGTCGAGATTATTCCATCGGGCAACATCTCGATAATCAAGTCCAGCCTCCCATGAGATTTGATAAAGGCTGTCCCCTTCCGCTACAACTCGAGCCTTATCGTTGTTATTTGCGCCTGATAAATCGCTCACAGGGATGACTGCGGGTCCGCTACATGCGGCCAGGGCAGTGACCAGAAAAACTAGGAATAACCTATTTCGCATAATGCTTGTGTTTCCTATCGGAAAAAGAAATGCCAGCACAGAAAAAATCCAACGATGACGGCCATCATCCAACCAATAAGGTCCGCATAACGTCTCAACTGTTGCTCAAACCGCTCGCCGCCAAGAAATATTAACCCGGCAACCAGAAAAAAACGTGCGCCGCGCCCAACAACAGAGGCCAGCACAAACGGCGCGAATGCCATTGCCGCAAGACCCGCGCTGACTGTAAATATCTTGTAAGGAATTGGCGTAAATCCTGCGATAAAAATGATCCATATTCCGTAGGATTTAAAATGCGCTTGGGCCGTCGCGAACGCCTCGCCGGCGTTATAGAAGTCAATCAGCGGCTGCGCAATTAACCCGAACAAAAACATTCCGATCAAATAACCTAATATCCCGCCCAGGACGGAAAATAAAGTCGTTAGCAAGGCAAGACGCCACGCATTTTTGGGCTGGGCGAGCACCATCGGCGCTAACATCACGTCAGGCGGGATCGGGAAAAAAGAGGACTCAGCAAACGAGAGCGCAGCAAGATAACGACTTGCATTTCGATGTTTTGCCCAATCGAGGACTAAATCATACAACTTCGAAAAAATTCTCAATGCTCGACTCCTGTTTCCAAAGGAACAAATGTCACATCCCTAAACGATTGGTGCTGAAACTGTTGACCGGTTTTTTTCCAGGTCGATAGCTTCTGTTTTCCCTCCTGCCCCTCTGGCGCGACAAGTGTACCGCCGTCAATCAACTGGGCAAATAGCGCTTCTGGTATTTGAGGGGTTGCTGCAGTGACGATAACCCCATCAAAGGGTCGTCGGGTCGGCCAGCCGGCCGTGCCATCCGCATGCCGTAAAAATACATTATTGATACCCTGCTCGGAAAAATACTCTTTAGCACGACGAAAAAGAGGTCCCACCCGCTCAATGGTGTACACCCGGTCAACCAGTTTTGAGAGAACGCTGGTCTGAAAACCAGACCCTGTCCCAATCTCAAGGACCGCTCTTAATCGAGACTGCTTTCCAAGAAGTCGCTCTGTCATGAGCGCCACAACATAGGGTTGCGAAATAGTCTGTCGATATCCAATCGGAAGTGCTTTGTCCTCATAAGCCCTACTTTTTAAGGCCTCCTCAACAAAGTCATGTCGAGGGCTATCCGCAATCGCACTTAACACTGCCTCGTTTTGAATACCCTTCTGTCTTAAAGTGTCTATCAGGCGCTGTTTGGCACGTTTAGAGATAAATCCGGTCGGGGAGATCGTGGAAGTCATTGAAGAATTACGTTAGGCAGCCATTCATTGATCACGGCAAGTTGCGCCTGGTGCGTCAAGTCGGTTTTTAACGGAGTCACCGATACATATCCTTGGCGTATCGCATCGAAATCAGTTCCCGGTCCACAATCTTGTTCTTGCCCAGCCGGTCCGACCCAAAATATCTCTCGCCCTGAAGGGTCCTGTGCCTGAATAACAGGTTCGGATTGATGCCGATTACCAAGGCGGGTCGACAAAAAACCTTTGATCTCATTAATTGGTAAATCAGGGACATTGACATTCAAAATAGTGTCTTTGGGAAGTGGGTGGCTTTGCAAACGCTTCACAAGACCTAACGCCACCGCGCCGGCAGTATCAAAATTTAAAAGATCCGAGCCGGCAAGCGATATGGCTATTGCGGGTAACCCTAAGTGTCGTCCCTCCATCGCTGCAGCCACGGTACCCGAATACAACACGTCATCCCCAAGATTCGCGCCATGATTAATACCCGAGCAAACCATATCCGGTTCAGCGTCTAGAAGGCCTGTTAACGCCACATGAACACAGTCGGTCGGGGTTCCGTCTACAAAACGAAATCCGGTTGGTGCTTCGTAGACCCGTAACGGTCGAGTGAGTGTCAACGAATTACTTGCACCACTGCGATTTCGATCCGGCGCAACCACAGTCGTTTTGGCTATTTGGATCATGGCTTCGTTGAGAGCGGCAAGGCCTTTCGCTGAATAACCATCGTCATTACTAATTAAAATATGCATACAGCGAGAATCCGAAAATATGCTTCATAGGGGTGCGGTGATTATCCCAGAAAAACCTTTGTTAAAGTAGACACCCGAGGTCATGAATCACGGCATACTTTCCAAAACTGCTTCATCTTCTTTGATTGACAAGATATGACAAATCATCCACCCAAAAGCGCCTCGATAGATTCGAAAAAATCATACGAGACCATTCGACGCGTGACGATTGTTGGCGGCATTGTTGATCTACTTCTTTCTTGTTTAAAAGTATCAGGCGGTGTCATTTTTCAATCTCAAGTTTTAATCGCTGACGGCATTCATTCATTGAGTGATCTACTTACGGATGCTATTGTGCTTTTCACCGCTCGCCAAGCCAGTTTCGAGGCGGATCGGGAACATCCTTATGGTCATGGCCGAATACAAGCGATCGGCACAGGGATTCTTGCTGTTAGCCTCGGTGTTGTTGCAATCGGAATCGGCTGGGATGCCATTCGAACCCTTTTAGGGAATCAGCCCTTGGCTGCGCCAGGGTGGATCGCACTTGGTATCGGGATCGTTTCTGTTTTGGCAAAGGAAATCATATTCCAATACACCATGCGAGCGGCCCGTCGACTCCGATCAGGCCTTCTGAAAGCCAATGCTTGGCATAGTCGCTCTGATGCACTCTCGTCGCTAGTCGTGATCGTGGGGGTGGGCGCCGCTATGCTCGGGTTCCCCTGGGCGGATGCTGCTGGCGCTCTGGTTGTCGCACTCCTTATTGCATATGCAGCATATCAAATTGGAAAGGAAGCGGTTGAGGAGCTTATTGATACGGCTGTTGACTCGGGGATGCAGGCGTCCATTCGATCATCGGCAGGTGAAGTGCCGGGCGTTCTCGATGTTCATGAACTACGTACCCGAACTACCGGAGGCGATGTACTGGCGGACATGCATGTGCGAGTAAATCCTCGTATCAGCGTGTCCGAGGGGCATCAAATCGCGGACGAAGTGGTCCAACGTTTGCGAGAGAACTTCGAGGAATTAACTGACATCGTCGTTCATATTGATCCTGAGGATGACTCCGACTCTATGCTGAATGGCAAGTTACTTGACCGCAATGTCTTGGAGATAACCCTGCAAAAGGTCTTGGTCGAGTTCGGTCTTGATTGGAATGTGGTTAAAGCGCAACCCAATTACCTGACGCTTCATTTTCTTAAAAACCAGACTCATGCGCAGTTGATACTTCCCTGTCCGAATGAGGCAATGATGAGCGACCTAAGGCAAATATCACCAGCAATCATCCGCCGAATTATTTCCACAACCGAATTAGATGATGTTGAGGTGCTCGTCTCCATCGCCTCTTGCCCCTAAATAATGCTTTGCGATATTTAGGCGTTTTCGCTTGAAGAATTCCTATCACCGCCGGATAGCCGCCTGATTAAGACCTCGTTTATTTTCCGCGGGTTCGCTCGCAAAACAGTGAGCTCGAAGCCCTCAAGATTAAAGATCTCATCGGCTACCGGGATTCTCTGAATATGCTCCAAGACCCAGCGACTGACTGAATCAGTTGGCTTACCCGATAAATCAACGTCAAAGTATTCTTCCAACAGCCTTATTTCTGAAGCGCCCTCAATAGAAACACAGTCTGCACCTTGGGGCGTCATTTCTTGGGGTGCAATATCGCTCTCATCATAGATCTCACCCACTAATTCCTCCATTAAATCTTCAAGCGTTACGATCCCCTCCATTACGCCATGCTCATCAACCACGATCGCGAGATGATGTCGCTCCCGCCGGAGAGCGGCGATAGTATCGGTAAGTGATTGGCTTTCTGGGACAAAATAGGAGGCACGACTGATTTCAACAACCGGCGCTTTGTCTTTACCGGTAGATAGAGCTGACAATAAATCCCGAACATGAATAACGCCAATAATTTCATCGGCATCATCGCCGTGAAGCGGGACTCGACTGTACGGATGCCCGACCAGTTCGACCGCGGCCTCATTAATGGAGAGCGTTGCCGCCAATGTGAAGACCTTGTGTCTCGGCGACATAACATCCGCAACTGACAAGTCACCAAAAGCAAATGCGCGCTCAATCAATCGTTTTTCATTTTCATCAATCGTCCCCTCTTCTTCCCCATAACCCGCCATATTGATTAATTCAGTCTCTGTCACGATCGGGTCATCGGTACTGTTTCCGTTGCCGCTGTCCGAGCGAAGACCAAAGTACTCAAATAAACGATTAACCGGGGTTGTGACGTACGCGAGTCCCAATATCAGGGGTGCCACCAGGAGAGAGATTCGTTCGGAATAGCGGGTTGCCAGTGTTTTTGGCGTAATCTCACCAAAGATCAATATCAGGATCGTCAAAATACCAACAGCGACCCCGGGTCCGACACTGCCAAGTTCGCGGGTCGCAATGACCGTTGCCAACGCCGAGGCACTAATGTTGACGACATTATTGCCAATCAAGATTGCTACCAACATTCTCGATGAATCGCTTTTTAGAGTGCTCAGTGACCGAGCGCCTCGACGGCCATCCGCTACAAGGGCATCTGCCCGGGCGCGTGATAATGATACTAATGCTGTTTCAGCACCAGAAAAAAAGGCGGACAAACACAGCAAAAGGATGAGCAGGAAAGCTTCACCCATAAATAACTGCCAAAATGCCGATGCATCGGTTATTCGCAATCTCCACTACTAGCGCCATTGACCTAATTTTCCTCTTTCTGAATCCGTTGCCATTATTGGGTTACTTGAAGCGTTCCAGCATATTCTGTAATCGCTTCAATCTCTTCCAGAGTGACCTCAAAAGGAGGGTAATACGGGTCACTATTGGACCATAGGGGGTAACCGGGCACACGAGCAAAGACCGGGTGGGGACGGCGCATATAAAAGGTCATAAATCGTTCCCGCCAATCATCACTTTTAACCATCCAGTTAAATGACGGAGAATTTCCAATGCCTCCGAGACGGTTAAAATCTCCAATAACATGACAGCGAGAACAGTATCTCACTGATAACTCAAACCCTTCTACAGCAGTATCTGTTTTCGCGGACTCAGTGGCTAGAAATAATAACCCTGTCGCCGCCACCGGCCGAAGAAGTTTCTTCATTGAGAGTTGTTTTGGGCTAGATTTTAACGGTCCATCCATGTGTGTCGGCTATGGTTCCATGTTGAATGCCCAAAATCGTATCCAGAAGTCTCTTGGAAAGTTCGGGCCCATTAGGTGCGTTAACGCTAAGCTCCTCGTCGTGAAGCGTAATTGATTGAATCGGTGCGATTACTGCCGCCGTTCCTGCTCCGAACATTTCATTCAGTATTCCTGCGTCAGACGCACTTTTTAACTCCTGAATCGACACCTGCCGGGTTGAGACTGTGTATCCCCAATCGGAAAGCAACTGAATCACGCTATCTCGAGTAACACCCGCCAAAATGGTTCCAGAAAGTTCAGGTGTTATCACCTCGTCGCCGATTCTGAAAAAGACATTCATTTGCCCAGCCTCTTCGGCGTATTGATGAGTCTGACCGTCCAGCCAAAGGATTTGATCGAATCCCTCTGTGATCGCCTCGGCCATTGGTTTAAGCGTTCCTGCATAATTCCCTGAGGTCTTAGCAGCGCCAGTACCCCCGGAAGCAGCGCGAGTGTAACGTGCTTCTGCCTTAAGGCGCAGTTTCGATCGCCCAGATGCGAAATACGGTTCAACCGGCCCCGCCACAATGACAAACGTGTAGGTCATCGCCGCTCGGACAGCAATATGTTGCTCGGACGCAAATATCAAGGGCCGAATATAGAGTGCCTCACCCTGTTCGCGAGGGACCCAACTTTTCTCAATCTCTACCAGCGCGCGAACGCACTCTACAAATTCATCAACAGGAATACCGGGAATCGCGAGACGCTCGCAGGAGCCCACAAGTCGGCGCCCGTTCGCTTCTGGTCGGAACAACTGGATCGATTGATCACCGATATTTCGATAGGCTTTCAACCCTTCAAATACGGCTTGCCCATAATGCAAAGCTAACGTCGTTGGATCAATTTGCATTGGTGCACGGGGAACGATATTCGCATCGCCCCAGTTCCCGTTCTCGAACTGCCGCACCAACATATGATCAGAAAAAATATTTCCAAAAACTAAGCGCTCCTCAGTAATCCGATGAACCGAGGAGTGGGTGATCTGATCAAAATTAATTTTCACATTCAGTATGTCGGTAGGAAGCGTTCAAACTCTGACTGACCGTTCACAAAGAAGCCCTCTTTTGGGGTAAATGAAGCAATACAACGGTTGATTTATAGCACGCGTCGACGACTGCGTCGCATGTGTCCACATTTTCGAATGCAAACAGGGTTTGACTGCGATGCCCAGGCCTTTGCAAACATCGAAACATAAGGTTCTTCCGTAAGGATATCGCTAAGCAATCTGTCGTTGATATTGTGATCATCATGGTCCTGTCCTGCCAACAGATACATCTGCCGCTCATCTTCCGAACCTTCGACCCAACAGCAAGCAGAGACCGCGCCAGTCGCAACAATATACGGTCTATTTTCATTTTCAGATTTACAGCTAATTCCAGGAATAACATCTGAAGCGGTAATAACCTCCTCAACCCCACTGCTATCCGCCGACTCGGCTTGAGCGCCAATGAATTGAGGGTCTGCCGGTTTTAGCGACCGTAAGGTGCCGTCCGGCATCTGATACCCAAACGCATTTTCTTTGCCAAAGCGGATGGTATCAATCACTTTAAAGTTAGCAAAACCCATTTCACGACTCAACTCAAGCGCGGCGTTGATTTGATGTTGATTGTGCTGAAAGGGTATAAAGTGCCATTCTCCTACGGACCCGGTTTCGAGATAAGCTGCTGCGTTTGCCATTATTTTGGTAAAACGAGTGTTAACGCGATATAAGTGATTGGTGTCCGCGAGGCCATCTATATGAAATTCAACCACCGAATTGTCTCTTGCGAATAATTCACCAAGCGATCTCCACCAGTCGACGCTTCGTAATCCAGCGTTGGTCGAAAGAATAAGTTTGACTCCCTGATCGACAAAATATTCACAGATCGAAAAGCAATCGCGAGCTGCTAAGGGATCGCCAAGCCCCCCACAAAGATCAATTTCGAGAATGTTCGCGCATAGCTCAGGGGTAAAGTTTCGCTTAATCGTCTCCAGATCAAGATCGATATTCTTAACCTTGGACATATCGGGTAGGCAGCGATTGCTTTGCTGGGTCCGCCCGCACATTGGGCAGGCTGCGTTACACTTATCGGTAATTTCCAAATGAAACTTCATTTGCCTATTGAGATCAAACATCGCTTTTGACTGCTTGTTCACAGACATTAGCTTCGCTCCTCGAACTTTCGATAAAGGAAATAACGCCCTTCGGAAACGCCATTAGGTAAATCTATAGAGCGCCACTGCCCAACGTGAAGCTCCTGATCAGAAAGAACCACCGCCCCTGATATCAAAAGATCATTCAGCGGGTAAGCGATCGCTCTGGCGAGCGCCCGGTCATTCTCTGAAACCCCGCTACCGATATCACAATGGGCGAAGGCGGCGGGAAGCTTGAGAGCACCGGTAGCCCCTGTTAAGGTGTCACGGAAATCACCCTCAAACAGGAATTGTGGCGCGGGCGTGCAGGAGGGATGAGCAGCTGGCTTTCTCTCAAAGACAAAAATCTCACGGCCTTTTGAATGTTCTCGGAGATGGTCGTAGGTGCGTCCGTTACCGAGTCCAAGCTCGAGAATAGGCCCGCCCAAGTCAGAAATGAGATCCAACGCGTAATGAATGCAGACCTTTTGCGCAGTAAGCCTTCGAATCATGCTATCCAGTCGACTCATCTTGCGCTCTCCTCAACAATAACATTCTGATCTACAGGGATGATCATGTGCTAACGATGCTCTGGGGTAGCGTTAAAGTCTGATGTAGGAAATGGTCGGGGCGAGAGGATTTGAACCTCCGACCACCGCAACCCCATTGCGGTGCGCTACCAGGCTGCGCTACGCCCCGAAAAAGCAGATTCTTGGCAATTATCTTAAATCTAGTTGGCAATCAAAAGCGTTGAAATTTTCTCCAGCTCGACGACGAGGTCATTGACATCTGACGCGCTAAGCGCGGAGTCAGTGGATGGTCGCTCGGGGACTGCAAGCTGGATGCTAGCTCCGCTAATTGTATACCCTTCGATATAGAGGAGGCGACGAATGGTGCGAATAAGTTCAACTTCATGCCGCTGGTAATACCGCCTGTTGCCTCGACGCTTTACGGGTTGCAGTTGCGGGAACTCTTGTTCCCAATAACGTAAGACGTGAGGCTTTACACAGCACAGCGTCCCGACCTCACCGATCGTAAAGTAACGTTTGCTAGGAATCGGAGGAAGATCTTCTGCGCCTGGATCCAGCATCGTCATAGCTCGACCTCAGGAGTATGCACCTGGGAGGCGATTACACTCGTGTTTGCGCTCACATCCTCTTTAACCTTCTGGCTCGCCCGAAAAGTGACCACTCTGCGAGCGCTTACAGGAACCGTCTCGCCTGTTTTTGGGTTTCGACCCGGTCGACTGCTTTTCTCACGAATCGTAAAACCTCCAAAGCCCGAGAGCTTAACGCTTTCGCCGGACTCGAGAGACTCTCGAATTTTCTCAAAAAAAAGCTCAACAAACTCTTTCGCTTCCCGTTTGTTTAAACCCAATTGTTCAAAAAGTGTGTTGGCGATATCTGCCTTTGTTATTGTGCTAGTCATTCGTCGCTAACGCCTTTTCACTTGCTTCCAATTTAACATCTCAATCTACTATTCGAAATTTTACAAAATTCGCGGGATGGTGCTGATCAGCTTTAATTGCTTCGAAGCACCCCATCATGTTCAGCGTCAATATGACTGATGACCGAACGCGCTACAGCGTCTGCATCCTCGTCCTTAAGATTGCGGGAATTAGACTGTAAGGTCAAGCGAAAAGTCAGTGATTTTTTGGTTGACGTTTCGGGATTTTCTTTATATAGGTCAATCAGTTCAAGGTTGATTAACAGTTCACCAGCGGACTCCCTGATGGCATCTATAATGGTCTGGGAAGACACCTGGCAAGGAAAAATAAACGACAAATCACGACTCAATGATGGGTGCCGGGATGATGCTGTATAACTTGGAATCTTTATTTCCCGAATCAACCCAAAGTTGATCTCAAATCCATAAACCGGTCTCTCTAAGTCTAACTGCCGCAACAACTCGTAACTGACTCGGCCGATCTGACCCACCTTGATTCCCCCAAGAATTAAGTCTGCGCATTGCCCCGACTGATAAGCAGAATGCTCACTTTCAACAAAACGAAGTAATTTTCCAGAACGGGTTCCCGTTACCAGAGATTCGACGTGCCCCTTTACATCAAAAAAATCGATTTCCCGATTGCTCTGATCCCAACGTGTGCCCGTCGCCGAGCCTGTAATGACCCCACCGATATAGTGCTGCTCTTTGCGCTGTTTTAAGGTGCCTTGGAAAATATGGCCTGTTTCAAAGAGTCGAATATCGCGCACCTGTCTCCGTGCATTATTGGCAAGCGCGTTGAGCAGTCCGGGCAGTAACGTCAAACGCATCTCAGAAAACTGGGCCGCAATCGGATTTTGAAGTCCAATCCCCTTTTCGCCGCCGCTAACAAGTCCCTGTAATTCGCTGGAGACAAAACTGTAAGTGATAGCTTCGAAGTAGCCTAGGCCGACTAATAAGTCTTTAACTCGATCCAGATCAAGTATGCCCTCAGGTGCAAGCTGAGCGCCAACCCGAACACTGGGCGGATGACTGTCGAATTGATCATAACCGACCAATCGCGCAACCTCTTCAATCAGGTCATGCTCTCCTGTGAGATCATAACGATAAGACGGGGGCGTGACGGACCACCCCGAATTTACCGGAGCGCACTCAAACTGAGCCGCCTTGAAAACAGAATCTACGCTCTGCGTAGAAACGGTGGTACCAAGCATTCTTTTTAGACGCGCTTGTCTCAGAATGATCGAGCGACGCTCAGGGAGACATTGCGGAATTGTTTGGTCAATAAGCGGTCCAGGCGTACCCCCGCATAGTTCGATTACCAACGCACTTGCCCGCTCGATCGCTAACGCGGGAAGGTTGAAATCTACTCCCCTTTCGAATCGATGAGCCGCATCTGAATTAATGCTAAATTGTCTTGCGGTTCTTGCAATACAGTCCGGATTAAATGAAGCCGCTTCAAGGAATAATGAGGAAGTCCGCTCACTAATCATTGTGCTTGCACCCCCTTTTATTCCGCCGAGCGCGATTGGACCAGAACCATCTGTGATCACCAGATTATCTTCACTCAGCGTAAGCTCTTGTCCATCCAAAAGCGTCAATTGCTCGGAAGATGATGCACGCCGAACCACTATCCCACCCTTTAATCGATCGTTATCAAAAGCGTGCATCGGTTGACCAGTCTCAAGCATGAGATAGTTGGTGATATCAACTAACGCATCAACACTTCGAACGTCTGATCTTCGCAGACGTTCTCGGATGATGTCCGGACTACGGGTATTCGGTGAGACACCACTGAGCACGCGCCCAACATAACGTGGGCAATCGTCGGGCTGATCAAGTGTGATTGAGCGGGTCTTCTTTGATTCGGACTCAACTTTTTTTATCGTTGGTCCTTTTAAGGTCCCATGAGTGACCGTCGCGGTTTCTCTTGCGACACCAAGGATGCTTAAACAGTCGCCCCGGTTAGGGGTCAGCTCAACCTCAAAAACGCGATCCGGCAGCTGTAAATGCTTGTCGAGCATCTGACCGGGAGTTAGGTGAGGATCAAGCTCTAAAATTCCCGAGGACTGATCCTCTAAGCCCAACTCATTGCCTGAGCAAAGCATGCCTTCGGAGATCACCCCACGAAGATCCTGGTTTGAAATTTGTTGACCATTTGCCAGAACAGTATCAGGCGTGGCGAGCGCCGTGAGCATTCCGGCTCGAACGTTTTCTGCGCCACATACAATTTGATAATGTTTTTGACGGCCACCATCGACTTCACAAACCGATAGACCATCCGCATTGGGGTGTGGCGTTACGAGTTCAACCCGTGCAGCCACAATTCCCTCAGAGAGTGCGGGGACAATAGAGACCACACCCGTTTCTAGCCCGGCCTGAGTCAACAATGCAGGAAGGTCATCGAACGAAACATCAAAATCCACCCATTCACGCAACCAATTTTCGCTAATAATCATGGCTGGTTTCTTTAGGTAAACTGTCGAAGAAAGCTGACTTCGTTCTCAAAGAAAACCCTGAGATCATTAACGCCATATCGAAGCATTGTCAGCCGTTCGATTCCCAAACCGAAGGCATACCCGGTATATCGTTCATTATCAATTCCGACTTGCGCAAAGACTTCCGGGTGAACCATCCCACAGCCCAATACTTCTAGCCATCCGCTCTGTCCACATATCCGGCAGCCGGCCCCGTCACAAAAAACACAACCCATATCAACCTCGGCCGATGGCTCGGTAAATGGGAAAAATGATGGACGAAATCGCACCGGTAAATCGCGCTCAAAAAATTCTTGCAAAAAGAAGATCAATATACCTTTTAAGTCCCCAAAAGAAATGTCCGTATCAACCGCTAGCCCTTCAAGCTGGTGGAACATTGGCGTGTGCGTCACATCAGAGTCGCAGCGATAAACCCGGCCTGGCGCAATGACATTGACAGGCGGATGATTGTTCTCAAGATAGCGAACCTGGACCGGAGAGGTGTGCGTACGCAATACCGTCTCGGGGTCCAGATAGAACGTATCATGCATTGCCCGAGCGGGATGATTCTTTGGGATATTTAACGCCTCGAAATTATGAAAATCGTCTTCAATTTCAGGGCCGTAGGCGATATTAAACCCGGCGCGCAGGAAGATTCTTTCAATTTTCCGCAAAGTCCGGGTCACCGGATGCAGGCCGCCTGGCTCGAGACCACGACCGGGTAGCGTGACGTCAATCCTTTGAGATTCAATTTTGATCTGACGCTCGACCTCAACAATTGCGAGCGACCTGCTTTCAATTGCTGTCGTTAACTCCGCCCGGACTCGATTGACCGCCGCGCCAAAGGCGCTACGGTCTTCTGGCGCCAAAGAGCCAATAACCTTTAACTGGCTTGTTACAGATCCTTGTTTACCGAGCAGTTGAACCCGGACGGCTTCAAGATTCTTTGAGTTTTCCGCATGAGTAATATCGGACAACCCTGACTTGAGTAACCGATCGAGATCTGCGTTTGAATTTTTTTCCATGAATTAGAATTGACTGGAAATAAAAAAAGGGAAAGGTGGTAACCGCCTTTCCCTTTTTTTCAGCCCGTCTTGCGAGCCTTAATAAAGAAAGGGCTAGGCCGCCAGGGCAGCTTTCGCCTGGCCTGCCAATGCCGCAAACGATCCTTGATCGTTTACTGCCATGTCGGCAAGAATCTTACGGTCTACGATGATATTTGCTTTACTTAGACCATCGATCAGTCGGCTATAGTTGAGATCATGCATCCGAGCCGCTGCATTAATACGAACAATCCACAACGAACGAAACTGACGTTTACGCTGTCGACGATCTCGATAAGCGTACTGGTCTGCTTTCATTACCGCTTGATTAGCGACCCGAAATACGTTATTTCTCGCTCCTCGGTACCCTTTGGCCCGTGAGATCACTTTGTTGTGGCGCGCCCGTGCGGTCACACCTCTTTTTACTCTTGGCATTATTTAAGCTCTTTAAAGATTCGAAAGAATTATTCTTCGCTCTAGGCGTACGGCAGCATTCGCCGAACAGCTGCCTGATCTGACGCATCCACAATTAACCCTTCTCTCAACTGACGCTTACGCTTCGTCGATTTCTTGGTCAGAATGTGATTGAGATAGGCTTGGGAACGTTTAAATTTTCCGGACGCCGTACGCTTGAAACGCTTTGCAGCGCCGCGGTTCGTTTTCAGTTTAGGCATAAATGCTATTCTAATCTTGATAATTTTAAGTTGTTACGGTTTCAAGGAGGCAATAACCATCACCATCTGCCGCCCTTCCATTTTTGGCATCTGCTCCACGACGCCGACTTCTTTTAAATCTTCTTCTACTCGTTTCAGCATTTCCATTCCGAGCTCTTGGTGCGCCATTTCGCGCCCCCTGAAACGAAGCGTTACTTTTACTTTGTTACCAGTATCCAGGAACTCCGTCAGGCGACGAACTTTAATTCCGTAGTCCCCAACATCGGTACCGGGCCGGAACTTTATCTCCTTGACCGTGATCTGCTTTTGCTTCTTTTTGGACTCCTGCTTTTTTTTGGAATTAGCGTATAGAAACTTGCCGTAGTCCATGAGTCTGCAGACCGGAGGATCTGCATTTGGCGCGATCTCTACAAGATCGAGTCCTCTCTCCTCTGCCGCGGCGCGCGCTTCCTGAGCGTTAAGTATCCCTAACTGTTCACCGGTATCACTTACTAAACGAAGTTTTTCGTAAGTGATGTCTTCATTGAGCCGTTGCTCTTTTGATCCTGCTATTGCCGCATCCTCCAAAAATTAAAGCCGCGCGCTAGCGTCGAGATGAAGTAATTCCTGGTATAAATCAGAAACCTTAATGGTTCCGAGGTCTTCACCCTCTCGCGTACGCACGGCAACAGTACCTTCGGCTGTCTCTTTATCTCCCACCACCAGAAGGTAGGGAACTCGCCGAAGAGTTGACTGTCGGATTTTATAGCCTATTTTCTCGTTTCTCAAGTCACTTTCGATCCGGAGCCCCTGTTTTTTAAGGAATTTTTCAGTTTCGACGACAAAGTCCCGCTGTCGGTCGGTAATATTCATCAGAATCGCCTGAACGGGCGCAAGCCAAAACGGCATTTTACCTTCGGTATCTTCGATAAGAATGCCGATGAATCGCTCGAGCGAACCTAAGATAGCTCGATGAATCATCACAGGTACCTGCTTAGACCCATCCTCGGCAACAAAAGTCGCGCCTAACCGACCAGGCATTGAAAAGTCCACCTGAATTGTCCCGCATTGCCATCGCCTTCCGATCGAATCCCGAAGTACAAACTCATGTTTGGGTCCGTAAAATGCCCCTTCCCCAGGCTGAACCGTATACGGAATGTCTTTCTCTTCCAACGCTTTTGCAAGCGCCTCCTCGGCCCGATCCCATAACGCATCCTCACCCACCCTTTGCTTTGGTCGAGTCGACAGCGCTACTTCAATATCTGTAAATCCAAAATCTTTATACATCCGGTAAGTGAGCTCAATCAGGGTTGATACCTCCGCCTGAAGTTGGTCTTCTGTGCAAAACACATGAGCGTCATCCTGAGTAAACCGACGAGCTCGCAAAAGTCCATGCAATGTGCCAGATGGCTCATTGCGATGCACCATCCCGAATTCTGCAATCCGAATCGGTAAATCGCGATAGCTTCGCAACCCCTGATTAAAAAGCTGAACGTGTCCGGGACAATTCATTGGCTTGATGGCGTAATCACGACCATCCACATGAGTGGTAAACATGTTGTCTCGAAATTTATCCCAATGCCCGGAACGCTCCCAAAGGCTGCGATCCAGCATTTGAGGCGTGTGGACCTCTTGATAATCGTACTCTAAGAGTAGCTCCCGAACGTAGGCTTCAACGGCGGTATAAAGTGACCAGCCATCCCGATGCCAAAACACCATACCTGGCGCCTCTTCCTGAAAATGAAAAAGATCCAAATCTTTTCCGATTCGCCGATGATCTCGTTTTTCAGCTTCCGCGATTCGATGTAGATGGGCATCCAGTGTCTTCTTGTCAGGCCAAGCCGTGCCGTAGATTCGCTGCAGCATTTCATTTTCAGAATTGCCCCGCCAATAGGCGCCGGCAAGCTTCGTTAATTTAAATGCGCGGATTTGCTTCAGGTTAGCCACATGAGGGCCGCGACACAGATCTGTGAAATCGCCCTGGCGATACAACGACAACTCTTCTTCCGCCGGAATATCCTCAATGATCTTTGCCTTGTACTCCTCACCAATTCCCCGAAAAAAATCAATCGCGTCGTTTCTACTCATCGAAAGTCGTTCAACTTGCGCCCCTTCGGAGGCAAGCAATTCCATCTGCGCCTGTATACGCTCAAGATCCCCTTCTGAAAAACCGTCTGCGTAGGCAAAATCATAATAGAACCCATCTTCTATGACGGGGCCGATCGTCACCTGAGCGTCGGGAAAAAGCTGCTTGACTGCTTGCGCTAAAAGATGGGCACAAGAGTGCCTGATCACCTCAAGTCCTTCTGGATCTTTGCCGGTAATAATCCGAAGTTGCGCATCAGCATCCATCACGAAAGAGGCATCTACCAACCGGCCATCAACTTCGCCCGCGAGCGTCGCCTTCGCAAGCCCGGGGCCGATATCAGCCGCTACCTCGATCACGCTCAATGGCGCCGGATATTCGCGAACACTCTGATCGGGTAATGTAATTTTCATATTGAAATAATTTGACCTGAAACCTAAAACTTCTAACTTCTTTTATTTAGCGAATAAGACGAATCCTGTGACTCGCAATCGTCGAAAGTAAAACGACGCGTATTATAGTCAAGAAAAACCTTTATTGATTGTAAATGCTCAACTGATCGAAACCGGGACAAAAATAATAAGTCCGCCAAGACCGATCATGAAAAACCGCAGAACCCCCGAGCCTGGAGAAATTAACGCTCGCGAAATTAGCCATAAGCCAATGCCGGTTCTAAGCGCCATCAACATCGCCGCAACGGGCCTATCTGCAATCTGAATCAGCGCGATATCAGCCGCTAACGCCAGGGGAACAATATAGAGCCCAACCCCGAGTGACATGGCCGTCAAGGCGACCTTTAACCAGTTCGCGCCTATCATCCCGGAAGCAATAAAGACCGCGCCACAGACTGGTGGCGTAATCGTTGAAATTAATGCAAACCAGAATACGAATAAATGGGCTTGCAGCGGCGCCATCCCGAGATCAATCAATGCCGGGCCTGCAACAGAAACACAAATGATGTAAGCGCCAGTGGTTGGAATCTCCATTCCAAGAATCAAGCAAGCGATCGCCGTCAAGATAAGCGCAGGCCATAAAACGCCTCCGCTCCCCGACATAATCAGAGATGTAATTTTGACACCAAGACCCGTGATACCCAGCACGCCAATGACAATCGACGCGCAGAGAATAATTGAGGCAATCATGGCAATCTGTTTTGAAGCGGAGATAAGCGATATCTCGATACGACACCCCGCATCGCGCCATGAAAATTTGAGCTTGTTGTTTAACAAAAGCAGTGCCAAAGCGGCAAAGATTGCGACAACAGCGGAACGTTGCGGGGTGTAACCCACCGCCAGCAACAACCACATCAAAATCGAAAATGGGATAAGAAAGAAAATAGATGTGATCGCGACTTCTCGCAACGCGGGTTGGTCTTCGCGCGCCACAGGCTTCAACGAAAAACGATCGGCATAGGCATTAACCCCGACCCAAACCGCGATAAAGTACAGCACTGCGGGAAAGAGCGCTGCACTCATGACGCCGGTATACGGGGTGCCTGTGAGCTCAACCATGACAAAAGCCCCTGCGCCCATTAGGGGCGGCATAATCTGTCCGCCCGACGACGCAACGGCCTCAACTGCCGCTGTCAAACGTTTTGGATAACCCAGTTTTTGCATTGCAGGCATCGTGATTGCGCCGGTGGATGCCACATTGGCTGATGCCGAACCTGATATCGATCCAAATAGCGCTGAAGCCAGAATCGATACTTTTGCAGCTCCACCCTTTAAGCGGCCGGCCGCAGCGGAAGCGACATTCATGAAGCCTCGACCGGCCTCACCCGCGTTCAGGGTCGCCCCCAAAATTACAAAAATCGCGACAATCCCGACCGAGATCCCGGTGAGACTTCCCCACAGTCCGCCTTCGGCAATGGTTAATGTCCCCATAAAACTCGAAATGGGCGTGCCTGCGTGACCAAACTCTCCCGGAATATATTGTCCCGCCAGACCATAAACGATCGCGAGAAGCGCAACAATCGGCAGCGGCCAGCCTATCGATCGCCGAGCCGCCTCTAAAACAACCGTGAGCAGAACGATCGCCAGAATCAGCTGCGATGTTCCCTCTAAAAATCCATACTGGTCGGCAAGCGCATCCTCATGAGTCGCTACCCAGACGCAGGCCGCCACCCCGAGCACGCAAAGCGCAACTCCCGATACCCTCTGCCATCTCGATGAATGACCCACACAGAGCACCCAAGGCAGCGCGAGCGCCATATGAATAGGGCGACTAACAAGATTTGGAGTGAGCCCTGAAAAAACCAGCCCGATATGAAACACCACGGTCGTCGCCGCAAGCGTGAGCGCAGCCCAACGCCACCACGACGCGACCATGTTTCAGCTAAAAAGCAAGCGCCTAACGCTGTGCGTCGGTCAACGGGATGCCAATCTCATCATAAAAAATAGCGGCGCCTGGATGAATCTTTCCCGAGATATTTTCCATTAAACCCTCATTCACGCCATTCCACCAGGCCGCGCCTGCGCCCATCTCTTTCTTTTGTTCCCAGTATGTTTTGGTAAGCTCGTAGGCAATCTTCTCATCCATCTCGGTCGTGGTGTAAGCAACAACAGGTAGCGATGTGGTCACGATATCACTCCCCTGCCCCGCATAGGTACCGGCCGGAATCACAAGTCTTGCGCGTTTTGTTTTGGCGATGGCATCATCCGATAATGACAGTACCGTAACGCCAACGGATGCGGCGGCCTCAATGACATTTGGCGCCGGGAAAGAGCCAGCTGTTACAAAGCCGTCGATCTGTCCGTTCTTGAGTGCAGCAACAGCGTTAGAAAGTTCTGCGTCCGCCAGTTCGACTTTGCCTTCCAAGCCAAAAAGTTTGATGTACTTCGCACCCTCTTTTGCACCAAACGAACCTTTTCCGAGTAAGACTGTTTTACCTTCCATTCCGGAAAAGTCAGTGACGCCGCTTTTATTGCTCATCACAAAATGCATGGTAAGAGATGGAATTGGGAAAAGCGCCCGAATCTCATCAAATTTTGGATCACTCTTGTCCTTGAACATCGCTTTGCCACCCTGAGCCAAACGAACCAATACCGGCGGGGTTGTAAACACGTAGTCACCGCCACGGGCTTTCACTTCCATAACATTCTGGACCGATCCCTGGCTCTCCTCGACGGTAACGATGATCTCGCCGCCAGATCCGGCTTTCATGGCCTCGGCGATTTGTACTGCCATCTGATAATAAGAAGAAGTCGATTTCGCAGACTTATAAGTCACTCGGGTCTCTGCAAACACGTTTCCAGAGAAAAGCAGAGCGAAAGCGCAAATTGTCAAGAAAGGGCGGCGGAACATAAAAATCTCCAATATGGATTAAAAGAAAACGTTGTTACACGATACCAAACCTGTCTCAAAACAAAAAGCCCCGCCCTCCAAAAAGTGGGGGGCATTGGATTGGCAAATCGATTAAAGGTCTAAATTCTATTTACGGTGGCCAGCACAAAAGACAAATATTCAAAATATTAAGGGCTTTAGGGGGTTATGAACAAGACAAATGAGGGACTACGAATGGGTCAAAATGGATAAGATGGAAGAAGCCAGAAGCGAGACTGAAGTTGCTGTCAGCAACGTGGTAAGCCTCACCGCCCAAAGAGCTTAGACTCCGATTTCACTGAAACGGACGTTGCTTAGCAACGTCCGTTTTTTGCTTGGATAATTTACTGCTAACGCATCAGAACATAAAAAAGAAGGAAAGAATCTATTAGCTTGCTTTAAAAGTGTCTGCAGTCCATTTATAAGCTTTATTTGGTCCAATCTGATGAGAGCCATTCGCGACCTCTTTTGTAGAGACCCCAATAAGCCCTTTTACCGTAAAAGTCTGGCCGGAATAGATCCCGGATGAATAGGTGTGGGTCATACTGAGAGACAACCCCGTCTCAGCACTGGTCGCTGCGTTTTGGCTGATCGCGCCTGTTCCTTTTACATCAGGATAAGCCGAAATATTGGATGAACCAGCCGTGAATGTTGCGGTCGTCAGGCCTGATTTGAAAACGGTTAGGGTTCCTTTTTGATAGGCGCTGCCAGCAGGATCAGTGGTGTACGCAATAATTGCATAAGTTCCTACATACTTCCCAAGGGGGTCCGCTGTAGTTGTAGTCGTTGTAGTCGTTCCACTATCTGAACTTCCACTGCATCCAACGATCAGCAGGCTCGAGAGCGCGATGAGGCTCAATTGAAAAAATTTTCGAGCAAACCTATTGACTCCAGACGATGTTAGCGTATTCATTATTTTGGGTCTCCTATATTTGATAAAAAGATTTAAGATTTCATAAAAAAATTTAAACACACCGGTTGCCTCGAATTAAAAAATAAGAGCGCCAGAGTTTTTTAAAATAAATTTTTAACCGAGCTAATCCCTGTCTGACTGACTAACCGCAGTCCGAGATGCATTGAGCGGACCAAGTAGTCTTTACGTCCGGCAAATTCTGAAAAACGACATTCCCACTTATGATCTTTTTTGCACCGCCGCTGCCGGTTATTGTCCCTGTAAGGGTCGGCGGAAATGCGCCATCGGTGCTTCGCATCGTGACCGCACCGCCTGCTGTGACGCTACCTGTAAGCAAAATTACAATTGAATTTGAGGTATAAGTGGCGTCAACAGTCCCACTACTCAGGATAGTCATCGTCCCCGGAACAGTGGTTGGAAGAATTGCCCCTGTAGTGGCATCAATTTGATTTACAGCGATCGAATATCGACCGGAAAATGATTCGATCCCGCTATCGGAATCCCCACTACATCCAACAAGCGTAAAGACAAAAGCGACCGCGGCAATGTTACGAAAAATATTCGCTAACGTCGAAGGAAAAAGAAAATTCATATTGCTCTGCTCCAAATAATTTGACTTCGAATAAAAATTTCTATTGAGGGTAATCAAAACGAGTGATGATTTCAATGGACAGTCGCTTAGTCAACTTTTGTTGCCGAACTGTCGAGTCAAATTAAATTGCCAAAAGTCAGTGACACCGCTTTCATTGGTCTTCCCAAAATGCATCTCGGAAACGATCAACCGGCCAAAAACATCGATGGCGGGTTTCTCGATTCCCTCCATGATTCCTTTATCAACAATCTATAATCTACGGATCCGTCGTAACGGCAATCTTGATGAAGATTGTGAGTCACACCCAGATCAAAACCACCAAGTCGTACCTCACCGCAACGGACGAAGAACTCCATGCGGCCGTGGCCGGTTTGAGCCTATAAATGCCGACTCAACTGCGATCCCTGAGACTCAAAAACTGTGGGTCATTTGGTACTAATCTATGGCACTTTATGGAAAACCAAAAAAAAGAGTCTCCGAAGAGACTCTTTTTTTACCGAGGTTTTGGTAGGCGCGAGTGGGATCGAACCACCGACCACCACCATGTCAAGGTGGTGCTCTACCACTGAGCTACGCGCCTGTAACTGAGATTCTACGACAT
>Ga0233433_10001409_pt1 | contig 22917 bp, 28 predicted proteins | sample SI_122_August201_5_FD_179868 | JGI IMG/M metagenome (GOLD analysis project Ga0233433, IMG submission 179868) | Seawater microbial communities from Saanich Inlet, British Columbia, Canada - SI_122_August2016_100_MG | ecosystem: Environmental > Aquatic > Marine > Inlet | place: Canada: British...
CAAAAAAAAAAAAAATACCTCAAATATTTAGAAAAATATATAAAAAAATTGCAGCATTAACTCACCCAGATCGAAATCTTATATTAAATCCAGAAAGTGATGAATACAAACTTAAAAACAAGCTGTATATAAAAGCAACAACTGCTCTTGAAGAAAGTGATTACGAAACTCTTCTAGATGTTATGACAGAACTTGAAATTGAATTACCTGAAGTTAATGTTGATATTATAAATGCATTAGTATCAAAGGCAAAAAAATTAGTACAGAAAATTTCAAGTATTCAAAACAATCCAATTTGGGTTTGGGGACAAGCAACAAAAGAGAATAAAAGCATAATTTTACAAAAAATATTTGAACAAAGATATAAAAAATAATGTAAAAATTGTAGCTGTATGTTATTATTATGTAGAGGATATCAATGGAACAGTTTTTAATTCACCACCCGTATATAGGTTTAGCGTACTTGTTTTTAGTATGCTTTACAGTTATTTCGCATGCAACGATTAAATATTCTAATAAAGATGATTAAAATTTTATTTTTTCTTACATTATTGTCAGGTTGTCATACTAGATTTATGAAAAAAAATTTTAATTGTTCTTTACGTATAAATTTTCCAGGTATAGGAATCAATAGGGTTCAGTATCTGGATCAAAAAGGGAGCAAAAAAACTTTACAAAATATAACAGTAATGCAAACACTAAGTGGGAAATGCAGATAACAGCATGAATAATAATTTTAATGAATATATATCAATAATACTTATTAATGAAGAACATTCAGATATAATTTTTGAAGAAATTAAAAGTGTTGAGCATCAAAATAATTTAGAAATGATAAAAACATATACAAGCAAATTTTTAGATTTTGATGAAAATTATGTTTTAAACAAATCAAAAATAATTCCTAATTTAGATAAAAAGTTTATGTTTGTAGATAAAAGCTTTGAATTAATAAAAAAAATAAATCGTTTAAAAAATTTATTATAAATGAATAATATCACATATACAATAATTTGCACTCATAAATCAAAGCCTGTTTTTTGTGAATCTAAGGTAACACTTAATAATATCGATTTTTCTCAAATTGATGATAAAAATTTTATAAAGTTGTACGTAAAACAATTTACTATAAAAAATCCAAAAAAAGATAATCCGCTTGTTAAGCATACAATAAAAAAAATAAACGAATTAAATATTAACGTTGATAATATTATTGAGATTGAATTTATACAAGAATAACATTATTCATCAAGAACTTTATCTGCAGCAGCACAAGCAATTTCGTACCTATTATCATCAAGATATGTTCCAATTTCATTTGAGACATATATATCATAAATTCTATCATCTTCGGCAATAGAATTATCAAAATATAGGTAAACACTTAATATTGATTTTGTGCACCATATCAATTCTTTTCTGACTTTTTCTGCTAGTTCTAATCCTGATATTGTTGCAACATACCTATTTGAAGAAACGTTTTCATTATCTTTTGATGACATAATTTTATAATAATACTTCAGTCTAATTTTTGTATAATAATATTGAACTTTTACAATTTTATTTTGTATAATTACATATATGTCTTCACTAAAAATATACTTTGATAACGTAAATTTTAAAAGCTTGTCAGGACCTAACGCTTTTGGTTTAAAACTTGCTAGAGAATTTACTAATTTAGGGCATCAAATTGTTTTTGAAAATCCTGATGCACAGTTATCATTTATACAGACGAACAAAAAATTAGCAAAAAACATACTTCGTCTTGATGGGATTTATTTTAATACATCACAAGATTGGAAGCAACTAAATGCTCCTATTAAGATATCTTATGATTCTGCAGACGCAATTGTATTTCAAAGCGAATTTAATAAAACGCTTATAGAAAAATATTTTGGAAAACATAAAAATTCACATGTAATACATAACGGAACGGATTTTGAAACAATAAATAAAATTCCTACATTCAAACATGAAATATTAAAAAAATTCAATAAGCTGTGGTTATGTGCTTCACAATGGAGACCGCATAAAAGATTAAATGAAAATATCGAATATTTTTTATCTTTTTCAGAAAAAAACGATTGCCTTTTCATTGCAGGAGATGTAAAAAATAATATTAATAAAAAATACTTACAAAATGAAAGAATTATATTTGTAGGTACATTAGATTGGGTTAATCTCATTTCTTTAATGAAACGTGCAGACTATTTTATACATTTAGCATTTTTAGATCACTGTCCAAACGTAGTTGTCGACGCAAGAGCCTGTAGATGCAATATTATATGCGCATCATCAGGAGGCACAAGCGAAATTGCAGGAAAAAATTCTACAATAATAAAAGATATAAATTGGGATTTTTCACCTATAAAACTTTATGAACCACCCTTGCTAGATATGAATAATTTAACTGTTTTAAAGACGACTGTTCAGGATATTAATATAAAAACGGTTGCAAAAAAATACGTTTCTATAATAGAAACTTTATAGTAAATTATGAAAATATATACATTAGCGCCGAAAGAAAATTGGATATGCGATAGAATATCTGAAGAATGGTATCAATATTTTGGAAATATTTCTACAAGAAATCCTGCAGAAGCTGATGCTATATGGTTACAGGCAGGGTGGTGTTGGAATCACATACATCCTCAATTATTAATGAAAAAAAAGGTTGTGTGTACTGAACATCATATTGTGCCTAATAAGTTTACAAAAGAAAAGCATGCCAATTTTGTTTTCAGAGATCAATTTATCGATGCATATCATGTGCCTAACATTTATACGAAAAATATTGTAGAAAAATTAACAAACAAACCTGTAAAACTATTGGGGTATTGGTTTGATGATAAAAAATGGTATCCTGGTGATAGACATAATGCAAGAAAAAAACTGTCACTTGGCAAAGATAAATTTATAATTGGTTCATTTCAAAGAGATTCAGAAGGTGAGACAAGCAATCCCAAGCTAGAAAAGGGGCCAGATATATTTTGTGATTATGTTGAAAAAATTGCAAAACAAAAGCAAGACATTCACATATTATTAGGCGGATGGCGAAGAAAGTATGTAATTAATCGTTTAAATAATGTAGGCATACCCTTTTCTTTTTTTGAGCTTGTCAATATTGATACTTTAAGAGATATGTATTTGTCGTGCAACCTATATGTTGTATCATCTAGGCACGAAGGTGGACCGCAGGCATTGCTTGAAGCACCGGCAACCCATACTCCTATAATTTCAAACAATGTAGGGATTGCAAAACAAACAATTGTCGATAATTGTATTATTAACGTATCAAAAGAAATTTATTTTCCTACTGATAGTGATGTAAAAAACAATTATAATAATATCACAAAATTTAATATTAAAGAACACGGCAAATTATATGCTAATTTTTTTAAACAGGTAATAAATAATGAGTAAAAAAGCATTAATAACAGGTATAAATGGAATGGACGGATCACATCTTGCTGATTTGTTATTGAAAAAAGGCTATGAGGTTTTTGGATTAGAGCGCAGATCTTCTGTAAAAAACAGGACAAATACTTCACATTTGGAAAACGATATTGTTATGCTGACAGGTGATCTTACAGATCAGAATTCATTAATGCGCGCACTAAAAGAATCTAATCCAGATGAAGTATACAATTTAGCTGCACAGTCTTTTGTAGGTGAAAGCTGGAATACGCCAGAACAAACATCAGACGTTACAGGATTAGGCGCATTAAGAATGCTTGAAGCAATCAGGGAATACGGAAAAGATTTAAAATTCTATCAAGCTAGTTCATCAGAAATGTTTGGTCGAATGGTAGAAAATCCTGCAAAAGAAACAACGCCTTTCTATCCTAGAAGCCCATATGGTGTTGCAAAATTGTATGCACACTGGATCACAAAAAACTACAGAGAATCTTATGATATGTATAATTGCTCAGGTATTCTGTTTAATCATGAATCAGAAAGAAGAGGTTTAGAATTTGTAACAAGAAAGATATCAGATGGTGTTGCAAAAATACACCTAGGATTAGCGGACCACATAACATTAGGAAACTTGGACGCAAAACGTGATTGGGGGTACGCACCTGATTATGCTGAAGCAATGTGGTTAATGCTACAACAAGATGAACCTGATGATTATGTCGTTGCTTCAGGTACAACGCATTCAATCAGGGATTTTCTTACGCTAGCATTCAATCATATAGGCATAAATGATTGGTCTACCTACATTAAACAAGATCCTAGATTTATGAGACCTGCAGAAGTTGACGTACTACTAGGTGACGCAACAAAAGCGAAAAACAAGCTTGGGTGGACACCAAAAACTAGTTTTGAAAAACTAGTAAAAATAATGGTTGATTCAGATATAAATAAGTTAAAAACATAAAATTTTTTTTAAAATTTTTATATATATTTAATATGAGAATTTCAACAAGACAATTACGTAAAATAGTCAAAAAAACAATTGCTGAGTCTAGAAGACATATACGCGAAGAAAGCACAATAACGCTAGCAAATGGCGGAACAACAACTTTTGGTACCCAAGAACATCTTGATGATCTAACATCTTCCCTGCTGTCAATGAAGCGTATGAGAGATTCAAGCAAAAGAGGTACTTCAACTCGCATGGCATATTCTCATGCAGTAAAATCGCTACAGTCACAACTAAGATCTGCACAAAGATTTTTTGAAAAGCACTACGCCAACAAGGAATAATACTCATGGGCGGCGCAGCAGGACATCTATCACACTTACACGAAGATTTAACAATTACATTTGGTGATATTAAATCAGTGCTTCAAAATGTTGCAGAGGCAAACATAGAGACATATGAAAAAGTTGATGGACAGAATATTCTGTTTACTTATCATACACCGTCTGCTTCAATAAAAACTGCTCGTAATGCCGGCGATCTTAAACGAGGTGGTATGTCACCTGACGAATTTTCGTCAAAATGGAAAGGGCATCCTGCAGAAAAAGCATTTATAAACGGGCTTAAAGCAATAAACTCTGCAATTTCAAAAATACCAGAAAAAGAATTAACAAAAATATTTGGTAATAATGGTGAAAATTTTGTTAATGCAGAAATAATGTATGTCGGAAACCCAAATATTGTTCGGTACGGAGCAAATTGGATTGTTTTGCATGGCATGACAGGACCAACAAAATCAGATTCAGGATTTAATAAACTTATTGAATTAGTTGGAAACGCAGAAGAATCAATTGATAATGACAATTGGAAAGTGTCAGGGCCACAGATTGCACAGCTAAATAATATTTCTAACGATAAACATTTTGAAACGTTTTCTAACAAAATTAGTTCAATTAATACATTAGGTGATTCTGCAACGTTAGCCGATTTTGTTGAAGACCAGCTTAACACAGGCGTTCTCGATAATATTGACATAACACCAACCAAAAAGAAACAGTTGATTGATATTATATTATCAAAAGAGAATGCACCTAGATTAATTGATATCAAAAAAGGATTGCCAAAAGATACACAAAAACAGTTAAGCGCAGTAGCAACAAAGCAAAACAGATATAAATTAATATCAAAAATTGTATCGCCTATTGAAAATGCAATTAATGATTTTGCAATTGAAGTATTAAGAGGCCTTAAATCTTTTTTTGCCGCAGATCATAAAAATGAAATTGTACGTATGCGTAGTGAATTACAAAGTGCAATTAACAATTTACAGCAAGTTAAAGGTGCTGATGCAGAAACAATATCGTTAATGCTAGATAAGCAACTTTCAAAATTAGGCCGGATTGAAAACGTTGCATCAACTATGGAAGGTATTGTTTTTGAATACCCTGTAGGAAGCAAAAAACTTTATAAATTAACCGGTGCTTTTGCAATGGCTAACCAAATAATTGGTAAATCTCGACGTTTAAAAAGTGAAAACAACAATAATAAAAAAACACTTTTACATAATTATATTAAATACTTATTATAGTAGGTGGTACCATTTTTGGTCCACTAAATATAATTATAATAATGGCAATCAAAGAACTAAAAAATTATATAAAGCATATTGTAAAAGAAATTTCATCAAACAATATTCGTGCAGCAGGAATTATTATATTTAAAAAAATTGATGATGCTGATAAAATCTTAGTATTAAAATCAAAAAAAGGATATGACCTGCCAAAAGGAAGGCTCGAGCCAGGTGAGTCTTCACTAAATTGTGCTGTAAGAGAAACGTTTGAAGAAACAGGAATTGATGAATTAGATTTTTATTTAGGAAAAAAAAGTATAGTAATTGATCAATGCCAAATGTATATAGCAAAAACAGAACAAGAACCTATGATTTCAAAAAATCCTGAAACAAATGAATTTGAACACATAGGTTATAAATGGGTTGATCCAAAACTTGCAGTAAACATTCTTCCAGGTTTTCTTGCGTCTTCTGTTGATTGGGCAATAAAAAATATACATTAAATTTATTTAATAATAAATTACTATATGAATAAAAAGCCTACAATATTATTTGATGTTGACGGCGTATTAGCAGATTTTTTGACACCTACTTTAGAGTTTGTTAACAAGCTCTTAAGGTCAAATTATAAGCATGATGATATCAAACAGTGGGACATGTTTGAATCGCTAAAATCTGAAGGAATAGATATTGAAAAAGAATGTTTTAATTACTATTCACAAGATGGATACGCTTTGAAACTTGATCCTTACGATAATTGTATTGAGCCTGTAAAGCATATCAATAATATTTCAAATTTGTATTTTGTAACAGTACCTATTGTAACTTCAAGAACATGGTGTTACGATCGAGTCTCGTGGCTCAAGACTCATTTTGGAATTAATGATGAACAGGTTTTATTTACACATAACAAATCTCTTGTAAGAGGTGATTTGTTTATTGATGATCGTATTAAATACGTAAAAACATGGTCATTAATAAATAAATTTAAACCTGCAATATTATGGAAACAACCATATAACAAAACAGAAAATCATGATTTAATCATAAACGATTGGGACCTTGTTGTTGATAAAATTGAAAGCATGAATAATGCAATAATATTATAAAATTTTGTTAACAATGGTTATATAATCTAATATGAAAATTGAATTATATGATGATGGTATAGGTGCTGTTGAATACGTTGAGCATATGGGAAACGATTTAACGATTGTCAATTCTGCAAGGGTGTCGTTTGGTGTACATAAAACAAAATTGGATAATAAAGACAAAAAGTTAATCAAGTACCTTATTAAACATAAACATACTAGCACTCTAGAACATAATTTTATAACTTTTAGGTTTAAAGTCCCATTGTTCATAAGATCACAGCATCATAGACATAGGACTTGGTCGTACAACGAAATTAGTAGACGTTATACTGACATAAATATTGAATTTTATGAACCAAATAGTTTTAGAACACAACACAAATCCAACAGGCAAGCCAGTAACACAGAGGAGCTTTTAAATCCTGAAATATCTACATATTGGCAGGTTAATGCTTTAAAAGGTTCAAAGAAAGCTAGCGATATTATAAAATGGCATAATGAAAGATCGCTTGAACTTTTTAATGATCTTGTCGAAGCAGGTGTATGCAGAGAACAAGCTCGTGGTGTATTACCACAAAATCTTTACACTGAATATTACGGAAGTGTAAACTTGTCAAATTTATTAAAATTTATTGAGCTACGAACTCACAATGGAGCTCAGTGGGAAATTCAGCAGGTTGCAAAAGCATGCCTCAAAATTGCTGAATCGCTATATCCTGTAACAATTGAGGCATATCGTGAAATAAGACAAAGTATATAATGTTTGTTATAACCTACACTGCACAACTACAATTAGCAAAACAGGTTACCGATGGTTGTGTAATACGTATAGGCGTAAAAGGCGGGGGTTGCTCAGGATTTGAATATGTAATTGATACTCAGGCAAAAAAACCTAAGGCAAAAGATAAAAAAATTAAATTTAATCAATTATTTGTTTATGTTGACGCAAATAGTATATTATATTTAAACAATGTAACACTTGATTATAAGAAAAGCTTAATGTATACGGGTTTTGAATTTATTAATCCTAATGCAAAATCAAAATGCGGATGCGGAAAATCTTTTAATATGTAAATTTTATATGATTAATATTACACAAAATGCAAAAAATGCACTTGAAGCAATAGTAACAGAAGACAATATTAAATTACCACTAGTAATTCGTGCTTCTGTTGTCGGTGGTGGTTGTGCAGGATTTAGTTATAATCTTGAAATTGTTACACACGACAGCATGACAGGTTTTGATGAAACTTTTGATCATGGGGTCGCGACCTTGTGTGTTGATCCGCTGAGCTACCAATATCTTGAAGGTACGACAATTGATTATGTTATGCAAGATTATGGTGCAGGTTTTAAATTTGTTAATCCAAACGTTACTTCAACGTGTGGGTGTGGGTCGTCTTTTTCTGTATAGGATATGTTATGAAAAATTATAAAAAATTAGAGTTAATGATGTGTATTGTTTTAACGTTATTAATAACATCATGTAAAAAAGAACAAAACAAAACAAACACACCTCAACAGCATACAAAAAATAAGGTTAATTGGGTAACATATAGTAGTGAAACATTTCAAGGTAATATAAAACCAAACTATATTATCTTATATCTTACATCACCTCAATGCCCACCATGTAATAGGTTAGAGAAAACAACGTTTTCAAGCAATCGTGTTGTTCCTGTGATGAATAGTTTGTTTTTTAACGTAAAGTTGAATATAAGCGATAGAAAATATATAAAATTAATTCCAAAAATATTAAAAGAAGATAATAGCATTCCTAGGTTAATTTATTATATAAGAAAAGTTCATGATAAAAAACATAATCAAACAATAGATTTAGTACCAGATAGGGACATATACGGTGTTGATAAAAATGAATTTATGCGTGTACTACAAACAACTGGTATTATTAAAAAATTTCAATTATTAAAACTGTTACAAGAAATACAATCATTACGATCAATAGTTAGTCAAATGGCAAAACCAAAAATTAAAACTAATAAAATTAATTTTGACGGAGCACAAGATTCAACAGATTATATACTTAATTTATAAGTGTATGTTTATTGATGATGATTTAACTCCTACACAACCAGGCGGATACGGTATAGATAATATATTAAATAATAAGTTACGTTTTGAAATAAAGAACGTAACTTTATTATTTTCTGTTGAATCACAAATTTTATTATTTTTAGGTAAAAATAGGTTAATTGCTACTTCTAGAACTTTTTTACAACCTCCGACAAATGTACAAATTAATGCATTTGTAAGAAAAACAATTTTTGAAAAACAAGACTCATTAAAACGCCAAGGCGTGGATATTCAACAAGAATTAAAAAATTTTAGTTAAAATTAACTTTATAGGTTTACAATAAAAAAAAGATAACTATATTAGCATTAACAAAAATAGTTTGTTATGACATATACAAGCTATTAAACCAAAAGGAGTATAATGATGCTTTCAATTACAGAGCCATCTTTTGTCAGGACATTTATCAAAAGCCCAGTTTTTAACGACCTTTTTAATTATAATGCTTATTCAATATCAAAATATGAACATTTAAATTTTACAAAAGAAACAAATAAAAATCAGGCAACTTATTCTATTGATATACCTGGTGTTAAAAAAGAAAATATTCAAATAACATTAGAGAATGATATAATCAATATTGATTGGAAAAGAAATAAAAAAGAATTCAAATATTACTTTATGCTTCCAAAGCAATATGATAACAATAATTCTTCTGCAATACTAGAAAATGGTGTGTTAACTCTTGCGTTTGAACTAAGAAAGGAGATGAAGCCAAAAAAAATTAATATTGACATTAAATAAATTTAAATTTTTGACATTATCCCAAATGGCACCTTAGGTGCCATTTTTTTTAATATGGCATCATTCCTGAGTGATTATAATTATTTGCAAAAAACGTAAGACATGATATTAATAATACGGCAAACAATATATAAACTAATATCGCATATAAAACATCTTTATTCTTTTTAAAATTCTTAAACAATGACATGACTTTATTTGTATAATAATATTATGAAAAGCAAAAAAATTAAACACGTAGCAATCTTTATGTTTCTTATTTTTATGTTTGCTGCATGTGATGTAAGTGATTTTGTTGATATACCTAATATATCAGGTTGCATACGAGATTGTAACGAACAAAGTAAAGAATGCCTAGATATTGAAAATGATTGTCCTGCCGCAGACAAATGTTTTAAGGCATTAGATTTATGTTTTCAACAAACAAATGATTGTAGTAAATTATGTAATGATTGTGAAGATAATTATACATGTGCCGATATTGACACGTGCAGACAGGCTTGTGCAGATAAAGGAACTGCATGTACAAGCATGATTAACTTATGTGTTGATGCAACAATAAAATGTGTCGATAACATTGTAGTTACAAAAGAAGATTGCTTAAGCGGCGAAGATGGGTTCATTGAGTGTGTCGCAGATTGCGTTGAAACACTTGAAGAAGAGCTTAAATAAATGGCAAAATATTCAAAACAAAGTATACCAAAAATTAGTGAAGAAATCATAAGAAATCTTGTAAAAGGAAGACATATTGAAGTTACGGATAAACAGGAAGCAATAAAAGATGTTGAATCTGTTTTAATTTCTTATAGTAATCTTGAACAGGATATATCACGAAAAACACAAGAGATTATAGGAACAAGTGGATTATCGCGAGATAGCTTTTACAAAACAAAAAAATCATTAGCAAAAGACCGCGGTATTGAGATAGGCCAAGAAACAAGTGAATTTTTAATAAAGCAAATAATTGCAACAATGATGCAATCACCTTATGTTGACGAAGTGTATTCTGAAGATCATATCTTACAAAGAAATATGAGAACATCAATTAAAGAATTATTAAATGAAAATAAAGTAGTTGAACAAAAAATAAAAAAACAACTAAAACATGTTGATGAAAATACCGAAAAATGGAAGATTGAGTACCAACGTTTAAAGGAAAGATTAGCATTTAGAAACAAGTGAATACCAGCACAACAGTTGAATATGAGCACGATTATGCAGGTAAGTTGTGTATTATAAACAATAGATTTAAACGTATTGGTGTTTTAACAGGCAAAGTTGAAAGACATCATATATATGATAAAAACATAAAAACAAAAACGCTGTATAGTTTATATGAAGTGTTTATAATCATTAATAAAAAACATCAATCAGTAATGTTACAGGTAAGTGATTTTAATTTTTTAGATTAACAATTAGTAATAAATTGTTAATAATCTTTGATGCAAAAATTAACAATTATAATCTTCATACTATTTGTTTCAAGCACAGGTCACGCAAAGAACAAATATATAGTACCAAAAACAAAAACGCCAGCAACAAAGCAACAACTTATAACTGCATTAAAAAATGGTTATGTTAATGTATTTAAAAAGAAGCCAGATATTAACACTCTAGCCATGTCGTTAGCCCAGGTTAACTTAGAAAATGCTCATGGCAAAGTTATATATAATCACAATTTAGGTAACGTAGGGCCTACATACAAAGAAAAGGCAAAATACTTTATACTAGGCCCTACAAAATACAAGGCACATAATACGTTTACAGAAGGTGCAATTGGTTATTGGAAACATTTAAAAAAAGTATGTTATAAAGCACTTCCTTATTTTAAAAAAGGAAACGCATATACTGCATCTTATGTTCTTCGATCTTGTAACTATTATGGCGCGCCAAAATCAAAGTATGCAGATGTTTTAGGAAAGCTATTTCCACTAGCAAAAAAACGTATATTGAAAAAATAATTATTTATTTTGTTTTCTTGCAGCCATTGGATCAGCAGGTCTAATACCTGGCGGCCTTTGCGCCAAAGGGCCTGTATATGCACCTGTTTCATCAATATTACCTTGCAATATATGATTTAAGTATTTTTCTTGACTTTTGAGTAGATTTTTTAATTTTTCTTTATGAGAATTAAGCGCAGCCAATTTGCCTTTTGTTTCATTTATTGATGTCTTGAGATTGATATCATGTTCTAAAAACATTTTTAAAATATTTGATACATGCTGTAGTCCATTATTTTTTACATCTTCTGATATTTTTTGTTGATTGTGTGCATTTAAAATTGTTTGTTTATATTTTTCAAGCGTTTCACCAATTAATGTAAATAAACTTTCACTTCCATAAGTTCTTTGTGTTAGATAAATGTTTAAATCATTAATCTGTTTTTCAATGTCAGATATTAATGATTTATAAATCTCAATTTTTGTTTGTGCCGAATATTCAAATTTTTTAATGCTCATAAAAAAATACCTTTATTTTAATATAAATAATTATACATAGTTTCTATAAATAAAAAACAAAAAGGCATCGTAAGATGCCTTTTTGTCGTCTAATTAATTAAAATTTAAATTTTGACTATATATTATCTCAAATATTAGGAGCCAAATGATTGTACAACGATAAAGTCACCATCTTCAAGAGCATAATTGAACTTGAGATTGTTGCTTGAGTCGCGATATACATCATGCCCACCTTGTGAACCACTGCGCTGTAGAACGCCATTAAGGTGAACATTGATATCATTAGAATCCCATGCAGCACTTGAAAGTGAAACACCTTCGATCGGTGCATCTGCAGAAATTGAGCCTGTTGCAACGTATACTGTTTTGCTGATGTTACCACCGGTTGCCAAATCATGTAACTTATTCATTGCACCGATAATATCTTGATCACCCTCATCAAAGTTTGACAAGAATGTTGTAACGTCAGCAGAACCTGATGCAAATCTGACACCAGCAGTAAGACCGGCTACCAGGGATTCCATACCAGGAAAGAAAAGACCGCCTGCGCCATTACCAATTTTTGTTGTACCACCACTAAAGTCAGCAATGTCTGCACCAGAGATGTTAACATCACCAGACGTACTAGTTGATAATGTAAGATCATCTCCAGCAACCGTAAAGCTTGAAGCTGCTGCAGCAGCAAGACTAATAGCACCAGCTGAAGAATCTAAAGCAATTCCTGCTGAAGTATCCAAATCAAATGCTGTACCATTAAGATCAAGCGTTGTTCCGGCAGTTAATACAACAGCTGCATTAGTTGATTCCATTGTGACGTCGCCGAAGCGTGAATCAACAGAAACACCTGTTGAACCTGAAATTGTAAGAGCGCCAATTGTTGTTACGTTTGAAGCACCAACACCAGCAAGCTGGAATGTAGAAGTTGAGTCCATTGTAATTGCGCCTGTATCGCCGTCTCCACCTATTGTAAATGAAGCACCATCAAGTGTAATTGCACCAGCTGCATCAAGATCAAATGTGCTTGAAGGATCAAGCGCCATTGTTGTTGATGTCATTGTTAATGCACTGGATGCATCAACAGTTACCGTTGCTGCATCAACATCAAAGTCTGCAGTAACAGAAAAGTTAAGATCGTTACTTGAAGCAATCGCAAGATCTGAACCGTCGCCTTCAATTTTTTCACCGTCATTACCAAATGTCATTCCGACACCTGATGGGACATTAACATCTGACGTTGCAGTTAAGTTGATGTCACCACCTGAATTAACAGTAAGATCTGTGCCGTCTGATTCAATTTTTTCGGCATCATCAGTTGAAAGTACCAAACCAATGTCGTTTGCCAATTGAAGGTCTGAACCATCAAATGTTAAACTAGCTGAATCTTCAAGTACACCTGCCGTACCGGCGAAGACAACGCGATTATCTGTAAGATCGGATGCCGTAAGTCCAGCAGCCGAAACATCGTTTACGGTAAGGTCTTTCATACGAAGATCTTGATATGCGTCGACAACAACCGCAGTGTCTGAACCTGACGACCATGTGTCAACCAACGCAAACTTGCTATCTGAGTGATCCCAGAAAAATGCTTTTGATACATCAGCCTCGCGAGGCAGCAAAAGGCCGCGGTCAGCATTTGTATCAATACCTGATGATGAAGAACCAAGAGCAATAAGGCTGTCTTTAACAGTTGCATTAGTTGTTTCAAGTGTTGTTGTGTTTCCAGAGACCGTAAGGTTACCTGGAATTGTTACATTATTACCACTAAAGGTTGTTCCTTCAACCGTAACATCACCAGCCGAAGCGGCAACAGAAACACTGCTTGCGCCTTGAAGCGTAAGAGCGCCTGCTGATGTTGTGAAGTTTGATGCACCAGCTGCGTCAATTGTAACTGCACCTGAAGCGTCGATATCAAGAGATGAAGCGTCCATATCGATTGCAACATCAGATTCTGTACCGATATTGATACCAGCTGAACCGTCAAGGCTCAAGGCACCGCCGTCAGCATCGACGTCAACTGCACCTGCTGATGATGCTGTAAGATCACCAGACGTTGTTGTTGCAAGTGTCAAGCCTGCGCTATCAACTGTAAAGTTTGATGCATCTGCTGCATCAAGACTGATGCCTGCACTTGAATCCCAAGTACCTGCTGCTGAGTTAAGGTCAAGCGCACCTGTTGTTGTAACGTCAACTTCTGCAGCATTACCTTCAATGCTAATACCTGCAGCACCGTCAAGTGTCAATGCACCTGCTGATGTTGTAAAGCCTGATCCAGCTGCAGCGTTAAGGTTGACTGCTCCTGCTGATGAATCAACAGTAACTGCACCGGTTGTGTCAACATCAAATGTTGCGCCTGTTTGTTTAAGATTACCTTCAAGCGTTACACCTGCGATCGGTGCTGAACCTGACATAAGGCTGTCAAGGTGTGTGTGAAGTTGAGCATGGTTACGTTGTACGCCACCAACTGCTACTACATCATCATACCAGTTTGTTTCGCCTTTAAGGTTTTTAACGATTGAACGCAAGTTGTTCAAATCATCGTCAAGGGTACGTAATCCGCCGTTTTCTTCCATAGAAGAACCGGCTGAAGCGCCGTCGTTAAATGTTGCTGAACCGGACATCTGTCCTGGTCTCATAAATGTTCTAGCCATAATATTCCTTTTAAAATCTAAATAATTTGCTTAAGCTTAAGGGGCACATAATTACAAAATATAACTTTTCGTATTGCTAAATATAATTCAGCATATGTTTAAATGCCCTTGTGTATAAATATTTCATAGCCCAGCTTAAATTACTTTAATTTCTTCCTTTTTTAAAAATGTTTGTTTAATTGTTTGTTTAATTGTTTATAAAAAATACCCCGCAGCATATGCCGCAGGATATCCCAATAATTATATATTGTTAGTTGTACTTTACGTTGACTTAGCCATCTGCGCCGCCATCACCATTCATGGTAATTTTCGCCACTGAGCGCTGATTATGGTTGAGTTGGCTGTAATTGAGCCTTGTAACGCTGGTGTTGTATTAGCAGCGGTTGCTAATGTACCGGTAAAATCAGGTACTCGTTCAACGGTCCATGTTGTATATGTGGATGTACCTGAATCGATTCCTCGCATTTTAAAATATTGTTTTTGAACAGAATCCCTAAGCTTAAAAAAGACTGGACTATCATCTAGTGTTCTAGTATTAATGTTTGCCATTTGTTTTTATATCCTTATAATGTTGGGATTTCGTCAGCAGGAAGCCAGAATGGTCCACATACCATTGCGCTTAAACTACCGGATATGTCATGCGTACTTCCCTGTGCTAAGCTGCCAATTGGAATTGTCGCATCAACTATTTTGCCCTTAATAGATGCGCCACCTATACTACTGGTTGTATAATAGATCCATGTAGGCCATTCAATATATTGAGCTGAGGCTGCGTCAACAGCCATATTGCTGCGCAGCGCTGTGCCGCCGGTGGAAGAATTTGTTACTAAATCCGGGTCGATACTACCTACGCCATATAGGATTCCTGATGAACCTGAAGGAATGATCTGACAGTTTCTATTTCCTCCAGCCATTGTTGGATTACCCTCTAATGCCATAATAGATAAAGCAACTGCATTTTGTGCACCCTCTCCATAGAATATTTCAGGATCTGTATCGCCGGTATGGAGCCCATCCATTGTCATAAAAAATAACAAGAATGAAAATCGAGCTGAAGCAGTGGCACTAAATTGCAATGCGAATGTGCCATCACTTTGTGCAATTACACCGTGACACACCCCCGAAGTAGCGGTGTGCATCGGGAGACCTAAGTTATCAACACCAAATTCTATGCCCGTCGTGGTCGGGGCGTTTGTTGTGGTACCACCAGTATAGGCTGTTGTTGACATTTTAAATGTGCAATTTTCCCAATAGTTACTTTTGTTATAATCGATTAAAAGGTTCCAAGTTTTTCCATTGATTGCTGCACCTGCTTGAAGCAGCATCCAGCTATGCGCCGAACCAGGGTCTGCATATACAATCTTAGTAGCATCAAATGTAGTTGTCCAGCGGTCTGTACCATCACTAATGCTGGCCGTCGCGGCATCACTTGAGCCCAATACAGTCCATGACACTGTATGTGTTCCGCGGATTAAAAAATCTTTTATCCACCACACAAAATGTTGACATCGAAGTACGTTAGTCGCGTCGCTGATGGTGAGATCATTTGTACCGTAGTTATATGTTTTTGTTGTCATTTTTTTTACTCCTTATAATTAAATATACTTTATACATAAATACCTCTTATAAACTTCTTAATTTGACATGGGTACATGTTGCTGTTGCTGATCCACTGGCGGCCAATTGTACTTCGTATATCTTGCTTGAGGATGGAAGGTCACCTGGTACAGATAGGGTTGCTGTTACCAAAGACCCTGTTGTAGTTAGGCTATTTAATGTTGTAACCGTTGCAGAGTCGGTAAAGTTATATACTCGTAATGAAGCTGAATTTACTGTACTTGTTGATTCTAATATTGTTTCTAGTGACCACGATGTTGTTCCTGAAAATTCGCTAGGATCAAATGCAAACGTTGAGATTCGTGTAAAACTTGCTTCAGTAGTACTGGATTCATCTGCAAAAATTGGATATAGAGTTGTAGCACTGGATCCTCCACCTGAGGAGGCTATGGTAACCTGACCATTTGATGCAGACGTAATTGTCACATTACTACCTGCAGCCAGATAAGAAGTTCCATTAACAAGACGTGTTAACGAACCGCTGATTCCTAATGAAGCCGTTATTGGACCAGCAACTGTAAGTCCAGCCTGCAAGTTCATTGCACCTTGGAAGTCAGAAGTACTGTTTGCGTCAATTGCACCAGAGAATGATGCAGCCGCAAGAGTTGAAGCTCCTGTGACACCAAGCGTGGTGTCAAACTGTGCAGCTTCATCAACGGATAGTGTACCACGGATGTCCGTAAGGACACCTGTTGCAGCCAAACTGGTTGCACCAGAAATATCCGCAGCAGCATTAACGTCCAGCGCTCCGGCTATTGTCAATGCATTGGTGGTTTTGTTGAAAGTTAATCCACTATCTCCACCAAAACTACTACCATCATTAAACTGAACTTGGGTGTCTGAACCTCCTGGCGATCCACTACTACTCCCACCAGAGATTGAAGCACCAACAGAACCAGAAGTAACGGCGATGTAGTCGCCATCTTCAAGTGCGAAGTTAAACTTAAGGTTACCACTACTGTCACGATAAGCGTCGGCAATATCTTGTGAGCCGCTTCTTTGAAGCACACCATTGAGATATACATTAACATGATCGCTATTCCATGAAGTTGCTTGCAATGAAACACCTTCAATCGCTACATCAGCTGCCATTGAACCAGAAGCAACGTATGTTTGCTTTGTTACTGCGGTATCTGATGATATACTATGTAGATAGTTAAGAGCTCCTAAGACGCTTTCATTATTTTCACTGAAGTTTGACAAAAAGCTGTCAACATCAGACGAACCTGATGATAGCAAAAGACCTCCTGTAATATCATAAGAACCATCGGTATGAAATCCAATCGATGAACCACCAAGCGCCAAACCACTCGAACCAGAAAGTGTCAAAGCACCTGCTGACGTTGAGAAGTTTGAAGCTGCAGCAGCATCAAGTGAAACACCTGCCGTTGAATCCATTGCAATTGCACCTGTATCGCTGTCTCCACCTACTGTAAACGAAGCACCATCAAGCGTAATTGCGCCGGCTGCATCAAGGTCAAACGTACTTGAAGGATCAAGCGCCATTGTTGTTGATGTCATTGTTAGTGCACCGGATGCATCAATGTCAAGTGTTGATGAATCCATATCAATTGCAACATCAGATGCTGTACCGATATTAAGGCCACCTGCACCGTCAAGTGTCAAAGCACCTGCTGACGTTGAAAGGTTTGATGCTGCACCGGCATCAAGCGATATCGCGCCAGATGCATCAACAGTCATTGTTGCTGCGTCAACATCAAAATCTGCAGTAACAGAAAAGTTAAGATCATTGCTTGAAGCAACTGTAAGATCTGTTCCATCACCTTCAATTTTTTCACCGTCATTACCAAATGTCATTCCGACACCTGATGGAACATTAACATCTGACGTTGCCGTCAAGTTAATATCGCCGCCAGAGTTAACCGTAAGATCTGTGCCGTCTGATTCAATTTTTTCGGCATCATCAGTTGAAAGTACCAAACCAATATCATTTGCAAGTTGCAAATCTGAACCGTCAAACGTAAGACTGGCAGAATCTTCAAGTATGCCTGCTGTACCAGCAAACACGACACGATTATCCGTAAGATCAGATGCTGTAAGTCCTGCTGCAGAAATATCATTTGCAGTAAGGTCTTTTATGCGAAGATCTTGATATGCAGAAACAGTAATTGCTGCATCAGAACCTGATGACCATGTATCAACCAACGCAAATTTGCTATCTGAGTGATCCCAGAAAAACGCTTTTGATACATCACCTGTACGTGGCAAAAGAAGGCCGCGGTCGGCATTTGTATCAATACCTGCTGATGATGACCCAAGAGCAATAATGCTGTCTTTAACAGTTGTATTTGTTGTTTGTAACGTTGTTGTATTTCCAGAGACCGTAAGGTTACCCGGAATTGTTACGTCGTTACCACTAAATGTCGTTCCTTCAACTGTGACATCACCACCTGAAGCAGAGAGTGAAGCACCTGAAGCGCCTTGTAACGTAAGTGCACCTGATGTTGTTGTAAGATTTGAGGCACCAGCTGCATCTAATGAAATACCTGCAGTTGAATCTGCGGTGATTGCACCAGTTGAACCTGCACCGCCAAGAGCGATTGATGAACCATCTAAGTTAATTGTGCTGCTAGCATCAATATCAAGTGTTGAAGCATTCATATCAACAGCAACGTTAGCCGCTGTACCAATATTAATACCTGCAGAACCATCAAGTGAAAGAGCACCGGAACTGGCATCAATATCAACTGCATCTGCATCAAGCTGTGCAGTTGCCCAGCCCGTGGTTGCCCACAAACCTGATGCAGAACCTGTCATTGTCATCTGAGTTATCGGCACCAATGTTCCCATATGCACTCTTGGTGCATCGATAGCAACTTGATATGAACCAGTTACGTATATTCCACCCCATTCTTGAAAGTTGATCAGTGCAAGATTTCCAGCATGCTTTGTAGATAGCGAAAGATCACCGCCGCCGGCAACTTCCCAGTTACCACTTCCTGCACTTTGATCAAGGGATATTGCACCAGCTGCATCGATTGTTACTGCACCAGAAGCATCTAGATCAAATGTTGATGAATCAACATCGATTGCAACATCTGAAGCCGTACCAATATTGATACCACCTGCACCATCAAGCGTTAACGCACCTGCTGATGTTGAGAGGTTTGATGCTGCTCCAGCATCCAAACTAATACCACCGCCAGATGAATCTAATGTAATTGCACCAGTTGTATTTATATCAACTGTTGCCATTGGTTTTTCTGTACCAATGTTAAGTGCCGGTGTATTAATATATTGTGCAACAGAAGCAGACAGATAAGAATTACCTGTAGGATACATTAATGAATAAGCATAGTCTGTACCATCTGCGCTTTGGGCTTGTTGAATAATTGAACTGTCAGTACCATCAGCCTTTAACGCAAGTTGTGCACCTGCAACCGTGAAGTTTGATGCCGCGGCAGCATCAAGTGAAATACCTGCCGTTGAATCAACGGTAACTGCACCGCTAGCGTCTAGATCAAATGTTGATGAATCAACGTCGATTGCAACATCAGATTCTGTACCGATGTTGATACCACCAGAACCATCAAGTGAAAGTGTTCCACCGTCAGCGTCAATGTCGACTGGTCCTGCTGTTGCCGCCATAGTAAGACTAGCTGCGGCTGTTAGGTTTGTATTACCGCCGGCTGAATCAATAGATATACCACCGGTTGAATCAATTTGAACGCCTGTTGCGTCAACATCTAACAATGCTGAGTTAACATCTACCGTTTGTCCGGTACCGTTCATTGTTAATGTACCACCGGTTGATGTTACGGTAACACCTGCGGCACCTTCAACGGTAAGAGTACCAGCTGATGTTGTAAAATTTGAAGCAGCAGCAGCGTCGAGGCTGATTGCACCTGCAGATGAGTCAACAGTAACTGCACCTGAGACATCAACATCAAATGTTGCGCCTGCTTTTTGTTGGAAGTCGCCTTGTAGTAAAGCACCTGCTTGTGGGCGGGAGCCTGACATAAGAGCGTCTAAATGTGTGTGTAATGATTTAAGGTTGCGTTGTACACCGCCGACGGCTGAAACGTCTTCGTACCAATTATCTTCACCTGCTACGGTTTTAAGAATTGTACGTAAGTTATTAAGGTCGTCGTCCAATGTACGTAACGAACCCGATTGTATCATTTCGTGGCCAGTTGTTTTGGCATCACTAAAATCGTTCGAACCTGAAACTTGATCAGGTCTAACAAATGTTCTAGGCATAAATTTGTCTCCTTTTTAATTTATGAATGTAAAAAAAAATCTGTCCCATACGGACAAACATTAATCCACTATAAATATCTTAGAGAAGATCAAAAATTACTAGTAAAATTTGCTTATATACCTTTTAAACATTTGTTCTGTCACAATAGGAGAGCGTAATATATTCCATATGGCAACTTTATTGTCTTTTGATATAGGAGGCAAATATTTTAAAAATTCTTCCTGCTTATCATTTGCCAAATATTGTCTCATGGCCGTACCAGATATATTAATTCCACCCTCTCTAGAAACGTCCTGCAACTTAACTTGTTTATTCCTTAATAATAATGGTACAGAATTGTTAAGTGCCCTTACAGAAAAATTACGCTTTAAATCAACAGGATCAGAATAAATTACATAAGTATTTTCCGGTGCATTTTTATCTTCTTCTGATTCCAGGAATGAATATATGTTTCCAACTGGGGAACCTCCAAAACTAACACTAACATTTTCGGGCAATTCAGGTACTAGATACATATTCCAAATTGTCTCCATATCAGAGCCATAAATTGGTATTTCTCCTGATCGTGTTCTGTCTGACGTTGAAATAAATAATTCTACTACATCATTTTCAGACGCAGCTTTTGTTATTAAACTCCAGTGTCCTAAGTGTGCCGGTTTGGCGCTCATTGCAATTAAACCAATTTTTTTCATTTTATTCTGTTTATAATATATTTACTATATATTAAATAGGAAATATATGTCAAAAAATAAAAAATTATTAACTGAGTTTGATTTTGGGTTTGATGATGGCGGTGGCTTTGGTGGCGGCGGCGGTGGCGGCGGTGATCTTGACGATATGTTTTCAACGTTTATACAGCCTTTTACGGATGTTGTGCAAACAGCTGTTGCAGCAGGATTAGAAGTTGGCAATCAGGCATTGGGATTATTCACAACAATATTAGGCGGCGTACTTTCCACCATATTACCGTTTCTTGATGCAGAATATGAAAAAATAGATCAAGCAACACAACAAAGAACACAACAAATTCAAAGTAAATTTAAAGATGTATTTGATAGAACAGAAGGCACACTTAATAATAAACATTTTCAGACATTATTATTTTTAACTAATCCCGGAGCAGCAATTGCTTCGGCTGCAGGAAAATATGCAACAAAAGCAAAAAGTAAAGTTGAAAAATTAGCCAAAGCCGCCAGTGAGTCGCCGACAGAAGCTTGGGAGTTTGCAAAAAAGACGCATGGAGATATGCAAAATGTATTAACGTTAAAATTCTTAGAATCTAGTATCTATGATGGAAATTTATTAATAGAAAAAACGTTAAATAGAGAAGCTGATCAATTAGCAAAAGATATAAACGATAGCAAACTAGCTAAAAAATTTAAACAGGAAGCTTTGTCAATTGTAAAAGATAGGCTTAATTCTTATTATGATATGCTAAAACAAGCAGAACAAATAGAAAATATAGAATCATTACAAAAACTTTTAAAATTTGATAATAAACTAATTAAACAATATAATTCAGTATCGTCAGAAGACGACAAACAAGAAATTGAAATTCAAATTATTGATGATGCATTTGAACAATTAAAAAACGGCGTACTTGGAACAATTGAAGCTGAAAAAGAATCATTTTTAAATTCAGGAATTGATGTCAAAGATATTGTGCAGCTATATGACACTACAATTAATACAATAAAAAGTATTTAATCTTTTATTATACTTGTATATTATGTTATATGCCAAGGCAAAAAGTAAAAAATATTAGTTTAAAGCTTAACGTTGAAGAATTAACACATTTACGAGATTTATTTAGCGTATTATTACCACAAGAATTCAAACTAACACTAAGTGAATCTTTGGCACAATTGCAAGATAAACAAAAGCTTGAAAATGTTTTGTGGAAAAAAATATACAACTTATGTAAAGATAATAATATTGTTACTGATAAGGATGCAAATGATTTTGCAGTGTTACCAATATCACAGCCGCAGATGGCTGTACAACAAGTTAAATTAGAAATAGAATAACAATATGAAATTACATAATACAACAATAGAACAGCTGGTTAATATTTGCGATTTATGGGGCGGTCATAAGGAAAATAA
>Ga0233433_10001418_pt1 | contig 22809 bp, 20 predicted proteins | sample SI_122_August201_5_FD_179868 | JGI IMG/M metagenome (GOLD analysis project Ga0233433, IMG submission 179868) | Seawater microbial communities from Saanich Inlet, British Columbia, Canada - SI_122_August2016_100_MG | ecosystem: Environmental > Aquatic > Marine > Inlet | place: Canada: British...
TGAACACAGCATCATAGATATGCAGCACAGCCCCACCAGGATACCCAAAAACGTGATCAACGCCCTCGTCCTGGAGGGCCCGGATCAACATGTCCGCGCCAGATAACTTTTCCACGATATACCTCTGATTTTTCCGTAAATTTCGCCCCGAAAGGGGCCGGCATTCTCATGTATCCTGCATGCCTAGTCAAACCTGGCCAAACCGAGCCTGAAAAATGACTATTTTCATCGGTGCGAATAGTGCACAATCTTACAGTAATATTCTGGAAATATTGTTTTTCTGTGATGGTTTACATGAGAAAGTTAGAATCTACCGCAAGTTTGATGGGCCTGCTCGTTCTATTCTTTACATCAATCTCTCACGCCGAAGATGAGTACTACACCTGGATTGACGAGGATGGCGTCGTAAATTATTCCGAACGTAACCCGCAGGGTTTCGATGCTCGCTTTGTCACCCGAGGCCAGAGATTCGGATACCAGGCCGACGATCCGCCAGAGCAAAAACCACCAGCGCAGACCGCTACACCGGCAGTAGAAGAGGAGCGCGATATTGATGCTGAAATCGCCACCCAAAAAGCCCGTATAGATAAGGAAATCGCCGCGGCCAAGAAGTCCAACTGCAATATTGGGAAACTCAATCTCGCACAACTACAGAACTACAATCGCATCAAGGTTGAGGGCGACGATGGACAAATCAGAGTGCTCTCGGAAGAAGAAAAACAATCCAAGATTGATAAGGCAAAAACAACAATCAGTGAAAATTGTAACTAGGCTGATCTTTCAGGATGGGCCTGTCCGGGCACTTATTCCATCCAGATAAATCCGCCCATACGCCCTGTCACGCCATCCCTTCTATAAGAAAAAAATCTTGCCGAATCACAATAAGTGCACAGACCACCGCCGTAGACTTCAACGCCCAGGCTCTGAAGCTGCTCTTCTGCAATCGCATAAAGATCCATCGAGAACTTACTCTCGGTACTATCGGAATTCGCGGGATATTTAGTATCCTCTGAACGTTTAACAAACCCTCTGCCAGACGAAAAGCTGGCCCTGACATGCTCCCCCACTGTGTAATGGCAAGGCCCTATTGCCGGACCCATCCAGGCCAGCAGCGAACCCGAACCCAGCGCCATCACCGTCGACGACAAGACTCCATTAGCAAGACCTCTCCAGCCCGCGTGGGCAACCCCCACAATATCGCCCCCTCGAGAAGTAAACATAATGGGTAGACAATCAGCCACCATGATTGCCAGCACCTTTCCCTGCTCCCTCGTGATACTGGCATCACCCCGCCGATCGGTTGCACCTACATCCGCGTTAATACAGATATCACTGTGGGTTTGTTCCAGCCAGTACGGTTCACCGGGAACATCAACAGATGCCCTGTTTCGCGTCACCAAAGCTGGGTCGTCACCGACATGAGATCCGAGATTAAGACTGGCATAGGGCACATGGCTACAACCACCGCGGCGATCCGAAAAGAGCCCCTTGATATTCACGGGTGCCGGCCAATCCGGCTCCAGACTAGCCATCTGGCGATTCATCCATATAGAAGGTCCAGCAACTCCGCGAAGTCCTCAGGGGGCTTGACCGTCCAGGACATTTTTTTGCCGGTTGCAGGATGCTGTAATGCCAGTTTTTTTGCATGCAGCGCCTGGCGTTTGAAATCCCGGAGCGTATCTGACAGCCATTCATCCCCGGATTTTGGTCGCCTGTAATGCCCGCCATAAGTCGGGTCACCAATCAATGGATTACCAAGAGATTGAAGATGAACCCTGATCTGGTGTGTTCTACCGGTATCCAGTTGGCATTCAACAAGGGCATGCTCGTCGAACTGTTCCAGGACAAGATAATTAGTCCGCGCTTCTTTGCCGTCTCTGCGGATCGCCATTTTTTTCCGGTGAACAGGGTGTCGGCCAATCGCTCGATCGACACGACCCTGCCTCCTGGCGACGACACCGTAAACCAGAGCATCGTATATTCGCGACACAGTTCTTGCCTGAATTTCTTTGACGATATGGTTCTGCGTTTCCAGCGTCTTGGCGACGACCATCAAACCGCTGGTTTCCTTATCTAGCCTGTGAACAATGCCGGCCCGGGGAATCGAGGCAAGCCCTGGCTCATGATGAAGCAGTGCGTTTAGCAGGGTGCCACCGGGGTTTCCGGCCCCTGGATGCACTACCAGTCCGGGCGCCTTGTTGACGACTAGCAAGTGCTCATCTTCGAACACGACATCTAACGGTATGTCTTCTGCGCGGTCGTCGTTGTCTTCCTCAATAACGGTTACCTGCACTTTCTCCCCACCGACCAGACGATCCTTTGATTTGGCCGGCTTGCCATTGACGGTCAGATCACCTGCTTTGATCCATTGTTGCAGGCGAGCTCTCGAGTACTGAGGCAGCAATTCCGATACAGACTGATCAAGTCGCCGAAGAGTGTGAATTTTAGGAATCACTAACGTATGGTGTATTTGAAGGGGCACAAGCGCTACTAATTGGGCTTTGCGAAGAGGCTATGGTTTAATTAGCCGATTTTCAAGCACTCAGATCTTACTCATGCGCTATATTACTGTAATCCTAATCTCTCTTGCTCTCATAGCCGGTTGTTCTAAAGATAAGGCAGAGGACGATCTGGAAGCTACCGAACTGGCTTATTACACCTCTGCGCAGGACAGCCTAAGGGCCGGCAACTACGCAGGCGCCATCCAAAAGCTCCAGCTACTGGAATCCCGATTCCCCTTTGGCAGGTATGCAGAACAGGCTCAGCTTGAGATTATCTTTGCCTATTACAAAAGCGCGCAGCCTGAGGCCGCACGTTCCGCTGCAGATCGATTTATCAGATTGCATCCCATGCACCCCAATGTCGACTATGCGTACTACCTCAAGGGCATGGTGTCCTATGAACAGGATAAAAATTTTCTAGCCAGCTTCATACCCATGGACCCTTCTACTCGCGACCCAGGCGCAGCCAGAGAATCTTTTCAGGATTTCTCTCAACTAATCAATCGATTTCCGAACAGCGAGTATGCGCCCGACGCTCAAAAAAGAATGAAATACCTACGCAACCTGCTTGCTACAGCCGAAATACATGTAGCCCGCTACTACATCAAACGCGGCGCCTATGTCGCCGCGGCGAACCGGGGTCGTTATGTATTTGAAAATTTCCAGGGGGCCGTGGCGGTACCTGACGCGCTGGCAATAATGGTAGAGGCCTACCAATTGCTAAAAATGAACGATTTGGCAGAGGAAGCCCTGCTGGTACTTAATAGCAACTACCCTGACCATAAATCCCTGGACGATCAGGGAAACTTTAAAAAGAATAGAGGTATTCGAGCCAAGGGTCGTGGCTGGCTGAATGTGGTGACTTTCGGGCTGTTAGGCTAGCAGCGGGCCATGAGGCAGTTCGACCAGTCATTCTTGGAAGAACAACAAAATGCCCAACGAGCCACAATATTCAGGATTTATAATTACTATCGAGTATTAATCTCTTTCCTGTTCCTATTCCTGTTCCTGGACCCTAACCTTAATGATTTTGTTGGCAAGGTAGATCCGGGACTTTTCAAGATCACCATTGTCAGTTACCTCATTATTAACGTGGTGCTCGGCATCGCTACGCTGTTCACCAACGTTAACTTTCTGTCAAAACCGATGACTGCAATCTTTGTGATTATCGGCGACATCATCGCCCTAACACTACTGATGTCTGCCAGCGGTGGGGTCAGTTCCGGGCTAGGCAGCTTCCTTTTCTTTACCCTCGCTTTCGCTGGAGGCATGGTTTACGGCCGAGTATCGACCGTGCTACCCGCGATCGCTTTTATCCTGACAATCTATGGCGAATTCTATCTATTTTTTCTAAATGAAAATGATATCCAAAGTTTCTTCCAGGCCGGGCTGCTGGGAATCGTCTACTTTGTAACCAATATCCTGTTTCAAACCCTGTCTCGCCAACTAGAAAAACGACAGACTGAGGTTTTTACGCTGGAACAAATCAACCAGTTGGCGATCGGTGGTCTGCGAACAGGTGTTGTAGTGCTGACTAACCACAGTGAACCAAGGCTGATGAACCAGTCCGCAGAGAGCTTTCTTTCTATACCCAGTCAACCTGGATCTGGTTACAAACGTGTTCCCGATAACCTCCTTCGTGCTGTTACCCGCTGGCGGGATGATCCTTCCCTAGGCGAAGTTACCTTTAACGTGACTGCAACAGGCAAGGAGCTTGTTGCAACATTTTCGGAATTGCATACACCCTCGCCAGAAGCCGATACGCTCATCTTTATTGAGGACAGCACCGAAGTTCAAAAGCAGGCACAACAGCTTAAGCTGGCTTCCCTCGGCCAACTTTCCGTCAGCATCGCGCACGAAATCCGAAATCCCCTCGGTGCCATTAGCCATGCAGCTCAGCTATTAGGGGAATCAAAAAACCTGGACAAAAGTGACGCTCGTCTGTGCGAAATCATTCAAAAACACAGTGTCAGAATGAATGGCGTTATCGAAAACGTACTAGAACTGTCGCGAAGAAAACCAGCAGAACCACAAATAATTGCGCTGGCCCCGTGGCTGTCGAACTTCGTGACGGAGCTCGAAACCAATTGGCAGGAAAAACCCCAGATCACAGTGCTGCTGAATCCCGACGATACCGTCATATCAGCAGACCCACTTCACCTATCACAGGTTATGGGGAACCTTTGCCAAAATGGCGTTAGATACAGCAAAAATAAAACTAGCGAACCGAAGCTGGTGATACGGGGTGGAAGGGAACCGCAAACACGCTTACCGTTCCTTGAAATTATTGATTACGGACATGGTGTTGATGAAGAATTAGTGTCCAACCTCTTCGAACCATTCTACACTACGGAAACGACCGGAACGGGCCTTGGCCTCTACTTGTCAAAAGAACTATGTGCCGCGAATAATGCTCGACTGAACTACGAACGAGCAGACACGGGCGGAAGTTCGTTCAAAATAACTTTCACGGAACCATAAAAACCCATGCCAAAGAAGAACGCACTTATTGTCGATGACGAACCCGACATCCGTGAGCTTCTGGAGATCACACTGGGTCGTATGGGCATCGAAACATTAAGCGCAAAAGATATCACCTCTGCCAAGACGCTATTGAAAAATAATGAATTCGACTTCTGTATGACAGACATGCATCTGCCGGACGGTAACGGCATTGAGTTCGTCCATTACATTAGCAGCAACTATCCCCAGGTACCCGTTGCAATGATTACCGCACACGGCAGTGTCGATTCCGCGGTTGAAGCATTGAAGGCAGGTGCATTTGATTTCGTTTCCAAGCCTGTCAACCTCGAACTCTTACGTAGTCTTGTCGACACAGCGCTTAACCTGAAGCCCCTGAACACCAAAAACGCCATCGTTTCACCCAGCATTCTGGGCGAAACAACAGCAATGATCGCGCTGCGCAAGCAGATATCAATACTCGCGAGAAGTCAGGCTCCTATCTATATCAGTGGCGAATCGGGCAGCGGTAAAGAGCTGGTGGCAAGATCGATTCACGAAAATGGTCCACGTGCCGGGGGTCCATTCATCCCCGTTAATTGCGGCGCAATTCCCAGCGAGCTAATGGAAAGCGAGTTTTTTGGTCACACCAAAGGAAGCTTTACAGGCGCGGTTGCGGACAAGGAAGGCCTCTTCCAGGCGGCCAATGGAGGAACACTTTTCCTGGATGAAGTAGCTGACCTTCCGCTGCCAATGCAGGTGAAGCTACTCCGCGGTATTCAGGAGAAGGCGATCAGGCCGATTGGTTCGCAGCAGGAAGTAAGCGTTCATGTGCGAATTCTGAGTGCAACCCACAAGGACCTGACAACCGAGGTTGAGCGAGGGACCTTCCGACAAGATCTTTTTTACCGTATTAACGTCATAGAGCTACGCGTACCAAGCCTTCGGGAGCGCGCTCTGGACATTCCTATTCTTGCCGAGGATTTACTCAGCAGGGTTGCAGAAGACTACCAGGTTCCGAAACCCAGGCTCAGCAGCGAGGCACTCAGCGAACTCACCGAGTATCCTTTCCCTGGGAATGTTCGAGAGCTTGCGAATATTCTGGAAAGAGCCATCACGCTGTGTGAGAACGATATCATCACGCCCGACAACCTGCAGTTGACCCTTACTTCTCCGCCTGACGAGCAATTCACCCAACCAGTATACGACGGCGAGGAAGACGCACAGGAGCCGGGAGGGGCGATCGATAAAACACCTGGATCAGTGCTACCGAAAGATGAGGAGTCGCTGGATTCCTATCTGGAGAATATTGAAAAAAGCGTCATCGTTGATGCGCTTGAAACAACTCGGTGGAATAAAACAGCAGCGGCCAAGAAACTGGGTATTACCTTTCGCGCATTGCGCTACAAGCTAAAAAAGCTGGGGCTGGACTAGACTCACCTGTTGACTGGTTAAACGCTCGCACATCTGGACGAGAAGTCCTGCATTAATCTTACCGCTCCCGCTCTAATCTGATCCCAGATAGCATTATTAGTAACGGGACACTGTTATGCGCGGCCTTGCTTCTGGTTATTCCAACTTCGAGATGATCACTGTTCTGGGGATTGCCCTGACGTTGATAGCAATCGCGGTTCCGCCCGTTAACGCCGTGCTCATTCGCAGTAAAACCACAGCTTCAATCAATCGACTGGTCGCCGCCGTCAACTTTACCCGCCACACAGCGGTGCAATACCACACGGTCGCGACACTATGCGCGACAAAGACTAACGGGAAATGTGGCGCGTCCTGGGCAGGTGAACTGTCGGTGTTCCTCGACAGGAACAGAAACGCAAGGCATGAACCTGAAGAAAAACTCATCGCTCGTATATCAAACAATAACTCTGATAACTCCGTTACCTGGCGTGCATTCCAGAATAAACAGTATCTACAAATGACACCGATGGGATATACGAAATTTCAGAACGGGAATTTTGTCGTCTGCCCCGCCAATGCCAACCCGAAATATGCACGCCAGATCGTGATCAATGTACAGGGCAGGATCAGGCAAAACCGTTCCGTGGATAAGGTTGGACATCCCATCGACCGCAAAGGCCGGCAACTTAGGTGTTAGAATTCAACTTCAAGGTTTGGGTCAAGTTCTTTTATCGCCATCGCCAATCTTGCATGCCCAAGCTCAAAGTACTCCATTTCTACTTTCATCCCAACGGACAGAAGTTCGAGTGAACCAGCCGAGGTTCCATATAACGAAATGTCCGTTGTATTTTCGCCAAAAGCGGGGCTGATTTGATAGTCATAACCGCTGACCTGGATCGTTCTGGTCACATAGTTCAGCTCAACAATAACGCCATTTTCAAACCTTCTATGCGCCTGGCCATCCACGCCTTGCAGCATTTCATCGAAGGTCTCTGCTAACACAACTAACGGCATCATCAAGACAAGCAACATCAGTAACTTTTTCACCCTATTTCTCCTAATCTACAGTTTCCAGGCGCTTCCATGACAACCGGCCCGTGTTTCCGCTTGTGGACGTGTTGGTTGAAATAATGTGCAGCTCCCGGCCATACTGCGTCACTCGTTTATTATCGATGAACGTCGAGTCTGTGGGCGGGGCAGGGTCCTCAAGGATGATGCCCGCAGCAGTCTGAACGCCGCCTATATCGTCACTGCCATCGAAGAGACCATCGTCGTTCAGGTCAAACACCGTTCGATTAAAGCAAATCGAACCACCGGTAGCCGGGCAGAACGACAGGACTGCGCCACCCGCCAGGCCAACACAACTCCCAGCCTCTCTTGGGAAGATAGAGTTCACAAACGCGATGCCACCACGCAACTGTATGTTTCTTACCGCTCTTTCACCAGGAAGCTCGGCTGCAGAACCCGGCACAGCGCCCGCTGGGGGAGAATCAAGATCGTTATACCAACCTTTTTGAGCACCGGCGACAGTATAGTCAACATCGTTATCTGAGAGGGTTCTTAACTTGCCCAATGCATCGTCGACATTGGTATAACTTTGTGACTGAAGTTCAGACTTTAATACAAGCGCTGACCCACCTGATGCAAGTCGATCCCAGATACCATAAATAGACTGGGTTTCTGCATCGGTAGAGTCCCCATTTCGCAAATAAGCACCCGTGCCGAAAATGATGATAAAGCCTTCATCTTCGGTTGGGTGAACGATGGCAAGCGGTTGCGTGGTGATAGGCTGGTTTTTCTCATCTGCTGTACCAGGCTTGTACTGGGCCTGAAAAATCTTGGTCACGCTCCAGTTATTGAAATCAGCGTCAGTGATGTCAAACCGGAAGAAGTTACCCTGCAGGTCACCGGCGTAAGCATAGTCGGCAGTGCCGTTGCCATCTGCATCAATGACTCTGGGTTCACCCAGACCGTTTGGAACACCTGCTAGCGCACCGAACCCGGTATCCAATTTAACAAAATCCTGCGGATCGCCATTCTGGCAGGCAACGGGGTAGCCGCCATTCGGGATAACATTATGGTTAATGTCAGGGTGACACCACGTGCCATCTAATCCACCTTCAAGAAACAAAACCAACAACTTGGCAATACCAGCGGTAGAGTTGTAACCATTACCCGCTATCGCGACCCAGATGTTTTCAGAGTCATAATCCAACAGGTTACTCATCACGATGGTCGGCCCACTCAAAGAGTAGCCAAAGTCTTTGACGGGCTGTGGCGGTGACAACCGATCCTGACGCTGGTCATCTACATTGCCGTCGCCGTCTGCATCAGTAAGCAGCGGGTTACCCAACCCGTCAGTCGGGTAAGTGTCATCTTCATCAGTGAACTCCCACAGCACTACCTCTGCTGAGTTAAGATCACTAAACGAAGTTGGATCAGTAATGTCCAGCGCAAAGTAGGCTTTACCGCCACCTCCTTGACCACTAACTAGAATAGTTCGCCACTCTTTATCACCATCACCGTCGACATCTAAGTAGACATCATTGACGGCTGGTGTCGCATCCACAAAGTACTTATGCGTATATTGGTAATCGAGCAGATTCGTCACCCTATTACTGTAGGTGCCTGTAATCAGATTATTCGGCAGGTAGCCGATCACTTCATCACCACTTTCAGCATCGAACCCATGCAACATGCCATCATTAGCGGCGACATAAACTACAGGATCGCGAGCCTTATTGGCGAACCGAAACTGAGAGTAAGGGTCACTCTCAGGAAACGGCGCACTGCCTCTGCCCAACCTCGATGGAGGACCAATGAAGGTGGGCGCTGAGTGCACAATATCACCCAGGCGACCTGCGATGCCCGGTCGCTCCCGTAAGTTACCAACAGGGCGTTCGTTAGTATTGTCACCTCGCAGGTACGACACTCGTTCGCTTATCACAGTGTTTATTGGGTTGCCGCCCGGTGCCACGCTAAAGGCTGCCCTTTGTGCAGTGTTGAGGAAACCCGGCCTAAAGGGTATTCCATCTTGACCGTCATAGGTCAAAATCACGCGGTCGCTCGGCGGTATCGAATCTAGCTGAGTGGCCGCCTTCCAGACAGGCTCCTCCGTTACGACGCCATCAGAGTCAATGCTCTGCGCAATCAGATTGCCAGTATTGTTCTTAGTGTTATAGAAAGAACGGAATACCAGCGTGTCCTGGAGAATTTCCTGTGAGTTAAATGAGACTGCCGATGCTGCTCCACTCCCCTGCTGGAACTCTGCAAAAGCTTTCTCCAAGGCCTCTGAAAACTCCAGGGGATTTGCCGCACTGAGATACTGACCACGCCCGTTAAGCGCGGCGTGCCGCATATCATCGATCTTACTCTCCGAATTGGTTGGGTTACCCCAGTTAAAGGGAGTGGTGTAGTTCGTTGGTACGTCCTGTTCTTCCACAAGACCGTTAACACCAAAACCCACCGTGTAGGTCTTCATGTGCTGGTGCATCAGGACGTTAGAATTGTCCCTGAACGCAGTTTCCGCAGCACCAGCGATATCCCTTGCCGAAGTCTGCACTTCATCCTGAAGCCCTGGGTGTATGTCCTCTTCATAGTACTTCATCGCAACGTCGGACAAGGTCTCGGAGGCGCCGCCAGCATAGACGCCACCATCGAAATTTGTATCGTTATTGCTGTCAGAATTTCCGACAGAGGGGTTGCTTCCGTTCCACGCACCATCAGAAATCAATAGCGCAAAGTTTTGCTGGCAGTTACCGTTGGGCGCTGCTAAGACCGGGCACGCCGCATCTCCCGGAGACGAATTACTGCTTGAACCATAGATGTCTCCACTTTTGCAGGCAAAATGCCGGCCCGCTCCCCTAAGTGCTTGCCTTAGTGGCGTACCACCACTAGAAAAAGTCCCGTAAATAGTATTGAGCAAGTCTGCCTTTGCGCCCGTTCTCTCAGAACTATTCATACTCCTGATTGGCTCACTGGGTCTACTCGAGCGAAGGGTGGTGAAGCCCACCCGAAGGTTCTCGGACCCTGCTATCACCCTACCCAGGGCCGACTTAGCGGTAAACTCTCGAGTTCGCGAGTAGGTAAACCAGTTTGCAAAGTTCTGCAGTTCCTCCTGAAAGGAACAGGAATTATCCGAGGTGACACAGTCCGTTCTGGATGCTGATCTTGGATAGCTATCTGACCCACCTTGTGACGCAGGCTTAATCTCAACCAGAAGCCCATCAGATAGGCAACTCGCTTCGTTAACCGCGTCTATAGGCCAAGTTCGCACGCAATAGCTAGGGTCAGAGCCCTTATAGGGAGAAGGTGTCGCGTCAAGGTCGGGGTTAGCTTCTGAGGCATCCTTGTTTACCCAGACATAGTAGCGCGGCAGGTAAAGGTTAACGTTCGTGTAATTGCCGCTAGTCCCGTACGCGGTATACTGTTCATTGGTGAGCAGGTTCGTCCAACTGCCATTGGGCGAAACAGGATTATGCAATGCATGTGCAGGATTTGAAGGAGGGTAACTAACCCCACCCGGCGCCAACCCAACCCATGGCTCATAGCGGGTCTCCGGATTGTAGTACACCTTGTTATATCGCGAATTTCGCAGCCGCCAGTAACCCGTATTAGCCTGTGCTTTTTCGCTCGCGGCAAGGTATCTGTAATTATTACTCGTTGCCTTACTGAGAAAATAAAGCGCTCTATTTCCACCAAAACGATATTTACCCGACTCTCCTTCTGTGAGGATATCCCAGCTCATAGAGCCTGAATCATCGTGAACCACCAGGACATTCGCCTCGGTACCTAGCAACAGTTCGAGCGGAATCTCGGCAAGGTCAAAATCAACCTCAACTACACCGTCAGTCGAACCCGTTGGCGCAGAGCCTCCTTCATTAACGACGATCGTGACATAGTTGCCGCTAGTACATCTATCCGCAGAGGGGACCGAAGAGTCACACACAGTAAAAAAGAAACCCTCTGCCCCGAAGAACGATGCACTCGGCCTGAACGTGAATGTTCCGTCACTATTAAATGTCTCCAAAACACCGCCCTGACCAGTCGTTAAACTAGCGGCGGCAAAGTACAAAGTATCCGGCGTTCGAGTGCAGCTCGGGTCACTTGTATCGCAGGCCAACCCGTCAATCACGGTGTTGTCTATACGATCCACAACAGTGCCGAGTCCGTTAGCGCTTGAAACGACAAGACCATCACCCTGATCCATGGTGTATACGATTTCCGTAGGCACTCTAGGTAAATCGTTAGCTGGCGTCACCAAAACTGTCACCGTTGCACAGCTGTCATCCGCTGGTGAATGGACTGCATCTCGGATGCAATAGCTAAAAGAGTCCTCACCATTAAAATTTAGCCCGGGCCGATATATGATGGAACTGTCTCCAACCGTAAACCCGGTTACGGTCGAGTCCGGCGTCTGCCCTCCCAAGCATTCATCGCTCGAGCAACTGACCTCCCCATTCATCGCAATGGTAAAGTCTCCGGTATTGGCAATATCGACCATCCGGGAATTGGTTCGCCATGCCCGTGCTATCCCCTCGGAATCCGCGATTTGCTGCCCTACCCTAATCACATAGGCAGGCTCGTCACCCAGTTGATCGTTAGACAGAACGTTGAAGGTGATAGGGTCACCATCTTCTTCCATTATCAGACCCGGAAAAACACTGTAATGATCGTCAAATGCCTCCGGTTGTGCTGCATCAACACCCGGTATCGTGATCGTAATCGTAACCGTGGCATCCCCCGTGTTACCACCCGCATCAATCGCTTGAAAGGTGAAGGCATCCGTCAGGTTAGCCGTGCCATCATGGGTGTAGCTAAAAGTGCCGTTAGCCGCCAATGCCAGGGTGCCGTTACTTGGTCCTGACACCGGCGTCGTATTAACACTGTGCGTATCACCCGAGTCAGCGTCGACCAGGCCCTGCAACAGGTTAGCCCCTGTATCAAGATCGCTGGCCGTCACTGATTCGCCCTGATTCAACGTAACGCTATTGGCCTGCGGCACCGGGTTGTTATCATTTACCTCTGTGACGGTAATGATCACCATGGCGCTGCCCGTATTACCGGTCGAATCGATCGCCTCAAAACGAAAGCTGTCACTGAAGTTCTCTGAATCGTCGTGTACATAGCTAAAGGTGCCGTCGGCCGACAATGACAAGGTACCGTTACTGGGACCTTCCAATGGCGTTGTATTCACGGTATGCGTATCAGCTACGTCTACGTCCGTTAGACCCTGCAGAAGGTTAGAACCTGTATCCAAGTCGGTCTCACTCGCTGATTGCCCCTCTGCGACCGTCAAACTATTCGCCTGCGGCACAGGGTCATTATCATCTTCCTCAATGACGGTTATCGAGACCGATGCGCTACCCGTGTTACCACCTGAATCAATGACCTCAAACGTGAAGCTGTCACTAAAGTTGTCAGTACCATCATGGGTATAGGAAAACGTACCGTTAGCTGACAGTGTCAGTGAGCCAAAGCTTGGACCTGACACCGCTGCGGTATTTACCGTGTGCGTATCACTTGCATCATTGTCGGTTAAACCCTGCAAGAGGCTGCTGCCCGTATCTAGATTACTTTGAGTCGCCGATTGCCCCTTAACCACGGTGAAACTATTCGCCTGCGGCACGGGGTCATTGTCATTCAACCCGTTAATCGAAAGCGTTACACTTTGAGCAGGAGATTCGTTGTTACCGACATCCGCCACCTTCACATCAAAACTATAGGAGTCCTTAACTTCGGCATCCGGATCGCCCACTAGCGTCACTTGCCCACTCGATGAATCTATTGAAAAAGAAGCGTCATCAGTGCCCCCAGCAAAACTATAAATTAGCGCTTCTGTATCGTACAACCCAGCGGTCGCGTTGGCAGTCGTGGTATAGACAACTTGACCCGCGCCGCTGTTTTCATCGATCGCTGTCGCCGTAGGGCCCGATGTCACGGTGAGATTGGTCGCACCCACGGTAACCGTCAGAATCCCACAGGAATCATCATTAATACCAGGGCTAAAGCAACCGGCATTATTGTTGTCTTTGCCCCTGGTAAAATTTGTTCTGTTGCCATCTTTGAGTTTATAACGGATGGATCCAGTACCCTGCGCCCCGGGCGTTAGCGAAATGCTCACTGCATTGAAAAAACCAGGCCTAGGCTGCCCGTTACCTTTGAGCAGGAACCCATCATTACAACGCGCCTCGTTAACCAAACTTGCATTTGACATGGGACCCATGGCCAGGATTTTGAACGTGGCCTGCTGGCTCTGAGTGGTCAAAGGTGCTGTTTTCCCGTTAAGGTTATCGTTGTCTTGATGACAAAAAATGAAACTGGTCTCACCTAACGGCACCGTAATTGGATCATCAACCGCTAGGACATGAGTACCCTGGGAGTTCTTGTGCGCTAACGCGAAGGAGCAACAAAGCTGGACCGTGCAAAAAACACTTAATGCGAATAATCGTGACGCCCATTTATGTCGTCCAAAGGTAAAATAGTTGCGCATAGGTTTTCTCGATTTATCAATTTTAAGTGCCGCTCCGTTCTAGCGAACGAACGCCAAAAATAATATACAGGCAAGATATAGTTTGTAAGCGGACCATTAACTCAATGGTCGAATTAACTGAACGAAAGGTTCTCATTCGCTCTTTTAACGACCTAAAATTGCTTCCCGTAGGTCCCTTGAATCATGACTTGTGCATCTGCAGTGGCGCCATATCCCCGAGCGGTCACTCGAAAAACCTCAGTTCGACCAGCTCCTATATCCTCGCCAATATTATCAAGATTCAGTGCATCCGCATCCGCAATGATTGTTTGCACGTGCTCGACGATATATTTTGGCTGCTCGGCTCCTGTAATCTGCGTTTCACTTGTCCGAAAGCCACCGCTCTCCCAATCTCCCAAGTCTTTCCAATTTGGAAGGTCTCCTGGCGCTGCCTCAAAGTAATAACCGTTCGCCTCATTGACCGCTAGATCGTCCAGGGGATCGCCAAAATCATTCAGGCTGTTCAGGTCCTCCAGAAGATCTTCTCCGTCTCGCAGCGCCACTTCCGCAGCTTGAAAAGCGAGGTTCCCATCGTTCGCGTTGCGCGCCATCCGCAACTGCAGTGACGTCGTCTGAATCGATGAAACTCCCAACATTGTCAACAACAGCAACATGACCAGGCTCATGAACAATACGATACCGGCTTGACCTCGTTTGCTTGGCAGGATTGGTTGGTTTCGCTTCATCATCATGATCATTAGCTTCTGTTTCTGAGCATAAAGGTTTGGGTGAAAGCTCGACGTATCAAACCGTCTATCTCTGATTCACCTTCACCCTCATAGCAGTTTTGGATAGTACAACCGTGTGTCGGCGCGCTGGAACCACCCACATCATCAATAGAGTTAGCGATCACCGTAACTCGAATGGTCACGACATTTTTAAGGCTCACATCGTTGATTGAGCTCACGTATTGGTTTGGGATAAGGTCATCGTCGTCCGATACACCATAAAGAATTTGCAGATTTTCGATCCCTTCAACAAGCTCGACCGGCGATGTTGTGCCGGATTTTCGCCACAACGAGAGCGGCGCATCGCCGCTATTGTTTTCCCCTTGACCAGGAGCAATAAAGTAAGTGTTCGTCTCAATGGCACTAACATAAGCGTCGGTACCAAAGCTGTTTTTAAGCGCCAACCTCGCAAAACTATTATCCCAAGGGACCCCTTCATCATCAACCTCATGCTTAATATCGATCTCAACCGTGCCGCCCACGTCCTCGACCTCTATGTCAGTCACCTGAAATATCGTCGCTTTCTCACAATCGTGAATCATAGCGAGGTCACCTTCGTTGATCCCCAATTCGATACCATCGTCGGGCTTCACGACTTCAATGTCATCGGTGGCATTTACAAGCTCCTCTGCCAAACGGGTTTCAACGTCCTGTTGCGAAAGGCTTCTGATCGTTATGACATCGGTGCCACTCACAATATTGTCTGTATTGATGCCAGTGCCGTCCTCAAACACGTTGGTATTCGTTGCGCCAACTGTCGTTGGCAGATCGTCCAGACCCGGAATCCAGCTTCGATCTGCGACGGAAGCGTTATAGCCTTCGAGCCCGCTTCTTAGGTCAAACTCGTAGGGTATGTCATCGCCATCTGCAGCAGTCCAATGCAACTGTTCGTTACTTGAGAAACACCCGAAGTATCCTGCCTTGTAGATATCACGACCGATAAAGTCGAGTGAAAAGCGGGCAGATTCTTGCATCCGAGACTGCCCCATCATGACACCATAAGTGTCTGAATTGGCACTGAATAACTGAACAACCCCAGCAGTAATAACTGACCCGACAGTCAAAGAGATCATCAACTCGACCAGGGACAAACCTTTCTGCAGCGAACGATACATCAGTTGACCCTTGCCCGAAGCGTGACCGAGCTATAGGTTGGGTTTTCTGAAGGAATATCGATCCAGCGGACAATCACACAGGTTTCCCCGTCCTCAACGCTGCAATTCGTTTCGTCGCCGACATCCGCTATTTCTCCTTGTCCTCCAGGCAGTTGCGAGCCTGTCACACCCAAGGTGTTGCAAATTTGAAAAGGAACATCATTCGCGTCCAGACGATTGATCGAGCAGCGCCACCATGCAATGTCAAAGTCCTTCATCTGGGCCGGGGTACAGCTGTCACCCTCGCAGTCGGTTGCGGACGGCGGCGGATCTGTAAAATCGAACCCAGCATAACTTTGAAGCGAGTTTGCGCGCATCCGATCAAGCAAGTCACCACCCAGCATGAGAGCTTCTGAACGAAACAATGAGCTTCTATTTTGTTGCAGGCTTAGCACCTGTAACCCGGCGACACCAAGGATACCGACGGACATAATAACCACCGACACAAGTACCTCGACCAGGGAGAAGCCTTTTTGTCGTTGTCGGGAAAGTGAAAGCGTTTTCATATCAGCAATCCGGCTGCACGGAAGGCGTGGGATCACCTGGTTCCGCTTCTTTCCAGACCTTAGGCCTACCGATCAGCGCCAGCTGGATCCGGCGACCGAGCTGCCCGTCCAAACATAAATCAAGGTATCTAACCTGGTTGCTTGTTCCACTCAGCCCTCCCCGGCCATTGAATTGAATCGAGGTACGCGGTGAATCCCAGTCGCCGCTGTTTGGGGCGTCATCTACGCCCGCAAGCGTCGCTTCACCAGTCAGGGCCGGATAGCGCCTGATTACTGTATTGCCATTATCTTCGTCATTGATGCAGTCTCCCGGACTGCCAGTGATGATGCAGTATCCGAGACCGAACTCATTCCCGGCAGTATCATCCAGGGCCTGCAGGGTGACAATATTGCCAATTCTGCTTGCCTCGGACCTGGCCAGGTTTATGGCCATCGTTAAATCATTAGCTTGAGTTGCCAGCCGGTTTCTTTCTAGCATCCCCTGAAAACTGGGCACAGCAATAGACATGCCGATACCGACAATCACGATAACGAACAGCATCTCTACCATAGTGAAACCTTCGGAACGGCTCATACACCTACCATTAGCTAATACCCGGTACAATTCAGGACTCGAGGATTCTATCGAACTGGCACGGCACGGGTTCCTGGCCCCGATGAGCGGGAACATTCCGGCGACGGATGGTCAGGCTTCTAGAAGACCGATTCTGTCCCGTCTGCTTGCTCCGAGTAACACCTACCATCGCAGGCACCACTGACTGGGGTCGCGACAACGGTGTAGTCAGTCGCTGTAGCAGTAGGAACCGTCAAGGTGTACTGACTGGCGGCCTCGGTACCGCTGGCGGGTGACCAGAGTGTACATTGCGCTGCGCCGCCCACGTAGGTAAAGCCATTCGCATAAAAACGCCCAAGCGCCTGTGCGCAGACCTTCGTGTCTACCCGGGCTTGTGCATAATAGGTATCCTGTATGTAGGTCTGGTAGCTGGGGTAGGCTATTGAACTAATCACCCCAATAATTGCCAGAGCAATCATCAATTCGATCAGGGAAAACCCTTTCATCTTCATCACTCACCTCGACGCTGTTGTTCTAGCATTATGCGTACTCAGATTCACTCCTGCAATTACATCCGCAGGATCTCATCAGAGATCTGCTCAACCTGCTTAATCTGAACACTGAACAACAGGTCCTGACCAGCAAGTGGGTGGTTAAAGTCCACCTCAACCAACTCATCGAACAACCGATTGACTACCCCAGGGCGTTCACCCCCTTCACCATCTGAGAAAGAAACCACCAAACCTTCTACCAGTTCTTCTGACACCGCAAAAAGTGTCCTTTTCATCATATGGACGTTTTCTTCGTTAGGAAGGCCAAACCCGTGTTCCGCGGCAATTGGCAGTTCCGCGGAATCGCCGGCCTTCAGGCCATACATGGCAGACTCAAATCCCGGCAGCAGACTGCCATCACCCACTTCAAAGGTCGCTGATTCATCGCCGGTAGAATCAATAACATCGCCTGCGGAAAGCGCAAGCTTGAAGATCAAAGTTACCCTGGTTCCAGGCCCAATCGGGACATTATTCATTTGTATGCGTCCGTTTACCCTGCCTGAACATATCAATAATCAACAATCCTGCACCTATGCTTATGGCCGTGTCTGCAATATTAAAGGCTGGAAAATAATAGGTCTCGTAATGAAAAACCAGAAAGTCGACCACATAACCCTGGAGCGCCCTGTCGATCAGATTACCCAGTGCACCGCCCAGAATAAACGCCAAGGCATAAGCCAACAACAACTGCTCCCTACAAATACGATATAACCATCCGCCAATAAAAAGGCTTACGCCCAGAGAGACAACCACCAGGAAAATTCTTTGCCAGCCACCCGCGTCGGCCAGGAAACTGAACGCTGCGCCGGTGTTGTGTAAAACCGTGAGTTTAAAAACCGGTAGAATCTCAATTGACTGGCAATAACCAGGGACGCACAACGGCAGAAGATCAGACATGTGGTTTTTTGTCAGTTGATCCACAACCAACAACACTGCACTGATAGCAAAGTAGTACCAAACTGTCATGCGCCTCCAAAGAAGACTTTAGCGTCTTTAATATCGCTCATAATGGCTTCTTTTAACGCCTCTATCCCTGCAAATTTCTTTTCGTCGCGGATCTTTTGCCGGAAGACTACCTTTGCCCTCTTACCATAGATATCATCAGAAAAATCGAACAGATGCACCTCCAGAATAGGTTTTAGGGTGTGGTCATCAATGGTCGGGCGAACCCCCACATTCGCAACCCCGGGAAAGGCCTGACCATCAAACAACATTTCAACCGCAAAAACCCCTGTGATCGGAGCTACATAGCGGTTTAGCTGAATATTCGCGGTGGGAACACCCAGCGTTCTTCCTATCTGGCGCCCATAAATGACTTTGCCGGATATAGAATAAGCATAACCGAGCAGGCCCTCCGCCAGCTCAAAATGACCCTGGGCGAGGCTTTCCCTGATCCGGGTACTGCTGACGCGTTCATTGTCGTGAGAGATTGTATACATATTGATGACGTCAAAATGATGGGACTTTCCAACATCCTGCAAATATTTGAAATCGCCACTTCGATCAAACCCAAAATGAAAGTCATCACCCACAAAGAGCCCTGAAATACCAATTTCCTCGATCAGTATCCTGACAAACTCCTCAGCGCTCATGGTCCTGGCTTTCTCATCAAACTTAACGCAATAGACGTAGTCAATACCCAGATCAGAGAGCAGGTCGACCTTCTCTCGAAACCGGGTCAGCCTCGCGGGGGCATCGTATAAATCGAAAAACTCTTTTGGCTGTGGCTCAAAACAAATCAACATGGCAGGTACATTTAGTTTGTCTGCCCTGTCCCTGACTTCTTTCAATATCGACTGGTGCCCTTTGTGAACACCATCGAAGTTACCTATCGTGACGATTGCGCCGCGATGTTTTTCCCTGACGTTGAGTAGTCCTCGAATAACTTCCATTAGCGAATCAACTGTTGATACCTGAATCCCGTACAGAGCAGTACTGCCGCATAACTTACAGCACCAGCGAAGCAGATTAAAACAATAGTGACCATTCTCGAGATAAAACCCTCACTGATCCAGTAGGCCATGTCTGGAAGAATAAGGTAGAGCACCAGCAGCATGACCATGCTGGCGATCGCAACCTGCAAAAGAAATGACTTCCATCCTGCTGAAAAACGAAGCACATCGGCCCTGAGAAGCCCGGTCAGCAGTAAACCCGCATTAAGAAAGGCAGAAATACTCGTCGCCATGGCAAGGCCAACATGCTTGAACTGCCAGACCAGGGCAAAGTTCAGTACTATATTGGCGACCAGTGCGTATATCCCATACCTTACCGGTGTGCGAGTATCCTGCCTGGCGAAATAACCGGGCGCCAGTACTTTTACCATCATGTGTCCGAGAAGCCCAACCCCATAGGCAGCAAGGCTGTAACTTGACATGGCGACATCACGGACCGTCAGTTCTCCGCTGTAGAACAGCGCTGCAATCAGTGGTTCTGCGAGGTAGACGAGCGCCACTGTCGCCGGGACTCCAAAGAGTAGCACCAGCCTGAGCGCCCAGTTCAAAGTCCCGGAAAAGGCTTCACCTGATTCGGTGGTATGTTCACGGGAAAGGCCCGGCAATATCACTGTAGCAATGGTGATACCGAATAACGCCAGTGGCAACTCCAGTAAACGGTCCGAGTAGTAAAGCCATGACAAACTGCCCGTTTCTAGGAAAGATGCCAGCAATGTATCCACCAGCAAATTGATCTGGCTGACAGATGCCCCAAATACAGCCGGCAGCATCAGCCAACCAATTCTTTTTACGCCTGGGTCCTTAAAATCGACAGATGGCAACGGCAACAGGTTCTCTCTGGCCAGGAAAGGGAGCTGGAAGGTGAGTTGCGCAACACCCGCAACCAAAACACCCCAAGCCAAAGCCATCACGGGAGCGTCAAGGTAGGGCCTTAAAAGAACGGCACTGGCAATCAGGGAAATGTTTAGCAGAACCGGGGTAAACGAGGGCACAGCAAACTTGTCGTAGGTATTCAGCACGGCACCTGACAGCGCGGTCATCGAGATCAAGAACAGATAGGGGAACGTGAGGCGCAACATATCGGTCGCCAGGTCAAACTTTGCCGTGTCCCCGTGGTACACAAAGCCGGGTGCAAACACGCCGATAACTACCGCCGCACCAAGAACCCCGGCAAGCGTTAGAAGCGCAAGGACTGCGCCCAGGGAACCCGCTGACTTGCCTATCAAGGCCCTGACTTCTTCGCGGGTCCGGTTTTCCTTATATTCGGTCAATACAGGGACAAAGGCTTGCGCGAAAGCACCCTCGGCAAACAGCCGACGAAAAAAATTGGGTATCCTGAACGCCAGGAAGAATGCATCAGCACCTGCCGCTGCACCGAAGAAATAAGCAATGACCATGTCCCTCGCCAATCCGAAGATCCTGGAGAGCATTGTCATCAGAGAAACGACGAAGCTGGACCGGAGCAGCTTGCCTGACAATGAGTTGTTGGGTTGTTCCATCGTTAATTTACTGCCTTTGAGGCTAAATCATCTCACAGCACCGTACAAAACGGCGCGGAAAACTGATTGACAATTCTGAGGTAAATCGCCATAGTCCGCGCCTACTTTTTTCCAGACCAGGTAACTACCTAGTGGCAAACTCAGCTCAATCCAAGAAACGAGCACGACAAAACGAATCCCGTCGCAGGCATAATGCGAGTCAGCGATCAACCTTCAGAACAGCAATCAAGAAAACCCTTGCTGCCGTCGACGCCGGGGACTATGAATCTGCAAATGCGGCCTACGTTAGCGCCGTACCTGTGATTGACCGCGCTGTTACACACGGAATTATCCAGAAAAACAAAGCCGCTCGTCATAAATCTCGCCTCAACGCGCGGGTAAAAGCGCTTAAGGCGTAATTCGCCTAGCTCAATACCAGGTTGTCACGGTGGATGAGTTCCTCTTCCACCACAAAACCCAACACCGATTCTATACGGTCGCTGGAAATTCCGCAGATCCTCTGAACATCAGCAGCGCCGTAGTTGACCATACCGCGGGCAACTTCCTGCCCGCTGGCTGATACGCAGCTCACCATTTCACCCCGCGTATAGTCACCGCGCGTTTCTGTTACGCCCACCGCCAGCAAAGACCGACCGTCTGCAGTCAGGGCTTCACAGGCCTTATCGTCCAGCAGCAGTGTGCCCCTGACAGGCAATGTCGCCAGCCACTGTTTACGCGCGACCATGGATTCATCAGCGGCAGTCAATAAAGTACCTACTTTCTCAGACCGGGAAATTCGAGAGATGACACTTGGCTCTCGCCCAGAGGCGATAATAGTGCTGGCGCCACTCCTCGCCGCAATCCTTGCCGCCTGAATTTTAGTGATCATGCCTCCACGACCAAGAGCCGATCCTTCGCCCGCCATATCATCCAACGCTCTGTCAGCCGCTGGCATCGTCATAACCAGTTCTGCGCCAGGTTCCTGCTCGGGATCAGCCGTCATCAGCCCCGGCTGATCTGTTAACAGCAGCAATGTTTCTGCGCCAATAAGATTGGCCACAAGTGCTGCCAGGGTGTCGTTATCCCCAAATTTTATTTCATCGGTGACAACCGTGTCGTTCTCGTTAACAACGGGCACCACGCCCAGGTCGAGCAACTGCCAAAACGTGCTACGGGCATTCAAATATCTCTGGCGTGACCGCAAATCGTCATGGGTCAACAGTATTTGTGCCGTATGAAGATGATGGTTCTGGAACGCTGACTCATACATTTCAATCAGGCCCATCTGGCCAACGGCCGCAGCGGCCTGCAACATGTGCATGGAATGTGGGCGCTCGGGCAACCCTAGCCGTTTCATACCCTCGGCGACCGCTCCGGAGGACACCAGGACGATACGTCCTCCCTCATTTTTTAACGCCGCAATATCATCTACCCACCCCTGCACCAGGCTGCGGTCTATACCAGCCCCATGATTGGTCAGTAGAGAACTCCCCACTTTTATAACCCAGGTTTTGCCAGGAGTGAACTCGGTCTTCATGGCTCGTAGTGCACCGACACATCATGGTCATCGTCATCGTCTTCGTCGGTTTCATCCACAGCGCTGTAGCGTTTTTGCCAGCGCTCCTGGCGTTTGCGCAACGAGTACTCATGAGTTTCCCGAAGAATCCGCTCGTCATCGGCCGTTTGTTCCAACTGGGTCAGGAACTCGGCGATAGCGCCCATAAGATCATCGGTACCCTCCTTGGCTACCGCCGAAATCGTAAAGTACCTGTCTGCTCCAAGTTGTTTAGCAAGCCCCGCAAGCCCCTGCCTGGCCTCGCTGTCCAGCAGATCGACCTTGGTGAACACCAACCATCTGGTTTTGTTAGCAATACCTTCACTATACCGTGCTAACTCATCTTCAATAGTGCGGCAATTAGTCACCGGGTCGCTGCCGTCAACTGGTGCTAGATCAATAAGGTGCAATAACAAACGTGTTCGAG
>Ga0233433_10001421_pt1 | contig 22765 bp, 16 predicted proteins | sample SI_122_August201_5_FD_179868 | JGI IMG/M metagenome (GOLD analysis project Ga0233433, IMG submission 179868) | Seawater microbial communities from Saanich Inlet, British Columbia, Canada - SI_122_August2016_100_MG | ecosystem: Environmental > Aquatic > Marine > Inlet | place: Canada: British...
CCCCACGGCAATCATCAGACCGAAGCCCAGCGCCAACAGAGACCTCTGGAAAAGCAGTGCAGTCAGGAAGCGCTTGTAGGATTCCGAGCTTTTTTTACTGAACCGGTCTGTTTCCTGATCCATACCACCCAGGCTCTGTACTGCGCTGATGTTGTCGATACTTTCTTCCATGGCATTTGTCGTTGCTGCACCGGAGGCTCGACTTTTCTGATTGATTCGTCTGGCAAACGCTGACAGGGGCAGCGTTACTACCAGCGTTAGAGGTGCCATGAGCGCTGCAATCCAGACAACCTCGGGTGCAACAGCGCCATAGCTGTACCTCATCAACAACACATTAATGATGATGGAGACAATGGTGGAAAAGGGAACAAAGGACAATTTGTAACAGATGTCCGGTACCATGGGTGTGTCGTACATGACCCGATAGACAGAATCGCCAATACGATGGTCATCCAGTGTCTGCATCGGGAGTCGGGTGAGTTTTTCGAACAGTCTTGTGCGTAACTGGTTGGCAATCTTTTGCGTCAGTTTGATGGTTACCATCATTTCGGAGATGCCAAGCAGGCCGCCTGCCTTACTATCCCCTGCACTGAGCGCAGCTTCTGACTGGGTTGCATTGTCCTGCCCCTGGGTGAAACCCATACGGATACCGGCGCCGCCGCCTATGACCCCAAAGAGTGCAATGAGAACAGCCAGCAGAACAACAATACTGCCCATCATTTCCCCGGGAGTCATAGGTGCGTAAATTACCAGTAAAGGATCCATAAACGGAGGGAATGCCACTTCGGTCTCCCCAAATGGTTTCTGTAGCAGAACCTGGTCAATGATAATTTTGCCCAGCCAGGGGACCAGCAGAATCGGAAATATGGCGATGGTGCCCATGAGAAACTTTGCGGCAAAAAGTGCTTTGACATCGCGAAGCAATTTAAAGGAACGTCCCATTAAGACCAGCGCTTCTGCAGAGGATATTTCTACATCAATATCCACACGATCATCAAACTGCTGGTCACTTCTCGCAGGCTGTAGCTCACTCATAAAGATTGCTCCGGTGAATCGTTCACACCATAGAGCTCGGTTTCCACAAAATCCCTGTAGTGTCCATTGTCCACCGCCATGAGTTCTTCATGGGAACCCAATTCACAGACACTGCCGTCCTTCATAAAGGCAATCTGGTCGGCATTGCGAATGGTGGAAAGCCGATGGGTGATCAAAAACACTACACGGCTGCGACCCCACTCATGCAGGTTCTCCAGCACCTGATGTTCAGTCACGGCATCGAGAGATGCTGTTGGTTCATCAAGAATCAAAATGGGCGTATCTCGCAGAATAGCTCTTGCGATAGACAGTCGCTGACGCTGTCCAGTGGAAAGTTTGCCGCCTCTTTCACCCAGTTCCGTGTCATAACCGTCCTTCATTTCAAGAATGAAGTCATGTGCACAGGCTACGCGAGCAGCCGCCTCAATTTCCTCACGGCTTTTATTCGTGGCCGCATAGGCAATATTCTCTGCAACGGTTCTGGTGAACAGGACATTCTTCTGCAGGGCGATTGCGACGTGGCTGCGTAGTTCAGCAATGCTCAACTGACTGATGTCCGTATCATTGATCTTTACTGTGCCGTTATCCGGATCATAAAGGCGTAACAACAGGGACATAAGGGTGGATTTTCCGGTGCCGGTACTGCCAACAATCGCTGTGATCGTTCCTGCCTCTGCCGCAAGATTGATATTTTCAAGAATCCTCTGTTTGCTTGCGTCATAGGAGAAATCTACCTGTTGCCATGCAATCTTCTGAACCGGCGCTGGGAAGGCAACGGGTTCCGCTATTTCTGTCACTTCAGGTTCCAGATCCAGCAGGAAGAAAGCGCGCTTCAAGCCCACAATCAGGTCCTGTCCGACACCCCAGTAATCAACCAGATCACGCACGCCGCGCAGGATGCTACCAGTCTGCGCCGAGGCCGCCTGATAGGCACCCAGATTCCAGATGACAAAGCCTACTATGGCGACCGTACCGCCGAGGTATGTGGCTTTCTCTGTAATGGTCCAGTTCGCCATCAGATACTGCATCACCAGTGTCGCCATCATCACTGCAACCGTGACTCCGACCTGCAGCAGGGCGATACGAAATCGCAGATGAAAGGCCGCATCCAGGGCCATTTGTGAATCCGAGATAAAACGATCCAGCACCTGACCTTCGGCCCGATTGGATTTGATCACCTTGATACCGGTAAAGACCTCCTGAACCCGCGAGGTCAAATCACTGTTGGCGCGGCGCGCCTGGCGGGACCAGTGACGAATGGCAGGTGTCAGCGCGTAAAAAAGATAGAGTACCGGTATGGCGGTGAGCAGGCAGACAAGACCCAGGATGGGGCTGAAGCCGACAATAACCAGGATGGCGAACAGCGTCCAGATGACTGCCCGGGTGGGAGAGAGCACCAATACCATGAAAACGTTAGTGATAGTGGCGCTGTCCTGGTATATCCGGTACATGGCGTCGCCAGTTTTTGAATCGCTGTGATAGCGCAGAGAGAGGTTTTCAGCCCTCTCCATCATCACCACCCGCAGGCCCTGATTGATCCGCGCGTAAATCCAGGTCATATACCACAGACCGCCCGCGTAGATCGCAATGGCAAAAACGGAGAGCGCGGCTCCCCAGACAAAAAAGTGATTGCGCACTGTCTGACGCTGCAGGTCGGTCAGCAGCTCGCCTTCAACACCGGTAGCGACGTAAGACTGATCCAGGAACAGCAAGCTGGCCTGAAAGCTCGTTATGGGTTCTCCAACCAGAACACCATTATTGAACAGGTCCAGCGCCACGAGCGGAACAGCAAACATAAGCACTCCCGACAGTCCGGAAAAGACAAGCAGAGTAAGCAGATGTCTCCATTGCGCGCTGTAATAGGGCCAACTTCGACGCAGAAGGTGAAACACCTCCCGAATACTGATTTCTTCAGTGGGCGTTTGCTTGAGCGAAGGTGCGATGATATCTGCTTGCGTGGTAACGGACAATGGTAGGACCTTAAAAAAGACTAGCCAGCATTCCTGGCTTGGCAACGGGATTTAAGTATATAGGTAGCCATGGTGAATGAGCATTCACTTGGATTCAAGAGTAGCTTATTCAACGATGCCAGGATGTCACCCATTCCTGAGGCCAGGCGAAGTAACATCGAAGTCGGCTACGCTTCTTGCCGTAGAACTTTACTTAGTCTTAGTCTACCAAATAATTTATGGGAACTGATTTATGGGCGTCTTTGCATTGGGCGGAAGTCCTCTAGAACCTGGAAAACTCGCATGGCGGCTTCAACAACCATGACAGATTCTAGCAAGCTACTGCTGCTCACCTTGTTCTGCAACGCAGACTGACCGGGACCTCTGGCTGCGGATTTTGGCTGATTCCTACGTATCATCACGCTTTCAGGGATTCACCTTTGTTGCTACTCTCCGTTGCAACAATAGTTCAAATGCGGGGTAGGAATGTTTTAATCTGCAAGCGGCAGGTCCAGAATGCCAGGCATCGTTATGCTAGCGATCCTTTTTCTGGGATCGAACGCGCTTGCCGATACCAGACCAAACGTCATTCTGGTCATGGCTGACGATGGGACAAACACTTGACCTGCTCTGCCAGCCACGGATCAACGGCTGCGTCTTCCTGTCAGGACTTGTATAGCGGATGATTGTGAATGCCATTGATCCAGAATTCGTTTTCGAAAGCCAGATTTTGGGGTCAGCTTATAGCGCTCATCACGTACCGAACGGCTGAGATAGGGTTCGCGGTAACTGTACACGCCCACCGTTGTATTCTGCGCAAGACATATTCACGGTGTGCACTACGGTCTCCGTTCAGCACAGGGAAAAAGCTGCGTCCGTCACAGCAGCCTTATCAGAATCTTTAGCCTGGGAGGATAGGTTTTCAAAAGGAAAAGAAACCGCCGGACTGATGTGAGTCTTGCCAAGGAGTCCTACCCGATAACCAAGTTCACTGAGGTCATGAAAAACACTGCGTGTCTGCGGATCAACCCGGTGTAAAAGAGAGTGCCGTAGCGGCGAGCACACAGCGGAGGAGGCAAAGAAGCCATTCAGCCGAGACCTTCCAGCGCCAACTGATCAATGTTCAGCGTATAGACATCCGGGTTCCCCGTCGCGCCCAGGTCAAGCCAGTGAAGATCGTCGCCTTTGAAACCAGAATTCAATTGGCCCTGAAGCGACTCAGTGAATACTCGCGGTACAATTGAGGGACGGCCCTACTGATGACGTTAAGCATCAAGGAGAAAGCAGTGCTAATTACAGGTGAATGTTTTTGTGGGTCGGTAAAGTATCAGGTGGATGGAAAGCTTCGGGATGGGATATCTTGCCACTGTTCCCGGTGTCGAAAAGCGTTTAATGCCCAATCGTCGGCAGCCGCGGTTGTGGAACCGGGCAAATTTACATGGCTGGAAGGCGAGGTGTTATTAGCCTCGTACGTGAACAAGCAAGGTTACGGCTTACAGTTCTGCAAAACCTGCGGATCGACGCTGTGCACTATCTATAACGATCAGGTTATCCAGGTTTCATTGGGGTGCGTTAATGGTGATCCTGAAATTGAGATTGAAAAGCATATTTATGTTGGCTCGAAAGCGAACTGGGAAGTCATGCCTGACGGGGTGGTCCAGTTTGAAGAAGGGCCGTTGTAAGACTTTTATCAAAGCATCAACAATTCGTACGGGCATTCTTGCCTGGTGCCACCCGTGTATTCACGGTGATAGCCGCAGATGAGGCTTTCTCCATATCTTGTTCCCCTTGAGGAGAAACAACAGCTCGCAGATCTGATAGATGAGTATTTGCCGATCCACTGTCATCAGCAGGACGTTAGGAAAGGCCCGGAATCCGTAGCGGAGTGCATGGACTTCCCGAGTATTGGCGCGAAGAAGCCAGATACCCTTACTTTATAAAGGAAGGGGCCGAACGGGTTGGGTTTGACAGAAGCGTCGACATAGCAACGCCGGTAGGTGGTGAAATCACCTTATCGTTCGACATTTGGGTGACGTCCAGCCCGTTGGTTTTGATGGATGCACCTAATATTGTTATGTTTCTCGGCGAGGTATGAAGGGGTTTATCGGTCCTGAGGTTTTCCAGGGTACGCGGGTTTACACAACTCAATGGGTGTCCGTTAGGAGACATTCCGCTTGAAGATATCCGGTTAGCAAATTGCGCCGTTCAGGTTACGGCCAGACTATTGAGATAGAAGAGCGGACGTTAGATTGATCGAGAACCGTCGCGGCGATCCAATTGATATGCACAAAGAAGGAGTCCCAGTGAGCACAACCAGACCCAATATCCTGTGGATCTATATTGAAGATCAGGATCCTCGATACAGTTGTTACGGCGAGCCCCTGGTAAACACGCCTAACATCGACAGTCTGGCAGACCAGGGCGTGTTGTTCGAACGCGCCTATTCGCCTGCGCCGGTGTGCAGTCCAAGTCGATCGGGAATTCTGACAGGCACGTATCCCATTCGCACAGGAACACATGTGCAAAGATCCAGCCGATTCCCCGGCGAAGAAATCTATCTGCCGGAGGGTATGAAGACTGTCCCAGAGCTGTTTCGTGAAGCTGGTTATTTTACCTTTAACCGTGGCAAGGACGATTACAACTTTGACTACAACAGAAGTAAATTGTATTCAACCGGTAATGACCGGGAAGACCCGGGCGCAAATAAGGGGGTAAAAGCGGGTGGCGGTCATTGGAGTGAATGTCCTGCGGACATGCCGTTCTTCGCGCAGATGCAGACCAACGGCGGCAAGAATGGCTACTCGCTTGAGGCAGCAGGAAAAATGTTGAATCGTCTTGGCCAGGAGAAACCAACGCTGGTGGATCCTGCTGATGTTACCGTGCCGCCGCAATACCCGGATACGTTGGAAATGCGCAAGCTCATTGCTGCACAGCTAACGACTATGCTCATTAGTGACATTGAGGTCGGCAACATGATTGATAGCCTCAAGGAGGGCGGCCATTGGGGTAATACCATCATATTCCTGCTCAGTGATCACGGTGCCTATTTTCCCCGCGCCAAGCAGATGTGTTACGAGGAGGGCTTGCATATCCCGCTCATTATTGCCGCCCCGGACATGGACAACTTGCAGGATCTGATTCCTCCGGGTCAGAGGCGAAGAGAACAGACGGCACTGCTGGATGTGACCGCGACAACCCTGGCACTGGCCGATGTTGCCATTCCAGATACGATGGATTCCGTTAATCTATTTGAGCCCGATTGCAGACGAGAGTTGGTGTTCGCCGCACGCGATCGCTGCGAGTGGGTGGCCGACCGAACTCGTACCGTAATTGGTGAACGCTACCGATACCTGAAGAACTACATGACCGATCGCCCGCTGGCACAACATAATTATCGGTCTGTCTGGCCTTCCTTCGTCGAGATAGAGCAAATGTACCAACGCGGCGAGTTGACACCCGCCCAGGCGCTCCCCTACGGCCCCAGACCTGCCGAAGAGCTCTATGACCTGTTGGAAGATCCCCATGAACTGGTCAACCTGGCGGATGATCCTGAACACCAGGGCATACTTCAGGAATTGCGCCAGGCTTTAGAAGACTGGGTAACAGAGACGGATGACAAGGGCCAGTACCCGGAACAGCCGGCAGCACTGAAATTCACGAAATTGATGTTTCCGGCCCAGTGTACGGATCCGCTGTTCGATGACGTTTAGGCCGGGAACAGCGAGTGTCAGACGACATCTTTCAGCATCCGTTTCCAAGACGACGAACGCGGTTAGCGGCTGGTCGCGCCCCACCTGACCAGCAATCTCGATAGGAATGCTCAGTTCACCGAAGAAAAGTACGCACTTCGTTGCGCTCACAAGACATTGCTGTAACGATAAAGTTATGGCGTGCGTTTCACAGAACGCATCTGATCCGCGGTAAGGGCTAAGCCCATCTGTTCATGACTCTTTTTTGTCTGGTTGCGGGTACCAGAACTAGAGGGGGATGAATCTCCGTCAATATAGAGAATCTCAAGCAACAAGCAAAAAACCTGCACAAACACTATCAGCGGAATGAACCGAGGATAGTAAGTTTAAACCGCATTTACTCTGAATTTCAAAAGTATCCTGATTGGGGTTTTGAATCTCCGGAACCCGGATGCAGCTACCCGCACCTGTCACGAAGAGGAATACCGTGTCGACCACGCGGGGCAGTATAGGGCATGTGGCTTGTGGTAGACGGCAGGTACTGGTGTGGCACCGAAGTCCAGATCGAAAGGGCGTCCCAGCTTTGTTCGCATGTTGTTGTATTCACTCTTCGAGCAGCGACACGGTACCGGCATTGACCTGGACGGACTCGTTCCAGATCAAGAGCAACCATGGCTCGCTCTTGATTTCCATGAACCAATCGATACTGTTAACGTCGCATCTACCGAGCGTCGGACCGTCGATATCGTGTCGCTATGGGCCCTCATGTTGGCAGCCGTACACTCACATTGCACAATCCATTGTTTATCAGAATGGGTAAACCTGCCTTGTTCCCGGCATGAACCTGTACCAGAATATTGATGGCAGATGTGATGACTTTCGTGGCTCAACCATCACCGATGGCATTGCTCACTGGGTTCAGCAAGACCCCCGAAGCAACCAACCTGGCCCTTGGGCTCACGTGGCTTAAGTTGCAGATTTGCTGCCGGCTAAGGTTGGGGGAAGTGCCTGTTGCAACTGAGACCGGGTATGCTCTATTCTGCAAATTTACAACACTAAGTGTTCACGATGCGAAAACTGCTTATGCTTGGGTTGTTCTGCGCGGCGCATGCATATGGCGCTGAAACGACGCGCCCGAATGTCCTACTCATTTTTGTTGATGATCTGGGATACTGTGACACCGAACTCTATGGGTGTGACACCGTCCCCACACCAAATATTAATCGCCTCGCGGATGAAGGTGTGCTCTTCACCGATGGCTACGTTTCGAGTCCCGTATGCTCGCCTTCCAGGGCAGGTCTCCTAACAGGCCGCCACCAGCAGCGCTTTGGGCACGAATTTCTGCCGAGCACCGCGGCGGATAGCACCTCGGGTTTACCGGTGGGAGAGGTGACGTTAGCAGATGCTATGAGAGACGCTGGTTATGTCACGGGCATGGTAGGCAAGTGGCATCTTGGCGTGCAGAAACAATTCCATCCGACCAATCGAGGGTTTGACGAATTTTTTGGCATGACCACCTGGGGCGCCGACTATGTTGACCCGACGCGGGACGATGTGAAAGCTATTCGTCGGCCTGGGCGGCCAGTGCCAGTGCCAACGGGCAACTGGGAACGAGATATCGACACAGTGCAGCGGGGAACAACCCCGGTTGCAGAAGATGATTACCTTACGGAAGCTTTTACACAAGAAGCGATCGCGTTTATTAACAAGCACAAAGCGCGGCCATTTTTTCTTTACCTTCCCCATCTGGCGGTACATGGTCCGCTGCAAGTCACGCAGAAATATTACGATAGATTTCCGCACATCAAGGACGAGTCGAGTCGTATCTACGCCGCGATGACCTCTGCATTGGATGATGGCATCGGTGAAGTGTTGGATGCGCTCGAACAAAATGGCCTTGATGACAACACGCTGGTGATTTTCACAAGCGATAACGGCGCCGGTGCCGCAGACTACTGCAGCAACGAACCCCTTCGCCTGGGTAAACAAACGATGTTCGAAGGCGGAGTTCGGGTACCGTTCGCGATAAAGTGGCCGGGGAAAATCCCCAAAGGCACGACTACGAACATCCCATCAGCACACTGGATATCTTCCCCACCGTGCTCGCAGCTGCTGGCGCAAGCCCGGCCACTGATATTGCCCTGGATGGCGTGGACCTGATGCCCTATCTCAGCGGTTCGAATAGTGAAAAACCGCATGACAAACTGTTCTGGCGGGCCGGTAACATCTGGGCGACGCGAGAGGGTGATTGGAAGCTGATTTATGCCGCAGACCGACACTGGCTTTACGACCTATCCGCAGACATCGGTGAAAAAACGAATCTGGCCGACAAGCGGCCGGACAGGGTCAAAGAAATGACGGCAAGTTTCGAACAATGGAACCGTGGGAATGTTGAGCCACTTTGGCCCTCATTCGGCACCAAGGGAATGCCCAGGTTTTCAGTGGACGGCGTCAACATCAACTGGACTTTCTAGGAGCAATGATGAAAAAACGTGACGTTCCGAAGGGGATCGGTGCAACGGCCTTGCTGCCAGCGGCGTTGAGTCATGCTTCAACTGGAAAACCTGCCAATGTCGTCCCTATCATGTCAGACGATTGCTGTTATGAGGTGTTCGGTTGCTATGGATCGAAACAGCAATGCCGTCGGAAGAGATGAAGAGCGCTCCGGCGGGGATGCTGAGAATCCCGGACGCGCGATTCCGCATGGGATCGGAGCACCATTACATCGAAGAGAGCCCGGAACACGATGCCGATGTGACAGGGTTCTGGATCGACCGCTTCCCGGTGACAAACGAAGACTACCGTAGATTTGTTGATGCCACCGGCTATGTCACCTTAGCCGAGCGCGAACTCGATCCAGAACAGTTCATTGGCGCCGATCCGAACACGCTGGTGCCGGGCTCCCTGGTATTTCAACAACCTGATGGTCCGGTCGACCTTCGCTCGCTGAGCCTGTGGTGGGTCTGGCGCCCGGGGGCTCATTGGCGACAACCACAGGGCGCAGATAGTTCGGTTGCTGGCTTGACCGACCATCCAGTGGTGCATGTTGCCTACGAGGATGCGCTGGCATACTCAGTATGGGCAGGTAAATCGCTGCCGACGGAAACAGAGTGGGAATTCGCCAGCCGCGGTGGCCTGGACGGCGCGGTCTATACCTGGGGCGACGAGCACGAGCTCGCGACGATTAAGGCGAACGTCTGGGAGGGCGACTTTCCCTGGCGCAGTACCAAGCCCCATTCGCCGCGTACTTCACCTGTTGGATCGTATGCGGCAAATGGCTACGGATTGTTCGATATGACGGGTAATGTGTGGGAGTGGACGCAAGACCGGTGGTGGCCGAAGCATCAATCGGAGGACGCGACTGCCTGTTGTCCACCATCGCAAACGCGGACCTTCCAAAGCGATGAGCGGAATGCCAATCATCCGGACATGCACATCCCGGAAAGGGTTTTAAAAGGCGGATCACACCTATGTGCGCCCAACTACTGCCTGCGCTATCGGCCCGCAGCGCGAATTGGGCAACCAGTCGACTCAGCGACTACCCACATCGGATTTCGTTGTGTATTGAGAGACGCCGGGTGAATGGAGTTTAGCTCGTAGACCAAATCGCTCGGCTCGAAAGACGTTCGACGAATCTGGCCTGCACGAGATCCTTCAAGTAGATCTTCGCTATCCGTGGATGTCTCTAAATCGCTGACCCAAAACAAGCGGTATTTGGTAGAAGCGAGGGTGAGAGGATAGAAAACAATTCTTCGCTTGACAATAAATGAATGAACATTTATTTATGGCGCATGAGATTACAAGATGAAAACAAGAAGGCAGCAATATTCCACGCCACGATAAAACTGGTCAATGAAATCGGATTCGCCTCAGCATCGATAGCAAAAATAGCAAAAGAAGCAAATGTGTCGCCCGCTACAATTTACATTTATTACAAGAACAAAGATGATCTCCTGGTTTCGATCTTTGTTGATATACAACTGAAAAAAAATTCGCTCGGGATGAAAGGATTCGATGAAGCGGCTCCTCTCAAGGATTCATTACGAAAGCTCTGGCATAACTCGTTCAAGTTTGTTTCACAGAACCAGGATTTACTGCAGTACATGGATCAGTTCCTGAATTCACCTTACAGCGACCTTGTCGACGACCCGCAGGACAAGGGTGGCTTTCAACACTTTTTATCTGCGTTTGAATCTGCCGCTGCAGAAAAAATCATCAAGAAAGTGGATTTTAATCTGCTGACGGCCTTCATTTTCCCCCCGCTCGCTAAGTTGGCTAATTCAAGGACAAGCGGGGACTTTAAAATGACTCGAAGGAACATTGAAACTGCATTTGAAATGGCCTGGGATGCAATAAAGCTGGATAGCCCATGAGCTTTGAAGTTTATACTGGCGCAACACCGAAAGGCTGGAAGATCTCAGTGATGATTGAGGCGCTCTTCGAGGTGGGCGTTGAACTCGGCGAGGTCAACATGCATCCGGTCAGTTTGTCTGATGGCGAGCAGTTCACAGACAGTTTCATGGTCCTGTGATTGGCAATAAGCTGAATGACACGTGTTACATCAACAATGCGACGGAAGCACACAAAGCGCATCGGCTCGAGCGGTTTGGCAGGGAGGCGTTGCGTCTGGGCGGTGTCATCGACATGTTCAGCAAGGAGCGGCGTGAGCAGTACAAGAACAGTACAAGAACAGTACAAGAACAATGGTGGCAGCATCGCGTCCAACAGCGAGCTAAATACTGACGTATAACCGGTCGCGACAGAGAAGCTATGGAGAACAATATGGGTAACGGGGTTGTTGAAGCGAGTGGTCAGCAGCCAAATCGCAAGCGCAAGGTACCGGTGCGAACCAAATTATTTTTTTCATCAGGCGCATTGCAGGAAGCCACCGTGGTCGCGGCGGCAACTGTCACGGTCCTGTTTTACAATCAACTGCTCGGTGTTTCAGCAGTCCTGTGTGGTACAGCATTTCTGATCGCCAGTATTGTGGACGGCATTACCGACCCACTTGTGGGTGCTTTTTCGGATCATTTCAAAAGCCGATGGGGGAGACGTCATCCTCTGATGCTGGCTTCGGTTCTTCCCTCGGGCATCGCCTTTTACTGCCTCTATCAACCCATCGACGGCCTCAGCGAGATCGGATACTTCGCCTGGCTGACCCTGTTCCTGGTGCTGCTGCGCATTGCTATCACCTTCTACAATATTCCCCATGATGCACTTGGCGCTGAACTGACAGATGACTACGAGGAACGCGGCTCAATTTTTGGCTATAACCTGGTAGCAGTGACGGTGCTAGCCACTTTGGTGTTTTTCATCCTCAATTTCCTGATTTTCCCGACGACACCGGAATACGCGAACGGCTATCTGAATGAATCCCGGTATACGTTACTGGCTTCACTAGGCGCTGTGGCTATCATCATTTCCATTGTCGTGTGTACCCTTGGGACTATGGATCAACGTCCCTACCTTCATACTGTCGATGTCAGTAAAAAGTTTAATTACGGGATATTTTTTCGGGAACTGGGCATGCTCTTGCGCAACTCCTCCTATGTCTCGACCTGCCTGAGCATGCTAACGATCTACGCCAGCTACGGCATTCTAGGTATTGTGGCCACCTATGCCTATATTTATATCTATGAGCTGTCCGCCGAGCAAATGACCCTTGCAGGTATCATGAAAATGCCTGGCGTTTTTGTCGCGCTGCCGCTACTGGCTTTGATGTCGAAATGGATGGAAAAGAGGCAGATATTCACGGTAACAGTGGCAATCACTGGCGTTTTTGTGGCATTGCCACATATCCTGAAGATGCTGGGTTGGTTTCCGGGCAATGAATCGTCGTTTCTTCTCTTTGCGCTGTTTTTTCCCTTGTTCATCGGCACGATCGTTACGCCGGTTACCGCTATCATCATTGATTCACAGCTGGTGGATGTTGCAGACGTACACGAGTATCAAACGGGTTCGCGGTCAGAGGGTGTCGTGTTCTCTGTGCGCAGTTTTGCGGTCAAGGCGACCAGCGGTTTGGGCGGACTCTTTGCAGGGTTTGGGCTCGAGTTTATTGGCTTTCCAGATAATGCGGAGGTGGGTAACCTCTCGGCAGAAACCATCGACGGCTTGCTTTTCATGGTCGGTCCGCTTTATCTCGGGTTCTACTTACTCGCAATGTTCCTCATGTCGTTCTATAAGCTCGACAAAAAACGTCACGCAGAAATACTCTCAGAGTTGGAAAAACGGCGTGAAGCAGCTGCAATTCAGGCGCAAGCCTGAAGTTAGCCGGAAGTTTGAAGTTTAAAAAGCGACACACACTTTTTATGGCTCACGCCGTCAGGGAAATCGCTGAGTCGTGTTTTCTGTACTTTCCTACGCTGCCGATAGCCAAAAATCTCGAAATCGGCGTTACCTGTGTGAAATTGACCTATCCCCAGTGCCGAGTTTTCTCACAGATTGTGAGCCCAAAAAAGTGTCTGACACAATCACTGGAGGGAATTTGACCTGGCCACAAAATGGGGGAGCTTGAAGTGGTCGCGGGGGAGCTACGCTTGAGTTTAAGTGAATGATTGTTCATTATATTCTGCGATTTATGTACATCTCATTACACGGAGTTAATTATGTCAGAAGCTGAGATTAAAACTGAAGATGACAACGGCGATATCAAGCGTTACATCTCAGAACGGGGGGCTTTTGAGATTAACCCCGCTCCAAAGTGGAAAGGGCCGTATCCAGTCGGAACGTTTAATGGCAAAAAGGTCGTTTCAGAGTCATGGGATGTTTCCAGGCTTGTAAACGATGGCAATGAGGAAGAAGTGTGCCAAAAGTTAGGCGAAATGCTTGAACTTGCGGCCTCTGGTTCATGCGAGAACAGGCTGATGAGACAGGATGAGGGGTTTGAGAATGGTTTTCGTACAACGCACGTTTGGTTTGGTCCGAATTTCCATCTGTATCGGCACAGTCATGCGGCAGGGGATTGTAGTTACTTGGTTATGGCGGGTGAACTTACCATGGGCAAACGCACGCTGAAGGCAGGTTCTACCGTCTTCGTTCCTAATCAAATGCCGTATAAATTTGTAGCAGGACCGGATGGTGTAGAAGTCGTGGAGTTCAGGTCCGGTGGCCGTATACCCGACAAGGCAGGGACGAGAATCGAAGAAAATTCGCTTGATGCGATTCAGAAAATTATTGACGATTATAAGGCCAACCAGCATCTCTGGAAGGCGCCACCTACGTTCAGTGACACAGGTCACGTGAAGCCTCACCTGAAGGAGCAAAACTGATGTCAGATAGTTCTATTTTACCCATGAATACCAGGGACGATGCATTAGAGTTGATTGGCGGTAAAGGTCGATCATTGGCAAAGATGTCCATTGCCGGATTTGATGTACCTACTGGCTTTCATCTGACGGCCGATGCCTATCGCGCATTTGTTGCGGAGAACAATTTGCAGACCAAGATTGTTGAGCTGGCGAAACCCACGCTGGACAATGACTGGGTCACCTTTGAACCTGCCTCGGCGGCTATTCAAAAGCTGATCACCGCCTGCGAGATATCGGAGGCTGTCACCAGTCAACTGCGCGACACCTATGCCGGTCTGGGGTCAGATCCCGCGGTAGCCGTGCGTTCATCAGCCAATGCCGAAGACCTGCCGGGCCTTTCCTTTGCCGGGCAGCAGGACACTTACCTGAATGTGAAAGGTGAGGATGCCCTGCTCGAGGCAGTGCGTAACTGTTGGGCTTCTCTTTGGACCGCTCAGGCCATCAGCTATCGATTTGAAAACGAGATTGACCAGGATTCAGTGGCTATGGCGGTTGTTGTGCAGATTATGGTGCCCGCTGATGTTGCGGGCATATTGTTTACCGCTAATCCGGCAACGGGTGAACGTACCGAGATGATCATTAATGCCAGCTTTGGGCTGGGTGAGGCGGTTGTCGGCGGGCAGGTGACGCCTGATACCTACATCATCGACAGGGAATCAAAGCAAGTCAAAGAGACCATGATTGGACCGAAGCAACAGATGATTGTTGCAGATGGCGATCAGGGTACCAAACTGACCGATGTGGAAGTTGCTGATCGTGATCAATCTTCGCTGTCTGATGCGCTGATAAATGATTTGGTTGAACTGGCGCTGAAGGTTGAGAAAAACTACGATGGTCTGCCCCAGGATATAGAGTGGGCGATTGTCGATGGCAAGATTGCCCTGTTGCAGTCCCGTCCAATTACCAATCTGCCACCCCAACCCCTTGAAGTTGAGTGGACCCCGCCCCCGGAAATCCCGGCACTGGTGCGACGTCAGATTGTGGAGAATATTCCGGACCCCACCTGCGAGCTGTTCGATGAGCTTTACATCCGCTATTCGCTGCGCTGGGACAAAAAGCATAAGATTTCTAATTACGCGACACTCAACGGTTTCGCTTTTCAAATTATGGATCCAGGCGGAATTAGCGGAACCAGAGAGGAATGGGCTGCCGGTATTCGTACTGCACGGGAGAAAGTGGCCGCCACCCCGGAAGGTATGGCGCAGGAGAAGCATGATCTGGACCTGTTTGTCAGTGAACTGTCCGATGACGACCGGGTTTCGTTTCAGAAAATGGCTGATGAGTTGAACAGCGATAACCTCCCGAACGCAGTGACGGTGCCAGATAGCGATGATCCCACTTACACCGCGTTCCACAAAACCTTTACCAATGAAAAGCAACATCGTGACTGGCGGGAACGCGCCATGCCGGAACTGGAAGCTGCCACAGCCAAATGGGCTGCAGTGGATATTGCCGGTGCCTCTGATGCAACACTGATGGAAGGGATCAGGGAGTTGACCGAAGCAGAAGGCTGGTACTGGGCTGGTAACGGCGGACACACCTTCGGCGTTGCCAAGTCTGTGGACGATCAACTGCAGGCTTTTTTGAGAGAGAAGCTGCCTGATCATAAATTTACCAGCGGTCAGTTCCTGAGTGGCTTCAAGTCACGGATCATGCAGGCCAATGACGCGTTGTATGAGATTGCGAAAGTTATCAGGGCCCATGACGATCTTAATCTGTTGATTTTGGCTACACCTGCTCACAGGCTCATGGGTGAACTTGAAGCAAGGTCAGATACCAAACAGATACTAAAAGACATTGATGCTTACCTACAGGAATACGGTCATCAAGGATATAGCCTGGATTTCTGTGAACCGACACAGCAGGAAGATCCATCTGCGTTGTTCGTCACCCTGAAGAATATGGTGAGGCGTAAAGATTACGATCCAGAACAGCATGAACAAAAAGCCAGCAGAAAAAAAGACAAAGCGCTGAAGGAAATTGGCGGGTTACTAACAGGCTTGCTGTACTGGCAGTTCCACTACCGTCTCTGGTTTGCCACCAAGTATTACCCCATGCGAGAGGAGTCCTGTTTCGTATTGGGTATGGCCTGGCCTGTACTGCGCCCCCTAGCAGCCGAGTTGGGACGGCGACTGGTTGAGGTAGGTACATTCATACAACCTGATGATGTTTACCACATGTACACCGCTGAATTGGACGAAGCCATGACGCTTCGAGCGAGTGGCAAGGCGAAGCCGGCGCTGGGCGAACTGGCACAAGAGCGAAGAGAATTACGGGAGAGACGCAAGCGTTTACACCCGCCGGGTACCTGTCCACCTGAGGCGAGTGATTCGCCCGGCATCGCTTTCAAGGAAACCCAGATCAAGAATGATGACAGTAGCGATACGTTAATGGGTATCCCTGTAAGCCCCGGCACCATCACCGCTGAGGCCAGCGTGATCATGAATCCGTCCGAGTTCAGCAATATGCTTCCCGGATCCATTTTGGTATGTCCCATGACGTCGCCAGCGTGGACGCAACTCTTTGCGCACGCGCAAGGACTGGTCACAGATATTGGCGGTATTCTGGGTCATGGTTCCATCGTTGCTCGCGAGTATGGTATACCCGCCGTGGTCGGAACAGGTAACTGTACTCAGCGAATCAAGCATGGACAGATGATTGTTGTTGATGGCGATAGCGGAACAGTTCAGTTGCTCGAGGAGGAGTGAATCTCACGATGTTCTCACAAATGCGGGCACCATGATGCTACGAATAGTCATGCTATGTCTGCTGACTCAGGTATTGCTGGCCCCTTTCGTTTATGCGGCAGGCAAGGAGGATTCAGCCAAAAACATGGAGGGTGTTCTGGATCATGTCTTTATGCAGGGTGAGCTAGAAAGAACCTACAAGATTCATGTACCAAAGGACCGAACTGAAAACGCCCCACTGTTGTTTGTACTGCACGGTATGGGGATGACTAGCGACTGGACCTACGGGATTGGGTTCAATGAGCTTGCTGACCAACATGGATATGTTGTGGTGTATCCACAAAGTCTGGCCAAAACCATCTACCTTTCTGACTTTCTGGGAATGCGTGATGCGGCCTGGCTTGCCGTAACTTCGGTTCTGCGCTGGAACAATGAAAATGCGGACGATCGATACGGCGGCGCCAGCGATGTGGATTTTCTCTCAGAACTGGCCAGACATCTTCAGAAAAAATATCAGCTGAATGCCGCGCAGACTTTTGTGGCCGGGTTCTCTAATGGTGGTTATATGAGTTATACGCTGATGTGTCAGGCGGGTGAAACCTTCAGGGGTGCCGGCATCGTTGCCGGACTGATGGATGGCGTCAATGTGGATGGCTGTGCACCCAGCGGCCCCAAACCATTGATTCACCTTCATGGTACAGCAGACTCAATTGTTCCGATCGAAGGTAGAGAGGCAGGAGGTAAGGACAATCTGGCAACACCCTCAGCACATGATGCGGTGAAATACTTCGCAAAATTAAACAACACCACAATAGAGGAGACGGTAAAAGTCTCTGCCAACACCACCGCCTACATCTACAGGCCTGAAGATGACGGTGCCGAATCACGATTCTATCGAATCGAGGGATTTATCCATTACTGGCCCGGCGCCCCGTATGTTGGAGACAAGCAACTGATGGATAACTCAGGTGTTAATGCGACTGAGCTTATCTGGGAGTTTTTCTCACAATACTGAATGCCAGTAACCATTCTCTGGTATACAGGCAGGGCGACTCTACTCAATATCCAAAACTGCGCGCTCTACCCGGCCGAGCCGTGTATACAATGTTTTGTCGATCACCGCCGCTACGTCAGTCGATGCTGGGCGATGCGAACGCGAAAAGAACGCGTGCTGTGCACGACGTAGTTTGTGGGTGCAATTCTGTGTACCACCATGCCACAAATGTGCGTTATAAACGACGCATGAACCCGCGCTACCCGTAACCTTGATCTCTCCTGCAACGGGTGCGTTGAGGTCGCGGGGCTCACCGTTTACCAGATCTTCATTTGGGTGAATTCCGCTGCGATGCGAACCCGGCACGATACGCGTGGCGCCATTGTCTTGCGTAAATTCATCAATCAACCACACCGCATTAACGACCTGAGGTTCTCCCTTTACGCCCCATAAAAAATCCGCGTGGATACCCTGATGGCCGTAACCGGGCAGGGCGCAGTGGTAGTTGGAACCAATGTACTTGAGGTGCACACCCAGCACGTGTCGGACGGCGGCGAGCAACCTTGGGTGCATAAAGATAGGGTCCAGCAGACCGTCACGATTCATGGGTTTGACCACGGTGTCTACGATCCGACCAATTCCCCTTGTCTCTGCATTCTCTGGGCTCGCACCTTCTTGCTCTATTGCCGCATCGTAGCGATCACGCATTTTTTTCAGCTGATCTGCATTGAGTAGCGACCCGAGATCGACGTAACCATTGCGGTCGAGCGATTCTTTCTCTGTATCAGAGAGCACACCATTGTTTTTGTCGGCCAGGCCAAGCTGATGCATCGCATATTCGATTTCGGAGGGTGGTAACCGATTTAGTGGCCCGCCTAGGAACAGTTCCAAAACAAGCCGAGCATTTTTGCTCAGGTCCGTATCGTCCTGTGCCAGATAGGCATCAAGGGCTGCGAGACGTCCTTCATCTGAGTCTGCCGCATTCCAAATTTCAGTGGCGATAACACACTTTTCGTAGCCCTTGCGGCGCTGCTCGCCAGTCGCTTGAAAAATGTGACGTGGCATTGTTAGATCGTCGGGTATCTCATCGATCTGGGCTGCCGGAAAATACCGCACAACTTCTTCATCTACATACATTGATGTTTCTCACCTGTCTCTAACTCAATGACACCCTAGTCTGACAGTCTAGGCCACCGTTTTTAGTCCGGGTGCGGCCAGATTGTATCACTACGCCTTGTTGCGTGCGAATTTCGCTCGGTCTCTGTTGACTACAGATCAAGTTCGAGTACCGGCGAAATCGCCCCGGAGCAACAAACCATCATCGATTGGTTGCTGGCCTTCTCATCGTCACTGAGCACCAAGTCCCTGTGGTCGGGTGTCCCTCTTAACACACCAACCTCGCACGCCCCACAGGACCCGCCGCGGCATGAATAGGGTATAGCGAAGCCCAGGCTTAGCAATACCTGCAGGATTGAACCATATTCTGGAACGAATACTTCTACATCACTCCGCACGAGTTTGACGGTAAAGCCCGCCTGGCTTGTTTCGTTGCGCATTTCGACCCTCTTCCAATTAGACGAAATAAACCATGCCTTTCGGTGAGGGTCAACAACCAGGAAAATCGGGTGAACTCAGTTAGCAGAACCAACCTTTGGGACTTCCAGGTTGGATCGGTACGAAGTACGCTAAAGTTGTGCGGTTATCACGTTTATTCGACCTGGTGGAGGAGCATATCCTGGACAAATACATGAAAGATGCCGAGCGCGACGCGCTCAAGCTCGACAACCGTGGTCCTCTCAGGTTTGGTGTTGATGGCCGATTGGATACTGGCATCGCCGAGGCGTTCTCTGAATATGGCTTCTACGTATTCGAGAACGTGATCAAACCAGTCGAGCTTGAGGATCTGAGAGACGACATTGCCAGGGCGCTTGCCCGGGCACCGGTCGGCCCCAATTCGAGGCTCGATTGCAACGGAGACTCGTCGATTGGTGCGGATCTTCCTGGCCCTTCGTTCAGTTTTGCCAGGCCCTTGTCCGACCCGTTGGGTGGCACTGACATGTATCAGGGGCGACATCCGGTCAAGATGGTCGAGCACAAGCCTGAGCGTGGTGCGCCTGAGCACACTGTGGAGCTTCTGCTCAACGTACTGCGCCTGTTGGATTCATGTTTACGGTTATATGGTCATCCTGAAATTCTGCGGCTGGCTGAAAACCTCCTTGGTCCGGATTTCCTGCCTTTCAACGAGAACATTTTTGTCAAGGAACCTGGGCTCGGTGCCGCGGTTGCCTGGCACCAGGATGGCACAACCCATTGGAATAATCCTGATCGTGATGAGTTGAGCCATGGCTATAACAACCAGGTGCAGGTATATGACTATAGTGCAGAAAATGCCTTATGGGTGTTGCCGGGTTCGCATAGATTGGGCAAGGTCGATATTCGTGCGCGGTTAGCCGGTACCGAATCTGATCGCTTGCCAGGGGCGGTGCCGATACTCTGCGGGGCCGGTGACATTTCGATCTGTAATCGGCAGGCGGTGCATGGTTCGTTCCCGAATTGTTCAGCCGACAGGCGGTGGAGCATCACCTATGGATTCTTGCCTCGCGACCGCGTCGTCGGCGTAACGACAAAGAAGCTGGACGGTAGCCTCCGAACCTATGACGACAGATGGGTGAGCGAGCGAGCAGAGATGATCCCGCTGGCGGTGGATGCAAGGCGACAGCGTTATCCGGATGAACGCAACTATCGGTACCAACCCACCCTAGGTCTGGAGGCAGAGAACATGTGGAACGAGCAGGCACGCGAACGAATCAAGATCTATCACCTTCAGAATGTGCACATTTAGGGAACGCCAGATGCGTCGATATCGGGCTTCCTGATTTTGGGTGGACTTCAGAGTAACGGCGTGCACACGGAAGTGCCATCGGACCCAGATTGATTCAGAATGCGCTTATCGAACCACCAATTGAAGAGGCATTGATTACGATGGGAGATTCAAAACCTGTTGGACCCAGCGACGGGCCTGTCGCAGTTACCGGTAGTGGCGGCTATATCGGCTCACATATTGTTCTCAATCTTGTGCAGCACGGCTATGAAGTGCGGGCGTGTGTGCGCGACAAGACCAACCTGCTCAACTGCGGCCATCTCAGTGCGATGAACAACATCGGTCCTGGTTCGGTTACCCTGTGGGAATGCGATCTTACCCGGGCAGGCGATTACGACGAAGTATTCAAAGGATGCAGCGGCGTTTTTCATGCCGCGGCAGAAATGGGCAATCTGGAAGGTTCAACGCCTCGCAAAGTTTACGAAGGCTGTTTCACAGCGACGAAAATGATCATGGAATCGATCAAAAATTCCGGCACGGTGCGGCGGCTGGTGTACACCAGTTCATTCGCGGCCGTGGGACATGCCGCGGATGAGGGTCATGTGCATACTGAAGACTGTTGGGCAGACATGGACATGGCAAAGCGCCCGGAGAACAAGCAATGGACTGACGAAGTTGTCGAACATGACCGTGAGGTCGCGTATGCGAGAGGCAAGGCCGAGGCTGAGCGATATGTCTATGCGGAGGCCGAGAAGATGGGCATTGCCGCGTTTGGCGTATGTCCTTGTCACGTCATTGGACCACTTTTGAGTGCAAGTCATCAGCGCCCCTGGAGCTGGCAGACGCGTATCGGCGATATGATTGAAGGCTATGGTCACCCACGCATGTTCTGGAACATTGTCGATGTTCGCGATGTGGCGGAGACGCAAAGGCTTATCGCCGAGAGCCCAGATAACAATAATGGTGAGCGCTACAACCTGGTGGCCACGGACGAAAGCGGCGAGATCAGGCAGACAGAACTGCAAGCAATCATGCGCAAGATGTACCCGGATGTTGCGGTGGCCGGTGTCTATCGTGAAGGTAAGTGGCGAGATGGACCTTTATCCGTGTTGGAAAAACCGATCACACAGTTGGGCCTTAAACCGCATACAGTGGAAGAGACCATTCGCGATAACGTGGATTCGCTTTTAACCTGGGGACTAGTCAAACCACTCATTGGTCACGCAGGTGAGGAGCAGCGCGAAGGTAACGACCTTGGCATTGCATCGAAGTGGAGTCCCCATGAATACCCCGCGACGGATCCGGCGACCAGGAAATAGCCCAGGAGATAGCGGTCAAGTCACATTTGGCGGGGTATATGCACCTACAGCGGACTCGAACGAAGCACCCTGCCTGACCGGTCACCGGTAAGCTCGTCGTTTTGAAGAATCGGCGTGCCGTTCACCAGCGTAGCGATGTATCCCGCCCCATCCTGAACCAGCCGACTGCTACCGTGAGGGAAATCCTGTACGACCCTGGGTTGCCTTTCTTCGACGCGGTCCAGGTCGATGACGTTGATGTCTGCGCGTTTGCCGATTTTTAACTCGCCCCGGTCCTTGAGTGCCATTACTGCGGCTGCCCGACTGGTCATGCGATGGATTGCCGTCTCCAATGGAATCCGCTTCTGGTCCCGCACCCAGTGGCTGAGAAAGAAAGATGGCCAGCCGGCATCCATGATGACGGCAACGTGCGCACCGGCGTCACCTAGTCCAGGCACGATCCAGTCCCTGTCCATCAGTTGTTCCACTTTATCAAAGTGCATGTTGAAAAATGGCATATGGAAGCTGGCTTTTCCGTCCGACTCGAGCATCATGCGTAGCCACGTCTCAGCAGGGTGTTCACCTTGCAGTTTGCTCAATTCTTCGAGATTGTCCGCGCGTTCCTTCGTATAAATGGGGCGATCACTATCACCCATCCATCGCAGGGACCTGGCAAATTTCTCACTTCCGGGATCGTCTTTTGCGGCCTGGATCAGTTCACGTCGAAATGCGTCATCCCGTATCGCATCGAGACGCTTGTTAGGGGCGATCTGGTGTAACTTTCTCCAGCCTGGGAACAGAATCACGGTTTGCAGGTTCGACACGTTGCCGCCACATCTCGGCACCGTCGTTCCATAGATTTGACAGCCCTCGGCACGATATTTCTCGATGATGTGATGCGGGTCCTCGAATCCGAAGCTTTGCGTTTCGACCGCGCTGAACAACACCCTGCCACCACCAGCCTTTGCTTGTCTGCCGACGAGGT
>Ga0233433_10001428_pt1 | contig 22700 bp, 26 predicted proteins | sample SI_122_August201_5_FD_179868 | JGI IMG/M metagenome (GOLD analysis project Ga0233433, IMG submission 179868) | Seawater microbial communities from Saanich Inlet, British Columbia, Canada - SI_122_August2016_100_MG | ecosystem: Environmental > Aquatic > Marine > Inlet | place: Canada: British...
TGGGTGACTGAGGCCGACATTCAGAAATATGGAATTGCTGTTGTCTGCCTTCGCACAGATCAACTGTGTATTAAAAATGCCGCCATACTATTTCCGAACGCGGTAACAATCCCTCTGACCATTTACGCTCGATCCACAATATTTTTCCCGGGCAGTCAACGGGATCTGCTTTATTTTTTTGTAGGCCCAAATGATGCAGGTATTGATCTCAATAACGTGACCCCTCTCCCTAGAAGAAATGGACAATACTGATTCCTAGTCAGACCACAGTCACTCTAGCGATGATCGATACAGCCTCATAAACCCTCGAACATCTCCTAAGGTAAGCGGATTGGCCAATGTTGTTTCACCTGACCCCCTAATCCCGCTCAAAAGTCGAGCAAGAAACTCGTGCGAAGACATGGTCGACGCGAATTCTTTTAGTCGATACGCGGGAAGTGTCGATGGACTGCCTGGGGATAAAACGTGGCAACCCTGACACAACGTGGTGTCAATCTCCGAAACCCTTTCCATATCTTGTTTCGATGCCCGACTGGCTTTAAATATTTCAAGATTCAGAGCGTAGAGATCAGCCGATATAGTAACCAACTGCCGGAGGTCATCGAGTTTTCTATCCCGCCAGAGCGATTGCGCGTCAGAAATAAATGTTTCGTCAACGGCGTGTTTCGTTAGCGTTTCATATTCTTGTGATAGCCAGAGAAGTCCGGAAAGTGCCGATTGAATTCGCCCCTCAAGACCCTGTCGCTCGAGTCGACTAAGCGATGACTCCGTCATGAATCGATCAAGATCGCCCCGAATAATAATCAGTTCTGCGGGAAACCGAGATCGGTCGAGAATCGTTCCAAGCCCGCCAGACATAGCAACGGCCGGACAAAGTCCGGCCGCCACCACAACGCACGCGATAAAAAACGTCTTAAACAACTAGTTCAACTCGACAGCAACCTCCATCGGAAGCGTCTTATCATTACTCCATTCAATCATTGAGCCATCGTACATCTTGGCGTCTTTGTTGCCCATAATTTCACTGCTGGCAAACCAGCCCAGCGTTGCCCAATGGCCGGAATTGCAGAAAAAATACTCGGTCCCGGTGGTGGGCACACCAGCCGTTTCAAATAGCTGTTGCAATTCGCTCTCGCTTCTCCATTTGCTCCCGCCGTTTACGGTCAGCCAGCTTTCGGGCAAGTTTTTTGAACCCGGAATGGTGCCATAGCGCGCAGCTTTGGGATGTTTATTGATGCCAAGATATTGATGCGTTGGACGAAGATCAACAATCACATCTCCCTCCGCTGATGCCTTTGCAACTTCTTCCTTAGTTGGAATCATATCTTCCTGGAGGTCTGCCGTGAACGTAGTTGGCATTCTTTTACTGGTGCCCTTCTCGACGGGATTTTTCTCATCAGCAATGTAACCAAAGTAACCGCCGTTCAAGATCGATACCTCGTCATGGCCTAGCGCCTTAAATGTCCAATACACCCGGGTGGCACTACCCATATCCAAAGCATTTGTACCGCGGCTGTAAATGACGACATGATTATCGTTTGAAATTCCAAGCCCGCCAATGAGCTTCTCTAACTGATCGACCGGTGCCATTTGTCCAGGGGTTTTGTTAACCCCTGCACGCCATCCGGCCGAAGAATAATCACTATAGATGGCGCAAGGTATATGCCCCTTCTGATAATCACCTTTTCGCGACCCATCCCATTTGTTCCGAATATCCAAGATACGTACGTTAGCATCGCAGGAATGCTCCTTAATCCAAGCAACATCCACCAAAGGAGAAGCCGCGAATGATAATGAGCCTGCCATCATCCCGACTACTCCAACTACTGCTACTGACCATTTTGTTTTACTCATTTTTTTCCTCCGTTTTTGCTTATATGCAAATGCATCGATCTGACTCCAAAATTTGAGTCACGATTCCTTCCCACACCTCATCGTCATCACCCACGCTTTCAAGATTAATCGTGATAACTGATGTTCCTTTATCCAGAGCCTCCACTACCTGTTGGCGACCGGACGTTGTTTCAAGATTTTTTCTAATTAGCAAAAGACAAGACTGCATTTCAAATCCTTTTCAGATCGCTAATGCGAGATCTGACTCTATCCATAAATTCTCAACCCGTCTTGCATCCGCTACTTCACAGTCTTCAAATGGTTCAAGCGAATAAATCTTATCGACTTCTGCCAATTCCAATAGTTCCGCGGCTTTTTGAAATGCTTCGGACACTTCAACGCTAAGTGAAAACAAGAATGTCACCTCGTGACCAAATATCGTGAGGCCCGCAGCAACGCGCATCGCCTCGAGCGGATCTTCAGTTGCCACAACCAGGATATTTTTCGTCTTTTGCATTAGAAACTCAAAAGATGCGAGGCCTGACTGATAAGGCGGCTATGATCAGTCTGACTGCCCTCAGAAATCGGGCATAGATCTGAAAAAAAATGTCTCCAGGACTCTCCACAAGCCACTGCTTCACCCGCTGAATCGATACCCCGAAGAAAATTTTGCTCATCAAGTAGCCGCACACCCGATCCCGTAAAAAAAAGTGCCACGGCTTGCCCTTGCCGACTGCAGGCGCCCACTAAATTTTTAATCAAACGAGCAGAGTCTTCAGTGGAAACCGTGATCAAGATCATTAGATAAAGCTTGCTGGCCAATAAAAAATTGGCTGACCGGCATCGCTCAATTGTCGAGCAAATTCCGAAAAATCGTCGCTATTCACCCTGCGCAACTTCACCGATTCTAGAAATTTTGATCGAACGTCCGCGATATAAAAAGCCTGCCGACTCAGTGCGCCGGCTGATCCCCTGCTTTGGAGCTCCAACTCTGAGCCGCTGGATAGTCGACTTACCTTCGATTGACCCGCAAGAAAAAACAACACCGACACCACGTCTCTGTGCGCAGGCTGATCTGCGAAAACCACAACGTTCTCTGAACCTGTTAATCCGTAAGTACCCAACAGCCAGCGCAAATCACGCATATTGGCAAGACGCCCTGAATCACTCAGCACCTTATTCATTGGAAAGCACAACGCTCCTGACAGAGTGCTCTCTCGACAGTCCTTTAGAGGGCGTGCATCTACCAATACCGAACGATTAGCTAAAGTCGATAAGTCAACAATCGGGATAGAGTCATCCGCCGAGCTGAGGCCCGGCGTCGCCAAGCACAGCACCAGCGCAATCAACTGAATCCGTATGTCGCGGAACTTTTCGAGAGCGCACCCTACGCTAACAGTCAGAATCATGACTCAACAACCCCCAAACTGCTTGACAACTGCCTGACCAGACGACGCTTTCGCAGGCGGCACTTCCAGATAATGACTCAAAAGATCGTACATGCTCACCCCTTCTAAGTCGCCCACCAAAGAGATCTCAATATCCTCTTCGAGCGTTTTGCATGACCGTGCAGTCTCTGCGATCGCTACGGATACCGATGCCGAAGGCATTAGTAATCCAATCAATGCGACCGATAGCAGCAAAGACCCGATGCAAAAAAAGTAGCCAAGCCTGTTCATTTAAACGGATTACCAAAGATTGATAAACAAAAAAGATACATCGCTACGACAAACGCCCCAAGGTGAATAATTAATGAAAAATCCATGTCAGTTTAAAAAGTGTCGTGCCAGCTCATTTGCTGAGATGCACTCCCCAGATTCTGGATGTTGCACGCTATGTGAGAGAAAGGGGACTCCAAATTTGGAGGCACGGAGTGAGCCGGGCTGACTCGTACCCAGATAATAAAAACTGGATACTCCACTCAATAAAATCAGGAACACGAGAGCGAGAAATTGCTTGTCGGCTGCCATCTTTACTGCATCTTGAACGGGTTGTTTTTATTCATCACTTTTGACACTAATTAACTTTCTTGAGCAATACCTGCCACGCACGATCTTGTTTTAAGGTCTCGAGATGAGTCGCTCCGATCTCCGGGCACATAGGAGGGATCGCCTCCATCGACGTAGGATTATCAATCAATACTGACACAACGTCGCCTTCGTTAGCGGAACTCATTGCTTTTCGAGTCATCAGTTGGGGGCGGGGACATGAATCACCCAAACAGTCAACCGTCGTTGAAACTTGAACCTGTGATCCATCACTTAGCGCGACTGGACTTTGTCCATCTGTCGACGTCTCGTTATCCGTTTTCTTTTTACTAAAAAGTCCCATTCATTCCTCACCTTTAAATTTATCTACGATCAACGCAGCACTCTAAATTGATTCCACCCCGGCACTACCCTGCTGCTTTGCCTCCTTTCTCTTTATCGCCTGATAGATGTAAAAAAGAACCGCAGCCTGAATGAGGCCAAACACGATAGCCGGAATGCCGGTCTTCTCCTGCAGGGTCTCCGCATTGGAAAATCCGAGCTGGAGTCTCTCTAAAGACAGTTCACCCGTCATTGCTGAGGGCGCCGGTGGCCAATATAAAAAAGACCAAATCAGGGAAAAAAGAAACATACCAATAAAAGTAAACAAGAGCGCCCAGACAGCCCCAAAGTTACCCTCACCTGCTTTAACCCAGGTAGACACGGTGCAAGCGCCTGCCAGCACCATTCCCGTTCCAAAAAGAAATAATCCGAGCACCTGATTAAGGCCGACATCAAAACGCATGGGATTACCCGCGCCGATAGAAATAAATCCCGTGAACCCAATTGTTAACACCATCATCGCAACCAGTAGCGCCTTCGTATTTCTAAAGGTTTTAAAAAGCATGGCGTCTCGTAGGGCGGCGGTATTGCAAAACCTTGATCGTTGTACAAGAAGTCCCACAACTGATCCAAAAACAAACGCAATTAAACACTCGGCGACCGGAGACATCATTACCCCTCCAAAACTCTTTTATAGATGAGAGAGCCAAACCAAGCGCCTGCAATGATTCCACTCATTGAGAGATAGCCACCAAGATTTAACTCAGGGGTAAGCCCAAAAAAAGTGCTAACGTTACAAACAAACGCAAGGCGAATACCGATACCCATCAACAATCCGCCAATGGTGATCATGACCCACTCAGACAGTCGTTTAGGGAAACGCCAGAAAAACTCCTTACTCGCAACCGCTCCCACTATCGCCCCGAACAGCATTCCGAGAGAGATATAAATTTTCCAATACCCTGCATCAGGCTTAAATACCTCCTGCCAAAACGGGATCTGATTAATCGAATCGCCAATAAAAAACTGGGCAATTAACCCCGTCATCATGGTTTCCCCTCCACCAACTGTCCAGGCACCGACGAGCAGGAAAAGAAAAATATCCAGTATCGCAATTGCGCTAAGCGCGATCACCGGATCGAGGGTCTTTCGAAAAAACTCCATAAAAAAATATCTATTTACATAATTAAATTAACGTGACTAAATATCTCTAGAAATCATGAGATAGCGGTGGTATTTATTGCTTACATTTTCACTGATCGCTGAATTTTACTAACTATGTCAATTTTTATTACATCAGACAGCGCACTCGCACATATGTTTAATGCGTGCACAACGGAACAAATCAACGAATTCATTCCCGAAAAGCGAAGTCTCAGAATTCACGGACAATCCACAACGGTTCGATTGGAACGAGCGTTCTGGAACGTTTTAGAAGAAATTGCGAGTGACCATGACCTGACCGTGGCGGGCGTCATTCAAGAAGTTGCTGATCATTGCCTGGTTGCGAACGATAAAAACCTCGCATCATGCCTTCGAGTCATTTGCCTTAAATACTTAAATATTTACTCCCAGCCTGAGTCCCTACTCGGGGAGAATAGAAACGCGAGAAACGCCTAGTTTTTATTTCCTGAAAGAGTATTCCCGAAGCGCTTTCCCGCGTTATTGCCAACCACGCCGCCATTTTTTTGTATCCTGAAGTTCTAAAGGCGTAACGTGATAAGTAATTCCAGACATCACACTCCTCAACGTGTGGGTGGTCAAACGATCCGCATCTGCCTTCCTTGCCCCAATTAACTCGAAGTGTTTTTCTTTATTATGAGGCGACACTGCAGTCCATTTCGAACCAATCAGTTTCTGTTGCTTACCTTGAATTTTCATCAGAAAACCATGCTGTGTAGAAACGGTCGTAAAAAATGAGATGATCACGCCGCCCTACACGGTGACATACAAGACCCGTGCTATCGTCCTTCTCATAACATTAAGGGAGTAACTTGTGGCAAAAAAAATAAAAGCGAGGATCGATCCTGTTGAGTCTCAACTGCGTTTTGAGGCTAACTTTTATGGCGACTGGTACAGTGAATCAGTACTGGCCGCTTACCTCTCGGAACAATCTGCTGATGCGTCAACATCTCCTCTAGTCCAACCCGATCTTGACGACAGCTCGGATCAAAAAACGGTCGTAAAAAAGTAGGGTAACCGCTCAACGCTCGCCTAGAAGTTTTTTCTTTACGTCCTCGTCGAGAGGAGTGATGCCAACCCAAGGCGCGAGAATCAGCATCGCCGCGTGTTCTTGATCTGTCTGTTCAAGCAGCACCCCATTGAGTTTGACCGAGGTAATATCGCCTTTGGTTTCGAAGGTTAGACGATCTCCTTTTTCTACATCTGGCGTTGTCTCCAATATCCACCGTATTGAATTCTGATATCTTGAATCCGAAAAACTTTTCAGACCTTCTTCCCAGCCCATGTGGGAATATTTCCGAGCAACATCCCGGACATATTCGAGCTCGAGCAACCTCTCGTTGTCAGCGCCCTCAAAAAATCTGGCGATGTAGACATCTAAACCAAAAGGACCAATTTCAACAAGCGCCTCTCCCTGCAGTTCAAGTGAGTTATCACCCGAGTCGAGTGCGAGACTGGGAACCGAAAGGACTGACATCGCGATGAGGGCGCCCGCCTGAACAACCCAAACCATCACCCCTTTAACGGCCATCTTCAAGACATCAATGCCTGACAGTGGGACAGCCGTTTGAAGCGTCGATCCGCAAACTTTCGATAAAGGATTTTAGCAATCTGGTATACCCCAGGAAGCTTTACAACTATGCCCAGCACCCTCCACCTCGGAATCGCTCGCCACAACACAGCAAACGCATCGACACCAGAAAATAACTGACCGCTCTGATTTTGCACATGAAGTGATTTAAGTGCTTCAATCTGTGAAACACCTAATCGCTGGAGACGATCGGTCGATTTTGTAACGTCTACCCAAGTAAACACCCCTTTTGGGACAATCTTTTTGTAATGGCCTATTTCAGCACTACAAAGACTACATTTCCCATCAAAAAAAACGGTAATCATATTTTTACTCACGACTGTATTGGATAACCCAAATTAGAAAAAACCAATCTCTCGAACACTGATATCTGCGGCGTGATCCCGACCGAATGCCACAATGCCGATCGAGCGGATATCTCCGCCTGAGATATTTGTAGGCAATAGCCAGCTAGACCCGTTGAATTCCCCAATCGATATCCGAGTTTCGCGCCATTGATCTGAGGTGGCAAACTCCGCTTGGTAATACTGCCACGGCAACACTGTCCATTTGGTCCGAATGTGCACAAAATACTTTTCGCCGTTACCTTTGACGGTTAGATAAACACCCGAGATATTTTTCGTCGTCAGATTCGATACGTCTCGCCTGATTTGAATGAATCCGCCGTTATTCGCAGTACTCACATCTCCCGTCATTTGAACTTGAGGCGCTACACCCTCTAGTGAAACCGAAGCTTCACCGGACGACACTCCACCCATTACCTGATCGCTTACAAACTGCCAGTCGTTGGCTGAGGTCGGCGACCAAAGACTGGGTTCTTCTTTATCTGCACGAGTCATAAGCGAAAAGCACGCAAGCGTGGAAGCAAGAATAAAACGATTTATCTGAATAGCCATAGCAACATCGTAGTCGGCACGTGGTTGATGCAATGTGAATCCCAAAATGCCTTTCCTTCCATCGTCTGTTCAGAACAAACCACGAACTGAGTCGCCTCAAGGTCTATAATAATTGATGCCTTAGTTATAGTTTGAAACCAAACAAAAAGGTCCAGCATGAATTCGAGCCACCAAGAATTGATCGCAATAAACAGCGCCTTCTACGATGCATTCTCAAACGGAAAATCGACAGAGATGTCTGAAATTTGGTCGGAAAACGAAAATATCTCGTGCATCCACCCCGGATGGGGGTCAGTTGTCGGTCGGATTGCCGTGATTCGAAGTTGGCAGAGTATTTTGGCCAACCCACCCAAAATTCATTGTGCGAACCCTCAAACTTTTATCAACGATCACTCAGGCTATGTAATCTGCTTTGAAGAAATCGGGAATAACAGGCTCATCGCAACCAATATTTTTCACTATGAAAAATCGGGATGGAAGCTTGTGCATCATCAGGCCGGTGTTACTCGCCCAATTGATCGTAGTGAAAAATCTTCGAAAAAACTGATACACTGAATCGAAGAGCGTGGAAAGCCCTGCGAGATTCATGCGGATGCAGCATGGCTATCCTGCACATAAAAAGAGGGATTTTCCTCCAGTCCACAACTTTGCTCGCGAGAATGGCTTTTAGACGCCTGCGTTTTTCAAACCCTACCCAAGGAGGAATAGAGTATGAAAAAAGGAATTATTCACCTCACATTAACGATAGTCGTTATTTTAATATTTTATGCGCTATACAAAGGATTAATTTAGCCGCCTGATTATCTTTCGTAACACGGCATTTTGAGGCGCAACTATCCGATTTAGCGATAACCCTCCTCGTCGTTAATTATCACAAATCGGATAAAACTGGGGCGGCTGCGCTTAGATGTTCACTGCCGTATCGAGACCGCTACTCTCGCCCGGGGTGGCGAGGCGCCGCCTTAACGCCTCAGGCCGTTTGGGTATAGATTCATCTGCGTCGACGTCATCTGGTTCATAATCCCAGACAGATAGATTAGACCCTTAAATTAGCGGCTTCGGATCCCCAACGATTTTGAAAAGACAAATTTTCTCGGCAATCGGCATCGCAGTTTTTGCTGTCGCCGGACATCAGATTTGGCAGCACAGTTTCTCATCGGAAGAAGTTAGTCAACGACCCGACCGTAGAGCGAGTCAGATCATAATGGTCGAAAGCGCGTCAGTTGGAATCAAAAATCTCGATCAAATGATCGAAGCAGTGGGCACCACGAAGGCTCTTCGCTCAATTGAGGTAACCCCTCTTTCTTCGGGACGTGTAGAAGAAGCCTATTTATCTACACGCGCGCCCGTCAAAGCCGGTTCATTGTTATTAAAACTTGACTCGGTTATCGAAGAGGCGAATGTCATGGAGGCAAAAGCAAAGCTGGAGGAGGCCTCGAGAGCGTTACAACGTTCTGACACGCTACAACAATCCAATGGAATGTCAGAGGCCGCTATTGACGGTCTTCGGGCGCAATCCAAAATTGCGCACGCAGCCCTTAAGCGTGCGCAAAAAAATCTAGATGATCGCTCGATTCGCGCGCCATTTAACGGCCTTATTAGCCTCTCAAGTATCGAAAAGGGATCCCGAATAAAAGAGGGTGATGTAATCGCGACACTCGACGACCTCTCTCAAGTTGTTGTGGAATTTTCTGTTCCAGAAAATCTTTATGGAATGTTATCACTCGGAAACACGATCCGTGCCCATGCAGCGGCTTTTCCGAAACGAAACTTTGTTGGAGAAATCATAGCGATTGACTCACGGATTGAATCGACCTCGCGCTCGTTTAAAGTTCGCGCCGTTATCGACAATCCGGATCTCGCACTTCCGGCAGGTATGTTTATTCATGTCAGTATCATTGCTGACAATCAAGAAGCCTTGGTGATTCCTGAAGAAGCCGTTATCACCGAAGTTGGCGAACAATTTGTATTCCTACTGACACCCGGTGATGATCCAGAAATTTTTCAGATAGAAAAACGCCGCGTCTCGCTTGGCAGAAGGACCTACGGGCTTGTCGAAATAACTGATGGCCTTTCTGAAAAAGAAGAAGTGGTAACACGAGGCCTTCAGAAAGTCAGACATAAATCATCAGTAAAGAAAATTGATCCCGACACGGACGCGTCACTCGACACCGGAGAATGAGCAAATGCCGAGGACCGGTTATTCACTATCTGAAATCGCTATTCGACGCCCCGTCACCACAATTGTTGCCAGTTTACTAATTATTACCGCAGGCATTGCGTCCCTGCAGTCCATACCGATTCGTGAGCTACCTGATGTTGATGCCAGTGTCGTCACCGTCACCACTCGCTATCAAGGCGCTTCACCTGAAGTGATTGATACCGAAATTACAGAAGTCATTGAAAGTGCGGTCTCGGGAGTGTCAGGTGTCGATTCCATCAGTTCTCAAAGTCGTCGGGGTCGAAGTCGAACGGTAATTCAGTTTTCGCCTGGACGAAATATTGATGAAGCTGCAAACGATATTCGAGATGCCGTGGGTCGTGCTCGACGATCCTTGCCAGAAGATATCGAAAATCCAGCTGTCGTAAAAAACGATAGCGATGCAGACCCGGTCATGAGGATTGCCGTTGCTTCGAGCAAGCACTCCCCTGAACAAATCACGGACTACGTGGAGCGGTATATCGTAGATCATTTGTCGACTCTAGATGGTGTCGCCAAAGTCGACGTTCGAGGGGAACGTCGTTATGCCATTCGAATTTGGCTTGACAGAAGGGCCATGGCAGCAAGGAACCTCACCTCATCCGATGTTGAAGTCGCTATTCGTCGAAGTAATCTCGAGTTGCCCGCTGGGGACATCACGTCGAGTCAGAGAATGCTCGAGGTTCGTCTGGATGGAAGACTCACCGATCCTGAAGATTTTGCTGAAATTGTCATCCGCAAGATCAATGACTATCCGATCCGCCTCAAAGATATTGCCCGAGTCGAGAGGGGCGTCGAAAATGATGATCTCATCATTCGTGCGAACGGTCGTAATGCCGTGGGCATGTCGGTATTACGACAAAGCCAAGCTAATACGATGACGATCTCAAAGTATGTTCGGGACGAAATAAAGATCATTTCTAAGACTTTGCCCGACGGTATGGAAATTATTATCGGCTCTGACGATGCACTTTTCATAGCAGCGTCCATCCGTGAGGTCTTGATTGCGCTCGCCATTTCGCTGCTTCTCGTCGTCGCGGTCATTATTATTTTTCTGCGATCCTTTAAGGCCGCTCTGGTTCCAATTGTGACAATACCCGTTGCATTGATCGGGTGCATCGGAATCATCTATGCCCTCGGATTCTCAATTAACGTGATCACGCTTTTGGCTTTGCTTCTCGCGATCGGCCTCGTGGTTGATGACGCGATCGTCGTTTTAGAGAACATCAAACGGCGTATAGATAATGGAGAATCCAGTCATACGGCTGCAGTGAACGGAACCCGTCAAGTGACTTTTGCGGTGCTTGCGACATCAATCACGCTCATTGCCGCTTTTATTCCAATATCCCTCCTTGAAGGACAGGTTGGAAAATTATTCAGTGAATTTGGACTCATCATGGCCGCGGCCGTTGTGATTTCGACTTTCGTTGCCTTAAGTCTCTGCCCCATGATGGCGTCACGTATTCTCAATGACAAATCGACTGAAACAGAAAATAAAACACCTAAAACAAATATTGCCGAGGACAACCCGCTGCCTCAGTCACGCTTGCACTCGTCCTATCGCTTTGGGTTGAATTTCTCAATCAAATCGCCAGTTATCGTCATTAGTTTGGCGTTGGCGTTCAGTTTGGGTGCGGTTAGTTTGTACCTTACCCTGCCACGGGATCTGGTCCCTCGGGAGGATCGTGGCGTGACTTTTATCCCGATGACTGCGCCTCAGGGATCGACCCAAGCGTACACCGACTCCCAATCAAAAATTATTGAAAAAAAGCTCAAACCCTTTCAGGAGGACGGCAGTATTCAAACCGTCTACACCATAATCGGTTGGGGTAATCGACCCTATCGGGGTTTTGTCGTTATGCGTCTAGCGCACTGGGATGATCGAGATCAAACCCAGGCTGAGATTATTAAAAAAATCAGGCCCATCACAAGAGATCTCATTGGTGTGAGAGCGGGTGTCGCAAGCCCGGCCGGCCTGGGACTCCGAGGTAATTCAACACCCTTAAGAATAGTGGTTGGGGGTCCCGATTTTGATGAGGTGAAGCGCGCGGCTAGCGAACTCCTGGCGTATGCCCAAGAGAATGAAGATCTTATCAATCCACGCATGGACTATGAAGAGAATCAACCGCAGATCAACCTCATTCTCGATCGCCAAAGAGCAAATGATCTGAATGTCAGTGTGGAAGAAGTTGCGCTTACGCTTCAATCACTTTTTGCCTCAAAGAAGGTGAGTACTTACATCGATCGTGGCCGGGAATACCCTGTCATTATTCAGGCTGAACGCAAAGACCGGCGAGATCTCAACAGCCTGTCAAATGTTTTCGTGCGTTCGGGTAACGCGACGACCGGCTCACCCTCTCTTGTGCCGCTGAGTGTTCTGGTCTCGACAAGCGAGAGTGCGGCGGCTGCGGAGCTGCGCCGCTATGATCGATTGCCGTCAATAACCCTCTCTGCTGGCTTGGCTCCTGACTACACGCTGGGACAAGCACTTGATTACATGGAGAGCGGTGCTGTCGATGCATTGCCCGCTAGCGTCAAAATGACTTACTCCGGACAGTCCAAAGTATTTAAAAGCACCTCCGGCGGTGCCATGGTAAGTTTTGCTTTTGCCCTGCTTATCGTATTCTTAGTACTGGCAGCCCAATTCGAAAGCTTTATCTACCCTTTTGTGATTATTCTCGCGGTGCCGCTTGCAATTGCGGGCGCGATCTACTCGCTGACTGTTATGGACCTTTCGCTCAACGTGTATAGCCAGATTGGCATTATTCTTCTAGTGGGCTTGATGGCCAAAAATGGGATTTTGATCGTCGAATTTGCGAATCAACTTCGGGCTGGCGGATACTCGATACGAGATGCCGTCGTGCGAGCGGCAGTACTGCGACTCCGACCGATCGTCATGACAGTGCTCTCGACCATCCTCGGCGCGATGCCGCTAATACTTGCAAGCGGCGCTGGCGCCGAAAGCCGAATCGCCATCGGATGGGTCATTGTTGGCGGTCTCGGACTCGCCCTCTTCCTTACCCTTTTCTTGACGCCTGTCTTATACGACCTCATGGCCCGATTCGCAAAAACAAAAACATCAGAAGCGGTCTCTTAATGTGATGACACCCGCTCGACCATTTCTCGGTATCCAACACAAGCGAAGCAAAGGGCCGCATCTAACCCGAATCTTGGGATCAGCGCTTGTCATTCTGATGGGCGCTTTTAGTAATCCATCAAATGCTGATGCCGTGGATCATGAACAGGAAAATGACCATGAACTTTGGATCAATTTTGGGATGTACTCTCTTCATGGCAAAGAAGAGGTCGATTTGAATGATAGTAACTTTGGATTTGGCGTCGAGTATCAATTAACCGAAACTCAGTCGCTAACTGCTGGTACCTTCAAAAATAGTGACTTCGAACAATCGCGATATCTTGGATGGTACTGGCTGCCACTCGCACTTGGGCCAGTAAGATTTGGCGGCACGTTTGGCATTATGGACGGTTACTCCAAAGCACGAAATGGAAAATTCTTTCCAGCAATCTTACCCGCTATTAGCTACGAACGATCCCGGCTTGGCGTGAATATCTATCCGATCCCCGGCTTCAGCGACAACCTGTACACCGCGATATCAATCCAAGTAAAAATTCGGATTGACTGAAAACATCTAAGACCATTGACGCTGCCAAGATAGCGCTCAAAGCCCGAGAGCTCGTTTTAATTAAATCCCCTAAACTCCCAGCTCCTGATCAAACGGATAAATCGACATTTGCTCGACGCCTTTTTCGTGAATCAAATATTGATTTTCGAGTTTTATGCCCTCGCCGGCTTCACGACAGCCTACATAGCTTTCAAGGCATATAACCATCCCGGGCTCGATCGTTCCAGACAGGGGATACGGCTTGCCCGATACCTTATGTGGAATATTCGGAAACTCGCCGGACACACCTAACCCATGCCCGACACAGTAGTAGCGGCTTTCCTGATATGCGTCTGGAATCGGCCATGCCAAATCGGCCAACTCCTCATAAGGGATTCCGGGCGCTAAAGCCGCCGCGTTAGTCTCTAGTTGCTCGCGCGCCAGCGAATACAACTTTCTCTGGGAGGGAGTTGGCGTTGCGTCACCACAAATAAAAGAACGTGAAAAATCAACTGCATATCCCTCATAACCAAGCGCATCCGTATCAAGACAAACCAAATCGCCGTTTTCCATTATTCGGTCACCACACTCCTGAAAATAAGGAAAGGTTCGGCTACCGGTCTGAAACAGTCGAGTCGCAACGTACTGCCCTTCGGTCGCCATGAATTTATAATGGTAGTCAGCCCAAGCTTCGGCCTCGGTGCGCCCCGGTTCAAGACTTTGCTCCATCTGCTGAACCGCCGCCTCAACTCGACGCATCGCCTCCCGCATATAAGGAATTTCAAGAGCAGTCTTGATCATTCTTGCTTCTTGCAAGACTCGATCCGAGTGAGTCAAAGCGAAGCCTGAAGCGCGCAAGGCATCGATCGCGCTTAATGGAAAACGATCAATAGCAAGTGTTCGGATTGTGGGGTCAATGGATCCAACGGCAGCGAGAATCTGTGATGTAAATCGCTTGCTTGCGCCTTGCACATCGCCCCCAGAACTAGTGTGGCATAAGCCTTCAGCTGGCACGATATGATCGATGGTCGGAAGATCTGCCGCCAGGTGCTCACACCCAAAATACTCATAGAGAAATGCAGGACCTTCTGCAAACAACAGTAGGTAGCGCGCAGGCGTTCGCATTGAAAAAAACAACATATTGCGCGCGCCGGTCGCATAAAAAATATCAATCGGATCTAGAATCAACAAGGCCGGAACGTCGAGTCGTCTCATCGTCTCTCGAAGACGTAACTGCCGAGAGCAATATAGATCGAGCCTGCTTTTATCTAGTGCGCCTTGATTCCAAGGCTTTGCGGCATCAGCCTCAAACATTAATCAATATCCCTGGGTCCTATAATCCATTTGCTGCGAGCTTGGGCTAAACGTTTCGACTATTGGCGTGCCTGTGGGTCATCCTACGCTGTTGGCGACCTGCAGGGACACTGCACTTGATCAGTCTACAAGTTCGATCTCTCCCGGGCGCCAGGTTTGTTTGAACCAGGGCTCCAATGGACCGTACAACCGTAGGCAGGTAAACCATCCCTTGCCGGGAACCGTCTGAATCCAGTTGGCCTCTTTGCCCATGGGCGCTTTGGGCCCAAACCAGATTGTGGTGGATCCATCGTCGTTCTTCACGAGATCGCGGTTGCGCTCGTTATTTTTTGAAGGATAGGGCTGATCAGTCTGGAGCATAGAACGGGTCTGTGGGTCATAAACCACCAGAGACCAGAAATCCTTTGCAGGCACATCACCGGGAATAGTGATTTTATAGTCTTTCGCGCCATCGAGGTAACGGCCCTTAGAGTCCAGGGTAGCCAGTGCATACTGGGATCCAGCGCCGATCATTTGTAGCACCATCGCTGGTGTATTCACCGTAGCGATATAGAAAAACACTGTACGTGCGTCTCTATTACGACCACCATTGCCGTCGTTTAAAAGCCATTGATAACTGCCGCCGTCAAAAGCGGTAAACCATGCGCTTTCATGACCATAGATATAGATAGTCTCAGATCGTGGACGAAAAGCGAGGGCACGTGCGGTGGCATTGGCGATGGCGACGCCGTCCTTCAGGATCGCACGCATCCGAGCGTCCGGGGCAAATTCCTTGCCCTTTTCAATCCCGATGCTCGCCAGATTTCCCCGTAACTCATCATCAAGAAACCCCAGCGGCTCCCGCTGAATCACCTCTGCGATTTCCTCAAAGAAAGTCTCATCGTTCGCGTGGACCGTGTTCATGATAATCCCCGTGCCGTTAATTACTTCAAGTTCTGGAGGATTATCTTTCTTCGAAAGAGGATAAATCTTTAACCCTTTGGTCCACATATCCACCGCAGCATCGGTCTTCCCGTCTTTAAGAAAGCCCCTTAAGGGCAACCAGTTAACGTAGGTGGGGCTCTCGACCGAGAAATAACCCTCTGGTACTGCCCCCTCGTAGCCGGGAGGCAGAATCAGATACTTGCCCCCTTTGCCGCGGTCAGGTCCAGGCGCACCCATATCGATCACGAAACGAAAGTACGCATCATTCACCGTTCCCGGGCCTGCCCCAGAAGGAATCTCAACCACGGTGGCTCCATCACGCTGCAGGTCTAGCATACCGATGGCGTAGATCGTATCCGTATTTCCCGTGAGGAACAGGGAATTTGAATCCATGAGATCGTTGTAAAGCAGGATCTTGTGCGACGCATCCACTCCTACCGATTCCATGCCTCGGCGCAATCCTTCAATCGACGCGAGCGGCACCATATCGAGAAAAGCCTGAGTCGCGCGCGTCCTATCAAGATTGTCGTACACCTTTGAGACTGTTTCCTCATCGGGGAAGCCGTCAAAAAAATTAAGAGTCCCGATAGAGGTCTCGACGGAATCAGGGGTCAGAATCGATTCCGGAATCAGTGTATTGAATCCTGGCGTTGGCCCTTCTGAAGATGCCGGTGTGGAAATTAGAACTCCGCAAAAAATGAGCAATAGTGATACGGGTAAGATTCTTTGCATTTTCCCCTCTATTTGATTATCTGGGTTTGGAATTAAGTTTAATCAAAACTTGGTTTCAGAATATATTAATTTCCAGTAAAACAACGGCTGATTTAATAATTCTATTTTAGTCCGTCGATTGCAATGATATTTCAATTATCAACCCTGTGTTGCCGTTTAATCAAACAGTCGTATAGACGCCAAAAATCGATTATTTTTTCCCCCTAAGCTTAATATTTAACTTGCTATACTTTCCAATATTCACCGTTAAAGAAGATTCAGCTTAATGAAGCATCTGATCAACATGATTTTTTTGTCGGCAGTCCTGTTTGGCTTTTATCTATTCGCCTCGCCGTTCCAAAACTGTAAACGAGCTAGCACTGCCGTTATTGAATCTGACACAATCGGAATATCTCAAAGTGATGAAAAAAAGCTTGCTGCACACTTAGCGTGTTCAAAAAAAACGAGTTGGTAGCATCCAAGATATCATCAAATTAACTCGCGACGTTAACTAAAAGTTTCATGAATACTGACGATATCAAGGTCATTCACGAGTTCCCGCGAAGCGTTCAGGAAATTGAGAATACGTTTATTCCGCTCGCAGACGGAATCCAACTGGCCGCCCGAATCTGGATGCCTGAAGATGCCTTGGACAATCCCGTTCCTGCAATCCTTGAGTTTTTACCCTATCGAAAGCGCGATGGCACGTCAGAGCGTGATGCTCTGACCCATCCGTACTATGCCGGACACGGGTATGCCTGCGTGCGTGTCGATATGAGGGGATCCGGAGAGTCCGATGGCATTCTGGAAGATGAGTACCTCAAGATAGAGCAAGACAACGCGCTGGAAGTCCTCGACTGGATTACCACCCAACCCTGGTGTTCCGGAAATACGGGGATCATTGGTATTTCCTGGGGCGGATTTAATGGCCTGCAGATTGCCGCCCGACGCCCCCCATCATTGAAGGCCATTGTCACTATTGCCTCGACCGACGATCGGTATAGTGATGACATTCACTATATGGGCGGTGTTATGCTCGACGACAATCTGTCGTGGGGCGCGAACATGTTTGCGTTCAACTCGCAACCACCTGATCCGGCTATCGTCGGAGACCGATGGCGAGAGCTCTGGATGGCTCGCCTTAAAGCTAACAACCCCTGGGTTTTAAATTGGCTAACGCATCAGCGCCGCGACACTTTTTGGCAACACGGTTCAGTCTGCGAAAACTATGACGACATTAAATGCGCGGTTTATGCGGTAGGGGGATGGGCTGATGGTTACTCAAATGCCGTCCCGAGACTGTTAGCTAACTTAAAAAGCCCGTGCAAAGGTCTGATTGGGCCTTGGGCGCATAAATATCCACACTTCGCCAAACCGGGGCCTCGCATCGGCTTCCTCCAGGAAACATTACGATGGTGGGATCACTGGCTGAAGGGTGAGCACACCGGTGTCATGGATGAGCCACGGTACCGAGTCTGGATGCAAGACAGTATCGACCCCCTGCCTTACTACAAAGAACGGCCCGGTCGCTGGGTGGCAGAGCCTTCGTGGCCGAGTTTGAGAATCAAAGACGAAAAATGGTTCCTTCATCCCAACTCGCTCTCAAAAAAAGCACAGCGCTCGGAATCACTCCTGATTCAAACCCCTCAAAACATGGGCACACAACAAGGCGAATGGGTGTTGTTCGGACTTGACCCTGATGGTCCGGCCGATCAGCGTAAAGATGATGGGGCTTCAGTGGTTTTTGACTCTGAACCTTTAACTGAATCACTCGAGATTCTTGGCACCCCCAAACTGCGGCTTCGATTATCCTCTGATCAGTCCAATGCCTTCATCGCGGCACGACTTAATGATGTGGCCCCTGACGGCGCGTCAACTCGGGTTACCTTTGGAATACTTAATCTGACCCATCGCGACAGTCATGAAAATCCCGAACCTTTAGCGCCCGGCAAGGTTTACGACGTCTGTCTCCCGCTAAATGACATCGCTCATTCTTTCCAACCGGGTCATCGTATTCGAATCAGTTTATCGAACACGCTCTGGCCTCTTTTATGGCCATCCCCTGAACCTGTGACACTCACGCTCGAAAGCGCTTCCAGTGAGCTTACCCTGCCGGTCCGAACAGACCGTCGCGGCGATGATGAACTCGCTCCGTTTGCGCCACCGGAAAGCGCGCCACCGCAATCAACCACGCAAATTCAGCCAGAGTCGTTTTCGCGATGGGTCGAGCGTGACGAAGCAAACGGCACCACTCGAGCAAACCTCTTAATCGATACAGGACTGCTGCGTCTAGATAGTCATGGATGGGAGCATGGATCAATATCAGAAGAGACCTGCGAAATCACCGATAAAGATCCCAATTCCAATAAGGCTTCCATCCACTGGACCATGCGTTTTCGACGGCCCGAAGCAGGACTTGATGTTCGGACGGAGACTTATTCATCCTTGCGCTCCACGCCGACCGAGTTTTGGTTCACGGCGTCACTGGAAGCCTTTGAAGGTGAAGAGCGGGTCTACTTTAATGAGTGGAAGAAAACTTTCCCTCGAGACCTCAATTAACTGCGCCACATTTTTAGAGATATGAAAGCCGACCGGAATACTTTCTTCTTCGTTCGGTCTCGTCGCCGAGAAATCGAACATCAAAGTAACCATGCTGATTAAATCCTGCGAATTAATAGTGTTTACCATTGTTGCTGGAGTATTTGAGATTATAAAAATCAAGCATTTTCAATAATTAAATGAACCAGGGCGTCTGGATTCTGCTGTAAACCTTCGAGACGAAAAACTATCTTCCCCTCTGGATCAAGCAGTGTGATTAGGTTGGAATGAGAAAACGAACCATCAGGCTCTTGCCTGAACTTTACCCCTAACAGCGCCGCCATACCCATCACGGCCGTGCTATCGCCATGAAGCAAATGCCACCCCGTCCCGAGATCCATTTTTTTTGAAAATTGATGAAGCTGGTCTGGTGTATCGCGCTCTGGATCAATAGAAACAAAAACAAATCCAACTTGCTCTTGAATGCGCTTTGGTATCAATCCCTCAATATGTTTCAGATCGGCTACCAGAATCGGGCACGCATGAGAACACTCCGTGTAAGCCAGTATTACCAACTGAAACTTGCCTCGTAAATCAGAAGACTGAATTTTTTGTTGGGATTGGGTTTCCCAAGTAAAGTCGATCTGATACACCGAATTCGCGTGGCCAGGCGAATGGCTCTCAGGCGCATTATGATTGTCATGAGACATTTCATGAGACATCTCCCCTGCGTTCATGGTCGCCAGTTGTAAATGTTTTTCGAAACCGTCCGACGGTGTCTCGGCTCTCACTCCCTGCAAAGCAAACATCCAAAAGAGTCCTATCGTTATCCAAATCTTCCTGGTACCCCAGAATTTTTCTTGCTCAATCATTTTCATTTATTCCCGATCCTAATAAATCGGCCGCACATCGAAAGCCGAGGTTATTGACGGTGTACCTAGCCTGAAGACTGCTCCGGAGGCCAAAGCGCATGAACGCTGGATAGTCATTAACGTTGGCTGAACGAATTGCGCCTGCTCCACAAAACAGTTCACGCTCTAAGCCACCATCGCCCCTTGACTCACCTGAGACCAATATTGAATTGAAATCCAACACCCATTCCCAAATTAGACCGTGCATGTCTCCAATCCCAAAAAAGTTTCGAGCGGAATTTCCGACCGCAGGCAGGACGGGCGGCGCCGGGCGGGAATACCATTCCAGCACATATTGATTAAATCCCAACTCTCCCGATCCCTCTAGCGTCGTAAGACCGGCTGATGCGGCGTACTCCCATTCATTAATCGTCGGCAATCTTTTGCCCCGACTTCGACAATATTCAACCGCTGCAAACCAGGAAACATTTGTGACGGGGCTATCGAGATAATGATTGGGCCCAGCGGGATCAAGATCTCCCTTCCAGTGAGACAAGTAATGGGAATCGGCCAATAAATCGTTACGGGCCGATCGTCTCCATCGCTGATCATCTTTTACAAAATTGAAAAATTGATCATTGGTCACTGGCAGAGCATCCATCAGAAATCCGTCCACTTGGACCTGAACCGGATCACCCTCATTTCGATAAGCCGATTGATAACTGCCGGGTGGAATCTTTATCAACTCACGGCCTGAAACTGACTGAGGATTAATGACCAGCGCCATTAAAACACCTATTAGAGCGAACAACTTACCCCAAATCAGTTTCACCTTTGAGAATCGGCTCTCAATGGCTCTTTAAAGAAGCTCTGATTGTGGCAACTTCTGGGGCACTATAAAGTCGGCTCTCATTACCCCAGGCATTGCTGATATAGCCAATCACATTTGCGATATCGCTATCATTTAACCGTTGAGACGGCATAATATTGTTGTATCTTTCGCCGTTAACGATTATTTCTCCCTCCAAACCGTTTATCACGATGCCAATGGCGCGTTCGAGATCTTCCATTAAATAATCCGAACTCGCCAATGGGGGAAACACGCCCACGATCCCCTGACCCTCCATCTGATGACATGCGGCACAGTTTTGCTCATATAGTCTCTGACCCCGACTCAATCTCTCTTGATGACTCATAGGTGTCAGCGACTCCTCTGAAGCAACTAAGACTTCTTGAATCGCACCTCCTTCCGGGAGGTAGATTGTGTCGGCTTGTTTTCCAGAGTAGACCGTTGAGTTATCCTCACCCTCAACCTTGATCATAGCGATAGCACCCTTATTGAACGCCCTAAAAATAGAATGGTCGACGAGAATAAGCGTGCCGGGAACCTCAACCTTAAATTCGACAATAGCCGATCCACCTGCTGGAATCAGAGTGGACTGGACATTCTTCTGATTTGGAAGAATCCCTCCTTCCGTGTAGACCGTGTCAAATATTTCGCCAATCACATGAAACGAAGACACGAGATTAGGACCCCCGTTTCCTATAAAGAGTCGAACCGTTTCGCCGACTTTTGCCCTCACTGCGTTATCACCCACCATGGCGCCGACTGATCCATTAAATACGACATAATCCGCATGTTCATCGATTGCTTTTTCCATTGAAAAAGGTTGAAGACCTTCCTGACCATATTTTCCTTTGGTGTAAAAGTCGCTTTGAACAACATAGAATTCCCGATCAACTGGCGGTAGGCCACCCTCTGGCTCAACCAAAATAAGTCCGTACATGCCATTAGCGATATGCATACCCACTGGCGCGGTTGCACAGTGATACACGTAGAGACCCGCACTTAATGCCTTGAAAGAAAATGTAGAGGTATGTCCCGGCGCCGTCAAAGATGCTGCCGCCCCTCCCCCGGGTCCGGTAACCGCGTGCAGATCAATGTTGTGGGGCATTTTGCTCGAAGGATGGTTGTTGAGGTGAAACTCAACCTCATCTCCTTCTACAATTCGAATAATAGGCCCCGGTACCGTGCCGCCAAACGTCCAGAAATTGTATTCAACTCCATCGGCAAGTCGGCCCGTAACTTCTTTCGTTTCGAGATCTACTCTCACTTTACCTGGTGACCGCGTTAGGGTTTTTCCTGCGTCAGGTGCATACGCTAGTGGAACCTGGAGACGCTGTTCGGCCAACACCCCAGCGTCAAAAATAAATAATAAAACGCTCGTTAACAGCAGTATTCTTTTGAGATAATTTTTCATTTCTGATGACCCAACCTGAAAATCTAATTTGGAAGGTACAGACTAATAAAACCCAATCACAAGCATGTTGATCGAGATCAATAACCAACACGATAACTTCGAAATTTAATTTACGCGAAAATAATCGAACTGGTCTTGCGGTAGTTAAAAATGGCGTGTCAGGAAAATACTTCGATAACCGAACTGTCACTGCTGATATTTTTAATTAACGTGCCGCCATGCTTTACCGGCGACAGGTTATAATTTTTACGTGCGGGCGAGGAAAATTCCAACTTAAGTAGATCTCAACATGCAGAGATCAGATTGGGTTAGATTGCTCGACAATCAACCGCACCGTCAAGCAGTAAAGAAAAAACTGCGCTTACCCAGTGACGCAAAAGAAGAGCGCCCAAGTAAATTTGTAGTCGCTGTCGCGTTAGTAGGCCTTAAACGTTACGTCTGAAGGTTCTTCGATATCGCGAGCGTCG
>Ga0233433_10001432_pt1 | contig 22682 bp, 24 predicted proteins | sample SI_122_August201_5_FD_179868 | JGI IMG/M metagenome (GOLD analysis project Ga0233433, IMG submission 179868) | Seawater microbial communities from Saanich Inlet, British Columbia, Canada - SI_122_August2016_100_MG | ecosystem: Environmental > Aquatic > Marine > Inlet | place: Canada: British...
TGGGATAATCTCATCCTTTTCACCATAGAGGATAAGAGCGGTGGCGCGAAAGTCCGGTGCCGCGTCCAGCGCCGCATCCATCAAATTGACCAAGCCGTAAATGGCGCCGACGCGGGTCTCTTTGATGATCAACGGGTCCGCAGCCAAAGCCACCAGCATCTCATAATTATCCGAAGGCACGATCCCAAGTCCGCGCCCGGTCAATGTCATCCAGGGCACCGTATGCGCACCGACCCATAGCACCAGCCGCTGATACCAGGGCATGGTGACGCGGCCCCAGACCGCTGGTGCGGCCAGGATCACGCCATCGACCGCCGGCGCACCGGCGCCACTGGCCGCCAGCATCGCCACCGCGCCGCCCATGGACGAGCCCTGCAAATAGAGCGGCACACCCGGATGGTGCGCCTTGATTTCAGCCAACACGCTTCGCGCATCGGCGACGTAGGCATCAACCCCAGCCCAGGTGCCCGGCGCCGGTGCGGCGCCGAAACCGCGCTGGTCGAAAGCGTAGGACTGAACGCCCCTGAGCGCTAAAAAATCCCCCGGATCATCAAAAAAATTGGCGTAATCATTAAACCCATGCAACGCCAACAGCACGGCCCTGGGCGTCCCCTCCGGCTTCCAAACCCTAAGCGGCAACACTGCCCCGTCGGCGGCAATGAACGCCTCACCCGTCAGCTCCGGTGTTCCCATCGCCGGCCCCGGCCCCCGCACCGCCGGCGCACACGCGGCGAGAAACAATGCAGCCATGAAAACACAAACCAAGGCACGGCGGGCACTGCCCGACGAGCCTTGGCAAGCGCGACCGCGCGCCGGGCCTAGCGGCCCGTGAGCCAAGAGAGCAACGCGAACGGCCGACGCTTCAGGGGCGTTTAAAAAAACGCGGCGAAAACTCATTCCGCCGCCTCTTTCGCCCCGCCCGTCAGTTTCAGGAAGATATCTTCCAGATCCGCCTCGCGGGTGATCACGTCGGTAATCCCAAGCCCCGCATCACCCACCGCCGTCAGCACTTGGCCGGCGTGCACCCGGCTGGGCGGGAACGAGATACACAACCGCCGCGTGCCCTCAAGCTCGGTCGCAAAGGCCGCCATTTCAGACGGCACATCTGCCAAGTCCCGGTCAACGGTGATCAGCATTTGTTTTGAATCCAATTGGCCAAGCAATTGCGCCGTCGGCTCACAGGCAATCAACCGGCCATGGTTGATGATGGCGATGGTGTCACACAGCGCCTCCGCCTCTTCCAAATAATGCGTCGTCAACAAGACCGTGGTCCCGGCCGCGTTCATGGATTTCACATGGGTCCAAAGTTGGCGGCGCAGATCGACATCAACGCCCGCCGACGGCTCATCCAAGATCAACACCGGCGGGCTGTGAACCATCGCCTTGCCGACCAACAGCCGCCTGCGCATGCCGCCGGACAAAGACCGGGCATAGGCATTCGCCTTGTCTTCCAGCCCAACGGCTTCCAATACCTCCTGGGTTTTTCGGTGTGACGTCGGAATCCCATAAAGCCCGGCTTGGGTATCGAGCATTTCGCACGGTGTGAAAAATGGATCGATGTTGAGTTCTTGCGGCACGACGCCAATGGACCGCCGCGCACCGCGCATCTCAGCCTCAATGTCATAGCCCCAGACCGTGGCCGAACCCGCCGACTTCACCACAAGGCCGGCCAGGATATTAATCAGCGTCGATTTCCCGGCACCGTTCGGACCCAAAAGCGCAAAGAACGACCCCCGCGGCACTTTAAGATCAACCCCCTTCAAGGCATGCATGGGTGCCGTGCGCTTGGACGCCGCGTAGGTTTTCTCAAGGCCGGTTGTCTCAATGGCGGCGTCGGGCGTGCGGGTCTGGGTAAAATAGCTCATGGGCGTGACATGTCCTCAAGGCTGAGGAGGCCCGAGGCGGCAAGGCTTGTCAAGATGGCGCGCCCGCAACACCGCCTTGATCCTCAGCCCCGGTGCGCTATCATCGGCCAAAGCGCATTTTTTTCTGTGAAGTTCGACTTTTCACGACGGGGATCGCCATGGACCATTACGAGGTCATCGAAACAGACAGCAAACAGGTCGCCTGCGGCGGCGGCGGCGGCGCGCTTGGCCACCCCAAGGTCTATCTGGAAATGGGCGAAAAATCCGAAATTACGTGTCCGTACTGCTCACGGCACTACGTGCTGAAAGAGGGCGCGGTGGCCGCAGCGGGGCATTAGATTCTCGCACTTCGTCTGCCTAATTCAAAAACTCCCGACATTTCTTCGGATCAAACCCCCGCCGTTTGGCTTCATCGACGACCGCGCGGATGGTGTAATTCGAATCCCATCGGGAAGAATCATCCTTGTCGAGCGCTTGGCCGCATAATTTTACGGCGCTGAATGATGCCGGCGCAGTGCTTTCCGGTAATTTTTTTGGCGCGTCTGAATCTAGGCCGCTAACCTTGCCCTTCCACACGATGTCGCGTTCGATAGCAAATGTTTTGCAAACCTGACCGCGTTTGCTTGCCCGTTCATTGCACCGGCTGACAGCCATCGCGTCGCCAGGATTACAATTGAACCCCGTACAGTGATAAATGTGATAAGTGCGGCCATCCTCGGAAATCGCGAAATCCAAGGGATATTGATATTCAAGGTATCGCGCGAATGCCCGTGCCGCAGAAGGTGAGAGCGTGATTGGCCCGTTCCCCGTGTCATAATACGTCGTCTGACAGCCGCTCGCACCGAGCATCATCGTAAGAACAGTCGCCAGTTTGAAAATTCGCATGATCCGCCCTTGCCATGTCCCCGTTTCTCATTGCTGGTATTCGTTCTTCGAATACTCGTTAAACAAAGGCTGGCATGGGGAATTGTGGGCAGCAATCATGGGTGGTGAATTGTGGTTTGCCGTTGCGTTTGATTTGAAATGGGTAGCCGCCACACTAAGACGGCGTATACCTCGCCTTCTTTTTCTTTTGCTTCACCGGTTCCCAGTGTTCGCCGGCGCGGAGCAGGCATGAGATGCCGTTGGGGTGGGTGAGGACGATGGTCCAGGACCCGGTTTCGGATGTCAGGATTTCGACGATACCGCCGGAATGCGCGAGCCTCATGTTGGCGGGGGCCTCGTGATAGCGTTCGGCGAGTTGGCCGAGGATGGAGGCGCGGGCGCCACAGGGGATCGTTGGCGTTTGTGCCATCGCGGCGTGGAAGCCCGTGGAAATCCCTATTCAACAATCGCTCACATGGGAAATAGGTTAATAGAGACATAAATAAGAATAATAATAATTAACTTAATTATTTTCCTTATTCCGTTTATATTTACCTAGTATTGCGCCCAATGCGCGCCGATACCGTCGTGATTATGCGAATCGGCATCGCGCCCAGCGCAGCCGCATAGACTGGATACCGGAGAGCCGCCATGCCCCTTTCAAAACCGACCCCGCCCAACCACAGTAACGACCACAGCGATGAGCCGGGCCGCGCATCGCCAAGCATCGAAATTCTGCCGGCGACATGCGAAGAACCAGAGAACGGCGCCGGCCTAAGCCTCCGCCGCGAAGCCTTTTGCCGCGCCTATGTGCTCGACCCGAACGCCACCCGAGCCGCCGGGACGGCCGGGTACGCGGCACCGTCGGCGCGCTCGCAAGGCAGCCGCCTGTTGACAAATGTTGACATTCAGAACCGCATCCACGACCTCCGGGTCGAACTGGCGAGGCGCCATGCCATTGATGCGGATGTCCTCATCGGTAAGCTGGAAGCGGTCTATCTGCGGGCCTTCGAGCATTATCAAATGCACGCCTGTGTGCGCGCCGTCGCCCTGCAGGCGCAGTTGGCCGGAACGCTGGGCGCCGGGACCACAGTGAGCCACCGATCATCCGGCGCCGCGAACCCGCCGCGCCGATCGCGGTTCACAGATCAGGTCAAGGGGCGGCCTGTGGATCAGTTCACGGGCCGGCTGATGGACAGGCCGCACCCCGCGTGGGATCATGATATCGATATCACTCTCGTGCGCTTCATCGTGACGCCGCGACGGAGCCTCAATCATGGACGCCTTCACGCTGCCCGCCGCCTGGTTGCCCTACACCGCCATCGGGCCGTGGGAGACCGGCTTTGTGTTTCTGATTTACGCGGCGGGATTTTTCATTCGCGGCGCCTTCGGGTTTGGATCCAACATGCCCATCGTGCTCCTCACCACATGGGTTCTGGGGCCACATCACGCGATTTTTCTGGTCGCGGTGACGGCTGCCGTCGCCCAGGTTCACCTGTTTCCAGCCGGCGTGAAGACCGCCGATTGGGGGATTGCGCGGCCGATGTTCATCGGCATGTTGATCGGCACCGCATGCGGCACCTGGATGTTGTCGCGCCTGGATGCGGAATGGCTGACGCTGACGATGGGCGGGCTGATTACGATGATCGTCATCATCGGCCGTTATCATTTGTTGGAGCGCCTATCGGAGCGGATCAATCTGCGGGCCCGGCCGGTAACAGCGTCGCTGGCACTGACGTCCGGGGTTTTGGGCTCGGTCAGTGGCGGCGGCGGGATTTATTTCATGGCGCCGTATCTGAAACTCGTCTGCCCGACACCGACGGCGCTGCGCGGCACCAATCTGGTGCTCTCGGGGTTGTTCATGATGGGCCGCATTGTCTTTATCGCATTGCTGGGGTTGCTAACGCCGAACTTGTTCATCGAAACCCTGCTTTTGTTGCCCGCCGTCGCACTCGGCATCTGGGCCGGCACCCGATTTTTCCGGACCGCGACGCCGGAGCGCTTTTACGCCGCCCTTCAACTGTTGTTGGCCATGGCTGCCGTGGTGCTGATGCTCAAAGGCGCCAAAAAGATATTTTGACGTCCAATGGGGCTTCGACTCAGGGCCACGACCGGGTTAAATTGAGCACCTTAAATCACCCCATGCCGATCACTAAAAATCGACAACCGACGGAGCACCCATGGCCGAAACCCCCAAACATGTATTTCTGATCGACGGTTCGGGCTTTCTGTTCCGGGCGTTCCACGCCCTGCCGCCAATGACACGCGGCGACGGCACGCCGGTGAACGCCGTCTTCGGGTTCACGAAAATGATCATGAAGCTGATCGAGGACACCGACGCCGACCACATCGCGGTGATTTTCGACCGGGCGCGGAAAACCTTCCGCTCCGATATTTATGCCGACTACAAGGCGCACCGGCCACCGCCACCCGATGAAATGATCCCGCAGTTCCAGTTGGTCCGTGACGCCACCGTGGCCATGAACGTCTCATCCGTCGATATGGAGGGCTATGAGGCCGACGATCTGATCGCCACCTATGCCCGCCAAGCCGCCGCCCAGGGCGCGGAGGTCACGATTGTGTCGTCGGACAAGGATTTGATGCAGCTGGTCGATGACAAGATCACCATGCTGGACGCCATGAAGAACAAGGTCATCGGCTTTGATCAGGTGGTGGAAAAATTCGGCGTGCCGCCGGAGAAAGTCATCGATGTCCAGGCTCTGGCCGGCGACAGCGCCGACAATGTGCCGGGCATCGAGGGCATCGGCGTGAAGACGGCGGCACTGCTGATTAACGAATACGGTGATCTGGATACGCTGCTCAGCCGGGCGGAAGAAATCAAACAGCCGAAACGCCGCGAGCGCTTGATCGAGCAGGCCGAGATGGCGCGGGTCAGCCGTGAGCTGGTGACGCTGAAGGACGATGTGCCGATCACCGTGCCGCTGGACGACTTCGCGGTCAGGGAATTGGACGCCGATGTGCTGATCCCGTTCCTGGAAGAGCAAAGCTTCAAATCATTGGTTGTCACCATGCGTGCGCGCCTAGGCGTTGAGGGCGCGGCGGAATCGGGCGGCGCCGAGGCGCCCGAGCCCGGCGAAGCGAGCTATGAACTGGTACAGACCGAGGACGCGCTGAGGGCCTGGGTCGATGAAGCGACTCGCGCGGGCGCGGTCGCCGTGGATACGGAAACCACCGGCCTTGATTCCATGCAGGCGGAATTGGTCGGCGTGTCGCTTGCGGTGACGCCGGGCCGGGCGTGTTACATCCCGCTGGGCCACAAGGCGCCGGGCGCCGGCACCACGGGTGATCTGCTGGACGCGGCACCAGCCGCGGCGCCGCCCGAGCAAATTCCCATGGACCGGGCATTGGAAATTCTGAAGCCAATGCTGAGTGACCCCGGCGTTCTGAAAATCGGCCAGAACATCAAATACGACATGAAAGTGCTGACCCGCTACGGCATCGGCATTAGCCCCATCGACGATACCATGCTGCTCAGCTACGTCTTGGAAGGCGGGCTGCATGGTCATGGCATGGATGAGTTGGCACGCGATCAATTGGGCATGGAGACGATCAAGTTCAAAGAGGTCGTCGGCACTGGTAAGTCGCAGATCACATTTGATCTGGTCGGATTGGATAAGGCCCTGGATTACGCCGCCGAGGACGCCGACATCACATTGCGCCTGCATCACGCGTTTAAAAGGCGCCTCGCCGAAGAACACATGGTCACGGTTTATGAGACGTTGGAACGGCCGTTGATCCCGGTGCTAGAGATGATGGAGCGCAATGGCATTAAGGTCGATGCGACGGAACTGAAACGCCTGTCGACTGATTTCGCCAAGCGGATGGTTGATTTGGAGGCCGAGGTTCACAAACTGGCGGGGCGCGAATTTAACGTCGGCTCGCCAAAACAGTTGGGCGAAATTCTGTTCGATGAAATGGGCCTGCAGGGCGGCAAAAAAGGCAAGACCGGCGCCTATGCCACCGGCGCCGATGTCTTGGAAGGCCTGGCCGCGGAAGGCCATGACCTGCCGGCGCGGGTGCTGGACTGGCGCCAGCTTTCGAAACTGAAAAGCACCTACACGGATGCGCTGACGGCGGCCATTAACCCGGGCACGGGGCGTGTCCACACCTCGTACAGCCAAGGCGCGGCGTCCACGGGCCGGCTGGCATCCTCGGATCCGAACTTGCAAAACATTCCGGTGCGGACGGAAGAAGGGCGAAAAATTCGCAAGGCCTTTATCCCCGAAAAAGGCCATATCTTGGTCAGCGCCGACTATTCGCAGATCGAGCTTCGCATTCTCGCCCATGTCGCCGGTATCGATGTCTTGAAACAGGCGTTCCATGACGGCCAGGATATTCACGCGATCACCGCCAATCAGGTTTTCGGGGAGCCCATCGAGGGCATGGACCCGATGACCCGACGCAATGCCAAGGCCATCAACTTCGGAATCATCTATGGCATCTCGGCCTTCGGGCTGGCGCGGCAATTGGGCATTGGAAACGGCGAGGCGAAGGATTACATCGACGCCTATTTCGACAAATACCCCGGCATCAAGGATTACATGGAACGCACCAAGACCCAGGCCCGTGAAGAGGGGTTCGTGACCACCATGTTCGGGCGCAAATGCCACACCCGTGGCATCAATGACCGCAATCCAAATATGCGGGGCTTCGCCGAGCGCGCCGCCATCAACGCGCCGATCCAGGGTGGCGCCGCCGACATCATCAAGCGCGCCATGGTGCGCCTGCCGGATGCCTTGGCCGACGCAAAGCTGGCGTCAAAGATGCTGTTGCAGGTCCACGATGAATTAATTTTCGAAGTGCCCGAGGCCGAGGTCGATGATCTCATCGGCGTGGTCCGCGCCACCATGGAAGGTGCCGCGCATTTGGACGTGCCTTTGGTGGTCGATGCGGGCACGGGGATGAATTGGGACGAGGCGCATTGATGGCGGACGGCCCAGGCCCGCAATTAAGACCTGAGGCCGGCCTCACTTTTCCGCCGGGTTGCGCCTATATCGGCAGTCAATTCGTACCCATGTCAGAGGCCAAAATTTCCGTCCTCGATTGGGGGTTCCTGCGCTCGGATGCGACCTACGATGTGGTTCATGTTTGGAAAGGTCGGTTCTTTCGCCTCGATGTCCATATTGAGAGATTCCTGAACGGGATCGCCAAACTCCGCATGGAACTGCCGTTTGGGCCTGAACGGTTGCAGGCGATTTTGGCGGAGTGCGTGCGGCGCGCGGAGCTCAACGACGCTTACGTCGAAATGATTTTGACGCGCGGCACCTCACCCACATTCAGCCGCGACCCGCGTGACGCGATCAACACCTTCATCGCCTTCGCCATTCCCTTCGGCTCGGTCGCCAACGCCGATCAAATGACCCGCGGAGTCAATCTGCATGTCTCATCCATTCCCCGCATTGGCCCGGACTCGGTCGATCCCACCGTAAAAAATTATCACTGGCTCGATTTGGTCGCCGGCCTTTATGAAGCCTATGACGCGGGCGCCGAGAACGTTCTGCTGGTGGACGGCGACGGCAATTTGGCCGAGGGCCCGGGATTCAATGTCTTTGCCGTAAACGACGATCAGGTCACGACACCTGATCGTGGGGTCCTGGAGGGTGTGACCCGGCGCACCGCGCTGGAGCTTTTGGCTGAGCTGCAGGTGAAGGCGAAAACAGCGCCATTGTCGATCGCTGCACTGAAGGCCGCCGATGAAGTGTTCATCACATCGACCGCCGGCGGCGTCATGCCCGTCGGGCGCATTGACGGCGTCGCACCCAGCGCCGACGCACCGGGCCCGTTGACCCAAAGGTTGACCGAACGTTATTGGGCCAAGCACACGGACCCGGTATGGTCGGTGGGCGTTGATGAGCTGCCGACACTCGATGATTGGCGAAGAGATGATTAGCGAAGATTGGTGTTGTCGGCCAGATCGGCAATGGGTTGCTGGCCCAAGGGCTTTTGTTTGAACAGAATGTAGGCTTGACCATCGACCTCCAAAGTCATGGCTTTTGCACCATCGGCCGCTTCGGCCGGCCGAGCCTGATAACCGACGTATTCCCATTCCGCATCGGTCATCTTGTCGAAAAAGCTTTGATTGTCAGCAGCCCAAAAGGCCGCAAAAGGGGCTAGAAGCATGGCAAACATGGGTCGTTTCCTCCGATAGATTATGGCGTTTACGATCCGGAGCATGGCAGCTCTGCGTGGCGGCATTGCGGTTACAATGCGGTCATTTTGTGGTAGCAAGCGAAGGTCGGTGATACACGACAGCGTGACTGGTTCTCCAAGGATTTAGGCGGAAATACGATGGCGTTCGATCAGTGGCTTATCTTTGTGGCGATCTGGACATTGGCAGGTTTGCCGCTAGGGCCAAACGCACTCAATTGCATCGCGGTGTCCGCACGCATCGGGTTTACCCGGTCACTATGGTCCGTCGCCGGCATCCTGGGTGCGGCTCTGTGCCACAAGACGGCCGTTATATTTGGCGCGGCGACAATACTTTTGGCTAACGCCGAACTGTTTTATGTGCTCAAGTTCTGCGGCGCGGCCTATCTCATTTGGATGGGGATTTCTTTGTGGCGCGAGGGCGGCGAATTACCTCAGTCCTCAGAACGAGCCCCGGCATCACGCTTTCAAATAGCCCGCCGGGCCATTGTTATTTCCATGAGCAATCCGAAAGCGATTTTTCGTATCTCGCCATTTTATCACAGTTTATTAGCCAGGATATTCCCTTAGCCGGCCAATTAATGGTGCTTGTTCCGACCGCACTGGCGATTACGGCGGCCGTATTTATTGGATTCTGCGCGGTAGGCACCGGTGTCGGTCGGCTCCTCGGGACAGTCCGTCGACGCCTGACGTTCAATCGATCAATCGGCACCTTCTATATCGCCGCGGGCGCAGTATTGGCAGCCTCGGACAATCTGTTGGAAAGCTCACATAGACCCTAGTGTGGCCCGCCATTCTTGATGCGCCCCACGTAACCCAAAATTAACCCTCCTGGCGCCATACTTTCGCCTTCAATACGGATCATAACCGTCGTCCAGAATGGAGGACCGACCATCATGCCCCACGAAACCCGTAAACTTTTATTCAGTGCCGGTGAACTGCAGACCGCCGCCCTTGATCATTGCCACCGCCATGGCATCACGGTGCCGGAAGGCGCCGTCGGTGCGGTGACCGTCGGCACGGATCCCGCCGCCGCCGTCCGCTTGCGGTTCGGCACCGGTATTGGTGCCGATGAACTCAGCTTCGACCGCCGCCAGGTCAACGATGCGTTGATCGGTTATTGCCGCTCAACCGGAATCCCTATACCGCGCGGCGGCGCCAAATCGGTGCGCGCCGAAGGCGAGCAGATCGCCATGGTGATTGAGCCAGGAACAGGGCGCCGCGTCGGCTAGGTGCGCAACTTCTGAGCTTGGCGCTTCTTTAATATCGGCCCCAGGCGGGTTGCCAACAAGGCTGCCAGGATACCGGCGTAAATCAGCGGCTCGATCTGAAACCCCTTGCGCATCATGATGAAATGAATGGCCGCGCAGACGCCGGCGATGTAAACGCCGCGGTGCAGCCGTATCCAATTTTTTCCGCCGAGCCTCTTGACCATGGCGCCCCATGATGTGAGCGCCAGCGCGACCAAAATCACCAAAGCCCCCATGCCGAGCGTGATGTAGGTGCGCTTGATGATATCGTTCCAAATCGCCAACCAATCGAAGCACTGATCAGCGACGACATAGCTGGAGACGTGCAAGGTGACATAAAAAAAGGCGAAGAGACCCAGCAGGCGGCGAAATCTGATTGCCTGATTCCAACTCGTAATGATCCGCAGTGGCGTCACCGCCAGCGCCAGCCATAAGATCCGCAGCGCCCATTCGCCCAGGTACCGGTTCATGAATTCCGCTGGATTAGCGGTCAGGTCCTGGTTGACGATCCGCCACACCAGTACCCCCAGCGGAGCCAGGCAAAGCACCCAAACGGCAGGTTTGGCGATCCAGCGAATGCGGTTGTTCGGCGTCATGGCAGGATAGTTTAGCGTTTTCTAATAGTTACGCGCCAGGTTCATGCCCTTGTACATGGCCGCGACTTCTTCTTCATAACCATTAAACATTAAGGTCGGACGTTTCGGCACGAAACCGAAGACATTGGTCGGCCCGCCCAGGCGGCGTTCCTTGGCCTGGCTCCAGCGTGGATGATTGACCAAGGGATTAACGTTCGAATAAAAGCCGTATTCGCGCGATGCCGACATGTTCCATGACGTAGGTGGCTGCTTTTCGGTGAAACTGATGCGGACGATGGATTTGATTGATTTGAAACCATACTTCCACGGTGTCACAAGTCGGATCGGCGCGCCGTTCTGGTTCGGCAGTTCCTCGCCATAGAGCCCGACGGCCATCAAGGTCAGCGGGTTCATGGCTTCATCCATGCGCAGGCCTTCGCGGTAAGGCCATTTCAAAATGGCATATTTTTGGCCGGGCATTTGCGCCGGATCAACCAGCGTCTCAAACGCCACATACTTGGCATTTCCCGTCGGCCCCAAACGCTTGATGATATCGGCCAGAGGAACGCCGACCCACGGAATGACCATTGACCAGGCTTCGACGCAGCGGAAGCGATAGACGCGTTCCTGTAATTCATGCGGCTTGATAAGGTCTTCGAAAGAATAGCGACCGGGTTTCTCGCATTCGCCATCGACGACCACGGTCCAAGGCTTGGTTTTGAAATCTTTCGATTTGCGCGCCGGGTCACCCTTGCCGGTGCCGAACTCATAGAAATTGTTATAAGTCGTCACGTCTTTGAGCGGCGTCAGATCATCGTCCTTACCCAGGCTTTCGCGCGTCCATTTGGTTTTCTGGACATTCGGCAGTTTCATGCCGGCCATCGCCGGGTCAGAAAGCATGAACGGCCCGATGGCAGCGGCGGCGCTGGTCGCGGCAGCGGCACGCAAAAATTCGCGTCGGCGCATGAAAACGGAATGCAGCGTGATCTCGGAGGACAGAACGTCGGATTTCTTACGGGCCTGGATAAGCATGGTTGCTCCTGGTGCGTGACGATGGGAACGCTTCGAAAATAGGCGGCATCAGCCCGAAAGGTAAGGCCCTAACTGCCCACGCTTATATCACAATTTTGCGATATATGAGTGATTTCTAGGGTGTCAGGACAGTTGCCCTCGCGCTGAGACTTTATCGCCCCGCCTGGCGCGACATTGATTGTCGCCACCGATGGACCGGGCTATAAATCGCGCATGCGCACACTTTATCATCTGTGGCTTTCACCGTTTTGCCGCAAGGTCAGATTGGTGCTCCAGGAGAAAAAACTGGAGCATCAAATGAAAACCGAAGCCGTCTGGGAACGGCGCCAGGATTTCCTCACATTGAACCCCACCGGCGAGGTGCCCGTCCTTGTCGAGGCCGATGGCACGGCGCTTTCCGGCAGTGATGCGATTTGCGAATTCCTTGATGAGGTCCATCCGGAACCCGGCCTCTATGGCCGCCATTCACTGCAGCGCGCCGAGGTTCGCCGCTTAATCTATTGGTTCGATCGAAAGTTCAATATCGAGGTCACGCAAAACCTGGTTTCCGAAAAAATCATGAAGCGGTTCTTGGGCCTGGGTGAACCAGATTCCAACGTCATCCGGGCGGGGCACGCCAATATGCATCAACATCTGGAATACATCAGTTTTCTGACAGACCGGCGGAAATGGTTGGCCGGGGACGATATGTCACTAGCCGACTTTACTGCCGCGGCGCACCTCTCATGCGTCGATTATCTGGGTGATGTCCCCTGGACCGAGCACACCGCGGCCAAGGATTGGTACGTGCGGGTCAAATCCCGGCCTTGCTTCAGGACCTTGCTAGAAGACCACATTCCAGGCGCCGCCCCCGCCGCACATTACGCGAATTTGGATTTCTAATGCCGATCCCAAGCGGATGGCCACATCCGCGACGACGCATTTTCAGCGCTAAAAGCAATTCCCGAGCGGGCGCCTTTAACGCACTTTCACATCCATTTTTTCCAGATTGGTTCTGGCGGCATCGCTGGCCGGCCCATCCGGCGCCAGCGACAGGACCATCAGCCAATCGGCGCGAGCGCCGGCGTCATCGCCCTTGAGGCGCCGTAGGATACCGCGCTCCAACAAGGCGTCAGAATGGTTGAGATCGATCTCTAAGGCCGCCTTCACATCTATCAGTGCCCCATCAGGATCATCCAAGAACCGCTTCGCCGCAGCCCGGAAAGTCAGCGCGTCAGCGCGCCTGGGGTTGCCAATCAACGCGCCGTTAAGATCCTGAAGTGCGCCCTTATAGTCCGCCATCGCCGCCCGCGCCTGAGCCCGGTCTATAAGTAGCTCGACGTCGCCTGGCGTCAATTTTAATGCCGCCGATGCCACCGCTTCGGCGCGCGCCGGCAAATCGCCAAGCAGCCAGCCTTGCGCCGCCTGACCAAGAAGTTGCGCTTTGAAAGCGGGTGACTTGTTCACGCGTTGCGCTATATCTTCAAGACGTGCTGCGGCGTCTTTGAAAAGCCCCAGCGTAATCAAGGCCGACGCCGCACAGTGCTCAGCCGGCGCGCCGCCTCCCATGTCTTGCCACGCAATAGCATCTTCGAAGGCGTTCTTAGGATCTATCCGCGCCTGTTCAATACACGCCGTATAGCGCGCCGATGGCGGCAGATCTGCATTCCCGGCGACCGCAGTGCCAGTGGCTGCAAGCAACAAACAAAAGCTCAACGTCGATGAGGTGAAGTGTCCAGGCATTGCACAATAATCTGCGGGCCTGTAAGGCAATTGGCAAGGTGATGATTAATGAATGATGTTGAGAGTGATAATCCGGCGCGGCTGTTTTGCTTTGGATTAGGCTTCAGTGCAAAACAGCTGGCTGGACGCCTGGCGACAGCGGGATACAGCATTGCCGGCACTTGCCGCGATGCTGATACGCAAACGCGCCATCAAGCTGCTGGCATTACAGCGCATTTGTTTAACGGCTCAGCGCCTTCCGAAGATACCGACGCCTGGCTTGACGGCGCGACACATGTCTTGTTGTCGGTGCCGCCGAAAGACGGCGCCGACCCCGTGTTGGCTCACCTCGGTGATGCGTTGGCGAACTGCGCCACGCTGAAATGGCTCGGTTATCTTTCAACTACCGGCGTCTACGGCAACACGAATGGCGCGCGCGTTGATGAAACCGCACCATTGAACGCCGATGTTCCGCGCAGCCGGGACCGGGTTAACGCTGAGGCCGGGTGGCAAGAACTCGCCGAGATCCATAATCTACCGCTGCACATATTCCGCCTCGCGGGCATTTATGGGCCGGGCCGCAATCAGTTGGAAACAGTCAAGGCCGGCAAGGCGCGACGGATTGACAAACCGGGCCATAAATTCAACCGCATCCACGTTGATGATATCGCCGGCGTGCTGCTGGCATCCATCAATCGACCATGTCCCGGCGCCATCTATAATGTTTGTGATGATGAGCCGGCGGAACCAGCGCGCGTCGTTGAATACGCCTGCGAATTGCTGGGCATGGAACCGCCGGCCGTCAAATCCTTCGAAGAGGCCTCGCAGGGCATGTCCCCGATGGGGCTATCGTTTTGGCGGGACAACCGGCAGGTCGACAACGGCCTGATCAAGAACCAACTTGGCGTGACGCTGGAATATCCAACCTACCGCGAAGGCCTCGCCGCCTTAGCGAAGGATATGTCCTAACGTCGCCAATCAACTCAATTGATCAAGGAGTGCGCTAACTGTGCGCCTGAGCCGCAACAGATCGCTCGGTTCCGATAGCCGGTGCTCGCCTTTCTTGACAAATTGCACCTCGACATCCGTAGCGCGCACCTGCTCCATGATCTTATGGGCTGTCTGCCAAGGTACGTCCGCATCCTTGATGCCGTGAATCAACCGCACCGGACAATCGATGCCGATCTCGGCCCGCAGCAACAACTGGTTTCTGCCTTCATCCAAGAGCTTCTTGTTGATCCGGTAGGGTTCTTCATCGTCATAGCAATGGGGAATATCGACAAACCCATCGCGTTGCAGGGTGGCTTTTTGATCGTCATCCAATACGTCGGGAATTAGGTCTTCGGTAAAATCGGGCGCCGCGGCCAATCCGACAAGACCGGCGATGCGGTCGGGCCGCGCCAATGCGACCAGCAGCATAATCCAGCCTCCCATGGAGGAGCCGACCAAAATCTGCGGGCCTTCGGTGAGCGCGTCGAGGGTGGCGATGGCATCTTCAGCCCACAAGCCGATGGTCCCATCATCGAACGCGCCGGACGATTGCCCGTGACCCTGGTAGTCAAACCGCAAAAAGGCCTGGCCCCGTTCGCGGCACAGGGCTTCCATTTCCATGGCCTTGCCGCCGTTCATGTCAGATTTGAAACCGGTCAGGAAACAAACCCCGGGATGCTTGCCAGGGCTTTGGTGGTAGGCGATAGTCGCGCCACTATCGCGCGTTAGAATACCTGCCTCTGGGTACGCTTCATCCATTTTTTCTGTTACCTTGTCTGCCGGGACCCATCACGATTATGAACGAACAGGCGGACATGTCCAAAACTCCTGCAGCAGTAGAGGCGCCCGTGTCGGACGGATCGGCTGGGCAGGCCGGTAACGGGCGGTTGGCCACGATCTTACAAGTTATCCCGGCACTGGGGTCGGGCGGCGGGGTTGAGCGCGGCACGGTTGAGATTGCCGAAGCGATCACCGAAGCCGGCGGCCGTGCGCTCGTGGTTTCCGCCGGCGGGCCACAAGTCCATGATCTGACTCGCGCCGGCGCCGAACACATCACGCTTCCGGTCGATTCAAAAAATCCGTTGACCATGTACGCCAACATTACCCGCTTGGCTGAGATCATCCGTGAACAAAATGTCGATTTGATCCACGCCCGTTCGCGCGCGCCTGGTTGGAGTGCCTACTTCGCGGCGAGGAGAACCAAGACACCGTTCGTGACGACCTTTCACGGGACTTACAATATCGGCAACTTTTTGAAACGCTATTACAACTCGGTGATGACAAAAGGCGCCAGGGTCATTTCAATTTCGCAATTTATTGCCGAACACGTACGGCGTGTCTATGGCGTGCCGGCAAGCCGGCTTCGGATCATCCACCGTGGCGTTGATCTATACCGGTTTGACCCGAAGAAAGTATCTTTCGAGCGCGTCGTGCAATTAGCCAACGATTGGCGGCTGACGGATGGCTGCCCGGTCATCATGTTGCCGGGCCGACTGACCCGCTGGAAGGGCCAGACGATATTTATTGATGCGGTCGCCAGACTGCAACGCCGCGACATCCGATGCCTGATCGTCGGCGGTGATCAAGGCCGGCAGGATTACCGGCGGGAGCTGGAGACAATGGTTGCACGCCATGACCTGGGCGAGGTCGTCCGGATTGTCGATCATTGCGCGGATATGCCAGCCGCCTACATGCTTTCTGACGTTGTCATCTCTGCGTCAACGGACCCGGAAGCCTTCGGTCGCGTCGTCGTTGAGGCGCAGGCCTTGGGCCGCCCGGTGGTCGCCACTGATCACGGCGGCGCGCGCGAAACCGTGCTTGTCGATAAGACTGGCTGGCTAGTCGAGCCCGGCGATGCGGAAGCCTTGTCCGCCGCCCTGGCGAAAGTTATAGCGATGGATGAAAAAGCCCGCACGGAATTATCGGACGCCGCCATTGCCAACGTCACCGAACATTTCTCCAAGCAGTCGATGTGCATGAAAACCCTGGACGTCTACAACGAGGTGCTGCAATCGGCGGCTGATGCGTAAGGGGTGCCGCTGATGACCCCAAGCGTGCTTGTCATCAAACTCGGCGCACTTGGCGATTTCGTCCAAGCCCTCGGCCCCATGCGGGCGATTCGCGACGCCCATGCCGATGCGCCGTTGGTGTTACTGACTACCGAGCCCTATGCGAATTTCGCTCGCGCATCCAATTTGTTCGATGACATTTGGATTGATAGCAGGCCTCACGGGCTTCAGATCGGTACCTGGCTTGCTTTGCGTCGCCAGCTCTTGGGCGGCGGGTTCAGCCGGGTTTATGATCTACAAACTTCGGATCGCAGTTCATTCTACCACCGGCTTTTCTGGCCCCGTCAAAAGCCCGAATGGTCAGGCATCGCGCCCGGCTGCACTCATCCACACGCCAATCCAGAGCGTGACTTCATGCACACGATTGATCGCCAGCGCGAGCAGCTGCAAATGGCCGGCATTGATGGTTCGCCCGCCCCTGATCTGGGTTGGGTCGACGCCGGGTTGCAAGAACTAAATCTGGCCCCGCAGTTCGCGCTGTTGGCGCCGGGCGGTGCCCGCCACCGCCCGCGTAAGCGCTGGCCGGCCGACGCATTCATTAAACTCGCCACCCAGCTTTCCGCGGATTCTATCCAGCCTGTGTTCATTGGCGGGGGCGATGAAGCGGGACTTTTGGGCGAGATTGCCGCTGGAGTTCCAGATGCTCGAAATCTGGCGGGGCAGACGTCGCTGCTTGAATTGGCCGCCATGGGACGCACCGCCACCCTCGCTGTCGGCAATGACACGGGGCCGATGCACTTGCTTGCTGTCGCCGGTTGCCCTTGCCTGGTTCTTTATTCCGACGATTCCGATCCGGCGCTTTGTGCACAGCGCGGTGCTCGCGTCGAAATTATCCGTGTCGCTGATCTTGGCGCGTTGACGCCCGAGACCGTCATCACGGCGGCGAAGGGCTTGCTGGCCGGCGCGGCCTGACAACCTTGACAGAGGGTACTTTGGCTCTACATTCCAGGCGTTTAGCGGATTAGCAGATAGAGCCCAAAACATGGTCGCCATCACGCTCCCTGACGGCAGCGTCAGAAGTTTCGACAACCCGGTCAGTGGCGCGGAACTCGCCGCCGATATTGGCCCCGGCCTCGCCAAGGCGGCGTTGGCTATTCGGCTGAACGGTGCGCTCGATGATCTCTCCACGGTCATCGACGCGGACAGTGACGTTGCGGTCATCACCGACAAGGACGAAGAAGCCCTTGATCTGATCCGCCATGACGCCGCCCACGTGCTAGCGGAAGCGGTACAGGAACTGTGGCCAGGCACCCAGGTGACCATTGGCCCCAATATTGAGAACGGTTTCTATTATGATTTCGCGCGCGAAGAACCGTTCACGCCGGAAGACCTTGAAACCATAGAAAAGAAGATGCTCGACGTGATCGAGCGCAACGACACTTTCACCAAGGAGGTTTGGGACCGCGACAAAGCGGTGCAGACCTTCCGTGACATGGGCGAAGCCTACAAGGCGGAACTTATTGAGGCCATCCCGGCCGGCGAGGATGTCCGAATTTATCGCCAGGGCGACTGGTTCGATCTCTGCCGTGGCCCGCATCTGCCGTCGACGGGCCGTGTCGGCAAGGCGTTCAAGCTGATGAAGGTCGCCGGCGCCTATTGGCGCGGCGACTCCGACAATGAAATGCTGCAACGAATTTACGGCACCGCCTGGCGTACACCGAGAGAGCTCCGCGCCTATCTACACATGTTAGAGGAAGCCGAAAAACGCGATCACCGCCGCCTGGGCCGCGAAATGGGTTTGTTCCATCAGCAAGAGCAGGCGACGGGATCGGTCTTCTGGCATCCGAAAGGCTGGACCTTTTACCGGGCGATCCAGAATTACATGCGCCTGCGCCTGGAAGCCGGTGGTTATGTCGAGGTCAACACGCCGCAGATGGTTGACCGGTCCTTGTGGGAAGACTCCGGCCATTGGGAGAAGTTTCGCGAGCACATGTTCATTGCCGAGTCCGAAGACCGGATGCTGGCGATCAAACCCATGAACTGCCCGTGTCATGTGCAAATCTTCAAGCAGGGTCAGACCAGCTACCGCGATTTACCTTTGCGCATGGCGGAGTTCGGCGCTTGCGCGCGCAATGAGCCGTCGGGCGCCCTGCACGGGTTGATGCGGGTTCGCGCCTTTGTGCAAGACGACGCCCACATTTTCTGTACCGAAGATCAAATCGAGGAAGAGACCAAACGCTTCATCGACTTGCTTGCCTCAATCTACAAGGATTTCGGTTTCGAAGACTTTGTGATCAAATTTGCTGATCGGCCGGAAGTTCGCGCAGGTTCCGATGAAACTTGGGACCGGGCCGAAAAGGCGCTTTTGGATGCCAGCCGCGCCGCCGGCGTGGAATTAGTCATGAACCCCGGCGAAGGTGCGTTCTACGGCCCGAAACTGGAGTTCGTGTTGCGCGACGCCATCGGCCGCGATTGGCAATGTGGCACTCATCAGGTTGATTTCGTTTTGCCCGAGCGTTTGGACGCGTCCTATGTGGGCGAAGACGGCGACAAACACCGCCCGGTCATGCTGCACCGGGCTATCTTGGGTTCGTTCGAGCGGTTCATCGGAATATTGATTGAAAACTATGCCGGGCGCTTTCCCTTGTGGTTGGCGCCGGTGCAGATTGTCGTCGCCACGATCACCAATGATTCCGATGACTACGCCCGCCAAGTCCAAGCTCAGGCCAATGCCGCCGGGCTCCGCGCCGAGCTTGATCTGCGCAACGAGAAGATCAACTACAAGGTCCGCGAACATAGCCACGCCAAGGTGCCGGTCATTTTGGTGGTCGGCGCACGCGAAGCCGAAGACGAAAGCGTCGCCATGCGGCGCCTCGGCGGCAAGCAACAGGAAGTTCTTGCACTGCAAGATGCGCTCGCTAGACTAAAAGAAGAAGCGCAGAGCCCGGCTGGAAAATCATAAAAAGTTGAACAGTTTGGCTTCCGGGGTATTGATTTACACCGTAAGAAATCGATACGTTTTGTAACAATCGACGAGGAGCGAGTTAGATAGCTAGACGTCCGTTTAATCAGCCGCCAGCCAAGGAAGGGCCGCGGGTGAACGAAGATATCGATGTGGACAATGTCCGCTTGATAGATGCCGATGGATCACAAGTCGGCGTGGTTTCCATAGCAGAAGCACAAGAGATGGCCGATGAGGCGGGACTCGACCTGGTCGAGATTTCACCACACGCGGACCCTCCTGTATGCAAGGTCCTGGACTACGGGAAGTACAAGTACGAGGCGCAAAAAAAGGCCAACGAGGCGCGCAAAAAGCAAAAAATCATCGAGGTCAAAGAGATCAAGATGCGGCCCGGAATCGAAGAGCACGATTACCAGGTGAAAATGCGCAGTGTTCGGAAATTCATCGGCAATGGCGACAAGGTCAAAATGACCATTCGTTTCCGTGGCCGTGAAATGGCCCATCAGGAGCTTGGGCTTCGGGTGCTTGACCGTGTCCGCGAGGATTTGGACGAGGAAGTGAAGGTCGAACAATTCCCGAGGACCGAAGGCCGCCTGATGACGATGGTGGTCGCGCCTAAATAATCTAACGCCGTGCAAGGTGCCTATGTTACCGGGTTTCAGCGGGCGGATGCGGCTGCCCGCCAGCTCAGCGTTCGGCCCGCGAATGCCCAATCAAACCGTCTAAACAAACCGTCTGGGGCACAGCCCTGCCTGGAACCAGGTGACGAAACTGTAAAAGTCATATACCGGAATGCCCAGGGCCTCGGCCAAATCCGCCGAATAGGGCACCATGTTGGTGCATTCCAAGACCAACGCACCGATATCGGGATGATCCGCCAACAACCGTTCCCCTGCCTCCACAAGATCTGCGCGTGCCAAATCAACGTCCAGTTCCAGCTCATTGCCCAAAATGGCGCGGCTGAACTCGCGTCCGCCGTCGGTACCGCCGACGGGCGTATCGATGCCAACGCCTGCCGCCGCTAAATGATCCGCCGTTAACGTCGATTTCGACACCGACAGCACGCCGACCCGTTTCCCAGGGCCTAACAACGCTTGGACCCAGGGCACCTGCATGAGACCCGACGCGGCGACGGGAACGCCGATGGCTTCGGAAAGCTCGGCTTGAAACAACGACAGGAACCCGCAATTCGTGGTGATGCCATCGGCGCCTGTCGCGACCAATTCGCGGGCCGCCCGAACAAATTCATCCAATAGCCCTTCGGCGTTGCGATTAACAACGCGGTCCGGACTGGCGCCATTGACGACTTTGTAGAGCACCGGAAAAGGCCAAGTCCCGGCATGGCCGACATCGCCCGGGATGCGTGGAAATTGCGATTCCAGCATCAAAATGCCGACGGCGGCGCCGTAAACGTTCTTACCGCCTTTTGCCTTCACCATAATTTTTCTCCACTCCGGCGCGTTCAAGCGACGGAACGTATTTCACCTTGCATGGAGAAACCATAGGCCTGATCAAGACCCAGCTCGCGGACGATGTCGACACCGTTTTGCAGCGCTTCGCCGGTCAGTCCGCGCAACGGTTCGCGCAAGGGGCCGGCGGGCAAGCCGACAGCCGCCATCAAGGATTTCACAGCAACCGGATTGATGGCTGAGTAGGTGTAATGCAACAGCGACAGGTTCGTGAGATACGCCTCACGGAATTTTTCCGCCGAACCGCCTTCGTGCCAGGGCTCGGAAATGGCCGCTAGTTCCCGAGGTGCAATATTGCCCGTCATGTTGGCGGTCCCGTGTCCGCCCAGGGACATGGTCGGCACAACTAGGCCTAAATTCGGGGAATCACAGCACATGACCGAAGCATCGGGTTTGGCAGCCAAGACTTGTGCCACCTGTCCGACCCGCGCGGTGGATTCCTTGTGCACCACATAGTTCGGGTGTTCGAACAGACGCAACAACGCGGCATGACCCAAATCCGATTTCACCCGAGGCGGATTGTTGTAAATGCCAAGCGCCAAATCGACACTGTCGGCGACCTTCAAAAAGAATGCTTCGATGTCGTCCTCATCGGCGCAGATGTAGGCCGGCGCGGCAAGAATGGCGCCGTCGGCGCCTTCTTTTTCCGCATACTGCAGATACTCGATGGTGGTCTGCGTATTGTTGCCGGTGCAGCCGTAAAACAATTTCACGCCCGGCGTCTTCATTTTCGCGGTCTCTGAAATGATCTTCTTGCGCTCTTCGACGGACAACATGGAAACCTCGCCGGTCGACCCCATGATCAGGACCGCCCGGGTGCCGTTGTCGTGGTGAAATTTCAACAGAGTGCGGAACCCTTCGAAGTCGATGGACCCGTCGTTGTTGAACGGTGTGATCAAGGCGACGAACGATCCGGTGATCTTTTCATGTGCCATGGCTTTTTTTCTCCTGCTACTCAGCCGCGCCTAGTCGATGCCGGCTGAACTTAGATAAATGCGCGAGTACCCTTCCTTGATACCGCTGGTAATCTCGTCCAAGCGGCGCCCAATATGTCCCTGCATGAGCGCTGCCGCCCGTTCCGGTTCCCGGCACCGGATGGCGTCTAGTATATTGCGGTGTTCATTCTGGGTCCGTTGGCGCCGGCTGTCCATATCGATCCATCGGAAAAACCGAATGCGGTCATTCAGGTTGTTCAACAGATTGCGCATCTCGGCGTTTCTGGCGAACCGCATAATGTGGTTGTGGAAGGCTTCATCCAGGGCGACCATTTCCTCGCTGGTGCGTTGGCCGTCATCGGGTCCGGTTTCATCCAAAAAGCGCTCCAACTCATCAACTTCCTCATCCGTCGCCTGCTCGCTGGCCATCCTGGCAGCGGCAACTTCGAGGACGGCGCGCAGTTGGTAAAGTTCATAAATTTCCCGCGGCTTGAACTCCCGGCAGAAAAACCCGCGCCCGCCAATGAAGCTCAAGAACCCCTCCGAGACCAACCTGTTCAAGGCTTCACGGAGCGGGGTCCGGCTGACCTCCAAACGCTTCGCTAATTCGACCTCGTTGATGCGCTCGCCGGGTTTGAACCGGTAGGCGATCACCATATCCTTGATTGCACCGTAGGCCCGGTCAACGCTGCTCAAGCGCTTGTCAGCGATGTCAGGCATATTGAAATTTCCAATCTGTATACAATGCAGTGTCCTTATGGGGTATCTCATCGGCGTCGCTATCGCAACAAATTCATCATAAATTGTTTTAAACGCACACTAATCTAGAGTCTTTGGCTTGACACTGAATTCAACTCGCAAC
>Ga0233433_10001439_pt1 | contig 22562 bp, 18 predicted proteins | sample SI_122_August201_5_FD_179868 | JGI IMG/M metagenome (GOLD analysis project Ga0233433, IMG submission 179868) | Seawater microbial communities from Saanich Inlet, British Columbia, Canada - SI_122_August2016_100_MG | ecosystem: Environmental > Aquatic > Marine > Inlet | place: Canada: British...
ACCCGTGTTGCGGTCGTAGCGGGTGAGCGCATTTGTCGCGCCGGCATAGAATACGCTTGGATCGGTTGGTCTTGGCGCAACGTATCCACTCTCGCCTCCTCCCACCGAATACATCCACTCCGTGCTCACGCCGCGTGGGTTTTGAAGATGCCCCTCCTCGGACGAAACGCAGACGGTGGAGTTGTCCTGCTGGGCACCACACGCGTGGTAGGGGAAGTCCGTCGTGGTCGCGAGGCGGTAGATCTGTGCCGTGGGATACTTCATTCCCGTCCAGGTGCGCCCGCCGTTGACGGACACAACACCACCACCGTCATTGCCATTGATCATGCGGAGGGGGTTCCCTGGATCGATCCAGATGTCGTGGTGATCGGCGTGCGTCTCGCGAACACTCTCCAGCGTACGGCCGGCATCGGTCGACTTCATGAGCCGGAAATTGAGGATGTAGATCGTGTTCCGGTCGACCGGGTCGGCCTGGATCCGCTGGAAGTAGAACGCCCGCTGCCAGATGTCTCGGTGTGCGTTCACGAGGGTCCACGAAGAGCCTCCGTCGTCCGACATGTAGAGGCCTCCGGCCTCAGCCTCCACGTTCGCCCAGATCCTCTGGGAATCTGCGCCGGACACGGTGATCGCTATTTTGCCCAGAACACCGGCCGGAGATCCCACACTACGCGCCGGGAAACCCGGATTGTCGGTCAGTTCGGACCAGGTATCGCCGCCATCCGTCGTCTTGAAGATTCCAGAACCTTCCCCGCCGCTCCACAGTTGCCAGGGCTTCCGGTGCACCTCCCAGAGCGTCGCATAAAGGACGTCAGGGTCGTGCGGATCCATGACGAGATCGACCGCGCCAGTGCGGTCGTTCCGGAACAGAACCTTGTCCCAGGTCCGGCCGCCGTCGGTGGTCCGGAAGACGCCGCGGTCGGCACTCGGGCCGAACGGATGTCCGAGAGCAGCCACGAAAGCCCGCTCCGGGTCGGTCGGGTGCACCCTGATCCGGCCGATCGCTTGGGTGTTCTCCAGACCGACGTGACGCCAGTTCCTCCCGCCATCGTCGGAGCGATACACACCGTCGCCTTGAAGCACATTCGCTCTCAGCTGCACCTCGCCCATCCCGATGTAGACGACGTCCGGGTTCGATTCTGCAACTGTCACCGCCCCGACAGAGCCACTCCTTATCTGACCGTCCGTCACCGGGGACCACGAGGTGCCACCGTCGGTGGTCTTGAAGAGCCCACCACCCGTCGCGCCGAAGTAGTACTCGAACGGTCGATCGGAGTGTCCGGCTACGGCGATCGAGCGCCCGCCACGGTCCGGTCCAATCGATCGCCACTCGAGCGGGGGCATCAGTGCGGCCTGCCCGGGGGCGGACTGCGCCGCTGCTGGCGCCGCGAGAAGTGCCAGCAGCGCCACCGGCGCCGCTATTAGCGCCGCGAGGACACGGAAAAGAACCGAGATGATCAGACTTTGACGACTCATCGTCTCTCCCCTTGGTCTAGCGAGATGTCGGAACGCGGAATGGGGTGGGTGGCAGCCACACGGTGTCGGGCAGCGATGTCCAATCCCCTGTCGCTGCAAAGTGCAGAATGCCGGAGCGAAATTCACCCGACGCACGCATCGCAGCCCGGATCGCCCCGTGGGGGCCACGCACGATGGGAATGAACTTGCTGTTCTTGAAGTGGGGCACGAGTTCCAACGAGTTCTCGAAAGGAGTCGAGGTGTCCCAGGTGCCGTGCGCGATAACCGTCGGGATCTCTGTGTCGAAGTTCTGCCGGAAATCGTTTCCCAGGTCACTTTCCCACGCTGGGCAGCGGGCAATGTACCCCCAGTTCATTCCGAAAAGCACCTCGTTCGCGGGGTCCGCCGATTGTCTCGCAAGGCGTTCCGGCGTGATTCCCGAGCCGCAGTCCAGCTGAAAATAGCTCGCAGTGCGATACTGGGGGCCCGACGGCCGGGAACCGAGGTAGAGCTCCTCCGCGGCGCGCGTGAAGTTCCCCTCGGTCATCTCGATGACATCCGCAGGCCATCCCCGCAGACCCGCCGAGAACCCGCGGGCCAGGGTTCCGACCGCGGTACCGTCGAAGAGCACATCGTGACGACTGCCGTCATCCGGGTCGGTGACCGACACCGTGAACGGGCTCTGAGCTGCGCTTCTGACGAGATCCTCGAATGCTGCGACGAGGCCGCCTTCCGGAATCCGCCCGCTCAATTCGGCCGATGCCTCGGCTTCCTCGGCCACTCGGCGATAGACGTTCCAAAGGTGGCCGGGGTCATCGTAGGTATGATCCGGGCCTTCCATTCCCCGAAAAATCGCTCGCTCCACGATCTCGGGATGTAGGCGCATGAGGCTCATGCCCCAGTGTGACCCAAAGCTTCCGCCCCACATGATGATCTTGTCGTACCCAAGAGCGAGGCGGACCTCGTTCACGTCCTCGGCGGCTTCGAGCACCGTGAAGCCCGCAAGGTCGAGTCCACTCTGCTCCCAGAATGCCCGTTCGGGGGCGAGCATGGCCTGCAACTCGGCGGCGGCTCGTTCAGGGTCAGCGGCCACGTCGCCAGGAGTGATCTCCGTCGTCGTCTCGATTGTGGTAGTGGGCTTCGATGAGCCGATCCCACGCTGGCCGACAACGATGACGTCCGATACCTGCGTGAGCGGCAGCCAACGGTCTTCGAACGTGCCGACCTCCTCCAGGGCACGTTCGAGTCCATCGAAGCTGGGACCCCCGTGGAGGAAGAAGACCGGAGGTGTGCCCGGTCGCGCTTCGGACGATGCACGGAAGCGGTAGACCTCGACGCCGAGGACTCCGCTATCCGGATTCGAGCGATTCACCGGTGCGAAGTAGAGGCCCCGCTCCGCGTTCACGAAGCCCCCGTCGAGGAGGGGGATTCGTTCCGGGTAAAGGAACATCGTCCCGGCGGCGGGCGGGGGAGCAACCGCCGTGTGGAATGACGCATCACTGGTGGGCTCGGCACACGCGCTGCTGACAACGAGACATGCCGCAGCTACGATTTTGTCGATTCGCATTTCTCGCTCCTTGGGGTTGCGAACGTCAGGGGCGTCCGCGCGTCATGCAAGGGCGGGCGTGGACCGGGGACCCAGTCGACGCGGGTCATGGCCGGCTGGGTCGAGGGGCGCCATAGCGACGCGAGGTTGTTGGCGCTTCCGCCTAACGTCGACTTCTCCGACGTACTCAATCCCCTTCCGCAGGGCCGCTTAACGCGAAGTGCGGATTCGGACTGTGCACGTGGGAGAAGCCGACCGTATACGTGTACTGACCCTCGTCGTTGGCTCGGGCCGGCATCAGGCCCTCACCTGCCCAAGCGGACCGCTAGGACTCAGGAGCGGGGGAAGCCAGAGGAAGCCGAATCCTAAAGATCGTCCCCTCTCCCACGACACTTTCCACTGAGATAGTCCCCTTGTGACCCTCCACGATGCCTCGGACCACCGAAAGGCCGAGGCCGGTTCCCTCGTCACTGCCTTTCGTGCTGAAGAAAGGCTCGAAGATTTTGTCCATAATCTCTTCGGCCATTCCGTGTCCGTTGTCGGCCACGGAGAGCTCGGCCTCCGTATCTGTTGAAACGGTGCTCACTGTGAGGGAGCCTCCGTCAGGGAGAGCATCTCGGGCGTTTACGACCAGGTTGGTGATGATCTGCTTCAGCTGACCAGAATCGGCTTGAACCGGGAGGGCCTCCTCCGAAAGGTCGAAGTTGAATTGAAGTCCCTTCCCGCCGAGAATACGGGCGATGGGCTCGATCTCCGTGACCACTCCGTTCAAATCCACCACCCCTCGAACCACGGATTCGTGCCGCGCAAAGGTGAGGAGCTGCTTTGCCAACACACGTCCCTCACGTGTCGCTTGCACAATTGCCGTCAAGTCATCTCGGAGGGTTCCTTCCTTCGGGGCATCCTCCAACGCCAGCTGGGCGGGGGTCATGATGGCCTGGAGTACGTTGTTGAAGTCATGGGCGATTCCGGCGCTGACCCGCCCGATCGCGTCGAGGCGTTGGGACTGCTGCACCTCCTCCTCCATGCGCTTCCGCTCCGACACATCCCGAATGACGATCTCCACTCCCATCCCCTCCTCGCTGGGGAAGGGTCCGGCGGCTAGCTCGGCCGAGAAGCTTTCGCCTGCTTTTGTAAGGCAGTCGACTTCGCAGAGAACCCGGCGCTTGGATCCGTTCAAGATCTCGCTGAGGTTTGAACGGCAGGAATCCACCGCATGTGGCGCAATCATCTCCCACATACTTTCCCCTTCGAACTCAAGGTCCTCCGCACCGCCAAACAACTGCCTTGCCTCTGGATTGGCGAAAAGGACGGTGGCCGTCTGGTCCAAGATGAGAATCCCATCGGGCGAAAGCTGGATGACGTTCTCTAGCCTTTTCAGCGCCAGGGCCAAACGCCGGTGTCGATCCAGCCGGGTGATGGTACGGACCCGGGCCCGAAGCTCCGTCCGGTTGGTGGGTTTGGATATGAAGTCGTCGGCTCCGCTCTCGATCCCCTCAATGAGGGACTTTCTGTCGTCGAGGGCTGTGACAAGCAGGACGGGGACGTCTGCCAAGGCCGGATCATCTCGAAGGACTCGACAAACCTCGAATCCACTCATGCCAGGCATCATCACGTCCAGGAGAATCAGATCCGGGTTCAGGCTTCTGGCCAGTTCTAGCGCCTCAGGACCGTTCGTGGCCGTCGTGATGCGGTATCCCTGGCCTTGCAAGGAGACCGATAGCGTCTCCAGTGCCGCAGGCGTGTCATCGACGAGGAGAAGCTTAGGGGCGTACGGCGTTGATTCAGTCATGATCAGCTTTCGCGGCGGATCAGCCGCTCGATGGTTGCTGTGAGGTTTTTGAGGCTCACCGGCTTGCTCAGATACTCGTTGGCACCGGTGGCCAGACATCGCTCCCGATCTCCGTCCATGGCCACCGCTGTGACGATGATGATCGGAGTAGAAGCGAGTTCGGTGATGTCGCGGATTTGCCTGGTCGCCTCGATTCCATCCATCACCGGCATCTGGACATCCATCAGGATAAGGTCGGGGGATTCTTCCTTGGCACGGTCCACCGCCTCCTGTCCATTCCGAGCGACAATGAGGCGATAACCCTTGGCCTGGAGCACCGCAGACATTACCTCGATTGTGACTTCGTTGTCTTCGGCCAGGAGCACCAGTGGGGCCGCGCCTCCGAGCGGCGGATCGAGCTCCTCGATGGCCGCCTCGGGTTCCCCACCGGCCCCAGTACCCTCCGTCGGGTTCCTAACGACAGTGGGCGCCTCCCACGGAAGGGAGACCGTGAACCGCGTCCCCTCGCCAACACCGGGGCTTTCCACCGAGACGCTGCCCCCGTGCAGTTCGGTCATTCGACTCACCAGAGCGAGCCCCAACCCCGTGCCGGAGAATTCACGATCTAGCCCTGCGTCGAGTTGTACGAAGGGCGCGAACAGCTTCTGCTGGCCCTCCCGTGAGATTCCCATCCCGGAGTCCCACACCACGAAATACACCGCTTCCCGCTCAGGGTCCGCAACATACTCGAGCCCCACATTGCCCCCCTCCGGAGTGAACTTCACCGCGTTGCTCAAGAGATTCACCAGAATCTGTTTTAGACGCCGGCCGTCTGCGTGAACCGTCTCTATTGAGTCGTCGAATTGGGTCGAGATATTAAGGCGCTTCTTCAGTGCAGCTTCCCTGATAAATCTCAGGCTCCCCTCAGCGATCTCCTGGGGAACAATCGACTCGAGCTCAAGCTCGAGCATTCCCGCCTGGACCTTCGAGAGGTCGAGAATGTCGTTGATCAGAGAGAGAAGATGGCGCCCGCTCTCGTCAATCATCTCGATCGGTCGGCGTTGCTTCACATCCAACTCCCCGTAGATGCCCTCCTCCAGAGACTCGGCACTTCCGAGGATCGCGTTCAAGGGAGTGCGAAGCTCGTGGCTCATGCTAGCCAGGAACTCGTCCTTGGAACGTGCGGCCCTGGAAAGCTCGGCATTGGCTGCGCTCAAGTCCGCAGTGCGCTCATCGACGCGCTCGGCCAGCGTCTCGCGCTCGGTCAGCAACGCCTCCACCGCTGCCTTGGCGTCCGTGACATCCTGGCCGATGCCGATCACGCCGACGATCGTGCCTTCCACGTCCCGCCGCGTCGTCGCGTTCAGCAGAACGTCCACCCGAGAACCCGTCTTCGTGAAGAGGGGGAACTCGTAGTTCGACCGATCCGTGCCGGCGAGGGCTGCTTGGAGCACCTCCCTCACCGAGTCCTGGTAGTCCTCCGTGATGAAGTCGCCTACCAGCTCCCGCCCCAGCACCTCGGCCTTCTCATACCCCGTGATCCTTGCCGCCGTCTGGTTCCACTCCGTCACACGCATCGACGTATCCACCCCGAAGATCGGCGCGTTCGCCGTGTCGATGAGCTGGGTTAGCTCTTCGCTGACCTGCGTCAGCTCCGCCTCCGCCTTCTTGGCCTCCGTGACAGCTGAGTTCAGTTCACGTTCGTACTCGTCCTGCGACGTGAGATCCCGTATGGCTCCCGCGAAAACGGGCGGCTCGTTCACAGGGACCTGACTGATGGTCAGCTCGACCGGAAACTCCGTGCCGTCGGCACGCAGCGCACTGAGGCGAAGACGCTGACGCAGGATCTTCGGTTCACGGGACTTGAGGAACCGTTTCAATCCTTTGGCGTGGGCCTCACGCATGGACAAGGGAACGATGACGTCCCCCATCAAACGTCCAAGCACGTCACCGCGCTTGTGTCCGAACATCGATTCCGCCACCCCGTTGAAATCAAGGATCCGACCATGGTGATCCATAATCAGGAGCGCATCTAGCGACGTTTCCATGATCGCCTGTGTGGCGAGTTTCAACAACGCGCCATTGGCCCCCAAGAGGTCCTGCAGAACATGAACTCCAGATCCATCTCGGGAGATCATTTTTAAGAACGACACCACGCCGACCACGACACCGTCAACGACCGCGGGTACGGCCGTTCCCTGAAAGAAACGGGGGCTCCCGTCCTTAGCTGTGAAGGTCGCCTCGTAGGAGACGGTGGCCCTTCCCGAGACCAGGTCCTCCAACAGGTTCTTGCAATGGTCATGAGAATCCGGATGAAGGACATCAAGGAGGTTGAGTTCGAGTGCCTCCGTCGCAGAGTACCCCAGCTGCGCCGACCAGGCTGCGTTCGTGTAGAGGAAGGAGCCGTCGAGGCCCAGCGTTGAAATAAGGCCTTCCGACTCGTCAGCCAGAAAGCGAACCGTGGGATCCGTCAGATTCCAAAAAAACGTGCCCAGACTGTAACTTCCAGGCTGAACATTCGAATTTGTTGATTCAGTCATGATCAGCTTTCGCGGCGGATCAGCCGCTCGATGGTTGCTGTGAGGTTTTTGAGGCTCACCGGCTTGCTCAGATACTCGTTGGCACCGGTGGCCAGACATCGCTCCCGATCTCCGTCCATGGCCACCGCTGTGACGATGATGATCGGAGTAGAAGCGAGTTCGGTGATGTCGCGGATTTGCCTGGTCGCCTCGATTCCATCCATCACCGGCATCTGGACATCCATCAGGATAAGGTCGGGGGATTCTTCCTTGGCACGGTCCACCGCCTCCTGTCCATTCCGAGCGACAATGAGGCGATAACCCTTGGCCTGGAGCACCGCAGACATTACCTCGATTGTGACTTCGTTGTCTTCGGCCAGGAGCACCAGTGGGGCCGCGCCTCCGAGCGGCGGATCGAGCTCCTCGATGGCCGCCTCGGGTTCCCCACCGGCCCCAGTACCCTCCGTCGGGTTCCTAACGACAGTGGGCGCCTCCCACGGAAGGGAGACCGTGAACCGCGTCCCCTCGCCAACACCGGGGCTTTCCACCGAGACGCTGCCCCCGTGCAGTTCGGTCATTCGACTCACCAGAGCGAGCCCCAACCCCGTGCCGGAGAATTCACGATCTAGCCCTGCGTCGAGTTGTACGAAGGGCGCGAACAGCTTCTGCTGGCCCTCCCGTGAGATTCCCATCCCGGAGTCCCACACCACGAAATACACCGCTTCCCGCTCAGGGTCCGCAACATACTCGAGCCCCACATTGCCCCCCTCCGGAGTGAACTTCACCGCGTTGCTCAAGAGATTCACCAGAATCTGTTTTAGACGCCGGCCGTCTGCGTGAACCGTCTCTATTGAGTCGTCGAATTGGGTCGAGATATTAAGGCGCTTCTTCAGTGCAGCTTCCCTGATAAATCTCAGGCTCCCCTCAGCGATCTCCTGGGGAACAATCGACTCGAGCTCAAGCTCGAGCATTCCCGCCTGGACCTTCGAGAGGTCGAGAATGTCGTTGATCAGAGAGAGAAGATGGCGCCCGCTCTCGTCAATCATCTCGATCGGTCGGCGTTGCTTCACATCCAACTCCCCGTAGATGCCCTCCTCCAGAGACTCGGCACTTCCGAGGATCGCGTTCAAGGGAGTGCGAAGCTCGTGGCTCATGCTAGCCAGGAACTCGTCCTTGGAACGTGCGGCCCTGGAAAGCTCGGCATTGGCTGCGCTCAAGTCCGCAGTGCGCTCATCGACGCGCTCGGCCAGCGTCTCGCGCTCGGTCAGCAGCTCATCGTTGGCTCGCGTCAGCTCCGCCAGCGCGAGGGCAGTACCGATCTTAGTCGACGCAATGGACGCGATGGTGGTCAGAATTTGCCGATGGTCTTCCGTGTAGAAGTCGACGTCCGGATGCTCGGAATCCACCACGCCGATGACTTTGCCATCGCGCACGATCGGTACCGCCAACTCGGACCGACGGGACAAATCGTCGGTGATGTAGCGAGGGTCGGTCCGTGTGTCGCGAACCAGCTCAGATCGGCCGCTCCGCACAACAGATCCGACGATCCCATCCCCCACTCCGATCGTCATCGGGTTGTGGATGTCGTCCGCTACTGGGTTCTTCGGGCCGTACGCTGCTATTTGCACGAGACGACCCGATTCCTCGTCGAGCAAATAGACCACACAGTCCTCGAATCCCAATTGGGCCACCGGGTGCCTTGCCACCTCCCATAGAATCTCGTCCACCGTGGTCGGGTGGATCAGCGACAGGGCGAATGTGTTGAGGGTCTCCAGATAGCTGGCCCTAAGCTGGGACTGGCTCGCTCGGAACTCCGTGTTCGCCTCGTCGGCCTCCGTGACAGCTGAGTTCAGTTCACGTTCGTACTCGACCTGCGACGTGATGTCCCGTATGGCTCCTGCGAAAACGGGCGGCTCGTTCGCAGGGATCTGACTGACGGCCAGCTCGACCGGGAACTCCGTGCCGTCGGCACGCAGCGCACTGAGACGAAGACGCTGACCCAGGACCTTCGGTTCACGGGACCCGAGGAACCGTTTCAATCCGTTGGCGTGGGCCTCACGCATGGACAAGGGAACGATGACGTCCCCCATCAAACGTCCAAGCACGTCACCACGCTTGTGTCCGAACATCGATTCCGCCGCCCCGTTGATATCAAGAATCCGACCATGGTGATCCATAATCAGGAGCGCATCTAGCGACGTTTCCATGATCGCCTGTGTGGCGAGTTTCAATAACGCGCCATTGGCCCCCAAGAGGTCCTTCAGAACAGGAACTTCCCGGCCATCGTGGGAGATCATTTCTAATAACGAAACCACGCCGACCACGACACCGTCGACGACCGCGGGTAAGGCCGTTCCCTGAAGGCGATGGGGGGCCCCGTCCTTAGCTGTGAAGGTCGCCTCGTAGGAGGCCGTGCCCCTTCCCGAGATCAGGTCCTCAAGCAGGTCCTTGCAATGGTCATGAGAATCCGGATGAAGGACATCAAGGAGGTTGAGTTCGAGTGCCTCCGTGGCAGAGTACCCCAGCTGCGCCGACCAGGCTGCGTTCGTGTAGAGGATGGAGCCGTCGAGGCCCAGCGTCGAAATAAGGCCTTCCGACGTGTCAGCCAGAAAGCGAACCGTGGGATCCGTCATATCCCAAAACAAAGTGCCCAGACTGTAATTTTCGGGCTGGAAATTTGATTTTTCCGCCATGGACCTTTTTTCGCTGAAGTCTGGAGAAGCTTTAAAGATCACTCTCACGGGGAAATTAGTCCACTTCGCAGGAACCCCTGAAATCTGGAGCGGGAGAGAATCGGGACCAAGGACTGACCTCATGCGTGACGCGGCATTAGCCACCCACTTTCAAAAACCCCTCACAGCCCGTAATACCTAAACCACAAGTTAACACCGGGCGCATTCCCCTTTATGAAAGGCCGCACGGTTCCCTGCGGATCGCTGACCTATGGCTGACTCGGACTCGCCGCAGCTCTCCCCGGCACAAACTCGTCTTCCGCACCAGCGGCGAGCTCGCCTCTGCGCCCTCGTCGCGCTCGCCGGATCGCTGACCCTCGGCTCTCCACAGCTGAAAGGCCAAGCCCGGGCCGACGTCGACCCCACGATCCTGGACACTTGGCAGTGGCGAGCATTGGGTCCCAACCTCGGGGGTCGATCAATTGCGGTCGCGGGTAGTGCGGCCCGGGAACTCGAGTACTACTTCGGCGCTGTGGGCGGTGGGTTATGGAAGACGACTGACGCGGGCAACAGCTGGAGGCCCGTCAGCGACGGCTGGTTCATGAGTTCGTCGGTCGGCTCGATCGGCGTTTGCGAGGCCGACCCGGACGTCGTGTACGTCGGCATGGGTGAGGGTCAATTCAGGGGCACGATGTCGTCCGGAGACGGGGCCTACGCAACCCGGGACGGCGGCGAGACTTGGTCGTTCATCGGCTTAGCATCGAGCACGGGTCAAACAATGATTCCGCGCATGCGCGTCGACCCAGCAAACTGCGACGTGGTCTACGCTGCGGTGCTCGGCGACCCCTACGGGCCGAACGAGGAGCGCGGTGTCTTCCGCTCCACTGACGGAGGTTCGACCTGGGAGCGCGTCCTGTTCGTGAGCGAGCTAGCGGGTGCCTCGGATCTTGCCATGGATCCCGCCGACCCGAACACGATGTACGCGACGATCTGGGATGTACATCGGCCACCTTGGGGCGGGCGAACTAGCGGCACCAGCGGTGTCTTCAAGTCGACGAACGGCGGAGACAGCTGGACGGATCTCACTCGCAACCCCGGGATGCCGGATACGATCATCGGCAAGGTGGGGATCTCCGTATCCGGAGCCGATTCGAACCGCCTGTACGCGGTCATCGAGGCCGCGCCCGACCACGGCGGCGTGTTCCGCTCGGATGACGCGGGCGCGACCTGGCGTAGGACGAACGGCAACAACGCGCTCTTCCATCGGGCCGAGTACTACACGCGGATCACCGCGGATACGCAGGACCCGGATCGGCTCTACGTCCTCAACAAGAACTTTTTCCGATCGGACGATGGAGGGGAGACCTTCCAGCTCGTGCGCGTGCCGCATGGGGACAACCACGACTTGTGGATCGCCCCGGACGACAACGCCCGAATGGTGCAAGCGAACGACGGTGGGGGCACAGTCAGCTGGAACGCCGGGGAGACGTGGACGGATATCGACTTCCCGACGGCCCAGATGTACCACGCGTTCGTCACCAACGACTTTCCCTACCAAGTCTGCGGCGCCCAGCAAGACAACACCTCCAAGTGCGTGCCATCGGACGGTGATGGCTCGTTCTGGTACCAGGGTCCTGGAGGTGAGCAGGGCTACGTAGCCATCGACCCGACGCGCACGACGCTTGGCTACGGCGGCTCTCAACGAGGTGGAATCACGCGCTTCGATCGCACCACTGGCCAGCGGCAGAACGTGCAAATCTGGCCGCGCCAATCCGACGGCTTCCCGGCCGGCGGTATACGTGAACGCTTCCAGTGGACCTTCCCGATCGTGATGTCCCTTCACGATCCTCGAGTGATCTACGCGGCCAGCCAGCACGTGTGGAAAACGGAGGACGCGGGAGAGAACTGGCAGCGCATCAGTCCAGACCTCACCCTCGCTGACCCCGAGACGCTCACCGGTTCCGAACAACCCATTAAAGACCACAACAGCCAAGACTATTACGCCACGATCTTCACGCTGGCGGTGTCGCCGCACGACGCTCAGACGCTGTGGACCGGTTCAGATGACGGGCTCATCCATGTCTCTAGGGACGGAGGCGCGAACTGGCAGGATGTGACGCCCGAGGGCCTCCCATTCCGAGCCAAGGCGAGCCTGATCGAGGTGTCGCCTCATACTCCGGGCAAGGCGTATCTGGCCGCCGAGAAGTACAAACTGCAGGACGTGCGCCCCTACATCTTCAAGACCGAGGACTACGGCGAGACGTGGGAGCTCATTGTGAACGGCATCGGCGCGGATCACTTCGTGCGTGCAGTCAAAGAAGATCCCGAGCGAGCAGGACTGCTGTACGCCGGCACGGAGCACGCGCCCTACGTGTCCTTCAACGACGGTGCTGTTTGGCAGCCCATCGCGCTCAACCTGCCCGACCTGCAGATCTCGGACATCGAAGTCGCTGGGAATGACCTCGTGGTCTCGACGTACGGCCGCGGCTTCTACACGCTGGAGGGCATCGACAGTTGGCGGCAGATGACTGCGGATGTGCTCGCTTCCGATGTACACCTGTATGAGCCGGGCGCAGCCATTCGGACGCGTGCCGGTCCGGCGTCCGGTGTTGACCGCGCAGTCTACGGCCGTGGGCGCATTTCAGGTACGAACCGCGTCGACATCTACTATCAGATGCGGAGTGGAGCGCGGCGCGTAACGATCGATATCCTGACCGAGCGAGGGGACGTCGTGCGCAGCTTTGTAGGCGCCCCGGATGTGGAGCGGCCGAGGCCCGCGCGAAACTCGGTCGGACACGTAATCACCGGACCCTCATGGGGCGGCGCGACACCCGCGCCGATCCCCGGGTTCGAGGCTGGTTTTCATAGGTTCAGCTGGGACACTCGCTACCCGCCCGCGGCCGACTTCCCTGGCATGCGCCTTCGCGGTGCGAACGCGGACGGGCCCCAGGCGACTCCCGGCACCTACCAGGTGCGGCTCACCGTGGACGGTGTCACGAGAACGGAGCAGTTCGACCTGCTCAAAGATCCGCGCCTGACCGAGGTCACGCAGGCGGACTTCGTGGCCCAGTTCGACTTGGCGATGGCCGTGCACGCCAGATTCAACGATGCGACGATGGCCGTAACGCGCATTCGTGCGTTGCGCGGCGAGGTGGACGACCGGGTCCAGAGCGCAGCCGATGTGCAAGTCACGCAGGCCGGCACGGCCCTCGCGACGAATCTGAGAGATGTCGAAGGGGATCTCTACGAGGGTGGAGCCGAGGCTCAGAGCGACCTTAAGCACTTCGGGACCCGGCTCGCCAACCATCTCTCCTACTTGAAGGGCGTGGTCATGGGCGCAGACGCGCGCCCCACGCAGCAATCGTTCCAGGTGCTCGAAGAAATCTCAGTTGAGTTGGATGCGCATCTGGAGAGACTCGAGCTCATACTCGGAGACGAATTGGATCGATTCAATGACCTGTTACGAGAGAAGGGCCTGCCGCCCGTTGGGAGGCTAATCGCCTAGAGGACGCCGAACGACCACAAACGGCAGGCCTGCGACCGTCGCGGCCAGACTACTCCAGAGCACGCTGAGCCGCGTGGTCTCTAGACCGGCATCAGCCGTTACGAGGACGGCTGCGTAGACCCCGAGCAGCAGCCCAGCCCGGACACGGATGTGTACGAGAGGGAGTCCATCCACATCCCCGCGGCTACGAGGCGCAGGATAGAAGAGCGCCGCAGCTAGAGCGAGCACGGCCACAATGATGAGGGCAATGCCCACCGGCGCGTCAGGCATGCCGACGCCGTCGTTGGCTGAAGCGCCGAGAAGAGCCGCGAACCCGGCGAGGAACAGGGCGAGCAGACGGTGGCTCCTCCTCATGGCCTGTCCTGGAGCGGTGGGCAGCACTCCGTCCAGCGCTAAGGCGGCAGCGCCTACGACGGCGAGGGTCCAACTTTCCGTCCAGGCTGCAAAAACGAAGAGCGGAAGGAGCAGCAGCGTGTCACTCGCCAGAGCCGCCCTACCTGTGCTGCGGTTCACGAGACGCAGCGACATGAGCACGACGACGGGACTCAGGAGCGATTGCTCCCCCGCCAGAAGCCACGCGAACCACGCGAGAGCGGCCGCGAGGAATGCAGCCGCGTTATCGTCCGGGGACAACTCCCGGGTGAGCGCCCAAGCAAGGAACGTAGAGAGCCCGGCGTTGGCACCCGCGAGGCCAGCGCCCAATCCCCCCGACCCCGCCCTCACCGCCAACACAGCCCCGACGACGAGCGCGAGTGCGAGCAAGAGGAGGATGGCACGATTCGTCGGATAGGCCGGGTCGACAGGTCGGCCGATGCCGGAGAAGCGGTACACGGGATGCACAGTCATCAGCCTGCCCACACGTAGAGGGCTACAGCCAGCGGCACGCGCAGGATCCAAGCGACGGTCCGCACCCAATTCGTTCCGACCAGGCGACGATGCACTGCGGCATCGAAGCCGGTTGAGAGGCGGCGGTGCGCCGGTATCTGCCACAACGCCGTCGAGCCCCAGATGATCGCAAGCAACGCCAGACCGCCGTACGCCCATACCCGGTACTCTGGAGTCGGCGCGAGCAGGACGAGCCAAAGCGCCGATCCGACCTCGAGGACCATGGGTGGAGCGACGACCCAGCCGGTGCGCCGAGTGTGCAGCGCTTCATAGGTGACGAAGCCCCCGCGACCGACCTCGGCCATGAGTGGATAGTGAACGACTTGCACGAAGACGATTACGCCCGCCATGAAGACGGTCGAAAGCAGGTGGATCAGCGCGGGGTCATTCACGCGGAGCGCACACGCCCGAGGCCTCCGTCCACACCGAGCGTCTGCCCGGTCACCCAGTCTGCCTCGGACCCGAGAAGCCACGCCATGGCAGCGGCGATGTCCTCCGGCTCTCCAATCCTACCAAGCGCGTGCATCGCTTCCGAGGACCCACGCCCGGGCCCGCTCTTGGTGATGCGCTCCGTCAGCGGCGTCTCAACGAGTCCGGGCGCGACGGCGTTCACCCTTACGCCGGATCGGCCGTACGTCGCCGCGGCGGAGCGCACCAGCGCATCGATGCCTCCCTTGGCAGCCGCAATCGCCTCATGGTTCGCGAGCCCGATGGCCGCGGCGGCGGACGAGACCAGGACCACGCTCCCCTGCTTCTGTCTCATCATGGGCTGCACCGCTGCGCGCAGCACGGCGAACGAGCTGGTCAGATTGGCGGACACGGTGTCGGCCCATTCCTGCGGCTTCGTCAGGTGAGCCGGCTTGAGGAGGAGGCTGCCCACGCAACTCGCAACTCCATCAATGCGTCCATGAGCATCCATGACCTGCTCGACTGCCTGTTCTACGGCTTCGAAGTTCGATGCGTCGGCCGGGAGCGCAAGCGCACCGAGTTCCGTGGCCAAAGGGGCCAGCCGTGCGGGATCCCGCCCGGAAAGGGCGAGCTGCGCCCCCCCGAGCTCCAGCCGCCTGGCGAGCGCACCGCCAATGCCACCGTAGGCTCCGAAGATGAGATAAACCGGTTCTTGATTCGTCATTTTAGACCATTTCCTGGGCCGCGGAGAACGTGCAAAATCAAAATCGGGGACGAGTCCGGAAGAACCCGCCCCCGCTGACCGATGATCGTCGGCGCTGCGCTAGTACTTGATGCGCAACCCAACTCCGAACGGCCACACCCACGAGTTGGACGTGCCAACCTCGGCTTCGGCCGAGAAGGCGATGTCACCCTGCCGGCTGATCAGGAAGTCGACCGAAGGCGACGGCTGAATGCCCAACTTCGCGACAGCGTTGATCGCCGGATACGTGTTGATGTGAGCCGTAACGATGTGCGGATAGTATAAACCCATTTTCCATGACCGCCAACCTTTTGTCCAACTATCTGTCTAACAAGGATGGATATTTGGTAAATATTGCGACTAGATACTCACAGTATCGCATCTATGTACAATGAGTGTTTAACTATATACGTTCAGTGATCAGGGGAGGGGGAGTCAGGCTCTTTGCTTCCTCTCCGCGAAAACACTCATTCCTCGCTGGCCCGCCAACTCGAAGGCGTCTACGAGGTTCGACCAGGGTCCATGTGACCGGGAACACAGCTGATGACTTCGACGCCCCTACTCGCCCTGATGACCATCGCACAAGCACTAGTCACCTCAGGCCCAAACACTTCACGGTCCGACCTGCCCAAGGCGATGTCAGGGTCCTCGCCCGCCCCAGAGCAAGTCGAGCGCGTGATTGTCGACTTCACCGGCGAGCATCCTCAACGCTGGGCCATCGTGAATGATGGGGTCATGGGCGGGCGGTCCAATAGCAACATCGAGGTGACGGACCAGCGTACGGCAGTCTTCAGTGGGTTCCTCTCGCTGGAGAACAACGGTGGATTCGCGTCTACCCGTGCTGCGCTCGGGTCCAAGGTCCTGGAGGGCTTCGACGGTGTCGTGCTCCGCGTTAGGGGAGACGGTCGCACCTATCAGCTTCGTTTCAGGATGGACGGGAGGTTTGACGGGGTGGCCTACCAAGCCGAGTTCACGACCGAGTCGGGTGAATGGACCGAGGTCGATCTTCCCTTCGAAGCGTTCCAACCGTCATTCCGTGGATTCGTTCCACGGCGGGTCCCAGGTCTGGACCCACCCCGTATCAGACAGATGGGGATTCTCATCGGCGACAAGATCGAGGGGCCGTTCAGCTTGGAACTGGAATGGGTGAAGGCGTACCGGCGTGCCGAAACGGACGAACCCGCGTAATCGTGCACGGCCGAACGCATGACTTCGGTGCGTATACACCGACCCCCTTCCATACGCTCTGCAGCATTGCCACACCTCCTCTCCCCACCTACCGTGCTCTCTGACGCAACACCCCACTTGAGTCCGTAACGAGCCTACCATGCGCCTGGATCAAATCCTCCCAGCCGTCCTCCTCCTGCTCGCCGCTGGTGCGGCCGCACCAACCCCTCAGGAAGCCCCCAAGACCGTCGCGGTGCTCCGTTTCGACAACAACACGGGCGACGAACGCTACGCCCACCTGGGCCGCGCAATGTCGGCCATGATGATCTCGGATCTGTCGGTGATCGAGGGAATCCGCTTCGTCGAGCGCGAGCGCGTCGAGGTCCTGCTCGAGGAGCTCGACCTGCAGCAGTCGGGGTACGCGGATCCGGCCACCGCAGTGAACGTCGGAATGATCAGCGGTGCCCAGTACGTCATCACGGGGGCGTTCGCATCCGTCGATCCCGAGATGCGACTGGACACCCGCGTGGCGAGCGTCGAGACCACCGAGATCATCCAGACGGCGGATGCGACGGGACTCAAAGACGAGCTCTTCGCCCTGCAGCAGATTCTGGCCGAGCAACTCATCGAAGGACTCGCGCTGGCCCTCACCGAGGAAGACCGCGAGAGGTTACGCGCGCAGCAGGAAGCCAACCGAATCGACAACGTGGAGGCGGCGCTCGCCTTTTCCCATGCGCTCTGTCTCCTGGACGAGGGTGCCTATGTCGAGGCCTTCGACCAGATCCAGGACGTGCAGAGCGCCGCCCCGGCCTCCGCGCTCGTGCGGGGCACGTTGGACCTCCTGAAGGACAAGGTGGCCGACGCCGCCAAGAGCTCCGTAACCGACCGGGCCAACCGCGCGATTGGTGGGCTTCTCGGGCGGAGACGCCAGGCACAGCCGCCGAGTCGCCCGGCGTCGGCGCGCCCGGACACGAGCTCGACGTCAACCTGCAGTACACCAGGGGCTGGGAAGACGAAGCCTACCACCTCAAAGAAGAATCGAACGTCCGGGTCGGGACGGATATGACCCATCTGGAAGCCGTCGAGAACACACTGCCGCTGAGCATCGATTACACGCGGCCCCTAGCGAGTGGGCGGCTCCAATTGGGAGGGAGACTGCGGACCCGCTGGCTGCCCATCACCTACGCCGTAGACCGAGGTGTAGGCAGCGTCATTTACGATGGCCTGGGCGACGAGTCCGACTGGGACGAGGACCTGTTCGCGGCCTATGTGAACTTCGTCCGGGCCAAGCCCTCGTACTCGGTTGAAGCTGGGCTACGTGCGGAGCAAACCAACGTGACCTATACGATCCCGGACGAGAACAGCTACTAAAGCTCGAGCGACGCGTAAACGTATTTTGAGTTGTTCCCGAACCTGAAGCTGACCTGTGCCATTGGCGGATCCTACCGCATGGCCGCTGCGTTCAATCGGCGCATCGACCGCCCGGGCGAACCCGAACTTCGCATCTTCCCTAAATAGGACGATCCGGAGCTACTGAAGGTCGGCAACCCATACTTGAGGCGTCAGCGTACCGGCGCGACATCTCTGATGCCTTCCAGAGAGTCTCTCGCGATCGACGGTTCGAACACAGACTACGACATTGTCAACAAGATCTACCAGAACGCTGGGAATTCCACCCAAACCGGCGTCCAGTTGGTCCTCGAGCACCGGCTGGCACCCTCATGGCGGATGCCTGGGAGCATCAACTGGTTGGTGGTCGACATCGAAGGCCTCAAAACCACGCTGCTCTTCCCGACGCCCCGCCCGTTCTCCATCGCCGCGTCGCGAGACGACACCTGGGACGTCACCGCCAACAATCAGATCGCGCTTCCCCAGGGCGGCGACCTGCGCCTGGGCTTCATCTACTACGCAGCCCGGGAGGTACCCCAGGGCCGGGAACGCGCCCGATCCTCGTTCGACATCGCTGCGACCTGGCCCCTATATGGATGAGCGAGCCGAGGTCTCGTTCACGCTCACCGATGTCTTCAACGACTTCGCCGTGCGCACAGACATAGATGGGCAGGGCTTCTCGGCGCTCTACGAGAACTTCCTCGAAACGCAGGTAGCCAGGGTCCGGTTTCGGGTGCGCTTTTAGGGTAGTTTTCTCCCATGCAGACCTACGACGAAAACCGACAAGCAAGCGCCGATCCCGCCTGGATTTTCGCGTTCAGCGCGTGGCTCATTGCCAGCACCTCCGCACTGGGCTCTCTCTTCTTCGGCGAAGTCATGAAGCTGCCTCCCTGCTCCCTGTGTTGGTATCAGCGCATCTTCATGTTTCCGCTGATGCTGATCCTGCCTTTTGCGCTCTTCCCCTTCGACAGGAACGTGATTCGGTCCGTCATGCCGCTCGTCGGCTTCGGCGGGTTCTTGGCGGCCCTCCACGTTCTGATCGTCGCGGGGATCGTTCCGGAGCGCGTGGCACCGTGCAGGCAGGGCGTGCCTTGCTCGGAGACGGTGATCGAGTGGTTCGGGTTCGTGACGATTCCCATGCTGTCGTTCGTGGCCTTCGTGGCTATCTCAGTCCTGCTGATTCTTGCTCTACAACGGAGTGCAAAGTGAAGAAGGAATCCCTGTTCGGCGGCGCGGCAGTCGCGTTGGTGGTGGTCTTCGCCGGGGCAGCTCTGATGTTCAACGCCTCGAAGTCCGGAGGGACAGCCTCCGCAGCGAACATGGCCACGCTCGATCGTGTCCACGCGGCAACGACGGGCCCGGCGGATGCCCCGGTGGTGATCGCCGAGTTCATCGATCCCGCCTGTGAGACCTGCGCGCTCTTCTATCCGGCGGTGAAAGACCTGATGACCGCGAACCCCGACCAGATCAGGCTCGTGATCCGATGGGCTCCGTTCCACAACGGATCGCGCAACATCGTGGCCCTGCTGGAGGCCACCCGTAAACAGGGCAAGCTCTGGCCCGCACTGGAACGGCTGCTGTCGTCACAGAGCGCCTGGGCAATCAATCACTCCGCAGACGTGGACCTGGCCTGGGCGCAGCTCGCGGGGCTTGATCTGGACGGTGAGCAGATCTTGGTGGATATGGCTAGCGCCGAGGTCGCACAGATCGTGGAGCAGGACCTCGCGGACGCCGCCACCCTGAACGTGACGATGACCCCTGAGTACTTCGTCAACGGCAAGCCGATGCCGAGCTTCGGGTGGGAACAGCTCCAGGGCTTGGTGGAAGAGGCGTTGGCAGAAGCCGGTCGGTGAGCTACCGGACACCGATGAACGGATGTCGACGGACGAACGGAAGGACTTTGAGAGGCGCACCCGTGTGACGTCCTACCTTCATTGCGACGTACTCAGCCGGGCCACTCAAGAGGTGCCTGATCGCCCGGATCGGAAGATCGGCGAAACTCCACTTGATACCCGGCCTGGCCGACATCTTCGAAGTAGTGGACGGTGAGCAAGTAAACCCCTGCCGTAAGGGGCACGTTCTCGACCTCAGAGAGCCGGCCAGCCATCAACCCACCGGACCAATCGTACCACAGCACCGTCAGCTCGTGCATGTCTTCCGTGAGGTATTGCAACGTGCCGATCGTGCCGTCGTCGCTGTCGAACCCGAACGAATAAGCCCCGTCGCTCGGCACCTCGATGACCTTGGTCAGAAAACCCGAGAACCGCTCCGCAACCCCGGGAACCAAGCCACGACCGCTCAGGTCGCGGGACACGCCAGTTGGACTGGATTGGGAATACAGGCTGCCAGGAGGCAGTGGATACGTCACTTCGTATCGCTCTTTCTCGAGAGAGAAAAACTCCTCTCTCCATCCATCGTGTAGGCTCAGGCGGCCGCGAAAGGCCTCTCCCGGCGTAAACTCCCCATCGGTCGATCGGGCTTCGATATACCGAGCTGTCGTTGCCCGGGTCACGGCCAGAATGGTTCCCTCCTGGTCTGACGTGAGCTCGCGACGGTCAGGCACCTGCAGCCGACGCTCGTCGTACTCGACCTCCATGGTGCGCAGCCTCGGGATGTCTCCCTCCGAAACAATGGCGGGAGTCGGGGAACCGGTCGGGCGCGGAACAACGGCTACCTGATATCCGGCTCGTCCTTGGCGCTCAAAGTAGTGAGTCGTCAACAGGTAGGTTCCCGCCTCCAGAGGCACGTCGATCTCAGAGAGGCGTCCGGCCATCGACTGTTTGTTCCACCCATACCACAATAAGCGCACATCGTGCATGCCGTCCGTGACGTGCTGCAGCATGCCAATCGTGCCGTCATCACTGTCTACGCCGAAGGTGTAGGTCTCGTCACTCGGCACCTCGATCACTTTTGTCAGGAAGCCCGTGAACCAGTTCGTCACCCCGGGAACGACGCCTCCGTGCCGCAGATTGCGGTATGCGGCAGTCGGGCTCGGTTCGAAGGACAAGACCCCAGCCGGAAGCGGGTGGGTCACCTCGTACACTTCTTTCTCGAAAGGAAAGAACTCCCCTCGCCACCCGTCGTGCAGCTTCAGCGGCCCTCGAAAGGGTCCAGAATCTGGACGCACTCCCTCAGCCGAACGGGCCTCGATGTACCGACCCGTAGAAGCCCGGGCCACGCCCAGAACGATCCGTTCCTGTTCATACGACAGGGTGCGAACGCTGGACACGTTGAGTCGACTCTCGTCGTACTCACCGTCTACCGTGCGCAACGTCGGGATTTCATCCTCCGTTAGGGTGGGCTGCGGAGGAGCGCACGCGTTGACCGAGCACAGTATCGGGAGCGACGCGATCAGACGGGTGACGGGGTTCATGGCTGGTAGTCGCCGGGCTGACATACTGGTCCAAATGAGGGGAATAAACCATGAATCTGAACCACCCACACCCCCATCGTTTTCCCAGGCCGACCGATGATCGGAAGAATCGAATCGTAAGGTAAGCTGCCGACGAGGCGCATGGCGAAGGGAGGGCGACCCCCACGTTGCGTGGGGCCCAAAACGGCGCCGAAAATAGCTTCGGGCCGATGGCGGCTGCAAGACGTCCTCAGGCTGGGTTCAGCCCCGACGCTTCGGTACGGATGGAGGCTCTTGCCCGCCCACAAGCCTGGGCTCACCTTCGCCTCCCCACCCCCCTGGAAACTGTCTAAATATCGGAGACCGGAGTGGAGAAGGAACAGATAGGGCTCGCGAACCCGTTTCGCATTCTCGCTGTCTATTTGATCGCCACTGCGCCGCCGCTGCTTCTCGGCCCCCTCTCGGTTCCGCACGTGACATTGGCGGTGGTGCACGTATCGCTCATCGGAGTCACCTGGAGACTCAGGGAATACCGCCAAGCAGATGGCCGAGCCGCCTGGGCAGGCCTTATCGCGATTCCACTTCTCTACACAGAAATCGGCCAGATCAACCAATACCTGGCTGCGGGATATCACGACCCTTTCGTCATGTCACTGGAGTCGTTCGTCTTCGGGTCGCCCGCCACAGAGTTGGCTGCGGCCCTCCCCAGTCTCTGGCTGAGTGAGACGCTCCATTTCGCCTACCTGTCGTACTTCCCCGCCATCTTCGTTCCTCCAGCACTGCTCTTCTTCGCGGGCCGCACGGATGCGTTCCGGGAATCTGTCTCTGCCGTGTTACTGGCTGCCGTCTTGTGCTTCGTCGTGTTCGTGTACTTCCCAGTCCAGGGCCCCCGGTACTTCGGCCCCCCCGAAGGCGTTCCGGACGGCCCCCTGAGAAGGCTCACCCTTTCGGTCCTCGAGACAGGCTCATCACGAGGTGCCGCCTTCCCATCGTCACACATGTCGATCGTCACCGCTCAAGCCTTCGTGCAACTTCGGGCTACCCGCAGTGTGGGCATCGTCGTAACGATCGCTGCTTTGGGAATTGGAATTGGCGCAGTGTACGGTGGCTTTCACTACGCGATCGACATGGTGCTCGGCGGCGCCATTGGACTA
>Ga0233433_10001444_pt1 | contig 22495 bp, 20 predicted proteins | sample SI_122_August201_5_FD_179868 | JGI IMG/M metagenome (GOLD analysis project Ga0233433, IMG submission 179868) | Seawater microbial communities from Saanich Inlet, British Columbia, Canada - SI_122_August2016_100_MG | ecosystem: Environmental > Aquatic > Marine > Inlet | place: Canada: British...
ACGCAGATTTTCACTATATGGCTGAACTTTTAGACGATCACCCTTCTTACGACTGGATAACCGGCGGGTCCAGTTCGGCAAAACAATGCTCACTTATCCTGAACGGGCAGCCACAGACCAGCGGAGCAGTGGGGCTAGTATTTCCCACCGGTTCCGTCAACGCTCCCCGCTTGACCACCGCTTGTCGACCTATCGGCGACCCATTTATTATCACCGACCGAAGAGGCCCCTTAATCGAACTACTGGGGGGCCGCCCGGCTATGGAAAGGCTTGACGCGGCGCGAAACTCGCTGCCTGAAGAAGACCAAAATCTCTTGCCACGCAGGTTGTTTATCGGGCAAGTGGAGCGTGAAAGCAAAAGCGATTTCCAGGCCGGCGACTTTCTTATACGCCCGGTGGTTGGCAAACAAGAAAACACTGGAGCAATAGCCATTGGCTACCCCATAGAAATAGGGGCCACCGTTCAGTTCCAAATAAGCAACCCAGAAGTGGCTATTCAACAAACAGAAGAAAAGTACCGCCACTGGGAGGCCGACTCTTTATTGTGCTTCGTTTCAAAACACCGAGGAAAAACCTTCTTTGACGAAGAAGGCAAAGAAGCGGAGCTCCTCTTGGAGGCTCTTGGCTTTCCGACAATCGCCGGGATGTATTGCACCAGCGAAATAGGCCCCACGGCAACCTTCGGTGCCTTGCACTACTGCTCAACTTCCACCCTGCTCTTTAGCGCACGTGAATAATACCCGACCAACCGGTATCGGGAGGATAGTGTGGCCGCTGTCTCTCCCCTCAACGAAAAGTTTTTCTTATGAGCAATTTTGCCCTTGAAAAAGAAGCAGTAAACGTAGTACGTGCCTTGGGCATGGATGGGCCGCATGCGGCTCGCTCCGGCCACCAAGGAACAGCCATGGCCTTAGCGCCTTTGGCCCACGTTTTATGGACCAGGGTCTTGAACTACGACGCCACAGACCCCGCTTGGCCCGACCGGGATCGCTTTATTTTGTCGCCCGGGCACGCCTCAATGTTGTTGTACTCCATGCTTCACCTCACCGGCTACGGGTTGACCCTCGACGACCTTAAGGATTTCCGTCAATGGGATTCAGCAACTCCTGGCCACCCCGAGGTTGGACACACCGCAGGGGTCGAGGTAACCACCGGGCCGTTGGGCCAAGGCTTCACCAATGCCGTCGGTATGGCCATAGCAGAACGCAACTTGCGGGCCCGTTTTGGGGCCGAACTTTGCGATCACTTCACTTACGTGATTTGCGGCGACGGGGATCTGGCCGAGGGCATCAGCCACGAGGCCGCTTCGCTGGCTGGGCACCAAGGATTGGGGCGACTTATCGCCGTCTACGACGACAACCACATCACTATTGACGGGCCCACCGAAATCGCCCTCTCCGACGACGCCCCTACCCGCTTTGCCGCTTACGGGTGGGAGGTCATTGACCTCGGAGAAGCAGCCGAAGATTTAGACGCCATGGAAGCTGCGTTGCAATCCGCAAAACAAAGCACCGACCGGCCGACGCTTATTGTCTTGCGCTCGCATATTGGGGCCCCTTCACCGGAGGCAGATACCTCTGGCGTGCACGGGTACGCCTTGACCGACGATGGCATTGCCGAAACTAAACGCCGTTTAGGGATGCCCGAAGATCAATCTTTTTACGTGCCCGATAATGTCTTGGACTTTTATCGACAGGCCGGCCAACGCGGGCAACAATCTCGCCAAGCGTGGGAAGACCGTTACCGCAACTACTCCGGAGACCTAGCCGCTTGGGACGCCAGCCAGAACGGAACCGGTCTCGCCGATTGGAGCAACCAACTTCCTACCTGGTCGCCCGGCGATTCAGTGGCCACCCGTAAGGCTTCCAACGAGTGTTTGCAAGCCTTGCTTGACGCAGTGCCCGGACTCATCGGCGGCGGTGCCGACCTCACCGGTAATACCGGAACCACCATTAAGGGCCACGGGGTGCAGAGCAGCGAGTGCCCAGAGGGTCGCCAAATTTACTTTGGGGTACGGGAACACGCCATGGGAGCAATCTGTAACGGTTTAGCTTTACACGGCGGGTTTGTTCCCGTTAACGGCACTTTTTTAGTCTTTAGTGATTACATGCGCGGAGCGGTGCGCTTAGCGGCGTTAACCCAAGCAAAAAACATTTTTGTGTGGAGCCACGACTCGGTGGGCGTTGGCGAAGACGGCCCCACCCATCAACCTATTGAACATGTGGCTTCCTTGCGGACCATGCCCGGTCTGCGAGTTTTGCGTCCGGCGGACGCCAACGAGACCGCCGCCGCTTGGCAACTCGCTATCCAAGGGCCCGGTCCTTCCGCACTCATTTTGACTCGACAGAACGTGCCAGTTTTGGCAGGAACCGATGACTACGCAAAGGTGGCTCGCGGCGCTTATGTCTTGAGCGATGCCCATCAGCGCCCAGACATCATTTTGATGGGAACCGGCAGTGAAGTTTCTTTAATAGTCGAGGCGTCAGAGACCCTGCGGAGCGAAGGCTTGGCGGTACGGGTCGTTTCTATGCCTTCCATGGATCTCTTCGCGGCACAAGATGCGGCTTACCGTGAAGAAGTTTTGCCCCCTGGCGTACCGGCGGTCTCTATTGAGGCGGGCAGCACCATGGGTTGGCATCGTTGGGCCGACCTCCCTCTTGGCATTGATCGCTTTGGGGCTTCCGCTCCCGGAGACGAGGTTATGGCCCGCTTGGGAATGACCGCCGAAGCCGTCGTAACTGCCGCCCATCAACTCGTTAACCGTTAGGAACCCCATGAGCCGACTTCATGACCTTTTCAATCAACAGGGACAAAGCCCCTGGTTGGATAATTTGCGCCGCTCGTGGGTGGCCTCTGGAGAACTGCAAAATTGGGTAGACCGCGGGGTACGCGGTATTACTTCTAATCCATCCATTTTTGAAAAAGCCATGACCGGTACCGACGCTTACGATGAACAGTTGAGAGAACTTAAAGCATCCGGAGCCTCCATTGAAGAAAGCTACTGGGCATTAGTGGTCAGCGACATTGAAGGGGCACTCGGCGTTTTGCGCCCCCTCTACGAAGCCAGCGACGGGGTAGACGGCTTTGTTTCGGTAGAGGTTGACCCCACCTTGGCCCCCGACACTGAAGGCACCATTACGGCAGCCCGGGCCTTGCATCAACGCATAGACCAACCCAATGTTTACATTAAGATTCCCGCTACCCAAGCAGGCATACCGGCCATCGAACAAATGATCGCCGAAGGCCGCAGCGTAAATGTGACCTTGATCTTCTCTCTTTCTCGCTACCAAGCAGTCATGGAGGCCTACCTCTCGGGCCTTGAACGCTGCCCGGGTGACCTTTCTGCGGTTTCTTCTGTGGCTTCTTTCTTCATCAGCCGTACCGAAACTGAAGTAGATAATCGTTTAGATGCCTTGGGTACCCCAGAAGCCAGTGCGTTGAAAGGCCAGGGAGCCGTCGCTCAGGGGCAAGCGGCTTACCATTTGTTTTTAGAAACCTTTACCGGGCCCCGATGGGAAGCACTGGTGGCTCGGGGGGCCAAGGTTCAGCGGCCATTGTGGGCGTCAACCTCCACTAAAAACCCTGACTACTCCGACACTCTGTACGTTGATGCCCTCATCGGCCCCGACACGGTAAACACGCTGCCCGACAACACCCTGGCCGCTTTTGCTGACCATGGCACGGTGGCTCGTACCGTAGATGCCGACCCAGCACAGGCCCATCAAGTACTGGCCAGTTTGGAAGCTTTAGGGGTGAGCATGGAAGATGTGTCGCAGGTACTTGAAGATGAAGGGGTGGCGGCCTTTGTGAAATCATTCGACGATTTGCTGGCCAACTTGGCGGAGAAGGTCGCTACTTTTTAATCCCTGCCCAGTCCGTTTCTTTTTGCTACGGACTGCTACGTTGGGGCCATGCCAGATCACACCGCCGTTGCTTCCCCCACCGCCACTTGTTCTCTCGCCGCCACCCTGGAGGCCATAGGCGACCGCTGGACCTTGCTAATTTTACGAGATTTGTTTCGCGGCGTACGACGATTCGAAGACCTTCAACGAGACCTCGGCATCGCACGCAATCTTTTGAGCAACCGGCTAAACAAGCTCATCTACCATGAGATCGTTGAACGACAGCCCTACCAGCAACGCCCGATTCGCCACCAATATATTCTCACCGCCAAAGGGCGCGACCTCTCCCCCGCCCTCATTGCCCTCATGCATTGGGGAGACACCTGGTACGCCGAAGAAGGCCCACCCACGCTGCTGGTACATCAAACCTGCGGCACTCCACTAGACCAAACGGTGCACTGCTCTCACTGCCATCAAGACATCACCGCTCAACAAATTTCTAGCCGACCCGGCCCTGGCCACACCCCGCAGTTAAGGAACACCCCATGACCTCATTTCCTACCGGTCCAGAACTTTTTTCGTTAGCCCGTCAACGCCGCCAAGAACAGTTCGGGGATCGCATTACTTTTAGCCCAAAAGTTTTCATTCCCCTCACCATGCTGTGCCAAGACCGCTGCGGTTACTGCACCTTTGCCCAACCACCGGCCCGCCTTGAGGCGCCTTACCTCTCCCCAGAACAGGTCCTCGAGATCGCCCACCAGGGCGCACTCATGGGCTGCCACGAAGCCCTCTTTACCTTGGGCGAGCGCCCAGAATTACGCTACCCCCTGGCCGCCGACTGGCTCAAAGAGCACGGGTACACCTCCACCATTGATTACTTGGCGGCCATGGCCCAACTGGTTCTCGACGAGACGGGGCTCCTCCCCCACGCCAACGCCGGCGCCTTGAGTCAAGACGAACTGCAGCAACTCCGTTCTGTCTCTCCTTCGCAGGGGATGATGGTCGAGTCGCTGGTCCCCGACTTGGCTTGCCACCGGGGTGCCCCAGACAAAGACCCAGCCCGCCGTTTAGCCACCTTGGAGGCGGCCGGGCGTTTAGCCATTCCTTTCACTACCGGCATTTTGGTGGGCATCGGCGAAGAACGCCTTGACCGCATTGCTGCCTTGGAGGCCATCGCTGCTGCACATCTTCGCTACGGACACATTCAGGAAGTAATCGTGCAAAACTTTTTGCCCAAGGCAGGCACGGCCATGCACCAGTCCCCGCCTTGCCCGGTCGACGACTTTTTGGAAGCCATAGCTTTAGCGCGGCTCATTCTGCCCCCCGAGGTTCATGTGCAAGCTCCGCCAAATTTATCCGACGACTTTGGCCTGTTGCTTGATGCGGGCCTTGACGACTGGGGCGGGGTTTCCCCAGTTACCGCCGATCACGTCAACCCCGAACGCCCTTGGCCGTCGCTAGACAAACTCCGCCAGGCCACCGAAGACCGAGGCTTGGTTTTGGCCCCTCGACTTACCGCCCACCCCGAGTTTGTTACCGACCCAAACCGCTGGTTTGACTCTGCTTTACATTTCCCGATCATGGACCGTTCAGACAGCGAAGGCTTAGCTCGCGACGATCCTGGGTCTTTTTTTCCTGAACGCTTTGAAGCGGGCCCCGAACCAGACAGCGAGATGCAAGCCATCGGCGAACCCTCGACGAGTTGGTACTCCGGAGTACCGGTAACCCCACTTACCTTGGTACCGGCTCCCCATAAAATCACCGGCCGCCTTCGAGAAGTTCTCAGTGGAGTCCTCGCCGGGCAAGAAGTTGGTGCCCCAGAAATGATGGCACTCTTTGCTGCTCGCGGCCCTCAAGTAGCAGCAGTAGCCGAGGTCGCCGACCAATTACGCAAAGACGCGGTGGGCGATGCGGTGACTTGGGTAGCCAATCGAAACATCAACTACACCAATGTGTGCACCTATAAGTGCCGTTTTTGTGGTTTTTCAAAAGGCCCCTTATCGCTGAACTTGCGTGGCCGCCCTTATCTTCTGGAATTTGATGAAATCGCTCAACGAGCCGCCGATGCGGCCCGTATGGGGGCCACGGAGGTTTGCCTTCAGGGGGGCATCCACCCGGACTTTGACGGCGACTACTACATCGACGTGACCCGCGCCGTGTGCCAAGCCGTCCCAGACATGCATGTTCACGGTTTTACCGCTTTGGAGGTCACCGTGGGGGCGCAACGTTTGGGGCAACCTCTCGCCGAGTACCTCGAACGCATCATGGAAGCTGGGCTAAAGACTTTGCCCGGCACCGCAGCAGAAATTCTTTGCGACGAAGTGCGGGCCGACCTTTGCCCCGACAAAATCAATACCGAAGAATGGCTCGAAGCGCACCGCACGGCCCACCAAGTGGGTTTACGCTCCAACATCACCATCATGTTTGGCTCCATCGAACGCCCCGAACATTGGGTGCGCCACCTGTTGCTTTGTCGAGATCTGCAAAAAGAGACCGGCGGCTTTACTGAATTCGTGGGGCTTCCTTTTGTTCACATGGCATCGCCCATTTATTTACAACGCCGTTCGCGCCGTGGGCCTACCTTTAGAGAAACCCTGCTCATGCATGCCGTAGCGCGCATCACTTACCACGGGTTGATTGACAACATCCAGGCCTCCTGGGTAAAGATTGGCTTTGACGGCGTACGCCAACTCCTCCAATCGGGGGCCAACGATGTCGGCGGCACGCTTATCGATGAAAGTATCTCTCGGGCCGCAGGCGCCGACCATGGACAGCAGGTCACCGAAGCGGACCTGAGCCGTCTGGTGGAGCCTTTGGGGCGCTCTTTACAGCAGCGCACCACCCTGTATAAACCGGTAACCAGAGCTACCCGCCTTACAGTAAACCGCGCCGATGACGGCCGGGTGTTAATACCGGTGGTCGGTGCTTGAAACAACTTGCGCCTAGTGTTGCCCCATGAGTTTGCATACCTACCGAACCGGCAACGACCAGATAGACCAACAAATACTGGAATTCGTGGAGGCGGTGCCAAACGAGAACCGGGACCTCATCGCAGAAATCTTGGTTACCGCCTTTCGCCTCGGTAATGAAAATGCCGACCGGGGCGAACTAAAACTGGTCAACAGTGCTTTGAAAGAACTGCGGCACGCTTTTCATGTTTTCTCTCCCTACCGAGACCACCGAAAAGCGACTTTGTTTGGTTCCGCCCGCATTAAAAAAGGCGACCCCACGTACCGAAGCGCTCGCCAGTTCGGGGCCGAAATGGTTAAACGAGATTGGATGGTCATGACCGGCGCCGGGCCAGGGATTATGGCCGCCGGTTTAGAAGGAGCAGGTACAGAAAATTCTTTCGGTATTAACATCGATTTACCTTTTGAGAACACCGCTAACCCCTTCATCGCCGACGATCCCAAGCTGATTAACTTTAAATATTTTTTCACCCGCAAGGTCACTTTCATGAAGGAATCCCATGGCTACGCCTTGTTGCCTGGAGGCTTCGGCACCATGGATGAGGCCTTCGAGCTTTTAACTTTGATGCAAACCGGAAAATCCCCCATTAGTCCAGTGGTTCTTTTGGACCCCCCAGGCAGCACCTACTGGGAGCGCTGGGTGGACTTCGTCCGTGCCGAACTCCTTGAAGGACAGTTGATAAGCGAAAACGATTTGGCTTTCATCTCGGTCACCAACGATCCGGCGCAAGCCGCCAATCACCTGTGCCACTTTTATTCCACCTTCCATTCAACCCGTTTCGTGGGGGGCCGCTTAGTCCTTCGCCTAAACCGGATGGTCGAAGACGCTGAACTCTCTGCCTTAAATACAGAATTTGGCGACCTGTTAGAAAGCGGAAGCATCGAACGCATTGAGGTCACCAGCGCAGAATTAAAAGACAACGACCAGGTGAGCCTTCACCGTTTAGCTTTGCGTTATCACCGTGCAGGCCAAGCCCGGCTCCGTCTAATGATTGACGCCCTTAACGACTACCCGAGTTAAAAAACGTCTTGACCCGCAGGGTCTAACAATATGGCGGCTTTCTCCACCGCTCGTCGAGCACGGGTCAAACGCTTTTCCAAAGGCGTTGTCTTCTGCCGGCCTTCTTCTAGAGAGTCCCGAAGATCCGCAAGGGCCAGGTCGGCAATTTCTTCGGAAATAGCCATTAGACGACTACTTATTTCTTGATACTGATCGCTCATGTTGCGCTCCTACTTGTCGTCGATGGCTTCTGCCAACAACTCTAAAGGGTGTCGTACCTTGGCCCCCGCTGCTTCAAGATGCAAAGCACAACCGGGGTTTGCACTCACCACCTCGTGGTTGCCAGCCCGAGCGATGGCTTCCATTTTGCGCTTACGCACCTCTTGGGACAGGTCGGGGTGCACGAGAGAGAACGATCCACCGGCTCCGCAGCAAAGCCCTTCATCATCAAGTTCCACCACTTGGGCCACCGGACCCAGTACTTCACGAACTGCTTCATGACATTGCTGGGCGTGACGAAGGTGGCAAGGGTCTTGAACAATTACTGGCGGCCGTTCGGTTTCCTTGAGGGGAATTTTTGCCAAGCGCTCTGGGTGTTTAGCAAGCCACTCTTGGACATCAAAAACCCGTTCGGCAAATTCTTGGGCTTGCTGTGTACCCAAGAGGTGTCCGTAATTTTTTAAGGCGGCCCCGCAACCTGCAGCATCGACCAGAATCGGGTGCTGGCCGGGCAGCGAATCCATTACCTGCTGTGCTCGTTGTCGGGCTTGGTCGGTTAACCCGGCGTGTTCGTGGAGTGCCCCGCAGCAACCCGTGGTCGGCCCTGAAAGCATCACCGTGGTGCCGCTGGCTTGCAGCACTTTTTCGGCCGCTCGGTGCACTTCAGGCATCCACGTGTCCATGACGCATCCGGTAAACAGCACTACTTCACCGGTTGAAGTAGCGGTGGACTTAGGGCGCCGCAAGGAGAGTTTTTTGGGCCACAGCGATGAGTTGCGGGGCAGGAGACCCAGACGCTGGCCAACGGCCATCGCTCTGCTCCCCCACAAAAGCAACCGGGGATGTTTAAGGACCCAAAGCCCGGCCCGGAGTTTGCGCCCCGGAGTGCGCTGTTGCGCCATAGCGGTTTTTGTACCAGCAATAAGCGATCCGTACTTTACCCCCGAAGGGCACGCCGTTTCGCAGCCCAAACACTGGATGCAGGTGTCCAGAGAATCGAACCATTCATTGTCCATGGCCAGAGTGCCCTCTTCTGCCGCTCGCATCAAGTTGATACGGCCGCGCGGCGAGTAGCGCTCATCGAGCGTCACTCGATAAGTCGGGCAATGTGGCAAACAAAGCCCACACGAAACACAGACCGCCAAGTCATCTGGATCGAGGTCTAAAGGCAAGTTCATGTGGACATCCGTTGCGGGTTGCGGCCCGGGTTTAGTCGTCCCTCGGGGTCAAATTGGTGACGAAGTCGATCCACCACCCGTTGAACCTCTGGGGCGATCATCGGTGCCTCTGCCGGTTGAGGAGCGTAAAGAACTGAGGAACCCACGTCAGCAATGGTGCCGCTTTTTAGTGGCCCTTCGGTCAAGCGTTGTCGGTGCGGAGGCAACACCATGGGGCACAGTGGGCCGCTCATTTCGAGGCCCAGGGAGTGAAGTTTCATTGCTTGTTTTTCTACGTCTTCTTGGTAGCCCTCAAGGCAAACTGCGGTTTGCTGGCCATCCCACAAAATGGTGGCCGGGCGGTAGATCTCGGTTAGAAAACGTTGGGGACTGGCTGCACCGCTTAGCCACCTGGTCGCTTCCGGCCGAGGCCGGGTGCGTAAAATTACTTGGCCAAAAAAACCCAAGGTGCCCAGTGAGCCCACCAACAATCGGCAGAGATCGTAGCCCGTAACGTTTTTCACGGTTGGTCCGCCGGCCTTTATCAACTCACCTTGGGCATCCACGTAGTCGGCTTGCAGCAAGACATCTCGGGCGGAACCTATGCGGCGGCGGCGCAGGCTGTCGTGGCCTACCGCTAATGCTCCCCCCACGGTGGCGCCCGGAGGACCGTCAAGAGCCACTTCTTGACCGTGCTCGGCTAGCGCCTCATCGAGTGCCGCCAATAGGGTGCCGGCACCCAGGCTAACCGTCATCTCTGAGGGGTCCAGAGCCTCGATGCCTTGGGGTGCAGCCACTAGTCGGGCTTGGGGATCTACCGAACCCCCGAGTTGCCACCGGGTGCGTCCCCCTACTACCGCTACGGGTCCGCGAGGGCCCACTGATTGGCGAAATTCTTCGAGAGCGTTCATACCCATGTGCCCTCTGGTGGCTTGTCCATATGATTTATTTCGGCGCAACTTGACCCACTGGGCAGCACTTTGTGGGGGTTTGCCCGTTCATCGGGGTCAAAGCTGTGGCGCAATTTTGCTTGGGCGGCCAGATCATTTTCGCTAAAGAGGCGATCCATAAAGCGGCGTTTTTCTAAACCAATACCGTGTTCTCCAGAGAGCACTCCGCCCGCATCTAAGGAGGTTTGTACGATCTCTTCTCCGGCGGCCAACACGCGATCCATGATGCCCTCTTCTTGAGGATCAAAGATCAACAGTGGGTGCAAGTTTCCGTCCCCGGCATGAAACACGTTCATCACTAACAGGTCATAGCGTTCCGCTGTTTCGTATACCTTGTTAATGACCTCGGTAAGTTTGGTACGAGGTATCACCGTGTCATGCAAGTAATAACCGGGCTTTACTTGGGCAATAGCGCCGAAAGCGTTTTTGCGACCTTTCCAAATCCGGGCTCGTTCTTCCTCGTCGGCCGCTACCCGCACCGTGCGGGTTCCACACGCCAAAGCTATTTCCGTGATTCGTTCTACTTCGTGTTCAACCCCATCGGCCAGGCCATCTACTTCAATGATTAATACGGCGGCTGCATCTTGCGGGTAACCGACTTTTATGAATTTTTCGACCACTTCGATAACTTTTTGATCCATCATTTCTATAGCCGCCGGAACAATGCCCGCGCCAATAATTGCGCTCACCGTGTCGGCTGCTGTACCGACATCTTGGAAATCCAGCAGCATGGTGCGCACCGCAGGAGGGTCGGGGGTAAGTCGGACCGCTACTCGAGTAGCGACCCCCAAGGTTCCTTCACCGCCCACAAATGCTCCACGCAGGTCGTAACCACCGGTAGGGCCTTCAGGGTCGCCAAAAATAGCCACCGAGGCATCGGGAAGTACCACTTCTACCGCCAAAATGTGAGCGCTGGTCACCCCGTAGGCCAAGCAGTGGGGTCCTCCAGAATTATTAGCCACATTGCCGCCGATAGTGCACGACTGTTGGCTTGAAGGGTCAGGAGCAAAATGCAGGCCGGTACCTCGAAGGTGGTTGGTGAGGTCAAGGTTGATTACTCCGGGTTCCACCCAGGCAAACTGTTTTTCTGCGTTCACTTCAAGAATTTTGTTCATCCTGGTGGTGACGATCATTACCGGGTTGTCACAAGGAATGGCCCCTCCGGCTAAACCGGTACCTGCTCCGCGCGGCACAAAAGACCGGTCGTGTTTTATGGCCGCTTGCACACAGGCCGCGACCTGCACCGTGGTTTCTGGAAAACACACCGGTCCGGGCTGCCCACCTGGAAACACCGAACTGTCTCGACTGTATAAAAGTTGTGCAGCGCCCCCGAAAGAAACGCTTTCCACTCCAAGCGCTTCTCGAAGTTCGTCAAGTAATTGATCTGGCACAATGTTCTTTCTGTTCTGGTCGCTACTTATTGTGCCACAGTGGGTTACTTTGGTGGCCGTTGGGCACATGACCGCGCATTAACGGTATGAACCCGGTAGGAAAGGTAACCGTGAATCGTCTCCGCACCATAGCCACTCGTGGCGATACCCCTGTCTTGGCGCTGGCCATGTTGACTGGGCTGTTGGTGGCTTTCATTATTGCCGGCTTTGAGACGGTTACCGACAAACTTTTGCTATCCAGCGTAGAGCATTGGCCTCTTTGGCAGTTGATGGCCGCCCCGGGGTTGGGTCTTTTGGGGGCCGGGCTCATACTTCGTTACTTGGGCCGAAACTCTTCTTCGGGCACCTCTGATGAGTTTATTCGTGCCTTTCACGAACGTAACCCCCGCCTTCCATTTCGGGACCTTCCCGCTAAGTTGCTGGCCGGAGTAATCACCATTGGTATGGGTGGAGCGTTAGGCCTTGAGGGGCCCTCGATCTATGCGGGAGCTACCGTTGGCCTTTCAGTTCGTGATCGTTTTAGCAACTGGTTACGCCGCGAAGATGTGCGGGTTTTATTAACTGCGGGGGCCGCAGCCGGCGTAGCAGCAGTTTTTAAGGCACCAGCCACCGGGGTGCTTTTCGCTTTAGAAGCCCCGTACCGCGATGACGTAAACCGACGGGCTCTGTTGCCCTCATTGCTGGCGGCCGCCACCAGTTACGTCACCTACATTAACTTGATTGGTCACGATGCTGTCGTGCCATTTTTAGACGACCCTCATTTTCGTTTAGGGGCCGACAGCAGCCAGATGTGGTTCACCGCCGACGACCTCAACGCCATGTTTAGCGGGGTAGGCACCAGCGACATGCTGGGTGCCCTGATCATTGGAGTGGGTGCCGGGTTAGGTGGGCGCTCTATGGCGTGGCTCGTGCGCTGGGCAAAAACCCAGGCAAAATCCATTGACTTTCTGCCCCGGGTGCTGGCCGGAGGCGTCGTTTTAGCGTTACTGGCGCTCTGGTCTGACCTTATGTTTGATGCTCCACTGAGCATCGGACCGGGCCAAGCGGCCATGGCTTGGGTGGTTCGCCCGGATAACGGCTTGGGCCTCATTGCGTTGCTTTTTGGCATCCGTCTAGCTGCCACTATTGTCACCTTAAGTGCGGGTGGGGTGGGTGGCCTTTTTATTCCTTTAGCGGTCCAGGGGGTAATCCTTGGGCAATTTACTGGACAATTTTTAGGAGCCGATCGACCAGGCCTTTACCCCACTTTGGGTTTGGCGGCTTTTTTGGGGGCCGGATACAAAGCCCCTATCGCTGCGGTGATGTTTGTTGCTGAATCAACCGGTGGATCTTTCGTAGTGCCGGCACTAATTGCGGCGGCCGTAAGCCAGGTGGTGGCCGGCAAATCTTCAGTAGCCGACCATCAGCACAGCACTCGTTTGGGGCATCTGGAGCGCCGCTTTACTTTGCCCATCACCTCGGCTTTAACCACCGACGTCATGACCGTGCCCCCCGATGCCACAACTTCTGAATTTGTTTATCTTCATGTTCTGGGACGGCGGGAGCGCTCCGTGCCGGTAGTGGACGGTGGTAGTTACCTGGGGATGATCAGCCTGTCTGATCTTTCTGAAGTGGACCGTTCGCTTTGGGATGAAACACCCGTTTCCGGTCTGGTGCGCGTTGACCTTCCAGCGGCGCGCCCGTCTTGGTCGCTTCGTGATGTCATCGTGGCCATGGAAGAGGCGCATGTTGATGTGCTCGCCGTCGTTGACGACGAGCACAGGTTCATCGGAGTAATCTACGAAAACGACATTTTAAAACTTGACGAGATTTTAGAAGAAACAGACAGTTAACCGCACGCAGTTTTTAAGCCGTTTCTTCTTCTTCTTCGTCAAATTCCTCGGCCCAGGCGTCATGCGCTGGGGAGGCAGGTTTGTCTTCTTCGGAGTCCAAGCTGTCAAAGATGGAATCCAAGTCGAGGTCCTCGTTATGTTTAAGCGCTCGCGCTTCTTCAAATCGGCGATGCCGGCCTTTTTTCACGGCGTCACTCCCACTGCTAGTCCAAACAAGTAATACGCCACTCTAGCCACCCTGACCGCAGTCGGGGGCGCATTTTTTAACCTTTACGTTCTTCTAAGAGCAAGCCGCCGTCTTTGTCGAACGAAAGTGTCGCTTTACCGGCCAATAAGTCTGCTACTGGCCCCCCGATTATTTCGTGTCGCCACCCGGTGCGCATCCGGGCATCGGCGTCGCCGCGTACCAGTGCTTCAATGTCGGCACGCGTCCCCAACAGCGTTGGGTCCAAATCAAATTGACGGGCTGCTTGGCTAACCCAAGCAGAAACCAGCGTTACGCCAGCCCGCAAATCTCGACTGTCTTCTTTTTTGTGGCGGTCGGGTTTCGGCAGCGGCGGCAAGTGGGAGGCTTCTTCCAAGGCCTGCAAAATGCCTTCGGCCATCCCGGCTTTAGTGTGGCGCCCATCTACCCCACGTATTTTGCGCAGGGCATCAATATTTTTCGGTGCTTGCTGGGCTATAGAAACAACGGCCAGATCGGGGAGCAAACGACGCACGGGAACGTCTTGGCCAGCTGCTTCACTCTCCCGCCAGGCCGCTAACGCACGGGCATTGTTTCGGGCTGGGCCTTTGAGGTGGCGGGCTTCTTTTATTCGTTTCCAAGAATCGTCGGGATTGCGTCGACCGCGTTCTCTTTCAAGAAGTAAATCACATTCATCTTGCGCCCAAGTTAAGCGACCCAGTTTGGTCAATTGTGCGATTAGCCGGTCGTAAATCTCCAAAAGGTACAGCACATCTGCTACCGCATAGTTGCATTGTGAGTCGCTTAAGGGCCGAGCCAACCAGTCGGTTAGTCGATCCCCTTTGGCGAGTTCTATGCCCAGTTCTCTTTCATGCAGGGCCGACAGGGAGGGGGTGGACATACCAATAAAGCCAGCCGCTACCTGGGTGTCAAAAAGGTGCCGAGGCATGGTTGCACAAAGGCGGTCGAATACTTCAAGGTCTTGACCGGCGGCGTGCATAACAATGATCACTTCGCTGTCCAGCAGCGAAGAAAACCCTTGGAGGTCAAGAGGCAACGGGTCAACGAGGGCCAAACCATCGGACCAGGCGATTTGAATTAAACCAGTTTGCGGAAAATAGGTACGTTCTCGATGGAACTCTGTGTCAATAGCGACCCGCTCTTGTGCACACAAGGTCACCAGCAGAGCATCAAGGCCTGCTTGGTCGTCGATGTATTGGTAATCTGCCGAGGGTTGCTGGGCCGAGTTTGGAGAGTTTTCACTCTTTCGGCGTCTCAGCGTTCTGCTCCGGTGGGGCCACTTAGGTGCTTGTGCCCTGCCTTTAGCCAAGCATCGGTTCCCCCCGTTACGTTTATGGCTTGTACACCTTGTTGCGCATAAAATTCGGCGGCCATTTGGCTTCGGCCTCCCTTTGCGCAGATCACATAAACGGGGCCATCTGTCGGCACCTCTTCTAAACGGTCTGGAACGCTGCTTAGGGGAATCGAAACTGCTTGAGGTACTCGGGCCGTTGTGTGTTCTTCCGGGTCGCGTACGTCAATTAGCAAAGCGCCTTCGTTTATCACGTTAGAAAGTTCATTCACGCTGATTTGTGGGACATCCATCTTTTTTCTCCAAAACTTTTTTCTCATAATTTATCCAAACTTACTTAATGCGACCGCCGTACTTTACCGTCTTCGCCGGGCACCGCGAGAAGATCGCTGGGTTGGTCTAAATCTTTATAAAAATCGGCGCCGTCTCGTTTAATGGTGGTCACCGGAAAACCGTGTACTGCTCGAAATGGGGCTCGTTCACCCGAAGTAAACGCTTTTTCTAAGTAAGGCAAAACTTCGGGGGGCCAACATGCATGCATCCACTGGTGCCGCCCTTGTACTTCGGGCACCACCACGGTGTGGGGAAATGCCTTCGCTTGTTTTATAAGCATTGCGATTTCATTTTCATTGGCAAACGGTAGGTCGCAAGCTAAAACTATGACCGCACACTTTTGTTCTTTAAAGAAATGCAAAGCGGAAAGAATCCCACCGAGGGGCCCTTGGTGGGGCCAGAGATCAGGAACTATTTGGTGGCCAGTTTTTTTTAAGAGCGCTGCGGAACCCCCAATTATGACTGTTGAGGCAACCCCCGCCTTCTCCAGAGCCGTGAGTGGCTTTTCAATGAGGAAGCCCCCCTCAATCAGCATGGTGGCTTTATCAACCCCCATGCGGCGGCTCTCTCCCCCAGCCAAAACAGCTGCCGCTACCTGATGGGCTTTTTCCATAGGCCTCAGGTTAGTGGGTGACCAGACTTTGCTCGCTTAAGAACTAACCTTCTGTTTATGCTTGACCTTTCTTCCATTCTTTCCGCCCTTTTAGATCTTCCTGAAATGGTGGAGTTCCCTTCATGGGCCAACCCCGAGGTTCTTGCCGGGCTAAGCCTCGGCGTGATAGCCGCGCTATTGGTCGGGGCCTGGTTTGTTTTCCGCATGGTCCGCATGTTGGTGGTGCGGGTCTTAGTGGTGGCTTTAGCCGTTTTGCTCAGCTTGTCGTTGTGGGACCAGCGGGCACAACTCGGAACTTGTGCAGATGAATGCCAATGCACGCTCTTTGGCCAAGCCGTTCAGATCCCCGTGGACCGCAACCCTCGGTGTCAGGGTTCCTAAGCAAAAACTATTTAACGGTTGGCACGATCTGGATGCGCAAAACATTGGTGGAACGTGAAGACTCACTGGTTCCTGCTAATACCGCCACCAGTTCCCCTGCTTGAAGGTCTCCGCTGTCTCGCGCTAAGTTCACGGCTGCCATAATCCGGCCCTCGATGGGACCTTCGGTAGGCAAGAGCCGCGGTTCGGTGCCCCAACTTAACGAAAGTTGCCCTACGGTATTTTCGTTGGCGCTGTAACCCAAGATGCGCGCTTTGGGGCGAAAGCGAGCCATCGAACGAACGGTGAAACCAGAACCGGAGATACACAAAACCGTTTTTATCCCCAATTCATTAACGGCCCGAGCGGTAGCCAACGTCATGGCATCGGTAATGGAGGTTTCTGGTGCTTTGCGGTCGGTGAGACGAATTTCTGCAAGGTCGTCGGCCCAACCCCGGTGATCGAAATCTTGGTCAGCATGGTCAACGATGCGTGCCATGGTGGCAATGACGTTTACCGGGTCCACGCCAATTGCTGTTTCTCCCGAAAGCATGACTGCACTTGAGCCATCCCATACGGCGTTAGCCACATCGGATACTTCTGCTCGAGTGGGCTCAGGGTTTTCAACCATGGTTTCTAACATTTGGGTGGCTGTGATGGCGGGCCGTCCCAAGGCGATGCATTCGCGAATAATGTGTTTTTGTATGCTGGGCAGGCCTTCTATGCCGCATTCCAAACCTAAGTCGCCGCGAGCGACCATGACGGCGCCGGAAGCTTCAATAATTTCTGGCAGGTTTTTTATTGCTTCAGCGGTCTCAATTTTTGCTATCACCAGCGGCCCTTCGGGGTGACTCGGAGTGCCAAGACGCACCAAGTCGGCGGCGCTGCGTACAAAAGAGACGGCCAGCATGTCAACTTTGAGAGCGGCGAAACGTTCTACAGCGACCATGTCTTCGGGCGTGGGAGTGACTAGAGAGAGCCGTTCCGAAGGAATATGGATTCCTGGACGGCCCGAAAGCGTCCCTCCGTGTGCTACCTCGGCGTTCAGTTGATCGTCGGTGGCCTCTAAAATCTTTACCATCACTCGGCCGTCGCCAATGCTCACTACGTCACCAGGGTCAATGTCGCTAATCAGCCCGGCGTAATCAACCTCTACGTTTTGCGCAGTGCTGGCGTGGTTGCCTACCCGAAGAGTCAATTTGCTGCCCTCGGCAAAAGTTACCAGCTCTTGGCCAAAGTTTGCCGAACGAACTTTAGGGCCGGGCAGATCAATTAAAATACCTACCGGCGTTTTCTCTTCGGCCGCAATGCGACGAATGAGTTCCACCCGTTCTTGAGCCTCATCATGTGATCCGTGGGCGAGCCCGAGGCGAGCAATGTTCATGCCAGCTTGAATCATTTGGCGCAAAACTGGTTCCGAGTCAGATGCAGGGCCAATGGTGGCGATTATTTTTGTTCGTCTTGTCACCCTGTCACGCTACCGTGCCAAAGGGCGGCGGCTATGGTTTAGGGGTGACTGTTTTGCATCCTTTTCTCGATCACCCCAGGCCATTGGCTTTTGCTCACCGCGGGGGTGCCGGGGACTGGCCAGAAAACACTATGCCGGCCTTTAATCACGCTGCTGAGTTGGGTTATCGCTACATTGAAACTGATGTCCATGTCACGGCCGATGGGGTGGTGGTGGCCTTTCATGATGACCGCCTTGATCGGGTTACAGACCAGCAAGGGTTGATTGCTGATCTTTCATGGGAACAGGTCCAAACTGCTCGGGTGGACGGCCGGGAACCCATTGTCTTGTTTTCGACATTGTTGACTGACTTTCCGCAGATGCGTATCAACATTGACCCCAAAGACGACGCAGTGGTGGAACCCCTCGCTGCTTTGTTGGGCGAACATGACGCTTTGGATCGGGTCTGTGTCGGGGCTTTTTCTGATCGCCGCATAAACCAGTTGCGCTCTTTATTAGGACCAGATTTATGCACTTCTGCGGGGCCGCTCGGGGTGGCACGTTTTCGGTCTGCGGGGTTTGGTTTACCTTTTGCTTCTCCGAACTTTCAGTGCTTGCAGGTGCCGGTGAGCATCAGGGGCGTTCGGTTGGTGGATAAACGTTTGGTAGATTCCGCTCATCAGCAGGGTCTTCAGGTTCATGTCTGGACTATTGATGAGGCGACAGAGATGGAACGGCTTCTCGGCTTGGGGGTAGATGGCATCATGACCGATCGTCTTTCGGTGCTGAAACAGGTGTTGGTAGCTCAAGGGCTTTGGCCGTAGCCGTCAATTTTGATGTTCTTGCTGCCAGACTCGTCTTTATGGTAACTCTTGACTCGTTTCGTATTTTTCTTCACGTCCTGGCTGTTTGCGGCTGGGTAGGTGGCCAACTTTTAATGGTTGCTTTGGTTCCGCTCCTGCGCAGCATTAGCCCCGAGGCACCGCGTCTGGCTGCGGCCCGATTTGGCCGCTTCGCTTGGACGTTCTTGGCCCTCGCTCTTTTTACTGGCCTCTGGAACCTATTGGCGGTCGACTTGAGTACCCGCGACTCGTCGTATCACGTGGCCTTGTTGCTGAAACTTCTGTTGGTTGGCGTTTCTGGCGCTTCAGCAGCAGCCCATAGTGCAACCAACTCAGTGGCGGTGCGAGCCATTACTGGAGCGCTGGGTTTGTTGACCGCTTTGGGAGCGCTTTTTGCCGGTGCTGTTTTAGTTTCGTAGCGTTGTGCCGGTTCGTTCAACCGCTACCCTTGTCCTTCAGCCCAACCCGCTGCGATGAACCCGCCCTTAGGGGCGGGTTCTTCTGTTTTACGGCCGGAATTGACGCGAAATGTGGACATCGTGTGGACAACTAATACTTCTTCTGGGGAAATACCTAACTCTTCTGGGGAATACTGGCTTTTAGGTTGACTCTGCACTTAAAAACTTGCATCATGTCTTCACGCCGAACTTGGCGTGGGGATCGGATCCTTAGGAACCGGCAAACCACCCCCGAAGATGAGTGAAAGCTCGCCTTCGGCGGAGGATCGCCGAATCCTTTTGGTGAAGCCCTCATAAAAAGTTCGGGGAGGACCGTGACCACGCTGAACTCGCAAGAGAACAGTTGGGTTGGCCGCAAACACCGAGGTGTTGCTGCTGGAAGGATCGCTCCAACCTCCGGGTTGAAGCGCTAACACCAGCAACACATTTCAATCGTGTTGACGTCGACCTGGTTGCCCAACTACCGCAAGGTGGTTTGACAACCAGCAAGACCCAGCATTGATGTGTTAGGTGCGTCAGGTTCTTTAGGAGTCTCCGGACAACTAAAGAACTCGGCAAGCTTGACTCCCCCGGGAGTCGGTGGTTGATCGGACCAGAGCAAGAGACCGCAAGGAATCAAGCTCCTGGTTCAAACGGATTCCACCTTTCGAGGTGGTTTCAGTTTCAAGGCCTTCACCTTTCGAGGCGAAGACCGCAGTGGCCACGAGACGATGGAACGGCTCCGAAGAGTTGACCGGTTTTCCGGGAGGCTACTCGGGGCCGTTTCCGCGTTTACTCACCTTGTGGCGCCAACTTCGATAAGCCACCCTAAGGAACATAGATTCCGAGAGAAGCGGCGGCGGTCAAACAAACCAAGCCGGCCAACGAAGCTGCTGGAATGACTCGTTGGAGTCGCCGATTTTCCATGAGAAAAGCTAAAGCAATCACCAAAGGAAACGCACTCATGGCGTAGCGTTCCAAACTATTTATATTCTCGGCAGCCAGAGCTACCAGCAATACAGACCCCGCATAGGCCCCATAAACCATGGGCATTTTTTTAACCACCACCGCCAAAAGAGCCAAAAAAATCAAAGCGGTTACCAAATGAAATGCGTCAGGGTCTTTATCCCACAGGTCGCCGAACCCTTGACCAAGTCGACTGAACGGGTCAACAAAACCTCCTCGTAGCGAGCGCTGTGTCGTCACCGGCAACCAAGGCTCACCGGTGGAGGAGTAAGCCCACCACAAATACGCACTCACTCCCAAAGGGGCACCCAGGAGGGCTGCTATTTTAGCTAACCAAGGTCCACGGCGGCCCGCCTTAAAGAGCGAAATAGCCACCGCAAAAACCACCAAGACGCCGGTAGGTCGGGTCAAACCAGCGGCAAAGAACAAAGCAGCTGTCCCCCACCAATTTCTCTTTCGCAAAGCAAGGAGACCAGCGATAACAAAAACTAAAAACAAACTTTCGGCATATCCCCAAACCAGAACGAACCCGGTGGGAAAAAAGGCCATGAGCCAAATAGTTCGACCGGCTAAACGGCGACCCATATTTTCCCCAATTACCAGTTGATAAAGCAAAAAAAGCATCAAAAGTGAAGCCCCGTTGCTTACCAATAACAGCGACCACTGAGCATCTCCCGGGAGAAACACATGGACTGCTCGCCCGAGCAATACGTAGCCGGGGAAGAACCGAAACCCCTCAGCGACACCAAGGTCGTAGCCGTCGACCAGCAACGAGCGATACCAACCGGAGTCCCAAGATTGAAACCGTTGCCTTACGAATTCTGCCCGCTCCTCTGGAGCAAAAATATTAACCAAAACCATGGTGAACCCGACCACCAACCGGGCCGCCAGCCAAGCGGGAACGACCGCACGAATAGCAGTACGAGAAAATATTTTGTTCATTCTCTAGCCGCCAAAATGCGTTAAGTTCGCCGAATTATAAAAACGGTCACCGTCTGCATTAATCATGCGCCCCGACTCGCTACTACCTTCAGCCAATGCCCTATGGAGTTGGCCACATTGGCTTCCGAAAGTGGCGTACCCATCTACCCAAACCAGCCAAATGCCGTGATTGGCACCAGCCATGGCCAAAATTTCATCAGCCTTTTCGCCCACTTCGGTCGCCGCGTTTCTTTTGGCGTAATCGCTCCAGTTGACCGTTTTTCCGGTGTCCAGCGTTGGGTAGGCCAGCAACTCAAATGATTCACCCAAGAGTCGGTTTCCCGCCGGGGCGAGTTGATCGGGGCAAAATACCACCAGGTCTCCCGGCTGGCCTTCTTGATTTATGAGCTGCGCCACTTCTCCGAGTTGCGTTCGGTCACGTGAAAGCTCGCGTGCTACCGATACTCCAGAAAGCAACGCCAAAGCCACCAAGACCGCTAACCCATAATGACGAGGCAATCGAGCAAGACCCACGCCCGCCGCCGCCACCAAGGGAACAAAAGCAAAAACTGCGTAACGACCTTGAAAAGCCGAACCCATAAGAAGGCTAACCGTCATCCCGAGCCCCATGGTGGCCACGCCGACCCCCACCGCTACTCGCAACCACAGTAAATCGGTGAGACCTAAAATCAAGACCTGCCCGTTGAAGGGCCGCGACCATACCCCTAACGAAACAAGAACCATAAACAAGACCGCCACCAAAAGGGCCTCCGAGCCTCGCCCTCCCCCGTAGGCCTCTAGGGCCAACGCAGCGACCACCGAAGGGCGCGGTGCCGGCGACCATGGGGTACCGGTATGAGCCAGTTGCGTGAAAAAAGTTGGGAGCCACAAAAGAAACGGCAGCGCCCCTAGGCCCATAGCCAAGAGCAAGCGTCGGGCCTTTTTACGATTGTTTAGGTCTTTTGCCAAGAGTAAAAAGACCAGCCCTGCCCCGAGCACCGCCAGTAAAAAAAGTGACCAATAATGGGTGTAAATTAACGCCGTAGTGACCGCAACAACCCCCGCCAGTCGGCGCCGAGTCGGTTCTATCCAGGCGAACCCAAAAGCCCCATGCCCCAGCAGCAACAAGAACACCAACAGGGCATACATGCGCACTTCGGTGGCGTAACGAATAGCGAACGGACTGCTTGCCAACACACCCACCATCATCAAGGCCGTCCAACGGTCCGCTACTTTCCGAAGCAAAAACCCAGCCCCAACGAGAGAAAGCACCGAGATCACCCCAGAAAGAGCGCGCACCGCTTCATCTGACCCGCCAAAGATTTTGGTCCACCCCATGAGGAGCAAATAGTAAAACGGAGGGTGACCGTCATGGCGTAAACCTTCGAAAAGTTCAGCGAGGCCTTCACTAGCCAAGGCCGCTGAAATAGCTTCATCTAACCAGAGCGGCGTTCCTGCATAAAACCTAAGGATCACCCCAACCAGCACAATGAGCCCGACCAACAAACGGGCAGGCATTATCCAATCCCTGGCGGCATCTTGCTTTCTCTTGCTAAGCACAGAAAGTAAGAATACTCCTCAGCCTTCTCTGGGTGGGTATGCTCGCGCAACTCTTTACTTTGAGGTATCCATGACTGAGCAAACTCCCACAACCCCCGAGTCTTGGCACCCGGTAATTATCGGTGCCGGTCCTGCCGGACTTACCGCTGCTTACAAAATA
>Ga0233433_10001454_pt1 | contig 22429 bp, 13 predicted proteins | sample SI_122_August201_5_FD_179868 | JGI IMG/M metagenome (GOLD analysis project Ga0233433, IMG submission 179868) | Seawater microbial communities from Saanich Inlet, British Columbia, Canada - SI_122_August2016_100_MG | ecosystem: Environmental > Aquatic > Marine > Inlet | place: Canada: British...
AAACCATCGACCGCCTCTCCGAGCTCGCCGAAGGGGCCCGCATATCGCGCGCAAAGGCCGCCAACGACATTCGCGTGCTAACACAAGCGCTCGTGGTGCGATCGACCTCCGAAGCGCCCATCCAACAAAAGAGCGCCATCGCGGCAGGGGTTGGCCTGCTGATTGCCGCCATCCTGTCGCTATTAATTGAGTATGTACGCAAGGCACGACAGAAGCGAACCACTGCAAACGCCGCATAAAACAGCTTTGGCGCAAAGATTTGCTCTCCTACCACAGATAACCAACTGTGCCCTGTCATGAAAGCGCCTGCGAGCAAAAACGTCACGCGCGAGCAGTTGCTCTCCATCCGCCATAAGTTGAAGGCCGCTAGCCAAACCTTCGTCTTGACCAACGGCTGCTTCGACCTGCTCCATCGCGGGCACGTCGAATATCTGCGCCAGGCCCGTGCATTGGGTGATTGCTTGGCCGTTGGGCTCAATGACGACGAGAGCGTACATGCCCTCAAAGGCCCGGGCCGCCCCATTGTTCCCCAGGAGGACCGAGCCGCATTGCTCGCGGCTTTGCAATGCGTCTCCCATGTCTGCATATTTCCCGAAGAGAGCGTCGAAAGCCTCGTAAACGACCTCTTGCCCGATGTCCTGGTCAAGGGCGGTGATTATGCGCAAAAGGACATTGTCGGCCGCGAAATCGTCGAAGCGCACGGCGGTCGGGTCTGCGCCCTGCCTCTCTGGCAGGGGCTGTCCAGCTCGGACCTGATCAATCGCATTAGAGGGTTATCCGATGGATGACGCCACCGCTTCACCAGAAGCCAACCCCCCGGGGCAGGCCGACGGCCTTTTTCAGCCGGGTGGGGCGGACCACCTCTGGTATGTAGTGCACACCAAGCCGCGCTGCGAAAAGAAAGCCTCCAAGACCTGTCTCGACCGTGAAATTCGCCACTACCTGCCCTTGCACCAAAGCCGTCCCAAACAGAGCAAGGGCCAGCGCCGCTATAGTTTCGACGTGCCGCTTTTGCCGGGTTATATCTTTGCATGCTGCAATTGGGCCGAACGCCTGGAACTCCTGTGCAGCGGCTATTTGGTACGGACTATAGAGGTGGTCGACCAAGCCCTGCTGTTGGGCGAATTGCGCCAAATTTACCTGGCCAGTTCAGGCCTCAACGACCTCAACGTCTACCCCCAGCTCAAACGGGGCCGGAGTATCCGCGTTGTTAGAGGCCCCCTCCAGGGCGTATCCGGCAAAATATCGTCGCGCAAAGAGACCTACCGCATCGTCCTCAATATATCCATTCTCGGCACGGCGGTAGCCGCCGAAGTCGATATGGACGACGTCGAACTTCTCTAAAGCCGTTTCGACAAAAGCCCGCTTGGCGAAAGGCGGGGCGTATACTTATACTACTATTCAGTATGTTTTATGCGATTCGCGAAAAAACGCGATTCGGTTATTTAAATGGATTTTATGCTCAAACACGTCGCCCTCATCCTCAGTCTTTTGGCCTTGCAAACCCCGCTCAACGCGCAAAATTTGGTTGAGTCGGGCCAAACCTTGCCCGGTCTGTGGGCTGGCTCCGCCGCTTGGGGTGACTACGACGCCGACGGAGACCAGGATCTGGCGCTAATGGGCGAAATGGCCGAAGACGGCCAATGCATGCGCATCGTCCGCATCTACGGCAACAACGAGGCCCTGCTTTTCGAGGACCAGGCGCCGAGCGAACAGTTGATCGGCGCTTATTACGGCGATCTGGCCTGGGCCGATTACGACAACGACGGAGACCTCGATTTGGCCGTCGTCGGTTGGGATGTCGAAAACAACGAAAGCCTGAGGCTCTACCTCAACGACACGAGCAGCGGCGAGCGCGTCCTTGCCCTAGACCGCCTACAACTCGATAACGCCGGCGAAGCCTCTCTCCAGGGCGTGCGCTACGCGTCACTGGCCTGGGCCGACTACGATTCAGACGGCGATCCCGACCTAGTCGTCTCGGGCATGGGCGCCAATGGCACTTCCCTGACCTTGCTCTACCAGAACGACCGCGGCGTGCTGCAAATCGACGATATCAACAGCGAAACCCTCGTGAATTTGCACAATGGCGATTTGGCCTGGGGCGATTACGACAACGACGGAGACCTCGACTTAGCCGTCTCGGGTGAAAATGTGACCACCACCGGGGGCCTGGGCGCAGTCACCGAATTCTATCTCAACGATCCGACCGGCACCTTGGGCCTGGATCGCACCATCATCGCCGGTGCCCAAGTCAAAGGCGGCGCTTTGGCCTGGGCCGACTACGATTCAGACGGGAATTTAGATCTCGCTATTGCCGGACGCGAAGCAAGCTGGGGCACGTCCTTTCTGCTCTACCGCAACCGGCCCACCGGCGTGCTGGCCGTTGACGCGACCTTCAACCTCAGCAACAGCCTCCGCGTCGACGGCGATTTGGCCTGGATCGACTACGACAACGACGGCGATCTCGACTTAGCCGCCACAGGGCGCTCCATCCTCTCGGACCACCAGGCCTATGTCTTTAGCAGCGAAGACGGCGGCTTAAACGGCGTCTCGACCGAAACCTTGCTCGAGGGCCTCACCGGCGGCTCCGCCACCTGGATCGACTACGACGAAGACGGTCGCGCCGACCTCTTGCTCTCCGGCAGCGACGCCAGCGGCCAACGCCACACCACCCTTTATAACAACCAAGGTACGATACAACCTAATAGTGCGCCGACTCCATCACGTTCCCTGAACGAACCCACCGTCACTAGCAATCGCATTCTCTTCAGTTGGTCCCCAGGCGCCGACTCCGAAAGCGACGAACTGACCTATAATCTGCGACTCGGCACCGAACCGGAAGGCGATGATGTCTTCAGCGGGGCAGTGACGTCCGGCCCGGGCAACACCGGTTTTAAAACCAACAAGATCTTGCGCCGCAGCCTGCCGCCCGATACGTATTTCTGGAGCGTGCAGACCGTCGATGACGGCTATGCGCAATCGGCCTGGTCGCAAGAGCAAATCCTCAATATTCGTCGTTTCGTCTCTTCAGACCAACGTTTACGCGCCTTTAACGAGGCTGCTATGAGTTGGGGGGATGTCGATGCAGATGGCGATTTCGACCTTGCTATCATGGGTCAGAATCGCAGTGGGGAAGCCCAAAGCCTGTTCTACGATAATAACAGTGGCGTGCTGGTAGCGGACGAGGACGCCGGTCTGATCGCGATGCGCAACGGAGATGTGGCTTGGGGCGATTACGACAACGACGGCGACCTCGACCTCTTGCTTACGGGTGAGGACACATTTGGAAATAGGCTTGCCCGTCTTTTTGCTTATAGCCAAGGCACGTTTCAGCACACCGTAAATTTTGGTAATCTATCCAAAAGTTCCGCGGATTGGGGCGACTACGACAACGACGGCGACCTCGACCTCGCCATTATGGGGCAAAGTGATGACGTAGTCGACGGCCGTCAGCAATCCTATAGCCTCATCGTTCAAAACGACGGTTTTGGAGACGACGATTTTGTAATCTTTCAGCCCGACCAGGAACTCGTCGGGCTCAACAATGGCGAAGTGCTCTGGGGTGATTACGACAACGACGGCGACCTCGACCTCGCCGCCACTGGCTCCAGCACCGAGGGTACCCGAGAGTTCAGCATATACATAAATGAAGAAGGCCAACTCGCCGACGCCCTGCTTGATCTGCCCGGCCTCGAATCCAGCGATTTGGCCTGGGGCGACTACGATGGCGATGGCGACCTCGACCTCGCCGCCGGCGGTATTTCAGACACCGGTCTGCGCACCGACCTGCATGTCAACGACGGCAATGGCGGTTTCGCGATCTTAAGCGATGGTGCATTTCCCGGTATTCAGGGCGGTGATTTGGCCTGGGGCGATTACGACAATGATCGCGACCTCGACTTAGTCATCGCCGGCAACGATGGCTCCAAGCCCATACTCCGCCTCTATGAAAACACAGTCGGTCGTGCCGGTACTGCTAGCACTTTTGAATTGGAACCTACCGACTCTACGATAGTGCTACATCTCGACTTCAGCGCCGTTTCATTCGCCGATATAGATTCAGATGGCGATCTCGACCTCGCAATAGCTGGCCGTGATCAGTCCTTTGCACCTATATCTATAGTCAGCGACAACCTCACTGACCTGCAGAATAATCGCAATTTGGCCCCGGAGACCCCGCTGCCGCTGGAGGCTTCCGACGAAGACAGCGAGATCACCTTGAGCTGGCTGGGCGCGACCGACGACGGCGACGACACCCCGCTTAGTCTGAGCTATAACCTACGCGTCGGTACCTCAACCGAAGGCAACGAGGTGCTCTCCGGTAATATTGCGCACGGCCCTGGTAACGCCGGCCAAAATCTCCAACATCGCTTGCAAGATCTCGCCAGCGGCACCTACTTCTGGTCGGTGCAGACCATCGACGACGGCTTCGAGAGATCAGAGTGGAGCAGCCCGGATTACTTTATCATCGATACGGTCTCGCCCGTTGTCGATCCTGGCTCGCCCAACTTGAGCCGCACCGAATTGGGTATCGGCCAGACCACGACCCTGGCCCTCGGTTTCCTCGACGAACATTCGGGCGTCGATCCCAATACCGCTGTCACTGTCCAGATCGTTATCGGCGCCGAAACCTTTGACTTCGAGGAGTTGCAGTTTACTGGAACGTCGTGGAGCGGCGAGTTCACCGTCGGCGCCGAGATGCCCTCGGGTACGGGGACCTTGCAGGTGATGGGCGCCGTCGACGCTAAGGGCAACGCCATGGACGTCTTCGAGATCGTCGACGTTCTTTCCCTCGACACCACCCTGCCGACGGTGACCGGTGCGACCCCGGCCATGGCCGCGGACGGTATATCGGTCGCAGTCGGCGAGATCAATATCACCTTTTCCGAAGCCATCGACCCAGAGACCATCGTCGGCGATAACTTCGAGATTCGTCTGGGCACGACCCCGCTCGCGCAACTTTCCGCCCCGACGTATGACGAAGAGACCCATTCGGTACGTCTCTTGCCCCTGTTCGGCCTTCTGCCCGGCTCTGAATATACAATAGAGGTTTCAGCGGCAATCCAGGACCTGGCCGGCAATCGGTCGGCGGACGCCACCAACTGGTCGTTCCGCACGCAAATACCGCAACTCGTAGCCACCTCACCCACCGCCGACGCGCTTGACGCGACGGGCGATGGCCGCATCACCGCGACCTTTGACACACCGATCCAGTTCAGCGTCCTCGACGCCGCCACCGTATTTGCACAAAACGAAGCAGTGTTGCTGCGCGACCAGCCGATTTTCGACGCGGAGAGCAATACCCTCGTGATTCAACTGGCGGACGGTTTCAAACCCGGCACCCGCTACGACGTCCTGCTCAACGGCTTGCTCGGCGGCTTATTGCGCGCCGGTGGGGAAGGCGATTTCAGCTGGCAGTTCCAGACTCCGGTCCCGACCCTGATAACCACAAGCCCAGAGGGTGAAGTCGGCGCGACCGTCGGCGAAACGATAGAGGCCACCTTCTCCTCGCGTATCGACGAGGACATGCTCAGCGCCGAGACCGTGCAAGTTACCCGCGAAGGCAAAACGCAAATACCCACCGACCTGCGCTTCGACGAAACCACTAATACTCTCCGTTTCGAACTCGACGAAGGCTTCAAACCCGGCGCGCGCTACGAGGTGACACTCGACGCGTTACTCGCCGGCCCGCTGCGCGCGGTCAACGGCGGCGACTTCAGCTGGCAGTTCCAGACTCCGGTCCCAACCCTGACAACCACAAGCCCAGAGGGTGAAGTCGACGCGACCGTCGGCGAAACGATAGAGGCCACCTTCTCCTCGCGCATCGACGAGGACATGCTCAGTGCCGAGACCGTGCAAGTTACCCGCGAAGGTAAAGCGCAAATACCCACCGACCTGCGCTTCGACGAAACCACCAATACCCTCCTTTTCGAACTCGAAGAAGGCTTTAAACCCGGCGCGCGCTACGAGGTGACACTCGACGCGTTACTCGCCGGCCCGCTGCGCGCGGTCAACGGCGGCGACTTCAGCTGGCAGTTCCAGACTCCGGTCCCGACCCTGACAACCACAAGCCCAGAGGGTGAAGTCGACGCGACCGTCGGCGAAACGATAGAGGCCATCTTCTCCTCGGGCATCGACGCCGAACTGCTCAGCGCCGAGACCGTGCAAGTTACCCGCGAAGGCAAAACGCAAATACTCACCGGCCTGCGCTTCGACGAAACCACCAATAGCCTCCTTTTCGAACTCGACGAAGGCTTCAAGCCTGGCGCGCGCTACGAGGTGAAACTCGACGCGTTACTCGCCGGCCCGCTGCGCGCGGTCAACGGCGGCGACTTCAGCTGGCAGTTCCAGACTCCGGTCCCGACCCTGACAACCACAAGCCCAGAGGGTGAAGTCGACGCGACCGTCGGCGAAACGATAGAGGCCATCTTCTCCTCGGGCATCGACGCCGAACTGCTCAGCGCCGAGACCGTGCAAGTTACCCGCGAAGGCAAAACGCAAATACTCACCGGCCTGCGCTTCGACGAAACCACCAATAGCCTCCGTTTTGAACTCGACGAAGGCTTTAAACCCGGTGCGCGCTACGAGGTGAAACTCGACGCGTTACTCGCCGGCCCGCTGCGCGCGGTCAACGGCGGCGATTTTCGCTGGCAATTCCAAACTTCCGTGCCTGAATTATTGAGCCGAAACCCCGAAGGGGAAAGCCGGCCCGCTTCGCTCGGAACCGTCGGCGAAACGATAGTGGCCACCTTCTCCTCGCGCATCGACGAGGACATGCTCGATATACCGGAAACTATCCAGGTTACCCTTCAGGGTGTGGCACAAACCGTCGAAAAGGTGAAGTTCGACGACAAAACCAATGCGCTCAGCCTGCAGATTGCAGAAGGTTTCAAACCCGGCGCGCTCTACGAAGTCGTGCTCAATGGACTCTTGGCCGGCCCCTTGCGCGCGATTGCCGAAGGCGACTTCACCTGGCAATTCCGCACGCCGGTGCCCGAATTAAGTGTTTCGACTCCCACTGCCGGCCAGATCGACGTGGCGATAGCCGACAATGCCATCGTCGCCGTATTCGACAATCCAGTCGACGCCGAGATCTTACTGCAACCGGGCAGTGTCACAGCCTTCAAAAGCGGCGCCGAAGTCGCGATCACCAACCTCGAATACATCGCCGAGACGCGCACCGCCCGTTTGGCTCTCGCCGAAGGCCTGCGCGGTGGCACCCCCTATCAGCTCCGTATCGCCGCCGCGGCCGGCGGACCTCGGCGCCAGAGCGACTACACCTGGGACTTCCAGACCGCCATACCCGAAGTGATGACCATCACACCCGCCGACCAGGGCATCGACATTGGCGTCGACATTGACGAAGTCTCTCTGCAATTCAGCGCCCCCATAGACCCCGACCAACTAACGACGGCCAATTTCATCATCCGCCGTCGGGGGGAAAACGCCGAGCTAAGGCCCGGTGACCCCATTGACCGCGGCGACAACATCTACGGCATCGCCCCAGCCGAGGGCTGGCAGGTAGGCACGCGCTACAATATTTTGCTCTCACCGGCTGTCAGCGGCCCGCTCGGCTCGGACAAAACTGAAACATTCGTTTTTAGCACTGACGTGCCCGCCTTGGCCAGCACCACTCCAACCCTAGACGACACGACCGTCACGGACTTAAACGCCGCCATCGAGACGCGTTTCGACGCCCCGATCAACCAGGCCGCGCTCTTAACCGAAAGCAATGTGGCCCTCTTGCAAGCAGGCGAAAGCGTCGCGATTTCAACACCGGCTTATGACCCAGACCAGGGCACCGTCAGCTTTGCCCCGGTCGGCGGTCTGGTGCCGGGGACTTCTTACCAGGTGCGCATCGCCGCGCCCGTCGGCGGTCCACTGTTCGATAATCCGGGCGCCTACAACTGGAGCTTCAGCACCCGCGTCCCCTCGATCACCGCGACGACCCCCGAGGATGGAAGCGATATTCGTTCGGGATCACAGCGGCTGACGGTCGCTTTCTCGGGTCCGGTCAATCCCCTGCTCCTCAACTCGCGCAACTTCACCCTGAGTTGCCGTGGATGCTCAAGCGGGCGACTGGCCGACGACGAATTCAGTTATGACGCCGAGACGTTCACCGTCAGCTTCCCGGCGATAGAGATGATCTCAGGCACCCGCTACGAAGCCAGCGTCAGCTCAAGGGTTAGTGGACCGCTTGCCTCACAGATCCAACTGCGCGACCGCAATTGGTCCTTTACCACCGAGATCCCCCAAGTAGTCTCGACGCTACCGGCTGCCGACGCCGATGGCATATCCACCGACGATCCGAGTCTGCAAATAACCTTTAGCGAACCGGCCGCCCGCCAGGAGGTCAGTGACTTCCAGATTTTGGCCCAGGCACTCAATGATCCGACGGCCACGGCTGAATTGCTCACCATTACCGGTTTCGGCGCCAACGAGGACGGCACTGTGCTCAGCTTCGCGCCTACAGGGGGGTTCAAGCCCTTTACTGAATATCAAGTCAGCATGGACCGCATAGTCTTGGGCCAGTTGGCGGAAAGCGGCTTCATCTGGACATTCCGCACCGCCGCCAGCCTCGCCGACGCGCGCCAGGGCGGCACCATCAGCAATGCCGACAACCAGGTCGAGATCTACTTCCCACCCAATGCGCTGGCACCGGGCTCTAACGAGATCTCTATCCGCCGCGTCGCCGCACCCGCCGGCAAACTGGTCCAAGACGGCGAGCGCACGCAAATCACCGACGCTTATGCCATCGGCTCGGCCGGCAGTTTGGGCAAGCGCGCGACCTTGACCATGCGCTACAGCGACGCGCAACTCGCCGCACACGACCCGGCCAAGCTCGGCATCTTCCGACGGGCCGGCGACGAATGGCTGCGTCTCGGCGGCACTAGCGACCGGAGCGGTAGACTGGTAATGACTTCGATCGAAGCACTGGGCACTTTCGCGGTCTTCGAAGACCTGGCGACACTGGTTGGCGGTTTGGCCGTGCGCGAACTCGACTGCCAACCGCGCGCCTTTACACCACGCGGTGGCGGTCTGCGCGATGAAACCGATATCTCCTTCACCCTCACTGGCCCAGCCGACGTGACGGTCCGCGTCTACAACGCGTCGGGACGCCTCGAACGGGTGATCGTGCGCGAGCAAGCCATGGCGCCAGGTCGGGTGACCCTCAAATGGAACGGCCAAAACGAAAATCGCGAGCTGGTCGCCAGCGGTCTCTATATCGTCGCCGTCGACGCCGGCGGTGAACACAGCGAAAAAATCGTGGCGGTGGTGCAATGAGGCGCGCGATACTGCTTGTCGCCCTGACCGCTGGCCTGGCCTCGGCGCAGAACTTCCAAAACTTGAGCGATGCCTCCGGCACCACCAATCGGGGACTTTTCTGTACCAACCTCGCCTGGGGCGACTACGACGGCGACGGCAACCTCGATCTCTACGCCACCAACTGGGGCACCGCCGTCTCCAACCCCGTCAATGCGCTCTACCACAACGAGGGGAATGGCAGCTTCACCAACCAGGCCGCGGCAGCCGGAGTCGACAACAACCAAAACAGCACCGCTGCCGCCTTTGCCGACTACGACAACGACGGCGATCTCGACCTCTATATCGCCGATTTCTTCGATCAGGACTTCCTCTACCAGAACGACGGCGACGACACCTTCACCGAAGTCGGCCGCAGCCGCGGGCTTATCGACCTGATCCGCCAAGGTTCGGTCACCTCCGTCGCCTGGGGCGATTATAATGGCGACGGTTGGCTCGACGTTTATACCGGCAAATACTATTTCGCCAACGACCTCTACGAAAACCGTGGCGACGGCAGTTTCCTGCAAGTCACCGACCTGGGCTTGGGCGACCAACGCGATACCGACGATGTGCTCTTCGCCGACTACGACAATGACGGCGACCTCGACCTTTACACCGTCAACCGCGAGCAAGAGAACGGGTTCTACCGCAACGACCTCAATACAACAGGCACCTTCCCCGAAATAGCCTGCGCCCTGAGCATCGCCAATGGAGAGATCGGCCACGGAGGCAGTTGGGCCGACTACGACAACGACGGCGACCTCGACCTCTACCTGGCCAATGTCGGCGCCAACGCGCTTTACCGAAACGACGGCGCCGAGGTCTTCCAGGACGTGGCGTCCGAGGCCGGGATTCGCATCGATACCGGCGGCTGGCTCACGGCGATGGCCGCCTGGGCCGATTACGATGGCGACGGCTGGCTCGACCTCTATTTGGCCAACGGCGGCGACCGCCAGCAACAACGCGACGTGCTCTACGCAGCCAATGGCGACCTGACCTTCCGCAACGCCACCGCCGAAGCCAACTTGCCGACCAGCGGCTCGGCGCACACGTCCACCGGATTCGCCGATTACGACGGCAATGCATCGCCTGACCTCTACGTGACCGACGGTTGGGGCATCGGCAACCAGCTCTTCCAAAACGAGACGCCCGGTAGCCGTTTCATCAAAGTCTTCGCCCGTGGCAAGGGCGGGCAACAGGGTGGCGCCAATCTCGACGGCGTCGGCGCCCGTATCAGCCTGTTCGACAACAGCGATCAACTTGTCGCCTCCCGCCAAGTCAGCGCGCCCAATGGCGTCGTCTTCGGCGTCCAGGAGGGCCAGGCCTACAATATTCAAGTCCGCTTCCCCGGCAGCGCCGCCGCCGTAACCGCCTCCGGGGTGCAAGGCGGCGAGCAAATCACGGTGGTGGAACCGTAATGCGCCGATCATTCGCCTTATTCGCGCTCGCGTTGGCCCTGCTTTCCGGCCGCGCCGACGCCACCACCTCCAGGCAAGCGACCCTGGGAGCACGAGCTATCGCGATGGCTGGCGCCTTCAGTGCCGTCGCTTCCGACGCCAGCGCCGTGCATTGGAACCCAGCCGCTTTGGCCACGCTGCAGCGTCAGGAACTCGGCTTCGGCTATGCCGATCGCTTTGGCCTGGGGCTCAACCAGTCCTATCTCGCCTATTCGCTGCCCATCGCCGACAACCACGCCCTCGGTGTAGACTGGTTCAACCTCGGCTTTGACGATAGTGAACTCGGGGCCGGGCAAAACAAGCTCAATTTTGCCTATGGCTACCGCAACGGCATCCGCGCCCTCAAGCCCTATATAGGCTCGACCGCGATCGGCGTTGCCGGCAAATACCGCTCATTGAACTTCGACCTCGACGGCAACCAATTGACCAGCGCCGCGGGGTGGGGTTTTGACCTCGGGCTTTTGGCGCCGCTGCCTTTCGGCATACGACTCGGTCTTTCGGTGCAAGATCTCGGCGGCACTAGCCTCGAACACGACGGCGGCATCGCCGAAAAGGTCTACGGTACTCGTTACCGTCTCGGCCTCGCCCACAAGCCCATAGAGGGTCTCACCGTAGCTGCCGGCCTCGACGACGCCCTGCGCTTCGGCGCCGAATACTGGGTGCAGGGCCTGTTGGCCTTGCGTGCCGGCCTGCTCACCGAACTCGACACGCCCGAAAGTTTCGGCGACGCGACCACCACCTCTTTCGGCCTCGGCGTAAAATACGGTTTCGCCACGCTCGACTACGCCTACGAGCGCCATCCAGTATTGCCCGCGACGCATTACACTTCGCTATCGCTGTCGTATAACCCGCGCGTTGTCGCCATCAAAGACGCCACGATCCGGCCCAACCCGATCTTCCGCTCGCTCTACCAGCACTATCAAGAGAACGACTTCTGCGACGTGGTCATCGCCAACTCGGCACCCGAGCCGATTGAGGTAACCGTCGGGATCTTCCTGCCCAAGATCATGAGCGTGCCGCATCAGGAGACCATACTGCTGCCGCCGCAAAGCAAAGAGAAATACGCGTTCAAGGTCACCTTCGACACCGACATTTTCAACAAAAAAGAAGCCTACTTCGACAACTTCGTCACACCGGTGATCAAGGTCAGCTACACCCGCAACCGCAAAGAGCAGTCGGTCGAAAAACAGCTCGAACGCGTTTATGTCGCCGGCAAGGGCAAACTCAGCTGGAACGTGCCGGGCATGGCCGCTGCCTTCGTCACGCCGGAAGACCTGGCCATCGCCGGCATGGCTCGCGGCTTGGTCCAACGCTACAACGACCTGCTCGGCGCCAAATTCAATCGCTCCAATATCGGCAAAGCCGTGTTGCTCTTCGACGCGATGGGCGCCTACCGCATCCGCTACCAGGCAGACCAAAAGACGCCGTTTTCCAGCGTCTCCGACGACAAGACGATCTTCGACACCGTGCAATACCCAAGCGAGTTGCTCTTCAAGGGCGAGGGCGTCGAAACCAAAATCGGCGATTGCGACGACCTGACCGTGCTCTACGCCTCGCTCTTGGAAAACCTAAGCATCGACACCGCTTTCTTGGAGGCCAACGACCCGGGCAAGGGCCATATCTACCTGATGTTCGACAGCGGTATCTCGCCCGAAAAAGCCGAGGACCACTTTTTGAGCTCGGCCGAGTACGTTGTTTGGCAGGGCCGGGTCTGGATCCCAATCGAAACCACGATGTTCGGCTTCACCTTCGCCGACGCCTGGCGCAACGGCGTTGCCGAATACAAGCGCCTCAAGGTCCGCAAGCTCATCGACGAGGTCTACGTGCAGCAATGGCTGCAGATCTACAAACCCGCTTCATTGCCCCCGATCAATGTGACATTGCCCGCCTCCGGCGAGATGGACAGCCTGCTCTTCCGCGACTTGGACTACTTCGACCAACGCGTTGACCAGATCGCACTCGGTTCGGCCACCTCACTCGACACGCCCGACGGAGCCTACGACGCCGGCGCCGCCTATTTGCGCATCAACCACCTCGAAAAAGCCCTGAAGATGTTCGACAAGGCCCTCGAGATGCGCTCCGACCACTTCGACGCGATCAACGCCAAAGGCGTGGTGCTCACCCACCAGGGTTTCTACGACGAAGCCCTCGAACTCTACCGCCAGTCCCTGCAGTCGGCGGACAATACCGGCGTGCGCATGAATATCGCCCTGACCTACTATCTGAAGGGCGAACGCGAAACGGCCGACCGCCTGTTCCAGGAAGTCGTTGCGCAAGACGACTCCTATCTCGACCTCTTCGACTTCTTGGCCACCGTTGGCGACGCGCAGGAATTCTACGATGTCGGCGTCTCCTATCTGCGTCAGGAGCGCTATGACCTGGCCTTGGCCCAGTTTGACGAAGCCCTCGCTGCCGACGCCAAGTTTGCCGACGCGGTCAACGCCAAGGGCGTAGTGCTCACGCACCAAGGCCAATACGACGAGGCGCTGGCCCTTTACGAACGCGCCGCCGCCATCGCCCCGGACGAGACCGGCTACCGTGTCAATATCTCGCTGATCTACTATCTGAAGGGCGACCGCAAAAAAGCCGACACGCTCTACCAGCAGATCGTCTCGCAAGACGACGCCTACGATGGTCTGCTCGACTTCCTCGCCGAAGTCGGCTCAGCCGACGAGCACTACCGCATCGCCGTTTCCTATATGCAGCAAGAGGAATACGACCGGGCCTTAGAACGCCTCGACCAGGCCTTGCGCGCGGACCCGGAGATGGGCGACGCCTACAACACCAAAGCCGTCATACTGAGCAACAAAGGCAACTACGAAGAAGCCTATGCCCTGCTCGAAAAAGCGGAAATCCAACTCCCGACGCATCCGGGTATCCGTCTCAATATGGCCATCGTGCGCTATTTACAGGGCCGCCGCCACGAAGCCGCGGTCATCTACCAGCAAGTGATCGATATGGACGACCGCTACAATGGCTTTTTAGACTTTTTGTTGGAAGAAGAATAACGGAAACTAAACGCAAACGGCAGTCGTCTAATAGTTTATGATTAAAAATAAAAAAATGCGGATGTGATCCAGATCATACCGCACTCGGCTTTTGGTGTCGATATTTAAAGTAAGAGACAGCAAGAAGCTTATACCACCCCCTGAGGAGGTGTTATCGTGAAAGTCAAACTTTTCTACATACTTTTTGCCGCAGCCTTTACCGCTGCCCCGATTGGGGCCCAAGACGCTGCCGCTCCTGCTCCCACCGAGGACCAGGTTACCGAGACTCCCGTCGCAGAAGGCGACGACGATTGGCTCAACACCGTCTGGACGCAAGTCGACGATATGGTCGAAGAAGAAGAATTCAAGCTGCAAGAGACGGTCACTGTCGCCGGTGTGCGCGGTGCCGAGGCCGAGGACAATATTCTCGGCAAGCTCTATTACAAAGGCGGCAAACGCTATCCCAGCCAGGATAAACTGACCAAGGCCATTGACACGCTCAAGAAGGCCTTGGCCAAGAATCCCAAGTCGCCCGCAGCACCCAAACAGAAATTTTTTATCGCTCAGTGTTATGAAAAGCTCGGCAAGGTCGCTGATGCCCGCGGTTACTACAATCAAGTCGCCAAGGACCACCCCAAGACCCCCTTCGCGACCAAGGCCCAGAACAAGCTGAGCGCGATCACGGCAACGCAATAATAGACAGATTCACCATTTTTTCGAAAGGAAGGCCCGTGGCGTGTCCACCGGGCCTTCTTTTTTTATATTGTTAGTGGTAAGGTAGCTTTCTGACGGTCCGTCATCGGACATACCCTTCTTATTCGCTGGTCGGCTTAGAGGCGAGAATGAGCGCAGGGCATTCCCCGAAAGCCCAACAAAACCAGCTCCAACCCCTCCTTTCGGAGAAACACCATGGCAGTAGTACACAAAGGCGACTCCAAGCTCCAACCCTACCTTGGCCCCATCGTTGGCATCCTTGTCCTGCTCTTCGCCTTGAGCAAAGCCTACGAGCGCGCCGAACTCGTCAGCTACGATTGGCGTTTCAATATCCGCAACTCCATCTTCGGCCTGCCGGCGATGGACCCGCGGCTGGGCACCATCGAAATCGACGACCAGACGCTGCAGTTCGAAGGTCGCTGGCAGGACTGGACTCGCACCGAATATGTCGACGTCGTCCGCATCCTCGGCGAATACCAGGCGGAATTGATCGGTTTTGATATCTATTTCATCGAGCCTAAGACCAAGTTGGTCTCCGAAAAACAAATCCGCGCACTCAAGACCATTGATCAGAACCAGATTGAAGGCCTATTGGCCAAAGCCGATTATGACCAGCGCTTTCACGACGCGATAAAGCAAGCCGGCAATGTTTACCTAGCGCAATATCTGATCCCCGTCGCCGAACATGCTGTGGGGCCGGTCAAGCTCAGGCCCACCAACGCTGACCAACAGGAAGTGCTCGCCCATATCCGCAAGTACTCGCCCAAGTTGATGGTCCCCGCAGCGGAAAGCACCATTGACCGGGGGACGCATTTCGAACCGCCGCTCAAACTGCTGCGCGATGCTGCACTCGGTTTCGCCAATGCGCAAACTACCGAAGATTTCGACGGTTCTCGACGGCGCTATCCCCTGGTTTTCCAGTATGAGGACGTACTCTTTCCCTCGATCGCCCTGTCCATGGTCTGTCACCACCTGCAAATCCCCATCGAGCATGTCGAGGTCTGGCCCGGAGACCATATCCGTCTGCCGAACGCCAAAATCCGCGAGGGACTCGTCAAGGACATCGAGATCCCCATCGACGACTACGGCACCATGAACGTCAATTGGGCCGGCAAATGGGAAGAAACCTTTGTCCGCTACCCACACCTAGCGCTACGACGTGCAGCCCAGCGCGAAGACAAGCAGCGCCTGCTCGAAAAGATCAAACAGCTAGTCGCTGCCAACCCCGGCGTGCGCCGCAACCTGCGCGGTTTGCCCGCCCTGCTCGCTAAAGAAGGCTTTGAGGACGTGCAAGCCGTCCGCAGCACCATCAGCACCTGGTTGCAGGCCAGTGGCATAGAGGCTGCAGTGCGCCGCGAACCCGGTCTCGAGGCTACACAATTCTGGCTTTCCAAAGGCGTCAAAGACCCCCAATCCGCCCAGCTCAGCCTCTACCGACAAATCCAGCGCAATAACCGCGTAGCAGCGCAATTGGCAGAAAAAACAGACATAGACCTGATAGCGCTCGGCAAAGCCCTGCCCGACTACGAAATCGACGACTTGCGCCAGAGCCTCTATTACTTGCAATCAAATCTTGTTGAGGGCACCTTGTCGTCCAGCGCCCGGCCGCTCTATTTCTACCCCTATCGGATCGCCCAGGGCAACCTCGTCACGCCCGATGAAATTCGCGGCAAGATCCTATTCTACGGCCAGACCTCGACCGGCAGTACCGATTTAAGCGTGATGCCCTTCCAGGGCAACTACCCGATGGTCGGCATCTATTCCAATGTCTTCAACACTATCTTACAAGAGCAGTTCATCCGCCGCACGCCCCTCTGGACCCGCATCGTGCTGGTGCTCGTGCTCGGGCTGGCCATGTCGCTGATCGTGCCCAAGCTCAAGGTCCTGCAAGGCGCGGTGCTCATCGCCGCGCTGGCGAGTGTCTACGCGCTAGTCGCCCTGGGTTCCTTTACTCACCTCGGGCTCTGGCTCGATGTCATCGGCCCGATGACGACCATTATCGTCGGCTACCTGGTGCTGACGATTTACGGTTACATCATCAAGGAGAAAGAGAAAGACTTCGTGCAGGGGGCCTTCGGCCACTATCTATCCCCCACAGTCATCGAGCAAATCATGGCAAACCCCGAGATGGTCAACCAACTCGGCGGCGAGGAGCGGGTGATGACCGCCTTTTTTTCCGATATCGCCAGCTTCTCTACCATCTCCGAATGCCTGACGCCTGGCCAGTTGGTCGATTTCATCAACGGCTATCTGACCGAAATGTGCGATATCATCGAAGGCTACGGCGGTACCATCGATAAATTCGAGGGCGACGCCATTGTCGCCTTCTTCGGCGCGCCGATCTACTACGATGACCACGCGACGCGCGCGGTCATGTCCTGTATCGACCAGCAGCGCAAATTGATCGAACTACGCCAGCGCTGGAACGAGCCCGGTGCCATTCCGGTACCCCTAGAGGGGCTGCGGGACCGCTGGGAGGGGGAGGGCCGGACCTTCGCGCAAGTGCGCATCGGCGCGACCACTGGCCCGATGATCGTCGGCAATATGGGCTCGCGTAGCCGCACCGACTACACCATGATGGGCGACACCGTGAACCTCGCGGCCCGCTTCGAGAGCGGCCAGAAGGTCTACGGCACGAATATCATGGTCAACGAGATCATCTTCGACCAGGTGAAGGACCTGGTCGAAAGCCGCAAACTCGACCTGATCCAGGTCGTCGGCAAGGAGGAGCCGGTCACCGCCTATGAGATCCTCGAGCGCAAAGGCGATTTAAACGCCGAGATGATGCAGGTGCTCGAACTCTACAACGAGGGTTTGCATGCCTATTGGGCCTTCAAATTCGCCGAGGCCAAGAAATTATTCGACCAGGCCCTAATCATCGTACCCAGCGACGGCCCCTCGGCCCTCTACGCCGACCGCTGCGAGGATTTTGCCCTCAACCCGCCCGAGGACCTAGTCTTCCGGGCGGAGTCGAAGTAAGCGACGACATGGTGATCTGGTCCACAAATGGGGTCGTGCTTATATTTATGGACGTCCCGCATACGCACCTTTCACCCCTATGTCGATCTAGCCCATGACAAAGAGAGCAAAAAGCGCATTGCTATTGGCCCTGGCCTTAAGCGCCTGCGCCACGCCGGCCCAGGTCGACAAACGCATAGACCAATGGGAAGCTGCCCAGGGCGAAGACGTCGAGGCCCTCAAACGCGCGGTCGAAGCCTCTTACGAGCGCGAGCGGGTTATGGCCGACCGCTTCCAGCAGACCGAAGAGACGAACACCCAGTTGCGGCAGGAGCTCGACGCCCTCAAGACGCAAAGCAATACTCAGCGCACGCAAATCGACTCAATGCACACCAGCCCGATGCCGTCGCGCAACGCGGTCGCACGAGCGAAAAAGAGCGACGTGTTCAAGATCTACCAGGGCGCCCTCTCCGAATATCGCCACCGCAAATACGACCGTGCGCTCGTCGAATTCGACCGGCTATTGGCTACCGCGCCTTTCAGCGAGTGGTCCGACAACGCGCAATACTGGAAAGGCGAGTGTTATTACGGCATCGGCAAATACCGCCAGGCGCTGACCGAGTTCACCAAAGTCTTCGCCTTCCAGAAAACCGAAAAGGCCGACGACGCCCAGCTCAAGATCGCCCGCTGTCACCTGGCGATGGGCGAGCGCGACAAGGCGCTTTCCGCCTTCCGCAAATTGCTCGACGAATACCCCGAAAGCGAATACGTGCCCACCGCCCGCAAAGAGAAGAAGTACCTGGGCGGTTGATACCCGCATCCCGTTTCTGAGGAATGATCTTGCTGCCAGTCCTGTACCGCCCTTTCGCCGTGCTGCTCATTTGCGCCACCACGGTCACCGCCGCACCCTTTCCCACCAATATGGACCTGCTTGTCGAAACCGTCGCCAGCGCCGTCGACGCGGGCCTCGCCGAGATGGATATGCCGGACGACACGGCCGCGGCCCCGCTCTTGCTCGTTCCACAAAGCAAGCACGACGCCAATTGGATGGTCGACCACTTGCTATCCAGCAAACTGCTCGATCGCGGTTTTAACGTGACCCTCGACTCGACGGCAAAACAATTGTCGCACATGCGCCTATCCTATCGCCTACTCGACCTCGGCGTCACCGGCCAGTCGGGCCTGCGCGGCAGCGAGGTCGATCGGCAGGGCCGGGTCACCCTCGCCCTGCGTCTGAGCGACGAGCGCAGCGACGCCGTGCACTGGCAGGATGAAATCACCCGCACCCGCCGCGACCGCGTTCCGAAAAGCCAAATCGAAGTGCTGCAGCACGACAAATTCAAATTCGCCAAGACCGAGCTCGAGGAACAAACCTGGGGCAAATTCGTCGAACCTGTGATCGTGTCCACCGTACTCGGCGGGCTCATCTACCTCTTCTTCTCCAACCGCTGAGCCAATTTGACCATACTCATGAAATACCTCGCAATCTTCGCCCTTTCGTTAGGGCTTTCCGCCTGCGCCAGCACCACCCCCGAAAAACTCAAAGGCGCCGAACACTATTTCTCCGAAGGCCAGAAGGCGATGGGGAAAAATCGCTGCATTGAGGCCTCCGAGCAGTTCCAGCGCCTCGTTAGCAATTTTCCCGGCTCGCAACGCGTCGCCGAGGCGCAGTTCATGCTCGCCGAAGCCTACTTCTGCAGCGAGGACTGGGTCAACTCCGGCTTCGAATACCAGCGCATCGTTGACATCTACCCCTCCAGCGAATGGGTCACCGAATCGCAGTTCAAGATCGGCGAGGCCTATTTTCGCCAGTTGCGCCGGGCCGAGCTCGACCAGAAGGAGACCTTCGAGGCGCTGACCGCCTTCCGCTACTTTATCGAGGACCATCCGGATTCCCCGCGCGTCGAAGACGCCCGCCAACGCATCGTCGACTGCCGCAACCTGCTCGCCCAAAAACAGTACGAGAGCGGCCACCTCTACCATAGACAGGGCCACCTTGACGCCGCGAAGATCACCTACGAAGAGGTCCTGCGCAATTATCCAGACACCGACTGGTACTGGACGACTCTGTTTCGCATGGGGGAAATCGCCCGCGCCCAGGACGATGTCGACCTGGCGGTGCGCTACTGGAAAGAAGTCCTGCAAAATAGCGAAGACGAGGAGCTGATCAAGGACGTGCAGAAGCATCTGTCGAATTTGGACGAATCGGCGGGTTAGGGATGCGGCGCATCGGCGTCATCGGCGGCACCTTCGACCCCATCCACAACGGCCATTTATTGCTGGCCCGCTTCGCCCTCGAAGAAATCCCCCTCAACGAAGTGCTCTTTATCCCGGCGGCCGACCCGCCGCTTAAACCGGGCGCCTTCGCCCCGGGGGCAGAGCGTTTGGCGATGGTCGAACACGCCATTGCCGGTTGCGGCGATTTCTCCGCCTCCCGCGTCGAGTTGGACCGCCCGGGCAAATCCTACACCGTCGACACCCTGAAAATACTGCACCAGATGCACTCGGACAGCGCCTTCTTCTTTATCATCGGTGCCGACAACGCCGCGCAGATGAATTCCTGGCACGATCCCGAAGGGATTCTTGCGCAATGCACCGTCGTCACCGGATCGCGGTCGACCAACACCTCCGGCGGCGACCCCAGGCTCATTGACCGCCTGCTCTTTATCGACACCCCGCTCATCGACCTTTCTTCGACCCAGATCAGAAAACGCCTGGCCGCCGGCCGATCTATCCGCTACATGGTGCCCGAAACGGTCGAAACCTATATCCGCGAGAAAGGACTCTACACCACGCCATGTTTATGACCCATCTCGAATGCGCGCGCACCGGCCAACACTACGACGCCGACGCCCTACACAATCTCTCAGAGGTCGGCGCCCCCTTGCTCGCCCGCTACGACCTCGAAAAAGCCACTGACGCGCTCTCCCGCGAACAACTCAAGGACCGACCGGCCAATATGTGGCGCTATCGCGAAGTCATGCCGATTAGTACTCTCGAAGAAATCGTCTCCCTAGGTGAAGGTTTCACGCCCATACACCACACCACGCGCCTAGGCCAATGGGCTGGTTTCTCGCAACTCTACATCAAAGACGAATCGCTTAACCCCACCGGCTCGTTCAAAGCCCGCGGCCTCTCCGCCGCTGTCACAGCCGCCAAGGCGCGCGGCGCAACAAAACTCGCCATTCCCACCGCCGGCAACGCCGGTGGCGCGCTTTCGGCCTACGCGGCCGCCTGTGGGCTGCCCGCCATCGTCTTTATGCCGCGCGACACACCCTCGGCCTTCGCCATCGAATGTAAATCCTACGGCGCGGAGTTAGAGTTAGTCGACGGCCTGATCAGCGACTGCGGCAAGATCGTTGGCGAGCGCAAAGAAAAAGAAGGCTGGTTCGATGTCTCGACGCTCAAGGAGCCCTATCGCGTCGAGGGCAAAAAGACCATGGGCTACGAGTTGGCCGAGCAATTCGCCTGGACCCTACCCGATGTGGTAATCTATCCCACTGGCGGCGGTACCGGGCTGATCGGCATGTGGAAGGCCTTTGACGAAATGGAAAAGATGGGCTGGATCGGCTCCGCCCGCCCGCGCATGGTCTCGGTGCAAGCCGAGGGCTGCGCGCCGATCGTGCGCGCCTTTGCGCAAGGCGACGAAACGGCTGAGATGTGGCAAGACGCGGCGACCGTAGCCTCCGGCTTGCGCGTGCCCGGTGCCGTCGGCGACTTCCTAATGCTGCGCGCCTTGCGCGAAAGCGGCGGCACGGCTGTGGCCGTCAGCGACGAAGAGCTGGTCGAGCATTCGCACACGATCGCCGCACATAGCGGAATTTTCCCCGCGCCAGAAGGCGGCGCGACATTGGCGGCCCTGCTCAAGCTCAAAGAGCAGGGATTGGTCGACAAAGACGAGCGGGTGGTGCTCTTTAACACCGGGTCGGGCTATAAGTATCTGGAGGCATTGTCCGGGGGTTTAGTGTCTTGACGGATTTCGGGTGGCTGTCGCTCGTTCAAAATTTCTGTAACTAGGCATGCTGCCTGATATACCCCTATAAGTCTGCACACTATAAGTATCATCTGAGGGGGTGAAGAAAGTGTGACGGAGGGGGTCAAATAACTAAATCGACAATCTACTGAGATTTGTTGAATTTATGACATTCTTACTATAAACGGATTGATCGGGCCCTGGTGGGGAAGTGGTTTTTTCAAATAAAAAAATCCAGTATCTATTTGTTATTTCAGGACTTAATAGTTGTAGTCCGCCAGGTAAGAATCAGAATCAGATGGTTCATTTAGGGGATTCCAATGTCTTGACGAAGTCAGTAGGGTGTCTTATCTTTTATGTCTTCAATTATTTAGACTGAATTTAGTGCACCCATAGCTCAATTGGATAGAGCACCTGACTACGGATCAGGAGGTTGGGGGTTCGAGTCCCTCTGGGTGCACCATTATTAGTTAACTTGTTGATTATAAACAAGTTTATAGCAGTATACGAGTGAATTGCTTCACTCGAAAATACCCCCGATTGAGCACATAATCAGCTGCTCACTTGGGGGTTTTTCGTATGGATATTTATCGTTGTTATGAACTCTTTCTCACCGATAGGAAAATCAGTGGTTGTAGTGGAGAACGGGTCTGATAAATTGACGATATCAGCACAAAGAGATGCATTCAGCACTGACTTCATCAAGAAAAACTATGAAGAGGTCTTAAAGCAGCTCGCAGATAAACCGATTGAACTAATCTGAAAGGATAAATCAAAGGTATGCCTTGGTATGCGGCTGTTGCTTTCGTCATTTGTTTAATTTTTTATTGGTATAGCATGCACCTCCGTGCGGAAGACGCAGAAAAAAAAGAAGAAATGGAAAGATTAGCCGCAGAACGCTACAAAGAAGAGCAATACAAGCAGTATCTTGTAGCGAAGAGATTAGCCGAAGAAGAAGATGACGAAGATGAAGACAAAGAATAATAAGTGTACTCTGGATACGGATATTAAATTTATCCCTCATCCATAAGTTC
>Ga0233433_10001458_pt1 | contig 22405 bp, 22 predicted proteins | sample SI_122_August201_5_FD_179868 | JGI IMG/M metagenome (GOLD analysis project Ga0233433, IMG submission 179868) | Seawater microbial communities from Saanich Inlet, British Columbia, Canada - SI_122_August2016_100_MG | ecosystem: Environmental > Aquatic > Marine > Inlet | place: Canada: British...
AACACCATTTCAATCCTGACCGAATCAAGTACAATAGCGCCCCTCTGATTCGGGGCGTAGCGCAGTCTGGTAGCGCACCACACTGGGGGTGTGGTGGTCACAGGTTCAAATCCTGTCGTCCCGACCAATCAAATATTCTTTATTTCAGGGCGCTTGCTTGCTAGCGTGCGCTTATGACTAATGACCTCAGTAACTGGTTCGTCGTCCAGACGAAACCACGCCAGGAAAAGACCGCAAACCTGAACTTAATCAGGCAGGGTTACGAGACCTACTGCCCCGACGTGGTAGTAAAAAAGAGGATGAAAGACAAATGGGTTGAGGTTGTCGAACCTCTGTTTCCTCGATACCTGTTCTTGCGCTCAGATCCAACGCTTCGGGATATGTCACCCATCCGTTCGACTCTTGGTGTTAGTACACTTGTGCGGTTCGGAGAGACTCCGGCTATTGTGCCGGATGACGTTATCAGTTTTCTGCGCAAGTCCGAAAACCCCGAGACTAAACATCATGTGTCGGGAGAGTCGTTGTTCCAGGCACACGAAACTGTCGAGATTGTATCGGGTCCGTTTGCCGGTCTCCCCGGAATATATCAGATGCCAAAAGGCGAAGATCGAGCGATTGTACTAATTACTGTTCTCGGTCGACAAAATAAGATCCTGCTTCATCAGGATGATTTGGCGAAGCAATAATTCGACGCCACCTACCTGGTCCGCAAGCTAAAACTACATGTCCGAATGCCTTGCATTCATTAGTTCAACACTTGAACAGGCCGCATGTTTCCTATCTAATACCATGTTCAATGTATGAACTAACGCCAGACTGTTGGTGTTTCATATAGCTAGCGTCCCTGCTGTGGAAAGAAGCGGTAGGGCGGTAGCGTGCCTATAAAACCTTCCTGAATTAAAGCCGTGAACGACGACATCCATTTACGAGTACTAAAAATTATCGAGAGCTCGCCCCAGATCACACAACGTGAGTTGGCGGATGAACTGGGAGTCAGTCTGGGCAAAGCCAATTACTGCCTTAAATCACTAATAGATAAAGGGTGGTTGAAGGCACAGAATTTCAAGAATAACCGCAACAAGATGGCGTATGCGTATTTACTTACGCCCGCGGGTATTGAGGAGAAATCTGCGATGACGATAGATTTTTTGCGCAGGAAAATGGACGAGTACGAAGCACTGAAACAAGAAATAGAACAGTTGAAATCCGAAGTCCAGTCGCGAGAAAAGGTAGGGTAGAAAATGCATGTTAACAAGCGAGTACTCGTTACAGGGGGCGCCGGTTTTCTAGGTTCTCATCTTTGCAGAAAACTATTGTCAGAAGGCAATGATGTTATCTGCGTAGACAATTATTACACGGGGTCTAGGCGTAACATTGAGGAGCTGATGGAAAACCCGGGCTTCGAGCTGATGCGCCATGATGTGACATTTCCACTCTATGTTGAGGTTGATGAGATCTACAACCTCGCCTGTCCAGCATCCCCGGTACACTATCAACGTGATCCGGTCCAGACGACAAAAACCAGTGTGCATGGCGCTATTAACATGCTTGGGTTGGCAAAGCGTGTGAAAGCAAAGATTTTCCAAGCATCCACGAGCGAGGTTTATGGCGACCCACAAGTTCACCCACAGGAAGAAACTTACTGGGGCCATGTTAACCCGATCGGTATTAGATCCTGTTACGACGAAGGAAAACGCTGCGCCGAGACGCTTTTTTTTGACTACTGGCGCCAACATAACTTAACGATAAAAGTGGCGAGAATTTTCAATACTTACGGTCCCAACATGCACCCAAATGATGGTCGGGTGGTATCAAATTTTATTATGCAGGCCCTACAGGGAAAACCAATCACAATTTACGGAGATGGGAGACAGACACGGTCCTTCTGTTATGTTGATGATCTGATAGAAGGAATCGTGCGCCTAATGGATACGCCAGATAATGTGACCGGTCCAATCAACATTGGTAATCCTGCAGAGTTCAAAATGATCGAACTCGCCCATATGGTACTTCGTTTGACGGGATCAAAATCTAATATTGTCCATGAAGAACTGCCCGGTGATGACCCATTGCAGCGCCAGCCTAATATTGAACTTGCAAAGTCGACTATCAATTGGAGTCCTTCGGTAGATCTAGAAGATGGTTTAAAGAAAACTATCGCTTACTTTGACCTCCTGCTGACTCAAGGTGACAAATCACCATGACTCTGAACGAAGAGCGTCTGCTTATTATCGAGCCGGGGCGAAGTGACCAACAATATTGGTCGGACTTGTGGCGCTACCGTGGGTTGTTTGCAACATTGGCCTGGAGAGATATTGCGGTCAGGTACAAGCAAACAGTGATAGGCGCTTCCTGGGCCGTTTTAAGGCCCTTCCTTGTAATGGTTGTGTTTACTTTTATTTTTGGACGGGTTGCTGGCCTTCCTTCTGATGGGGATGTTCCTTATGCAATCCTGGTTTTTGCAGGTATGCTGCCCTGGTTTTTATTCGCAACAATGTTGGGCGACGCATCGGGTAGTCTTGTTGCGAATACGCAGCTGGTCGGCAAAATTTACTTTCCTCGAATGATAATCCCAGGAGCGGCCTCCATGGTGTCTCTCGTCGATTTCTTCATTAGTTTTCTTATCCTTTTCCTTATGATGCTTTGGTATGGTTTCATGCCAGACATCAGAATATTGATGTTACCCGTCTTTATAATCTTAGCTTTGATCACAGGCCTTGGTCCTTCGCTCCTGTTTGGTGCGCTGAATGTAAGGTATCGTGATTTTCGCTACATCATCCCTTTTGTTATTCAGTTTGGTTTGTATGTTTCTCCAGTAGGATTTTCTAGTTCAGTAATATCCGAAAAGTGGAGGCTTTTATATTCATTGAATCCGATGACAGGGGTGATTGATGGTTTTCGATGGTGTTTGTTAGCCGGAGAAAGTAATTTGTATCTCCCGGGCCTTCTGTTGGGTGCCTGCGTCGCATTCCTCTTCCTTTGGTTTGGTGTTTACTACTTTCGAGCAACAGAAAAATCATTCGCGGATGTCATCTGATGACAAACATTGTGATTAAGTCGGAAGACCTTGGTAAGAGATATCTGATTGGCCATGATTCTACGAAAGGCCGATATCAATCATTGCAAGAAACTTTACTCAACCAGTTGCGACGGTTCTCACGCTCAGCCAGAGATATAATTCAGGGACGTCTGCATGTTGATGGTGATGTTGTGGAGGAATTTTGGGCGCTACGGAACGTCAGTTTTGAGGTGGAAGCAGGGAGTGCCGTTGGCATCATTGGACGAAATGGCGCAGGTAAGTCTACGCTTTTAAAGGTGCTCTCCAGGATCACAGATCCAACTGAAGGTCGAGTAGAGATCCGAGGCCGTGTGGCAAGCTTGCTCGAAGTAGGTACAGGTTTTCATCCTGAGTTGTCTGGACGGGAAAACATATTCCTTAACGGTACGATTCTGGGTATGTCTCAAAATGAGATCAAGTCCAGGTTTGATGAGATAGTGGACTTTGCTGAAATCGAACAGTTTCTGGATACGCCGGTGAAACGATACTCAAGCGGCATGTATGTCCGGCTCGCGTTTGCTGTTGCCGCTCATCTGGAACCGGAGATTTTAGTCGTAGATGAAGTACTGGCAGTAGGTGATGCGGATTTTCAGAGAAAGTGCCTTGGTAAAATGAATGCAGTAGCCGAGACCGGAAGAACGGTACTATTTGTTAGCCACAACATGGCTGCGATATCCAGTTTGACTCGATCAGTACTAATGCTGGACAGAGGTGAGGTCATATTCAGTGGGCCGACTGAACAGGCGATCAGTAAATACGGAAGTATGACCCAGGCCTCAAATGTTCTGAACGAAGCTGGTCAGAAAAAAAAGGGGGATCATACAAATATCAGAGCCGCCCGACTACTATCCGAAGATGGTACGCCTTTGGCTACGTATCTTCCTGGGAACAGATTCAAAATTGAATTGGAAGTTGAAACAGATGGCACCAGGGGCCTTTCATGTGATTTGTTCTTGGTTGACGAGAAGAAGATGCGCACGGCGCTGGGTTCTATGAGCCATTTTGAGGGCTCTACTCTTCCTCTCGAACCTGGTGTTTACACGGTGCTGATGACATTTGAGCCCATTAATCTGGCTTCTGGTCAGTACACAATAGATATTACGACTTCGCTGGTGAATCACTCATGGGATCACTACATTGAAAATGCACTAAGTTTCGAGGTTCTTTACTCGAATGCAGCGGGATTGGCGTGGGACCACAGGCAGGAATATGGTTATGGCAATTTTTCTCTGACCTTCGCATTACCTACTTTGATCACGCATGTAGCACATACCGAATATTGAATGGAGCCCTGTAAATTTGCCAGCATCTAACGATTCGGTACTAGAAAAAGTCAACCTTGGTTCTCATTATGTAGAACTTGATGGTCTTCGCGGGATTGCGATACTTCTGGTATTGATTTGGCATTACATCCCTGGGCAAGTCATTACACAACCCGGTACTTGGCCGTCTTATGTAATGCGATTGCTAAGTTTTGCCTGGGAGGGAGTGGACATATTTTTTGTTTTATCCGGATTTCTGGTAGGTGGCATGTTGATTAAATGTAGGGATGAAAAGCAAAGAACTTCGGGAGTTCTGGTGCGGCGTTTTTTTCGCATTGTGCCGCTATATTTCTTTAGTCTGATTCTTTTTCTGATTGTCTTGGAAGTCGTCCCGCCGGTTAGCGAATCAACCTGGTTGCTTGATCAACCGATCCCGACTTGGTCTTTTATTTTGTTTCTGCAAAATTACCTTATGGCGATTTCGGGTAGCCATGGTGCAAATTGGTTGGGAATAACTTGGTCGCTCGCACTTGAGATTCAGTTCTACCTGTTCCTAGCTATCTTGATCTCGTTATGTCCCACCGACAGGTTGTTTCGCGTTTTGCTGGGCCTCATTTTTTTTTCGCTTGTTGCCAGAGTCGGGTTCGCCGTGCAGGGACCGGCCGGGGCATTCATTGGTTTCTTGTCTTTACCAACACGAATGGATTCTGTGCTTACTGGCGTCGTTGCGCTGCTGGTCTTAAAAGATCATTCGTGGCTAGATCGTATTAAGGAAAGTTCGCGAGTAGTATTAGTGTTCATATTGACCTCATACACCATAGTGGTATTGCTATGTGCGTTTGGCGAGGGAATTGCATCCACTGGGATGAGTCTGGTCGGTCACTTTCTGGTTGCGATAGCAACGGCGTTGTTGATCGTGCTGTTGTTGAGCCAGTCTGATGGAGTATGTCGCAAGTTCTTCAGGCAGAAGGCGCTTGTTTTCTTGGGATCAGTATCCTATGGGGTGTATTTAATTCATCAGCCTATAGCAGGGCTTATCTATCTGGAGTTTCGAAACAAAGCACCATCCATCGAATTAGCTCAAGATGCATCGTTGACGCTACTTTGTTTAGTGGTGACGTTGGTTCTGGCGCAACTCTCGTTGAAGTATTTCGAGAGTCCAATGATTGCCTACGGGAGAATAGTTTCGGACAAGCTTCTGAGAAAAGATAGTGCCTGAATGAGATATGGAAGTAGCGCCAAATATGTACCGTGAAGTCCTTGCTTGTCCTGTGTGCGATTGCCAGAAAGGGAAAAGAGTCAGCGGCCTTGCGGGCTCGTTTGTCTGTTCTGACGTGGCCAGCCTTTTACATCCGGAATACACAATCGTGGAGTGTTCTACATGCGACCTTTATTACAAATCTAATGTGTTTAATACAGAAACACTCGATGAGTATTACGCACATCTTGATGTTGGAACGTACGATCAAGATTATGGTTATCCTACGGACCGAGAGTTGTTGAAAGAGCTGCGACGACTCTGTGTCGGCGGGCGTGTCCTGGATTATGGGTGTAGCACTGGCCGTGTTCTTGGCATGCTTGGTGAGAGCTATCATCGAGTTGGTGTAGAGGTAAACCAAGAAGCGGCAAAGATTGCTGTCGCTCGCGGTATCACGATATTAGATGAGTATGAATTGTTCTCGGAGCGCTGTGCTCCGTTTGACGCAATCATCCTAAGCGACGTCTACGAGCACCTCTTGTCGCCGATGCCTGTAGTGATGAACTTAAAGTCGAAGCTGGTCCCTGGAGGAAAATTAATATTGGTCACTGGTTTCGCTGACTCTGTCATTTCGTCAGCGTATTTTGGGGAGCACTGGTATTTTAGAGTAGGTGGACATCTGCAGATGGCGGGGTTGAAGCATTTACAATGGGTCGCAGAGAAACTGGGCCTGAAGGTAGAGAAAATGTTGGTCATGTCGCACTACAAACGGGTCATTTTAAAACTCCTTAAACAGAATATGCAGGCCCTACTGTATAGGCTGGTTCGGCGACCAGGGAGCAAAATGAGCTCCATTCTGTCCAGACTTCCCGTTGTTGGTCGCGCGGGCCAATGGAATAACCTGCCTGCCACTGATCAAAGAAAAGACCATGTTTTTGTAGTATTCAGCAATGAGTAGCCTGTTGGTAACAGGTTCTTCTGGATTGATAGGCTCGGAGGTTGTAGGTTTCTTTGTTGAGCGAGGATGGAGTGTGCATGGTATCGACAACAATATGCGAGCCGATTTTTTCGGTGTAGCGGGCGATACCAGATGGAACCAAAAACGGCTGGAATCGACCTATATTGAATTTCACCATCATGAACTGGATTTGCGCGATCGGATTGGAATAGACAAGCTGCTAAAAGAGATAGGGCCTGGTGCGATACTTCATTGCGCAGCGCAACCCAGTCATGACCTGGCGGCGACCAGACCTTTTGATGATTTTGATGTAAATGCTGTAGGTACTTTGAATCTTTTGGAGGCTGCTCGTCAGCACTGCCCTGAAGCCCCCTTTGTCTATATGAGTACAAACAAGGTGTATGGTGATGCACCGAACGAAATTGAGATAACCGAAGAGGAAACACGGTGGGATTTCAGTGATTCTGAGTATGCAAACGGTATACCCGAGACTTTCCAAATTGATCAGAGCAAACATTCAATATTCGGAGCATCAAAACTTTCTGCGGATATTATGGTCCAGGAGTACGGTCGGTATTTCGGGATGTTTACTTGCTGCCTTCGTGGCGGCTGCCTGACGGGTCCTAATCATGCTGGTGTAGAGCTTCATGGATTCTTGAGCTACCTCGTGCGATGTAATCTTGAGCAGAAGGTTTATCGTATCTTTGGTTACAAAGGGAAACAGGTTAGAGACAATATTCATAGTTTCGATGTTGCATGTTTCATTAATGAATTTATTGACTCGCCGAGAATCGCAGAGGTCTATAACCTCGGTGGAGGAAAAGAAAACTCGGTTTCGATTCTTGAAGCATTTCAGCTCACACAAAAGCTGTCAGGTATTCCAATGCAATATGAGTACCTGGATGAAGCACGAATTGGTGATCATATTTGTTATTACTCTGACCTTTCGAAGCTGAAATCACACTATCCAAACTGGTCGGTGACCAAATCAGTTCCAGATACTATTCAAGAAATTCTTGCCGCATGGAAAGATCGTACTGGCTAGTGGAGACAGGGTTGGAACAAGTAAAAGCGTTGCCACGTTTACTTTACTTTGGTGATGTGCCGGTGGAAGCAACCTACCACGGGTCAGCATTACTATACCGTCTGTTGGAAGATTATCCCAAAGAGCGCCTGATTATTGTTGAAGCCGGGTTGAAAGCGTCGACAAAGGAGAATCGATTATCGGGTGTAAAATATCTAAGCCGCCTTTTATCGTTCCGTTTCGTACAGAATACGAGATTTTCCCATTACTATGCTTTTCTAAATTTGGTGCTTGCGAACGCACGGGCATGGTTTCATCTAAAAGAAGCGAGATCTTTTGGTGTTGATGCGATCTTAACCGTTTCGCATGGATATTCCTGGGTAACTGCGACAAAGCTTGCGAGCATTCTGCGTTTGCCACTACACCTAATCTGTCATGATGAATGGGTGCAGATCGGAGCGATGCAGGCCTTGAAAAGTCGAACCTTCGCAGCGGGATATGATCAAGCTAGTTCCAGATTATGTGTGTCCTCCTACATGGCTGAGGAATATGAGGCTCGTTATGGTAAGTGTGCCGATGTATTACTTCCCTGCAGGTCTAAAGGCTCAAAAAAGTATGATGCTGCTCCAATCAAGCGAATAGATGATGTTCACGCGCTCACTTTTGTATTTGCTGGGACAATAAACTCCCAGGGGGTAATTGAATCGCTGAACTTATTGGCGGCGAGTTTGGCTCTAGTTCAAGGCAAGCTGCTGATTTTTGGGCCGCTCTCACCACAGGAAGCTAAAGTTGCTGGTTTGACCGCCCCCAATATCATACTTGAGGGGCTTGTACCCTCCGCGGACCTGATCGATAGAATCCACGACAGGGCCGACGCGCTTTTTGTTCCAATGTCATTTGACGAGGCAGATCGTCGCAATATGGAAATGAGTTTTCCGAGTAAGCTGACCGATTATACCGCTGCAGGTGTGCCCATGCTGATCTACGGTCCTACTTACTGTTCAGCGGTGCGATGGGCACAAGAAAATTCGGGTGTTGCGGAAGTTGTAACAATTGAAGGACGTGAATCGTTAGGTATTGCGATTGCCCGATTTACAAAAGACGCAGGCTATAGACTTCAATTGGCGAATAATGCAGTCGAGGTTGGTGAGCGTATGTTCTCACATAAAACGGCTCAGGTGATTTTCTTGAAACACTTGGAATCAGGTTGTTCTGTTTAAAGAGGAATTTGTATTGACTAACCATGAAACAAAAATTCAGGATATGTCTTGGTGCCCCCAGCTCGAAAAGCTCTATAGTGTTAACTCTGTGGTCGGCCGTACAGGTAAAGTTTTTAGTCAACTGGGGTCGCTCTCGACCTACCGTAACATCTGGTACTTGCGGGCGATCATGATGGAAAAGCACCCTGTCAAAACACTCGAAATTGGATTGGCTTTTGGTGGGTCGGCGTTGGCAATCGTCGCGACACACGTAGCGTTAGGGCGTGCTACTCCAGGATGCCACACAGCGATTGATCATGCCCAATCCGGCTATTGGGATTCTGTCGCAGAGCTCCAACTAGAGTCAGCGAATCTTCGTTCCTTTGTCGACATCATCGAGAAGCATTCCTCAGTCGCTTTGGCGGAGCTCGTATCGAGCGGGTCTGTATTTGATCTTGTATATATAGATGGATCTCATCAGTTTGAAGATGTGTTCGTTGATTTCTATTTTGCCGTCTGCATGGTTAGACCTGGCGGTTTGATAGTTGTTGATGATTGTTCAGATCCGCACATATCAAAGGTCCTCAAGTTTATCGAGAAAAACTACAGCAGTTCATTGAAGCAGCTATCTCTTTCAAATTATCTCCCCAGTTTTCGAGAAAGAGCGCGCTATTTGGCAGGCACTCTTATTGGAAGGCGACAGCTGAAGGTTTTTGAAAGGCTGAGTAGTGTATGTGCAAGTCAGGAATTTAAGGACTTTTAGGTTCGATACGAAGCTGTTGAGAATTGAGAATTGAGAATTGAGAATTGAGAATTGAGAATTGAGAATTGAGAATTGAGAATTGAGAATTGAGAATTGAGAATTGAGAATTGAGAATTGAGAAGCTGACGAAGCGATGGGTTGAGCGAGCTGTATTTGCGTTCATAGCAGTTGTGCCAGAACGATGGCTGAAGCACTTGCTATTTCTCCTTAAGAGCAGACCAGAATTGACGGATCTTTGGGGGTATCATATCCGCCCCATCCATTATTATGATCCTGTCCCGGACTTTCGTATGATTTCAGAGGATTCTCTCTTACAGTCGCGAAAGTCTACCGCGATCAATTATCAGGAATCGCAACAGGCTGAGCTCATCCGCTACCTTGGTATGCGGTTTGGAGACGAATTGAGGGCGCAGATATCGTCAGTTGACGGATTTGATTTTTCAAACTCCTTTTTCTCAGGATTTGATGCGGCGGTCTACTTTTCAGTCATACGTCATCTTTTACCTGCGCGCATAATCGAGATCGGTGCTGGTTACTCTACCCAGATCGCTGCACTAGCACTGCAAGCCAACTCGATGGAAGGGCGTGGGTGCGACATTATTTCTATTGAACCCTATCCGGAAGCGCGGTTATTGGAATTCGGAGTTGGCCATGAATTGGTACAGGAACGCGTTCAGGATCTGCCTCTGACGTTCTTTGATCAGTTGTGTGAAAACGACATACTGTTTATTGACTCTAGTCATGTTGCATCAACAGGCAGCGATGTTTGCTTTGAGTACCTTCAAATTCTACCGCGACTAAAGCCGGGAGTCTGGGTTCATGTGCACGACGTATTTTTGCCGATGGATTACCCTCCTAAATGGGTTCTTGAACGCAGACTTGCGTTTAATGAACAGTATCTCCTCGAAGCGTTTCTTGCCTACAACAAGTCCTTCGTCATCAAAATAGCTAACGCGATGCTTGTTCGTGAATCACTAGAGGAATGTCAGTCGTTGTTTGGTGGCAGAAACCTCGAAAACTCTGCTTCCAGTTTTTGGATGAAGAAAGAAGATTGAGCTATGCGTGACCAGACGATAAGTGTGATTATTCCAACAATTGGTCGCCCAAGCTCATTGGAGCGACTACTTGCGTCGATAGCGAAGCAAACCTATCCAGTGCGCGAGGTTATTGTGGCGGATGGGAGCTCAGACGAATCAACGAGAAATATAGTCGAGGATCCGCGGTGGAGACAGGAAGATGTTTTTTTAGAATATCTGGCAGTCCTTCCTCCAGATGCGGTTAGACAACGTGAAATGGCGATACAGATTGCGACAGGCGATTGGCTACTGCTTTTGGATGATGATGTCGAACTTGAACTGGGCTGTGTATCGAATCTGGTGGCTGCATCCAGAGATTTTCCAGAGGCTGTAGCTGTAATGGCCGACTTTAGTAACGAGCCCTGGGCGATGCCTACTCGTGTTTGGCGGTTTTACTTACGTTTTATATGTGGACTCCAGGAGAATGAATGGCAGGGACGAGTTGTAGGCCCGTTACTTCGTTATGGTTTTCTTTCATCACAAACTGCGACTGTTGCGTGCCAATGGTTTGGGACCGGTAATAGTCTGGTTAGTCGAGATGCTTTTGAAAGAGCAGGAGGTTTTTCCGACTTTTTTCTGCATCGATCTTCGGTTAATGAGGACGTCGATTTGAGCATGAAGGTAGCACGCCAAGGTACTTTGTTGTTTTGCCCGAGCGCAAAGCTCGCGCATTTTCATGATCCCGCGGGCAGAGTAGCGCCACTTCAAGCAGCCGAGGACGACCTATATAACCGTTATCAGATACTACACAGGACTATGGCGCGATCCGCCATTTCAGCGTTTGGTCTATGTTTATTATTTTTTGCTATCGAGACCTTAAGTAATGCTATGGGTGGACTCCTTAGATGGGAGTGGTCTCATTCAGTTCAGTTAATGAGAGGGCGACTTTCAGCACTTTGGCGTATTTGCAAGGGTTTTGGAGCAGCTTGGAGTGGCTGAAAACTGGGTATTTTTGGGGGATAGCTTGACCGAGGGAATAGGCTCCAGTCGTTTTGGCTATGTCAGCGAAATGGCTGAGCTGATCGATAAGAATACATCGGTGAAGGTGATTAAATTATGCAATCCATCCTTGCAGGAATTGAATGCAGCCCTTGGACAGCACCAGACTGCTGTAAACGGGGACCAGATCTATTTTTGGAATCTTGCTTGCGAAGGTACAACCATCGGAGATGATCTGCAGTGGGAGGCTGTGATTGAGCAATTGAAGCCAGAATACCTATTCGTGATGCGCGGAGCGCTTGAAGGGATCATCAGACCGTTCCAATCTCTCGGTCATGCTCCACGTTGGCTTCCTACTTCATTACAGCATTATGCCGCACTGGATCCGCGTTGTTACTTCAGCACGACGAGGTGGAGACGAATCAAGCAAAAGGCGGTTGACTGGCTCAAGCAAAGACTTCGTTTGCGGTGGTTAGCTAGAGGTTACTCGGGACAACTGCTCGATGAGGAGCAGTTTGCCATTCAAGCTCGAAATATCTTGCCGACGCTCAGCGCTGCCGCGCATACAAAGTTTCTATTGGCGTTGACGCCGGTCAGTGGCAAAACATTTCCCAATTCAGACGTTGCCTTTGTTCGTAGAAACAAGTTTTTGGAGTCCTATGCAAGAGAATCAAATTGGCAGTACATTGACCTTTCGCCCGAATTCGATCCAGGCGATCAGGTTCACTATTATCGAGATGGCTTTCATATGACAAGAATGGGTGCGCGGAAATTCGCCCGCGCCTTGCTCGAAGTACTAGATAATAAGGCGACAAACGGCATTCTAAATTGAAACCTCTTCCCATAACAGCCATTGTCACGGCTTATAATAGACCCAATCAAACGATTGAAACCATCGAGCGGCTCCAAGCCTGCATGCCTGTCCCAGACCAGGTTCTGGTACACGTAGATGGCAATCAACAGGAATGCTACGAAGCGTTGCGAAATGCTTTTCCACGTTTAGACATAATCCTGTCGATTGAATCAGTTGGGCCAGGGGGAGGGAGGAATAAGCTGGTAGCAGCTGCACGCCATCCGTTGATTGCCAGTTTCGATGATGATTCATATCCGATAGATGAGTGTTTTTTTTCAAGAGTGGCGGCGTTATCGACCCGGTTCCCTGAAGTGAGTTTATTTGCTGCGAGTGTCTATCATTTCAATCAGCAGATAGAGCCAGACGAGAGGGTGAGCTCACCTACTTCTTCGTTTGGTGCAGGTGGAGTTGCTTTTCGAAAAAATTGTTTTCTAGAGGCCGGTGGCTTTGTACCACTTGTAGTGGCGTACGGGATGGAAGAGGAAGATTTGTCGCTTCGGATGCTTAATCTAGGAAAGCAATTGATTCAGACACCTTGGTTGAGGGTTTTTCATGATACCGACTTAGGTCACCATGCCGATGTAAGCGTTAACTCTGCAGTGATAACTAATCTCGCGTTACTGGCATGGCTTCGCTACCCCATTGCATACTTTCCGTACAGTGGGCTGCAAATCTTCAATAGACTTCTCTGGTGCCTGCGTGTTGGGCGAATAGCAGGTCTGTTGCAGGGCCTATTGGCGATACCGAATCAAGTACGCAAGTACCGACGCGCGCGCGAACCTGTCTCGATCACTTGTATGCGTCGGCGCAATAAGCTCCGGCGTAGATTTTCATTGCAGCCATTCTCGATTGATTTGGCTGCTAACTTTATCGTTTGCCAGATCGGTTCCCGTGAACAGTATTCTTTCGCCAGGACTCTTCGTGAAAATGGTCAGTTGAAAGCATTGCTCACCGATGTTTGGGTGAAACCAGGAAGCTTTTTCGTTCAACTACCAGGTAAGTTAGGCGAGCGTTTTGCTAGCCGATTTCACTTGGACCTTAAAGAAACTAGTGTCGTTCAGTTCAATTTTATGACTTTGGTTCAGCGACTAAGAGAAAATATTTTTGGCGTATCAGGAAAGTGGGAAAAGCTTATTGCTCGCAATCAAATGTTTGAGTCTCGTGCCGCAAGTTATTTGCATTCAAGTGGACTGCTGGATTCACAAACCGAGGTTGTAGTGCTCGCTTATAGCTATGCGGCCCATGACATACTAGTTGCAGCAAAGAGGGCGGGTGCAAAGACGATTCTGTGTCAGATTGATGGCGGAGAGGCAGATGAACAACTTATTGAGCAGCTTATGAGCGATTCGATTGAAAAAGCACCCTCGTTATATTGGCGGCGTTGGCGTGAAGAATGTCGTCTTGCTGACGCCATCATAGTGAATTCGGAATGGTCTAGAAATCTTTTGATTAAAGCGAATGTCGAGGCAGAAAAACTCGTTAAGATACCTGTGATCTATGAACCACCTGTTAAAGGTTTGTTCTCTGCCCCTCACTATCCCAACAGTTTTGATGCTGCGCATCCTCTTCAGGTGTTATATCTTGGTGCTTTGATCCAACGTAAAGGAGTCATGGAAATACTGGAAGCCGCGAGGATGATGGTAGGTCTGCCTGTTCAATTTACGTTTGTAGGCTCGAATGACGGTGACATCGATCTGCGACTCTTCTCCGTCTCAAATGTTGTTGTTCATGACCGTGTACCCAGAACTCAGGTATATGAGTTCTTCAGTCGATCAAATGTGTTGGTTTTTCCCACATACTCCGACGGATTTGGATTGGTGCAACTGGAAGCCCTGGCGTGTGGGCTACCTGTAATTGCGTCACGTAACTGCGCAGAGCTCGTTTCTCACGGAGTCACAGGTTTTTTACTTGGATCAGTTTCCTGTACAGAAGTCGTTGACCGATTGAAACAATGTCTGGAGCAGCCATCATTACTTGCAGACATGAGTGTAAAAGCAAGCCTGTTAGCGCATCAATATGCGGTTGCCAGCAAATCAAGTTTGGTAAGCCTAACGGGGGAGGTGGGTAATGCCCCCTACTGAGCGCAAGGCGTATCCGCGCCTTAAGTGGAAGGAGAAGGGGCTGGGTGGTGTTCTGGCTGTGATGTGTTGCATAGCGATAGCGACCTATTTTGCTGCTAGCACGGTGCCTTTTTCGTTTCACCGGTCGGACGCGCTATTTACGCCGGCCCTCTTGCTAACGACGGGTTTGCTGATACCAGTTGTGCTGCGCGCTAGAAGTGGCATGCACTCCATGATGCGCGTGGAGAATGTTTTGCTCGTTGGTCTTGTGTACTGGTTACTAATGGACCTACTTCAATCGGCGTATCCACTCGCTAATGTTTCTCGGGCTAGCGTCCAGTATGCTTTTGTTTTGATTGGCGCTTTTTCGATCATGTTGTGGGTTGGCGCATCTGGACCTGGTATTGCGTTGCCTGCTAGTGTTCGGGCAAGTGCCAGGAAGATTCCGACTAAATACTTAGGTATGTTGATTTTTGTTAGTTTTACCCTTGGTATGAGCAAGTTTGCTATCGCTAGTGGATTCGATATTTCGCTGATGATTGAGGGGCTGGGTGCGAGTCGCTTCTCTGCACCCTGGGCCCGAGGTGAATTTGGAGGGGCGAATGCCTTTTTGGATCACATGCAATACTTTGGCTACATGATGCCTTCGTTGTGTGTAATTCTAGCTTCACGGACCGGCTGGTTCAGTGGCCGTGTACTTTTTGGATTGTTGCTCGCGGCAATAATGATAGCCTTTTTGTCGCAGACGGGTGGGCGGCGAGTGATTGGTGTCGTCGTTGGGGCGGCATTGGTAACTTGGATCGTGTCGAGTCCTAATCGAGTGAATGCTCGAGTCATGATAGGTGCTTCATTAACTATTGTCTCATTGCTCTATTTTCTGCAGGAGATGCTTAGATTCAGGAACGTAGGATTTGTAAGGATTGTGGCGGGCGATCGACCGGAACTTTCCGTAAGCCACCTCCATGTTGATGACAATTTTCTTCGTTTGACACAGTTGATTGAATTTTATCCACAACGATTCGATTACCTATATTTTCAACCGGTGTTCCACGCGCTGACGCTTCCCATTCCCAGGATTTTCTGGCCAGGAAAACCGACAGGTTCTGGTATTGACCTGCCAGGTTTGTTGGGTAAAGAAGGCGTATCGCTAAGTGTGTCGGTTGTAGGCGAGCTGTACGTAAGTTACGGGATACTCGCAGTGATGATTGGTGGCTTTGTGCTAGGGCGATTGTCTGGTATGTGGAATCGATTGTTCCAGCTGCGTGGCACATCAGGAAGCAACGCACTTCTCTTCGGGGTAGGCTTGATGGCGATGTTCGTAGGCCTGCGATCCGTTCAGGCATTGGTCCAGATGAGTTACATAATTCTTGCATGGATATTGATTGTCAGTTTTCTACCCAGAACCAGATCCTTCCCGGGCGTAATCAGTGGACCCGAAGGCGTTAAATGACGTCAGAAAAATCAGTCACGAAAGTTACCATTACGACGTCTATTCCTTCACCTTACCAAGTGGAATTCTTCGATGCGCTGTCCGCTCTTGATACGATTCGACTAAAAGTGCTCTATGAATTCGCAACGAGAGATTCTCGAAGCTGGGATAGGCCAGAATTACAGCATGAGCATTGCTTTTTGAATGATGTTGGAACTGAAGAAGCGATGAATTTCATTGGTGACAGCCAATTAGTTGTGTTCTCCGGCTATCGTAATGTGCATATTAGACAACTAATTAACCAAAGGCATGCGGCAGGATTGCCCTGGGTGTACTGGGCGGAAAAGCCTGGTGTCATCTCAGGCTGGCTTGGGCGTTGTTATAGGCGATTGTTCTTTAAACCACTCAGAGATCCCCGGGTGCCTGTTTGGGGCATGGGCAACTGGGCAGTCAATGCCTGGCGGTTGGAATTAGGGGTGGGGCGTCTCTACTGTAATATACCCTACCACTCCAGACTCGATTCGTTTCTTGAACTGCCCCCTAAGTTGTCGAAGAAAAGGCCAACACGTATTCTTTTTTCGGGTAGTTTGATCCGCCGCAAGGGTGTCGATCTGTTGGTTGAAGCGTTTCTAAGATTGGCCAGAGAAATGCCTGACTTGGAATTGCACCTGGTCGGTGAGGGTTCGATGCGTGAATCGCTGGGAAAGAAATGTAAGGCGGTTTCTGATCGTGTTGTTTTTCACGGCTTTCGGCAGTGGCATGAATTGCCCTCTCTCTATACAGATGCAGACATTCTGTGTGCACCGTCCAGATATGACGGCTGGGGGCTAATCATTCCAGAAGGATTGGCGGCTGGGATTTTGGTTGTGTCAACGGATCAAACCGGGGCAGCGTTGGAACTGATTGATGAAGAAATAGGCTGGGTGGTTCCTGCAAATCAGACCGAGCCGCTAGTCGAATCATTGCGATCGGCGATTATGTGCAGCTCAAGAGAACGCAATATAAGAATAGCAAACGGCCGGCGTAGGGTAATGAGCATGGATGTAAGAGGGGGTACGAAAAAATTTTCTGATGCCGTGGGGAAATCACTCGCCAGCTTCCAAGGGCATGAATTATAGTGAAGATCCTTCATGTGATCCCATCATTGGCACTAGAAGATGGCGGGCCAACTCACGCAATGATTATGATGGAGAAGGCTCTGTCAGGTCAGGGGGTAGAAGTAACGACAGCGACTACCTGGGGGAAAAACACACAATCTTTGCATGACTTGCACGGGTTTAATGGCAATGTACGACGGTACTACGGTTCAAGATGGACTACTTTTTATAAGTTTTCCCCTTCCTTGTTTTTTTGGTTGTTACGGCACTGCCGGGAATATGAAGTCGTTCACATTCACGCACTGTTTTCGTTTAGCAGCTTAGCGGCTGCGGTAGCTGCGCTGTGGCATGGGGTGCCATACGTGATTAGACCACTAGGCACCCTGAGTCGATACGGAGTATCCCAGCACCGCCCGTTGATCAAATCGATTTCTCTAAGGTTAGTAGAAGGTCCGTTGATTCGGAGGGCGTCGGCAATACATTTCACGAGCAGAATTGAGGAGGCTGAAGCTGATTCCTACAATGAATCTCCTTTCAATATTGTCATTCCACTTGCAGTGGAAATGCCCGCCGAGATTACTGAAGTTTGTCCCTTTGAAGCCGATGATGGTCAGCTCGTTATACTGTATTTATCAAGACTGGACCCCAAAAAAAACATTGAAGGTCTAATTTCCGCTTTCGGTTTGCTTGCTCCTCATTATCCGACGGCCAAACTTATCGTAGTGGGCGATGGTCCCGATGAGTTTGTCCAGTCGTTGAAGCTGAGAGCTGAAGCGAATGGTGTGGCAGAAAGAATTGACTGGACTGGATATCTTGAAGGTATGAATAAATGGGCCGCGTTGGCGCGAGCTGACATATTCGTTTTGCCGTCTTTTTCAGAAAATTTCGGCATAGCTGCCGCAGAAGCCTTGATGGCTGGAAAAGCCTGTCTGCTGGGCGAAGGTGTTGCGTTGTCTGAAGATGTGCGACGAGAAAAAGCAGGTCTTGTAACAGAAGCGGGTGTCGACTCGATCGTAGCGAACCTTAAGTTGCTTATGGAAAATGCAGAGCTGCGCAGGCAGTTGGGTGAGCGGGCTCGTCGATTTTCTGAACAATCGTTTAGTCCGGATAAGATGGCGGTCCGACTTATAGATCTTTATAAACGTATTGTGGCAGACGCACGAGCAGTGGGTTGAGATCGTGAATACGAGAGGCCTGCATGCCTGACCCGATTCCAGTTACCGTGGTGGTCTTGGCCCTGAACGAGGAGGTTAATCTGCCACATTGCCTTAAGTCGCTCAGTGCTTTTGGTCAGGTTGTTGTGGTCGATTCCTTCAGCGTAGATAAGACCGAAGAGATTGCCAGGAGTAATGGTGCTGAGTTTTACCAGCACGCATTTACGGGGTTTGGTGATCAGCGAAACTGGGTGATAGATCAGGTCCCGACGCGAAATGACTTGTTGTTAATACTTGATGCAGATGAGCGGGTACCTTTAAAGCTGGCCAATGAGATTAATCGGCTAGTGCGGGAGGGGAGCGAATATGCGGCGTTCAAAGTAAGAAGGCGATTCTATCTCTGGGGTAGATGGCTCCGTTATTCGTCTTTGTACCCAACATGGTAGTTCGTCTGTTTCGTAAGGATAAAGTCCGGTACGAAAACCGCGGTCACGCTGAAACTCAAGCAGTTGAAGGGTTGATTGCGGAGCTTGAGAACGATTTGATTGATGAAAATCACAAAGGTATTGATGAATGGATTGCTCGGCAGGTTAGTTATGCGGAAAAAGAGGCGATTTATGAACTAAACCTTGAGGGTGATTCGTTGAGAATGAGAGGGCTTTGGTCAAAAGAAGCCCTGGAAAGAAGGCATACCTTGAAGCGACTTTCGACCAGATTGCCAGCTAGGGCCTTGTTTTATTTTCTGTATTCTTACTTCATAAGACTGAGATTTTTGGAAGGTGTAGATCGAAAAATTTTGTTTTGTCATGCTTGTGTGTTTGCGCTCACTTCAATTTCTGAGAATTTCGGCAATACCATTCTCGAGGCGATGTCGCGAGGTGTACCAGTTTTAGCGACCGATGGCGTAGGTGCCGCTAGCATTGTGAAGAAATCATACTCGGGTTTGGTGGTTGCCTATAATGGTGATGAAATAGAAAAAGGCCCCAGAAAGTTACTGTCAGAACCACGCCTGAGAGAAAAGATGGCGAGGTCAGGGCAAGTGTCCGCTCAGGGATATCAGTGGCAAGACGTGGCCGCCCACATGCAGGAGTTTTATGAACAGATAGTGGGTGGTGGAGATTCTAATGTCTGACCAGATTTCCGTTACCGTGGTTATCTTGACACTAAACGAGGAGGCTAACCTACCACATTGTCTCCACTCACTTTCCGGTTTTGAACAGGTTATTGTGGTTGACTCTTTCAGCTCAGATAAGACCGAGGAAATCGCCAGAGCTTCCGGGGCGGAGTTTTACCAACACGTTTTTACAGGATTTGGTGACCAGCGAAACTGGGTGATGGATAAGGTCGCGATGCGAAATGATTGGGTATTAGTTCTTGATGCTGATGAGAAGGTGCCTGTAGCGTTGGCGGACGAGATTAACAGGTTAGTCCGAGAAGATACTGGTATTGCCGCCTATAAAGTGAGAAGGCGTTTCTATATGTGGGGGCGTTGGCTCAGATATTCCTCTCTGTATCCTACGTGGGTGGTTCGTCTAATTCACAAGGACAAGGTTAGCTATAAAAATCGCGGTCACTCTGAGACACAAGTAGTAGAGGGGGTCACTGCCGAGCTTCAGAATGACCTGATTGACGAAAATCATAAAGGTATTGATAGTTGGATTATTCGGCAGGTTGGTTACGCGGAAAAAGAAGCTATTTACGAATTGAATTGGGAACATGAACCACTCAGGCTGAGTGGGCTCTGGTCAACAGATGCTTTGGAGAGAAGACATGCATTGAAGCGAGTTTCGTCAAGAATGCCAGCTAGAGCGCTGATCTATTTCCTGTACTCATACTTAATAAGGTTCGGATTTATGGATGGTGTTGATGGGTTCCGGTTCTGTCTATTAAAGGCCTTCTATCAGCATATGATTGTGATCAAGAAGTTAGAGTTGGGTTCCAAGTGAATATTCTTTGTATCAATGTCGATCGCGGTGATTCGTCAGCTGCTCTGATTGTGAATGGCGAGGTTGTTGGGGCTGTTGAAAAAGAACACTTTCGCCGTATCAAGCATTGGGCTGGATTTCCATCTGAAAGTATCCTTTCGATTAAAGTATTAAAGTGTTAGCTCTCTAAAAAATAACCTAGCGTTAGTTCGTAAGACAGGAACTTCGATCCAAGTTAATGAAAATATTAGGAGTCAATGCATTTCACGGAGATTCTTCAGCGGCGCTGGTGTTTGATGGCAAGGTGGTTGCTGCAGCTGAGGAGGAACGCTTTAGGCGAATTAAACACTGGGCAGGTTTTCCTTCCGAAGCTATTGGCTGGTGTCTGGAAGCAAACAACCTGATATTAGCGGATATCGATGTTATTGCCATCAACCAGGATTCTCGCGCGAACCTGAGTAGGCGCCTCTGGTACACCTTGACGTCCCGCCCAAGTCCGAAGCTCATCATTGAAAAGCTTCGCACCCGGGGAAAGCGCAGATCTATATTGGATCACTTTAATCAAGCTTTTTCGGGGCCAAAGGTTCAGTCTGAAGTGGTTAGCGTTGAACATCACTTGGCGCATCTGGCCTCTGCCTACTATCCTTCAGATTTTGATGATGCATGGGCAGTTTCCATCGATGGGTTTGGTGACTTTGCCAGTGGTGCCTGGGGTTATGGTGCGGGAAACAATCTGGATGTTCAAAGCAGAGTCCTCTTTCCGCATTCGATGGGTGCCTTCTATCAGGCGTTTACACAGTATCTTGGGTTTCCTAACTACGGGGATGAATACAAGGTGATGGGGTTGGCACCGTACGGAAAGCCAAAGCACCTAGATGCTCTCAGGGAAGTCGTATTGCTGCAGAGTGACGGTAGCTATCGATTGGATCTGTCTTTCTTCAAGCATCATCGCGAAAACGTGATGTTTGAATGGGAGGGTGGTTCACCGAGTGCCAGCAGGATGTACTCGGACAAGCTTATAGAAAGGTTTGGGCCAGCTAGAGGACCCAAAGATGATCTCACCCAGGATCACCGGGACATGGCACATTCCATTCAGGCTATGTACGAAGAAGCTTTTTTTCACCTCTTGAACTCCCTGCATTCGCAACAACCCACTGACAATCTGGTGCTGGCGGGCGGTTGTGGCATGAATTCTGTTGCCAATGGGAAAGTGCAACGTCGGTCTCCGTTTAAAAATGTTTTCGTGCAGGCTGCTGCAGGGGATGCCGGCGGAGCAATCGGTGCAGCATTGGGTGCATGGGTTCAACACGCTCCTGACGCTAAGCGGCATCCTATGAGGCACGCCTACCTAGGGCCGAAGTTTTCCGCCCAGGATATCGAAGCGCAGGTTGCCCAGCATCGCGAGCAGCTGCAAGGTTGCGAGATAAAGAACTATGAGAGCAGTGAAAGCCTGTGTGCTGATGTCGCTGCCGATATTTCTGAAGGGCGAGTAGTGGGTTGGTTTGAGGGTGCTATGGAGTGGGGCCCGCGAGCGCTGGGTCACCGGTCGATTTTAGGTGATCCTCGCCGTGAAGACATGAAGGACATTCTTAATATTAAGATCAAACGTCGGGAATCATTCCGTCCTTTTGCACCTTCAGTGTTGCGGGAGGCCGTGGGTGAGTGGTTCGAAGAGGATGATGACGTACCCTTTATGATGAAGGTTTTCCAGATCATGGAAGATAAACGTGCCCTCATTCCTGCTGTCACACATGTTGACGGTTCAGGGCGACTACAAACCGTTACCGAAGCAGACAATGGTAGGTACTATCAGTTGATTAAAGCGTTCTCGAAATTGACCGGTGTACCGATGGTTCTGAACACTTCCTTCAACGAAAACGAACCGATCGTGTGTCGTCCGGAAGAGGCAATGGATTGTTTCTTGCGTACAAAAATGGATGTGCTCGTATTGGAAAATACTGTTATCCGCCGACAATGAAGCTTGTCTTTGTAAACCGTTTTTTCTATCCGGATGTGTCCGCAACCAGCCAGATGTTGAGTGATGCTGCCTTCTATTTGGCTGGCAAAGGCCATGAAATACACGTGGTAACTTCCAGATTATCCTATGAGGGTGACGCCAGGTTGGACGCCAGGGAAGAGGTCAATGGTGTTCAGATACATCGTCTTTGGACCACAAGTTTTGGTCGGGGAAAAATGATCGGGCGCGCAATTGACTATGTGTCTTTCTACTTCTCTGTATTTTTCTTTTTGCTTCAAATTTTGGAATCCGGTGATCAGGTTGTTGCCAAAACCGATCCGCCACTCGTATCCATACCGGTTGGCGCGGCCGCCCGAATACGCGGCGCCCGCCATGTGAACTGGCTGCAGGATATTTTCCCCGAAGTCGCCGTTGAGCTGGGTATGCAGATCC
>Ga0233433_10001461_pt1 | contig 22380 bp, 18 predicted proteins | sample SI_122_August201_5_FD_179868 | JGI IMG/M metagenome (GOLD analysis project Ga0233433, IMG submission 179868) | Seawater microbial communities from Saanich Inlet, British Columbia, Canada - SI_122_August2016_100_MG | ecosystem: Environmental > Aquatic > Marine > Inlet | place: Canada: British...
AAAAAATAGTTGCTGTGGTTTCCACAAATGATCATGATCTCGATGAGGCCGGCTTAATAGACCATTGTCGCGAATTTCTGGCCGGATTTAAGCTACCCAAACAAATTATTTTCGTTGATCTGGTACAACGCGCTGCCAACGGTAAGGCAGACTATCAATGGGCCAAACAGACCGCCGAAGCGAGTTTAATAGCATAACCTCCGTCATCCCAGGGGAGCTCCCTTATGACAAGCATTAATGCTGAACCAGAAAGCTATTTTCTAGAGCAGGATGGGCACAGAACCCATTATCTGGCCTCAGGCCCTGAACAGGGTCCCCTCATTATTTTTCTACATGGCTGGCCAGAACTGGCTATTAGCTGGCGGAGTCAACTACCTTGGCTGGCATCCCTTGGCTACAGGGCAGTTGCACCTGACATGAGGGGGTATGGTCAATCTTCGGTTTATACGGAGCAGTCTGAATATCAGTTGGAACGGATTGTCGAAGATATGCTTACCCTGCTGGTGCACCTTGGCAGGAAAACCGCAATTTGGGTAGGTCACGATTGGGGTAGTCCAGTTGTCTGGAGCATCGCCAGCCACCATCCAGACTGCTGCAGGGCAATAGCCTCACTCTGCATTCCCTATCAGTCCGTCGAGCTCGGCATCGACGAGTTAGTCCTGAGCGTGGATCGAGACCTATACCCTGAACATGAATTCCCTGCTGGGCAATGGGAATATATGCGCTTTTATGAAGAAAATTTTCAACGCGCCACCAGTCAAATGGACGTAAACCCTGAAAACTTTATTAAGTTAATCTTCCGTCAGGGTAACCCTTCTGGAGCGGGACAACCGGCTGGAACCGCTTTTACACGTATTCAGAACGGCTGGTTCGGAGGACAGAGTGAACCCCCCGACAGTACTATTGATGAAGCTGTTATCCAACCGGATGAGTTGATGACTTATAGCCAGGCACTTACTCATAACGGATTTTTCGGACCCAATTCCTGGTACATGAATCACCAACTGAATTTCGAGTATGCCCAAAAATCAGTCAATGGAGGCAAACTAAACATGCCTGTTCTATTCATTGCTGCCCGTTATGATTATACCTGCGAGGCCATTACTTCATCCCTGTCCGCAAAAATGCGACTGGCCTGCACCTCTCTAACAGAATCAATCATCGATAGTGGGCACTGGATGGCGCAGGAAAAGCCAGCAGAAGTGAATCAAACTCTCTGTCACTGGCTGCATACACATATCCTGGACAGCTAGCTGAAATCAAATAGCCCGGTAATCAGAATAGCCCCTATTGCCAGCGGTACGGCAAAGCGAATCAGGTAATGCCAGACCTTGAACCATCCAGAACCCTCCAAACCCAGTTCCGAACGAATCATTTCCGGCGACATTACCCAGGCAGCAAACACGGCCAGTAGTAAACCACCAATGGGTAACATAATCTGATTTGAAATAAAGTCGACTATGCCGTTGAAATCCATTCCTGCCAGTTGCCAGTCCGCAATCAGCGTATAACTCAAAATACTGATCATAGAAACCAAACTGATGGCAACCATCACAGACCCGGTACTTTGTAATCGGGATTTGTTGAATTTTTGACTAAACCAGGCAACCAATGGCTCAACAAACCCTACCATGGAGGTGATAGCAGCAACCGAGAGCAGCAAGAAAAACACTGACCCTAGCAACCTCCCCATAGGCAACTGAGCAAAGGCGACTGGCAGAACCTGAAAGATAAGACCAACGCCTCCTGCAGGGTCAAGGCCAAACCGAAATACCATTGGAAATATCATCAGACCCGCTAACAGGGAAATGCAGGTATCTGCTACCAGTACCAGGATGGAACACTTCACTATTGAAAGAGATTCAGGAAGATAAGAACCGAAGATCATCATGCCAGCCATAGCTACACCGACCGAGAAAAATGCCTGGCCAACCGCCGCTAGAAAAGTGGCTCCAGTGACCTTGCCAAAATCAGGTGCAAACAAGTAATTAAGCGCCTCAAGGAAACCTCCGGCTACTGCATTGTAGATAACCAGCCCTACCATCAGGAAAAATAACATAGGCATCAATACAGCCACTGACCTCTCTATGCCTTTTTCTACCCCCGCCGAGATGATTATCCCCGTAATCAGGAGTGCCACCCCAGTCCAGACCACCATACCTGATATGTTAGATTGAATGAGCCCAAACCGATCACTGGCTGAATCCAAGGCCGCACTGCCAAACCCAGAAAAAGTCACCTCAAACAAATAAGATAGCACCCACCCGGCAATCACCGAGTAAGTTCCCATAATCAGAAATGCTGTCATCAGGTTCCAGTGCCCGACGTGCCGCCAGTTACGACTACCCTGGGACATACCGGCAATAGACTCCATAGCCTGGGGTGGAACATCACGACCATTTCTGCCAATGGCGATCTCTGCAATAAGAATGGGCAATGCAATCAATACGGCACAACCTAAATAGATCAGTACAAATGCGGCACCACCATTTTCACCAGTAACATAGGGAAAGCGCCAGATATTACCTAAACCAATGGCAAACCCAGTAGCCGCCATCAAAAACCCGAATCGGCTTTTGAACCGCTCATGTATCCGCATTTTATTTCTCCATCAGAGCCCTTCCAGGAACAGGCCCACTTGATGATTATTTCCCGGTAACCATGCCAGGCTCACCTGAGTGAGTTCATTTCTACCTGTATTGATCTCAAGCTTTATTTCAGTTGGCTAAAAGCCACTGCCGAACTAATTTAACACCGCCGCGGACTCGAAGAAAATCTTCACCGCCCTGGTTTCCTGCTGGATGAACAATATAAGCTGGGCCACAGTAGTTGATTCTTACCTTTGCTGCTAACCAAGCTGGTAATCAGTTTGCTCATCAGCCACTTGTTCAGCCAGTTCGTACTGGCTTCTATCCTCGCAGAAAATGAACTCGATTTGAATCTGCAATCAATGCTGGCTGCATTAGCCGTGCCCCGGTTGCCAAGTTCTTTGTTGCTCTCGCACTTTCCAGGAGCATGACAAAGCCTGGCATGGCCGTCAGGCTATTTGAGCAGTCTAACCCAGCCAGAGAAGGCTGGCTCATGACTTTTGCAGCCAAAAATCTGAACGAGCAGGCATAGCCAAACCAAGCGTCGACATGTTCAAGTCAGTCCAGGCCTATAAGTTCGCGACTGGAGCGTTTGAGCACATCGCATGGGTTACCATCCGCGGCAAGATATTTGCTCAGATCCCGGCAACAAAAGAAAATTTTATAATATAAAAACCATTTTCAATTTTTTTCTAAAGACCTAGGGTCAATACTGAACGGGTCAGGTCAGCATTGTGTTATGGTGCTGAATCCGTCAATCGCTTCAATATAAAAATGGTGGGTTCAACTGATCCCACTTAAAGAGATAAAACATGCCTGAATCAAATGATATCCTAGAAATAAGACAATCCGTCAGGCAGTTATGTGCCAAGTATGGTGAGGATTATTGGCTCCAGTTAGACAGAGACAGAGGATTCCCTACAGAGTTTGTAAGTGAACTGACCCAATCTGGTTTTCTTACCGTACTGATTCCCGAGGAATATGGCGGCGCTGGATTAGGCGTCTATGAGGCGTCTATTATTATGGAAGAAGTCTGCAGATCAGGTGCTCACGCTGGTGCCTGCCATGCACAGATGTATGTCATGGGTTCTGTTCTCAGGCATGGCAGTGAAACCCAGAAAAAGACCTACCTCCCAAAAATCGCCGCTGGCGAACTGAGATTACAAAGCTTTGGCGTCACCGAACCCACCACCGGGACTGATACTACCAGCTTAAAGACCATGGCACGGCGCGACGGCGATAATTACATCATTAATGGCCAGAAGGTTTGGATCAGTAGAATAGAGCACTCGGATCTCATGGTACTGCTGGCCAGAACAACTGATAAAAAAGAAGTCACAAAAAAAACCGACGGGCTTTCTGCATTTATTGTCGATGTGGGTGCGGCCGTAGGCAATGGCCTGGAAATTCAGCCCATTGAATCCATGATTAACCATCACTCCTGTGAGCTATTCTTTGATGACTTGGTTCTGCCAAAGGCAAACCTTTTAGGAGAAGAAGGCAAGGGCTTTAAAGTCATACTTGATGGCATGAATGCGGAGAGAATTTTAATTGGCGCTGAATGCGTCGGCGATGGCCGGTATTTTATTGACAAGGCCTCCGCCTATGCGCGTGATCGTAGGGTATTTGGGCGCCCTATTGGCCAGAATCAGGGCGTCCAGTTTCCTATCGCTCGCTGCTATACCGAAGTTGAAGCTGCCTGGCTTATGGTAGAAAAAGCCGCAAAAATGTTCGATGCCGGTGAAAGCTGCGGTGCAGAAGCCAATATGGCCAAAATGCTCGCATCAGAGGCTTCCTGGCATGCTGGCGATGTCTGCATGCAAACCCATGGAGGCTTCGCGTTTGCCAAAGAATACCATATTGAACGGAAATTCAGGGAAACCAGGCTCTACCAGATTGCGCCCATATCGACTAATTTAATACTCAGTTTCATTGGCGAACACGTGCTGGATCTGCCCCGCTCATTCTGATTATCCCTGGGATGACTCTGCCAGTGTAACTCGATCTCCCAGTGATATAGTGCCCTTACCAGGACAGGCAAGGTAAGTACCAAACATGACCCCCCCAGCATAATGATTTTCGCGACGTCTGTATCGACTCAAGGTCTGCAGCGGTTCCTTACTTGAAAGATCGCTTTCCTGAGAGAAAGTGGTAACCGCACAGCGCTCACAAACGACCATGTTCTGTAGATTTACAGTGGGCAAGACGAGCTGCTGAAGCGCATCTTCCTGATAGGCTAGCAACCCCCTCAAGACCAGGTTTGGCCTGAAACGATTCATCAGGACTGGCGCTGATAATCGACTATTCAGATCGAGCAAAGTCGCCTCATTGGTTAGTAGAACAGGGGCAATATCAACAAACTTCGCCTGTTTCATTCCATCGATGAGTTTAAATTCAGCTAATGGGACAGCTAACGGGTCAGCACTGGCTGCCTTAACCAATCGCACCGTTTCCTCCAAACAGTGACTTAACCAGTTCGCTACAGCCTCACCCATATCGATGGTTGCCACAGTTCGGGTAATAGACATCAGTTGTCCGCCTGGACCGCTTGACTGGGGTTCTAGAAGAAAAGACTTCCTGCCGGGGTAATTTAATTCCAGGCCGTTCTTGCTCCAGACCGCCTGCAGATATTTTAATCTGGGGATCTGTTTCTGGGCGACTCTTTTACCATCACGAGTAACCGTAAACACCCTGTCGCCTGTAAATCCTTCGCTGGTCACCTCAACTGTTTCTAGCGATGAGCCGCGGCTGCCCTTAATTGGGTATATCACTAAATCCGCTACACTAATATCCGTCATCACCGTTTCCTGGCTTCGTCACCTTTGCAGTATATAATTTATTCAAGCCAACTTTAAAATTTTACTTCTTGGCCACAACAGGCATTTTCTATTACAGCATCCGGCCATACCAGCAAGACTTGATTTCGGTTATAACCATGTCACTACGTCTTAGCCTGCGCTATGGGGCAAGCCAACCTTTCATCACCAGGCAGAGGGACAACTTGGACTGTGCTGGTGTGGTTTTCTGGTCTGGGAGGCCTGGATCGAAGACATTTCAGGTAACCAACCTCCGCCATGACAACCAACCCAAAAAGTTGTTCTAGCGCAATACAGGTTGGTCTTGGCGATCTGGCTGCTATGGCTTAGCGGGGTTCAAGAGCAACATTGGCTTGCCCTATTTGCACCAGCGCACTCGCACAAATTCGGTGCGCGGAACGCGCAAACAAAACCAGTAGAAAAACCGCAATAAGCAGGTCAGGGAGACCAGATTGACTTATCCAAACAGCGCCTGCCGCCAGGATTACAGCGATGCCCTCAAAGACATCATTCCTCGAGCACTCCCACACAGAGGCCATATTGATATCATCATCACGAAACGGCGTCAGCAGGAAAAGACAAAACAGATTGGCGAAAAAGTTCAAACAAGCCGCTATTCCCATTGTCTCGGAAATAGGAACCTCTAGATAAAAACAACGGTATAAAATCTGCATAGCTACCAACCCTGCAGCCAGACTGATGAGTATGCCCTTGAACAGAGCTGCTCTTGCTTTAAGTAACAAACCCGCTCCGACGACGGCAAAGCTTACAGCGTATGTCAAAGCATCTCCCAAATTATCAAGGGTACCCGAAAGCAGGGCCGAGGACTGTGAGAGATAAGAGGCAAATACCATCATGCAGAAAGTAAACAGGTTTATCAGCATCACGCTGAGTAGAACCTTTTTTTGTCTGCCTTCTATAGTCGAGAAGTCAGATTCGTTTTCGCAGGCGCATCCAGACATTTATTCATTTCCTATAGCAAGGCTAAAGCATACGAAAATCAGAACTGAAACCCAACCAGATATGCAAAAGCAGTGGCACGGATTCAGATCCCTGCATCCCTTCAGCAACCGTTAATTCATCTCGACCAGAACGGACTGTATAACTCCATCCCATTGCCACGAGGTCGCTAGAGTCCCCGCAGAGCTACGGTTATCGGTTGCCGGGCTGCAGCAACTGACGGGAACAGACCACCTATCAGACCCAGTAAGCATGACCAGGTGATACCTTGAACAATCAGCTCACGAGTGACTGCAAAATCAAAGGACACCTGTGAAAACGTTGCCCCCATGGTTGAGGCGGTATAGCCATTAAAAAAGGTATAGGCAATGGCGCTGCCCAATGAACCACCCAGTAGCGCTAGCATGATTGATTCTACTAGCACTGAGATCACGACTGGGATGGGGCTAAACCCCAGCGCCCTTAAGGTTGCTATTTCCACCGAACGGGTAGAAACGGCAGAATACATGGTATTGAGAGCACCAAAGATCGCTCCCACCGCCATTATCGCAGCAACCCAGTAACCAAAATTAGTTATCAACGAGGTAATTCCCGTAGACTGCTCGTTGTAATAGGACGATTCTCTGACTGCTTTTGTTTCCAGTTGGGGATCATCCTCCATGGCATTTCCAAACACCTCCAGGTCCAACGGCGATTCAAGCCTGGCTATCATGGAACTGTAGCCCCAACCACGGTTTAGTTCAGCTACCAATATCGCATTATCAACCCAGACTTCCGATTCATGAATCGAACCTCCACTTTCGAACAAGCCAACAACCTTCCATTTCGCACCCCTTATCTGCAACTGTGCACCTAGGTCGATCCCCTGAAACTGATTTGCTGCCTTTACCCCTGCAATTAGCTCAAATCTGCCGAACTGAAAATTTCTCCCCTCCACTATTTCTACTTCATTTCTGATTTTAAATGATTCGGGTTCGACCCCTCGCATCGGCATATTGGCATCAGAGTTATTCGCTCGTTTCTTAATATCCGCGATCACATAGGTTTCCCCGGCTACCAGCGGATTACCATCGATACGAGCAAGCCCCGGCATGGTTTCTATCTGCCTAGCTTCATCTACTGGCACACTGCTGCCCATTTCTGAGTCAGAACCCGCTCTAATAACGATGGCACGATCAGCCTGCCCGGCTCCGCGCAATGTCGCTTCAAAGCCCTGAGCCATGGACAGAATCGCTATCAAAACAGTAACAACGCCAGCAATACCAACAACAATCACCATAGAAGATGCTTTTCGTGCCGGCAGGTTTCGCAGATTCATCAGGGTGATAACGAAGATCTGGTTCAATGTACTCATTGGTGGTCTCCCAAAGCATCCACAATATTCAACCGCATGGCACGCAGAGCAGGCGGCAAACCGACAATAAGAGCCATTAAAAAGGCCAAACCAACCCCCTGGGCCACAATAAAACCTGATAACTCGACGCCATTAAAAACCGATACCGACTGACTGAATTTGGTTAATAATCCCGCAGCCAACATCAGACCAGGCAAACTACCAACCAAAACAATCAGGAGCGCCTCACACAAAACGATCATCAGAACGCTGACATTACTAAAGCCAATGGTCTTGAGTATGGCCAGTTCCGGTATTCTCTCTCGGATGGCTTGTGCCATGGTATTTCCAGTCAATAATAGGATAGTAAAAAACACGGCTGATAAAATACCCGTCATAATCAAGCCGATATCACCTACCTGCTTGGCGAACATCTGGTTATAAGCCTTCTCTGTGGTTGTTTTAGTCTCATCCGAACTATTCGCAAACAGCCTGTCAATTTCCGCTGCGATTGCTGCACTGTCATCGGGATTATTAATCTTGGCAACAATATTGCCAACCGTACCTTGACTCCATTGACGGTATTCATCAAAAAACTCAAAATTGATAAACATCTGGTCTGTTTCAACGGATTCGTTAGCAACATCATAAATTCCGACCAGGTCAAATTCCCAAACGGTATTATCTTTGTTAGGCCAGATGTCACCGATGAGCGGTATCTTATCTCCAAGCTTGAGGTTGTAGGTTTCGGCAAGCGGCCTGCCGATGATGGCTCCTGTCCTGGTCTGAACAAACGCCGCTTTTTCAGCATCGGTCAGCAAATACTCAGGATACATGGCAAGAAAACTTTCCGGAGGCACCGGCCAGCGAGGGAAAAATTGACTCGTATCCTGATAGACCCCACCAAACCAGGAACGATGCGAGACCAGTTCAACTCCAGTAATTGCATTGATGGCCACTGCGTGATTTTCTGGAAGCGGATCAATAATTGAATATTTAGGAGCAATGATCAGTCGATCCACGCCTGAAAAATCAACTCCCTCGGAGAACGCAACCGAAACGGACTGCAACAACCCAAATAACAGGAATGCGACGAAGATACTCGCCAGGGTCAGAAAACTACGCAGTGGTTTTCTGTAAAGGGCGCTCCAAATCAGACCTAGATACTTCATGCTGTCTGACTACCGCTTAGACTACCTTTATCAAGGTACAAGCAATGATTTGCATGATCGGCTGCTTTAGGGTCGTGCGTAACCATGACAATGGTCTTACCATACTCACGATTTAGCAACTGTAGCAGTTCCAGAATTTCATCCGCCGTAGCTCGATCAAGATCACCGGTAGGTTCATCACACACAAGTAACCCTGGATCCGACACAATTGCTCTGGCGATGGCAACGCGTTGCTCCTGTCCACCTGACAATTCTGTAGGCCTGTGACTCGCTCGGTCCTGCAATCCAACGACGGCCAACGCCGCCAATGCCCGTTTTTTTCGCTCCTTCCGGTTCAAATTAGTTAACAGCAAAGGCAGCTCAACATTTTTCTCCGCAGTTAACACCGGCAATAAATTATAAAACTGAAATACAAAACCGACATGCCGGGATCTCCATGCAGCTAATTTACCCTGAGTCAGTTTGTCAATCCTCTCCCCATCTATCGAAATGGAACCCGAGGTTGGCGTGTCCAATCCCCCAATCAGATTGAGCAGGGTTGTTTTGCCGGAACCAGAAGGCCCCATGAGCGCTAGAAAATCCCCTTTTTCAATTTGCAGGCTAATCTCGCTTAATACGGGTATGGCTACCTTACCGCGGTGGTAATCTTTAGCGATATCAGCGATTTCTATCAGCGTTTCAGCCACGGTGAACCTCCTAATTAACGATTACTTCTTGACCTTCAGTAAGCACTTCAGCGAGCTGTCTGGTTACATCAATCACCACCCTTTCACCTTTTTGAACACCGGAAAGGATATTTCTATTATTGCCTTGCTTTAAACCAACCTTTACAGCTCGTATTTCTACGATTGAATCGATTACTACAAACACCACGTTTTCACCCTCAAGATTTACCACAGAATTATTAGGTATCAATACACCTACGGCATCGGAAGGCAACTGGATTACTTCTGGACCATCATCCATAAAAGAAACTTTAACGCCCATATCTGGCAGAATTCTGGAATCGCTTGCCTGAAAAGCGATACGCACCCTGACGGTCGCCTTATTTCTATCAGCGGTCGGAATGATAGTGATGACCTTGGCGTCAATTTTCCAATCAGGGTAAGAGTTCAGTGTCGCCGTGACCAGTTGGTCCGGTTTGACTCTATTGATATAGGACTCGTTGACATCCACCTCAATTTCGAGTGACTGCATGTCAACTATCGTGCAGATACCGGTCCGGGTAAACCCACCTCCAGCTGAAATCGGGGATATCATCTCACCTGGCTGCGCAGCTTTAGCGATAACGACGCCCGCAAAAGGAGCCCTGATTTCAGTATCATCAAGCTGTTGTTGCTGGACCTGTACACTGCTCTCTCCAACCTCGATGTCAATCTGCAGTGATGCTAATCTCGCTTTCAGCCGTTTCACCAAGAGATCTGCCCGGTCGAGCTCAGACTGGCTCGCCAGTTGTCGCTCAGAAAGCTGTACGGTTCTGGTAAACTGCAGTTCAGCTTCATTGAGTTGTACTTCAACTTCCAGCAGTCGGGATTGACTGGCCTTCAGCTGGGATTTAATCAAATTGTACTGCGCCAGTTGGGTGCTATTATCCAGTCTGGCAAGTAGCTGGTTGGCCTCGACATAGACTCCTTCCTCAATAAAGACTTCCATTACTTTACCAGTGAACTTTGACGAAACGGTGGCCTGACGTCTTGCCGTGACGTAACCACTAGCATCAAGTACCGTCTCACCTTGCGGTTTTTCTTGCTGGCCAGCTGGTTCGGCTCTGACCAGATTCACCAAAACCGGTTGTTCTCCTGACGCGAACCAGAACCAGCCGGATACAGACGCTGCCACAGCAATTATTACAACCAGCATCCAAACGGCGAGAGGATTACTGCTGTCTCGCTGAGCATCATTTATACTCAATTCGCCCAACAGGGCTTTCTTGTCATTCACGGCTTACTCCAACGAAGCATTCAGCATACGCAGAAAATTCAAACCCGGCAATTTTTCGTTGATGAGTAACGACTCCTGGCTGGTAGGCAGCGCAAACCTGAACAACCTCCATACTCGATTATCCAAAAAAACATACCTCCACATTCCTCAGCACCGAACAACAACCGGGTTCCGGTAAATTCCAACGCTGGCATTAGCCCATATCAAAACTCGGACAACCGTCCTATCCGATCCGGGTAATAGCAGTAACGAGCTTAAAAGCAATGCTAAAACCACAATATGACAATCAGCACCCGCTATAATTATTCGCTGGATACTTGACGATAATCCACCTTGATGTAACTATCTGGACCTGCTGTTCAGTATAATCTCGATAAAGCTGAGTCATATTATACTTTCTGAATAGTCGACAAGCTATTTCCCGGGGCAAATCAATTCTATGAACAATCTAAACTCGCCACTCGATGACTCTAATGGCCCTGAATCTCCTGTAAGGGAAACCATCGCTATTGTTGGGGCCGGTATCTGTGGCCTATGCTGCGGTCTGGCGCTAGCCAAAAGCGGCCATCAAGTCACGATTTACGAACGAGATGTACCCTTACCCAGTGGAGACCCGGACGATATATTTTTTAGCTGGACTCGTCGAGGTGCGTCGCAATTTCGGCACCCTCATGCATTCCTCGCGGTCATGAGCAATCTCCTTGAAGAACAATTCCCAGACTTGATGGTCGAATTTTTCAAAGCTGGGGCTCGGAAAATTGCTTTCCAGGATATGCTCACCGACAAATTAAAGGAAAAATATACGCCGCTCCCAGGTGATGAAAACTTATGGCTGATGATGTGCCGAAGGGCGACTATGGAAATGGTGCTACGCCGCTATGCCGACAAACAACCCAACCTTGATATCCAATCATCTACACGCGTCAATGCAATGATATCCAGATCCCATCAGGGCAGTATTGAAGTGATGGGACTAAAGATTCAGAAACGCGAAGCGGGTGCTCAGGAAGAAAAAGTTTACGCCGACATCGTCATTGATGCCGGCGGCCGAAACAGTAAGTTCAAGCAATGGTTCAGATTGGCTGGCGCGCCCGTTGTCTCCGAACAAAACAGCGCGGAAATTGTTTATTACACTCGCCATTATCAATTCTTACCAGGTAACGAAGAACCGCCACGGTCAAGCAAAACCCGCTCCGCTGGTGACCTTGGTTATCTAAAATATGGGGTTTTCCCTGGCGATAGCGGCCATTTTGCCGTCATAATATGCGTACCCCTGCATGAAAAAAACCTCCACAGTTATGTCAAAGATGGTGAAGATTTTGATCGCATCTGTAGTCATATTCCAGGCCTGAAACCCTGGGTAGATTCAACACTTTCAAAAGCAACTACCGCTTCATTCGGAATGGGGAATATTAAAACCGTCTGGAACCACTTTGTTAAAAATGGAACACCGCTGGCTTTAAACTATTTCGCTATTGGCGATGCGGCACTCTATACCAACCCACTCTACGGCCGTGGTTGCAGCACAGGCATCATCCATAGTCACCTCCTCAACCGAGTGTTTAAAAACCATGATGATCCAGTTGAAAGAGCGCTTGTTTTCGACCAATGGACTGAGCGGGAACTCCGACCTATATTCAAGGCCAGCCTCAACGAAGACAAAAATGGGATTAAACGCGCTAAGGCGGTTCTTGAGGGGAGATCATCAAACCGTACCAGGGGATTCAAAAGCCAACTCGGCCTGGCTTTTGGTGATGCCCTGGCAAGAGCTTCACAAGAACAGATACATGTCCTCAGAGGCGCTCTGAAAACATTCAACCTCATGGAAAAACCCGGCGAATTTCTAAAAGACTGGCGCATACGCCTAACTATATTGCGCTACATGCTCATGGGTAGAAACAAAAACGCTTCTAACCGTATCGTGCCTGGCCCTACCCGAACGGAAATGCTGGCACTAATGGAAGATGACAAAGCCGCCTGAGGTCAATTGAGTCTCTGCGGCTAAAGCCATCCGCCAGGCTGAAAATAGCTTTATGGGCAGCCCAACTGGCTCAATACAAACTAATCATTGAGGTCATTTTAAGTGCTTTTGAGACGATGATATAATCTCCTTTGAAGCTGTAACACCTAACCTGTCCGCGTTAGCATCAGCGGGCAAACAGCAAGATCACCGCAGATTGAATAAAAGAGACTCTCATCTATGAGCCTGAAAATAAGTCCCATAACACCCACTATCGGTGCTGAAATCAGAGACCTTGACCTCGCTGAACCATTTTCTCCTAAAACATTAGCCGAAGTTCAAGCGGCGTTTACTAAACATCACGTTCTGGTCTTCCGCAATCAAACCCTTAGTCGTGCACAGCACAAGCAATTCGCCCTTCAATTCGGTGGCCTACATATTCATCCATCAAAGCTCAACGGGCTTAATCAAGACGATGCAGAAACTTTCATTATCAACATCAAACCCTCGGCAACTCAATCTAATGGTGAGCCTTGGCATTCGGATGTATCCTGCGCTTCCATACCGCCCTTCGCTTCCATCCTCTATATTACTGAAATCCCCGAAAACGAAGGCGGCGACACCCAATTCATGAATATGCACGCAGCTTTCGACAGCCTTTCTACCAACCTGCAAACACTCCTCCTGGACAAGACTGCGTTTCATGACGGTGAGCACGATTTAAAACACTATGGGATTAAATTAGAGCCTGGCCAGGAGTACCCTGCCCATAGTCATCCCATGATAATCGCCCATCCCATTACAGGCCGAGCTACTCTATTTGTTAACCCAGGCTTTACTACTCATATCGAGGATATTCCTCAATGGGAGAGTAAAATGCTGCTAGATGGTTTGTTTGCCTATACCGCCAGTAATCCGCGCCTGCAGTGCAGGGTTAAGTGGACCCCTGGCACTGTTACTATGTGGGATAACTTCAGCGTTCAACATCAGGCTATATTTGATTACAGCGGCTGCTCCAGATATGGAGAGCGCATGACAGTTAAGTGGGATCAGGGACCGGTTGCTTACCAAGCCTGAAACAGCTTTATTCAGGGGAACCCTTAATTCGCAGTTCATACCGGGCCAAGACAACTGCTAACCTTTGCGTTAACTCTGTAAGCGAAACGCGATCGCCGTTAGCAAAGCGCTTCCATGCGCCACTCTGCTGGTACGATAGCCACAGTGATTCATTATCTTCATCAGCCTGGTCAATGGCGCCCTCAGGATTACCAAATCGTGCAAAATTGATCCAGTATTTACGGATCCGAAGGGACAATTCAGCTGATTCCGGATCACCTTCTTCAGCAGCAGAAAATAGTAACCAGGAGTCCAGACCGTGGGGTGTTCCTGCTGTTGGCTCGGCCAGAGCTGAGGGCAGGAAATCTATAAAATACAGCCAGCCGGCAGTTGCCACTAGCTGCATAGCGTCAGCCAATACGAGTGCGGACAGTAAGTATCTCTCATCACCAAATAAACGCTTGCGAGCTAAATTCGGACTCTTCTGGAAATCCCTCTGGTAAACGCGTGACCAATGCGGATCAAACAAGCTCCAGACCTGTTCATAGGCTGCCGGATCTATCTGATAACTCGGCATAATAGTTCCTTCATAACTGTTTCCACCTGAAAGATAGGGAACAGCATGCTGACACCCCTGTCGGAAACGAATACCGGGCTCCTCGGCCACGACGGAGCCATCCACGATAGGCAATTGAAAACCACTTTGAACATCAACCCACTGCATGGCTTTAATGGCACGCATCGACTTCAAGTCCGAGCAATCTTGGCCTGTTGCGAGCGCCAATTTTTCTGCTTCATATTCCGCCGAATCAGCGGCTTTCATCAACAAGTTCGCCGGTGCCGGCACCGGCGCCAGACGACTACGTAATAAAGGCCAAGTCGCATAACCACTCTGTGCTATGGCTTTATGAAACAAGCCCCTTGCAGGGTCAGCTGCCATCAGCAGATTGACTGCAGCCGCGCCCGCAGATATCCCGAACACGGTAACGCTGGCAGGATCACCACCAAAGGCAGAGATATTACTCTGCACCCACCGAAGCCCTGCGATAAGATCCAACAGCCCAAAGTTAAAATCAGGGCCTTCGATCAGGGGGTGAGCGAAAAAGCCCAGCACACCCAGGCGGTAATTTAGTGAAACAATCACCACACCTTCAGCAGCCAGCACTTCTCCCTTTATACGATTAGAGCCTGCCCTGAAGCCACCACCATGGATCCAGACCATAACCGGCTTTTTTGTTTGAGTGTCTGAGGTCCAGACATTGAGGTTGAGGCAGTCCTCAGACATGCTGGCCTGAGGATATTCCGCTGAGGCAGGTTGGGGGCAAATAGGTCCAAAACTTCTTGCATCGACGAGGCTCGTTTTCGCCGGCACAGCCTGCGGAGCCTGCCATCGCAACTCTCCGACCGGGGCAATCGCGTACGCAATACCTTTAAAGGAAGCAACAGAACCGGATTGCTCGCCCACCAAGGTACCGCTGCTGGTCGACACTCGTGGAAGATCATCCTGATCAGTTAATACCACTGTATGCCCCCTTGACTAACCTCGCCATGCGACAGCCGACTAGGTCAGACCGGCTGAGCATAAAATATCACCTTCCTGCAGGATCTAAAGCACTGATAAGAGACCAAAATTCTGGCAATGCAACCCATCTAATGCCACGCCTGACAAACTGCTAAGCACCAATCTGAGCGAACCCAGCGCCCTTAAGTAGGAAAGCTATCGTTTAGGTACCCAGCCGAAGCACCAACCTGCACCCACTACCAGTTTGTTCTGGAACAACATACAGGGTCCCAATGCCGGATTACTACCTGAAACAGTATAAAACTGACAATTTGAGCAGAGTTGATCGGCTCCTGCCACCCCCATCTTATCTGCTCGAACTGCAGTTGTGGCGTCTTCAACATATCTCAGCGCTTTGGCAGCAGGATCGTCTCCAGTTATCTGCTCCGCCGCCGATGACAACATGGAAACCGGTACAAGTGGGATTAACCCCAATGTGGCTGTTGTCTTAATGAAATTCCGTCTGGTTGTCATAATTGCATCTCCTGAGCATATCTGTAGACCATGATTTCAAGCCTCATTACTGCCAGAAAATGGCATCACAAAGCAAACTGAGCGAAGTCTATTTTCAATCGACTGTTTTGTCCAGATTCAGGAGCAACTTATCTATGAAAATAATCTACAACAGACCCGATCCAAGCGCTTAAAGGGTTTCCGGAGAACCCATAATAATGGTACCACTGGCTGCAAACATACCACCGACGCCATGGCAAACACTGATATTTGCACCGTCTATCTGCGCTGCAGCACACCCTCTCATCTGCCGAACACTTTCCTGAAGCGCATACATGCCATACATACCCGAGTGCATATAACTCAAGCCGCCACCATTGGTATTAACAGGTAACTCTCCTCCTGGAGACGTGTTGCCATCGGCAATATATGCGCCTGCCTCACCTTTCTTACAGAAACCCATATCCTCAAGTCCATAAAAAGGAAGGTGCGCGAAGGCATCATAAATCATGACATGATCCACCTCTGAATGTTGCACACCAGACTCCGCAAAGGCATTAGCCGAGGCAACTCTAAATGCCCTGGAACTTGTAAAGTCGCTCATCTGACTAATCATGGGCGCTTCAACGCTCTCACCCGTACCCAGCAAATAGACCGGCTTTTGTGGGAAATCTGCAACTCGGGAAGCCGCCACCACGATTAAGGCACCACCACCATCTGTTACCAGGCAACACTCCGGCTTGGTAAAGGGATAGGCTATCATCCGGTCATTCATAACCTCATCTACAGTGATGGGGTCCTGCAGCGTCGCACGCGGATTCAATCCTGCCCAACGCCGCTGGCTGACGGCAACCATGGCTAATTGCTCCAGCGTTGTGCCCGTTTCTTTCATATATCTCAGGAAAGGGACTGTAAAACTGGTGGTCGGCCCCATCCCACCATAAGGCGCTTCAAACTGTCCAGGCAGCGTTGCTGCCCCTCCGCCACGAAACGCGCTTCTGCCAATATTAGACCGACCACTTTCACCATGAGTAATCAGAACAGTTTTACACAAGCCATCATTGATCGCCGACGCCGCGTGACGCAGATGAAGCATAAAGCTACAGCCACCAACCGAGGTACCGTCAACCCAGTTTGGCTGTATGCCAAGATAATGCGCGACCGATGTAGGGGACTCTCCTGCACTGGCCACCCCATCTATATCAGCAATCGAAATACCCGCATCCTGCATGCAGTTCAACGCTGCATCTGCATGTAATTGCAATTGGCTCAAGCCAGGTATCTTGCCAAGTTCTGTTGTCTCAGCAGCACCGACTACGGCAATACTCGCCCGTTTCATTGGCAGTCTCCAGCAGGCTGAAAATATGGCAAGGCGATCACCTCACTGACTTTTTCGAAAACCACCTGTACTGCCATATCCAGCAGCAGGTTTTCTGGTTTTTGGATCGTATTAACAATATTGGTCATCATCCTTGGGCCTTCTTCAAGTTCAACTACAGCAATTGAATAGGGTCCATCGAAGGCAGGATGTGGTCGGTGATTGATGACATAGCTGTAAAGTGTTGCACGACCACTGGCTGGAAAAACATCTATGCTCCGACTTGAGCAAGCTGGACAGAAGGGCCGCGGCGGAAAGTAAATCTCGTCACAGTCCAGGCACTTTTGCAATCTTAACTCACCCTCGAGGGTTCCCTCCCAAAAGTGCATGGTCTCTGGAGTAACCACTGGTAGTGACAACTTTGACTGGTCAGCCATGTCTGCTCCCTATTATATTGCAGGCCGTTGGGACTTCCTGCCGCCAGTCAAGCCTGATATTTGAGACGCAGACTGTACTTGATCCGTTCCGACCAGGCAACTGACCTGGCCAAGCATCTGGAAAATCCTATGTCGCTTTCGCTCACGCCATTTAATTTCATCAGTTTAGTGACCACCTCCTGTTAGCCTAAAACTAACCCAGGAAACCTAACTTTTAGCCATTTCAGAGCAGCATCAAACGGCAACTGTGTCCATTTGTTTGTTAGGCAAAGGCATTCATTCAACAGGAAATAGGCAACTAAAATTCGGTTTTGGACCGAAAACCGAATTAGGGCAACCCTTTGTACGAACCGTTAACTCTTCTTTTCATGCAGCCAGCTGATTACCTTTTCCTCAAGCATTGGCAAAGGAAGCGGTCCACTGCCTAAAATAACATCATGAAATGCCCGAATGTCGAATTCTTCACCCAGTTGTTTTTCAGCCAGTTGCCGCAGGGCTTGTATTTTTAGCATACCAATCTTATAGGCAGTAGCTTGTGCCGGCATATTGAAATAACGTCGCACTTCTGATTTAACGGCTTGTTCTGGACGGGGTGAATTAGCCATGGCGTATTCAATGGCTTCCGCTTCCGACCATCCAAGCTCATGGATGCCGGTATCGACAACCAATCGGATCGCACGCCAAATTTCACCACTCAACCGGCCAAAATCAGAATAAGGATCCTGATAAAAGCCCATATCCTTACCCAGCTTTTCTGCATACAAACCCCATCCTTCACTGAAAGCCGTATAGCCATGATATGTTCTAAAATGGGGGATATTCTCAAGCTCCTGTTGAATCGCTATTTGCATATGATGGCCAGGCAGGCCCTCATGATAAGCAAGGTTTTCCAGTCGATACATTGATGTTGCTCGCATGTCGCTCAGATGCACATAAAAAACCCCTGGCCTTGAACCGTCTTGAGTGCCTCTCATATAGTGTGCCGCAGCTCCTGGTTGCTCTCTGAATGCTTCTACCCGCCTGACTTCCAGAGGTCCTTGCGGGAGTATTCCAAAAAATTCTGGCAGCCTCACTTTCATGGCCAGCAGGTAATCCCTCGCCAGGGAAAGATAACCTTGGCGACCTTGATCACTATTATCAAAATAGAATTGGTCATCGGACCTGAGAAACCGGAAAAAATCCTCAAGAGTGCCATCGAAACCCACTTGCGTCATGATCTCTTTCATTTCCTGCTGAATTCTTGCCACCTCTACCAAACCAAGTTCGTGAACTTCAAGAGGCTTTAAGGGCAGTGTTGTCATCCTTTCGAGCGCATATTGGTAATAGGCTTTTCCCTCGGGAAGCGCTGACGCACCCTGTGCCTGCGCCGACACATTATCCAGGTCAGCTTCCAACCAACTCTTAATAGCAATATAAGCTGGCAACATCGAATTAGTAATGGCCAAGCTCGCCTGCTCGGTCAAATCCCTGGCCTGGCTGCTGCTGATCTCACCTCGAGCTACTAAACTTTCCGTTTTACCAACGATATCCTTCCAGATTGGCGACTCGCCCCTGTCTGTAAAGGGCTGTCCCTGGGTCACACGCTGAATCTGGGATAGGGCCACCTGGTAGTCAAAATAAGGTGCCCTGATACCTTTAGAAGCAGATAATTTTGCTTTATCCAGAGCCTGCATGAGATATCGCCCAGATTGGCCAAGTCGTGATACATAAGCCTGCATATCTGAGAGGCTATCCACTTTATGATAATTAATCAGGCCATTTGGTAACCCAGTATGCGGGCCCCTGCGTCCAAACACATAACGATGAAATCTAAAACGGACACTCTTTTGACTTTCGGTGCTCAGCCTGAGCCACAAATCGAATGATCTCTTGCCTTCCTCAGTAAGATCAGTTCGTTTAAACGAACGCTGCATTTGCGAGGCACTCTGCAATCGCCAATTCACATACCGGTCATCCATTTCTGGTGAATTGTCATCTAGAACAGCATAGTCGGTCTTGATGCCCAAGCGTGTTTTAGCCAGTGGGCTAAAATCGAGATACGCTTTGAACTGATCATCCAGCCATTGATTTAACCTGATGGTTTCTGCGCCAGTTGCAGGTCCAGGTTGTGTCATTGGTTCATCACCCCGATTGGCATCAGCTAAGGCAACACAAAAGTAAAAACACAACGCCGCCAAAACAAAAGGCCGGACCCTAATTTTGTTCACCATGATTACCCCTGAATTTTTGCTTATAGTCTAACCCAAGAGAGGGTGATACCAAGGGCCCCTGGCATCATCGCCAAAGCCAGGACTACCTCCTACTTGACCGAATCCATACAAAAAAGCAATGATGTCCTCAAACACAGGAACGTTATTATGCTAGCTGATGTAAAAGACAAAGTTATCTGGATAACCGGAGCAGGCTCAGGCATCGGACAAGCCGCTGCCATTGCCTTGTCAGCGCAAGGAGCAACAGTGATCGTATCCGGGAGAAGAAAAGATCGGTTAGAGGCTTTGACAGCCGAACTAACGGGTACCATCAGAATAGAGCCCCTTGATATTGCCGATCAACAAGCAGTTTCCGCCGTCGCCAAAAGAATAATCTCTGAATTTACAAAGATCGATATCCTTGTTAACAGTGCTGGCTTAAATATAGTCGGGCGATCCTGGCAGGATATTGACGTCGACGACTGGGACGAGGTGATTAACGTCAACCTCAATGGGGCTTTTTACTGCGCTCAAAGCGTTCTGCCTGCCATGCGTGAACAGGCAGATGGGCTGATTATTAACATTTCCTCGTGGGCCGGGAAACACGTCAGCCGTCTGACTGGGGTGGCATATACAGCGTCCAAGCATGCCCTGAATGCCATGACTGAAAGTATCAACCAGGAAAACTGCCAATTCGGTATCCGCGCCTGTGCAATCTGTCCTGGTGAAGTAGCCACAGAAATTTTAGATAAACGACCCGTCCCAGTCAGCCCGGAAGACCGAGCGAAAATGGTACAAGCCGAAGACGTGGGTGATCTCATACTCCACGTCTGCTGCACTCCAGCACATGTCTGCCTCAATGAAATCACCATCAGTCCAACCTGGAACCGAGGCTATATAGGAAGATAGAAATGCAAATTGGTACCGCCATATTCCCAACTGACTATAGCATTGCAATGGATGAACTGGCCCCTGCCCTTGAGGCAAGAGGATTCGAATCATGCTTTGTTACAGAACACACACATATTCCAGCTAACCGCCTGTCTCCATGGCCAGGTGGTGCTACGCTGCCGAAAGAATATGCCCATACCTATGATCCATTTGTATGCTTATCGTTCGCGGCAGCAGCGACAACGACTTTAAAATTAGGCACGGGTATCTGCCTGCTGCCACAAAGAGATACTCTGATCACAGCGAAGCTGGTTGCCAGCCTGGACCGCATGTCAAATGGCCGGTTCCTGTTCGGCGTCGGCGGAGGCTGGAACAAGGAAGAAATGAACCACCATGGGGCTGACTACAAATCTCGCTTTGCTCGCCTCGAAGAGCAAATAGCAGCCATGAAAGGCTTATGGACCGAAGATGAGTATGCTCACGATGGTCAGTGGGTTTCGTTTAGCCCGACCTGGTTATACCCTAAACCGATTCAAAAACCTCATCCTCCAGTGTTACTAGGAGGAGACTCAGACTATACATTGGACCGTGTCGCTCGATTTTGCGATGGCTGGTTACCCATTGCGCGTCCCGGCTTTGATGTTACCCGTAGCATGGCTCGGTTGAAGGCAAACGCAGCTCGTCATGGCCGTGACTCCAGCCAAATCAGTGTCAGTGTATTTGGCGCCAAAGCCGACCCTGCCACGTTGGATGATTTCCGCACTGCCGGCGTCTCCAGAGCATTAATCGTACTGCCATCCCAATCCAGGGAGAAGATACTGCCTCTACTTGATGACTACGCCCAATTACTGAGCTGAAGACTTTATTTCTCAGCTGACTATCTCAGAGCATCAACTCGATCAGTCGTGGCCCAGTGGTTTGCATCGCGTCCTGAAAATGCTGATTAAATTCATCAGCAGTAAAGCAACGATGCGCCTGCACTCCCATACCTGCGGCCAGCTGCGTAAAATCAAGTTCCGGATTGGTTAAGTCAAGCATATCCAAGGTTTTCTTGTTCATTGATTGGGCCCCTACCCTGGCCAGTTCCACCTGCAAAATCTGATATTTTCGATTTGCAAAGATCACGATACAGATATCGAGGTTTTCTCGCGCCATGGTCCAGAGTGCCTGGATGGTATACATAGCGCCACCATCGCCATGTAAGCAGATCACTTTTCTATCAGGGCAGGCAACCGCGGCACCAATGGAAACTGGCAAGCCATAACCAATGGAGCCACCCGTCAGAGACAACCAGTCATGAGGCTCACTGGTTCGGGTCAGAGCGGGAACAAACGCACCAGAAGTAGCACTTTCATCAACCACTATGGCATCCACCGGCATAAAATAACCAATCGTCGCTGCAAGGCTTTTAAGTGTCAGCGATCCGGTGATTAAGTCAGGTTTTTGCAGCGGAAGATAATCTGGTCGGTTTACAGCATCTAATTCAGCCGCCAGGTCAGCAAGCGCTTGCTCAGCATCTTCAGGCACCGTTGCCAGCGTATGCAAGGCACATCCCAGCGGGTAAAATTCGCTCGCCTTACCAGGGTATGCAAAAAAACCAACCGGAGCTTTAGTGCCAACCATAATCATCTGTTCGGCCCCCTGTAATTGCCCTGTCGCCTCTTCTGCAAAGTAACCAAGCCTTTCGATATCGCAGCGACCGTCG